>Ga0335072_10007556_pt1 | contig 15819 bp, 9 predicted proteins | sample Lox_Sample_21_FD_206725 | JGI IMG/M metagenome (GOLD analysis project Ga0335072, IMG submission 206725) | Soil microbial communities from Loxahatchee National Wildlife Refuge, Florida, United States - Lox_Sample_2.1 | ecosystem: Environmental > Terrestrial > Soil > Wetlands | place: USA: Florida... | reverse complement strand
ACCCGAGAGACTTGCGGGAACCGAGAACGCAAATCCGTATTGGCTATTCGCATAGTGGCCGGTCGTCGCAATCGGACACCTGTCCCCCTGGGGCTGAGCTGCGAACGTAACCGCCGACACGAGGGCCGCGTATAGTACATTGATTTTATGACACAGTAAGATTAGCTGCGGCCTGGTCAGCGCGAATCACGAATTGGTTCACGGCCTGAAGATCCGCGTGTCGGTGATTCGATTCCGTCCCTGGCCGGCATCGAATACTTTGATTTCCGGCCACTTGCAATTGCGCTGTACCGTAGGAGTGCGGCGGTTGAGCCGTAGCGCGGTTGGATCGACTCGGTGGCGATTGACGTCGACGAACTCCAGCTCGGTACCGTCGACATGGCGGACTGCGTGCTGATAGCCGGCGTCAATTCCCCGGCCGCGCAGTACGGCGATCCCGCTTGCTTGCGCGAGAACGCGGTTGGCGTGTTGAAACGACTTGGTGGCCGCGCCCTAAGACCCCCTCGACAAGAGTGGATATCGGGGGTGTGAGGCGCTTTGCGGCTCGTCACTCAAGCGGTGCGCTCCCCCGCGCTCCACTCCAATCCACAAGCGCTCTCGGGCAATGCTTCGCGATGAACCCCTGTCGGAGGCGTGCGGCTACGGCGCGCATATCCACTCCGGACCATAGGCACGACCGACCGCGACCTTCATTGAAGATTGCTCCAGACACCCCCCGCTCCTCTTACGTGCTCCCGAGCACAGGAAGCGGCAGCTCGACTTCAAGCAAATCGCGCCCGACTAGAATTCTACCGTCAAACTCCGTGGCGGCCCGCTCCTTCAGGCGCATCTCGTCGACTGAGCCAAATGCCCCGAGCGGCGACAGGATTAACAACCGGACACCCGCTTCACACGCGACACGCCCTGCTGCTTCCGGCTGACTGTGTGCCCGCAGCATTCGGCTGATGACGGTGCTGGCACGAGCTGCAGGTAGATACCTGTCTGCATCGTCCAGGTAGAGCGCCTCGTGCACGAGAACGTCGGCACCTCGAGCGAGCATCGTCAAGCTCTTCGTCGGCACCGTGTCCGCCGAAAACACCACCGAGCCGGCGGGTGTATCGAATCGATAAGCAAACACCTTGTCGACCGGCGGGTGCTCGACGAGCGCGCACCGCACTGACAGATGCTCGGTGTGAATGATCTCGCCCGCTTCGGTGATTTCTCTTACGTTCATGAGTTCTCGAAGATCACGCCGGCTTTCGTCCGCCGTACGGTAGCGGATGTCCTGCGCAAACAGCTCGAGATAGAGCTGCGCCATACGCGCAAGCGGTGGCGGGCCAATCATTTCGACCGGGTGCTGCAAATGCGACCAACTCTGATGGATTAGCAGGCCGAAATCCGCCACGTGATCGATATGATGATGCGTTATGAATATGCGCTTGAGAGAAGAGAGCGCTACGCCGGCACGTATCAACTGACGACCGACTCCATTGCCGCAATCGATGATATTCGTACCGCCATCCACCGACAGAGCATGTGAGGTGGCACCACCACGTATCTTGGGTGTCGGTCCCCCCATCGAGCCGAGAATGATAAGTTTTGATGCCATGTAAGAACGGCCGCCGTCTCTCCGCTAGGGTCCGAAGTGAACGGACTGCGTCGTGAGGAATTCTTCGATTCCGTGACGGCCGCGCTCCCGTCCGAAGCCGGAGCGCCGGAAACCGCCGAATGGCGCATCCGGATGGGTCGCCGCACCATTGACGGAAATACTCCCGCTGCGGATCTTTCGAGCGAACTGCTCTGCTGCGGCGCTATCTTCGGACCAGACGGCGCCGGAGAGACCATAATCACCGCTCTGCGCAAGGTGCAGGGCCTCCTCCTCGTCCGCGTACGACAGAATGGTGAGCACCGGCCCGAAGACCTCCTCCCGCGCAATTCTCATCTGCGGCTGCGCGACGTACGCCGAGGGCTGGACGAAGAATCCTCGCGCTATCCCGGGAGGTCGTTCCGGCCCACCCGCGATGAGTTCCGCACCCTCTGCAGCCGCGCTGAGCATCAGCTCTCGGATTCGATCGCGTTGCCGCGCGGTCGCAACCGGCCCGAGGTGCGTCGATTCCAGCTGGGGATCGCCGACGCGATAGCCGCGTGCAGCCTCCGCGACGTAGCGTACCGCCTCGTCCCTGCATTCATGGGGAACGATGAGCCTGCTCAGCGCTGCACACGTCTGTCCGGCGTTCTGGAAACATTTGGCAACCGTGCGCCCGATCGCCAGCGGAACGTCGGCATCGGGCAGAAGTACGCACGGGCTCTTACCGCCAAGCTCGAGCGAGACACGCTTGAGCGACTTGCCGGAGAGCGCGGCGACGCGTTCTCCCGCACCGGTCGAGCCCGTGAAGGACACGGCATCGATCGCCGCGTTCTGAATGAGAGACTCCCCCAACGCCGATCCACTGCCGATCACCATGTTGAACACGCCCGCCGGAATGCCAGCCTCGCGAATGATCTCCGCGAGCGCTGTCGCGCTGCCCGGGGCGGCGGCGCTCGGCTTGAGCACCACCGTGCACCCTGCCACCAGAGCCGGGGCAACCTTGCAAGCGATCTGGAATAGTGGATAGTTCCAGGGCGTGATGCAGGCGACGACACCGACCGGCACAGAAAACACTTTCGTCGAGTCGATCCTCTCCACCAGGTCCATGCCGGCTGCGATTTCGGCCGTTTGCCGGAAGACCCGCGCCGCGGCACCGACCTGCAACGAACGACTCTCGACGATCGGCGTGCCAATCTCATCGGTGATCAGTCGCGCAAGGTGCTCCGATTGCCCTACAGTGGCCGATGCAACTCGCGCCACGAGATTCGCGCGTTCGCTCATCGGCAAGCGTGACCATGTTCCGAATGCCCGGGCCGCGCTCTCGCACGCAGCCATCGCATCGGCCTCACCGGCACCGTGGATGATGGCGATCCTCTCCTCGGAAGCTGGGTTGATGACGGGCACGGCCTCGGTAACTTGAACTCTGAGCCAATTGCCCGAGATGAAGGCCCGATCGTAAATCGTTTCCTTGTTCGTCGACATGGTTGGCGGCGTTCGGCCCGGCTCTGACGGCAGTCTGCGACTACCAGATCCTTACGACCTGATCGGGCGGGCGCACCATCGTGTCGCCCGGCTGGCAGTGGAACGCGCGCGCGAAGGCTGGCATGTTCGTCAGCGGAGCAATGGCGCGAATATTGCTCGGCGAATGCTCGTCTACGTTGAGCTGTAATTCCAAAGCCCTCTCGCGCGCACCCCCGCTCCAACCCCGCGTCCAACTGAGGAAGAACCGTTGGTCCTCGGTCAGGCCCTGAATTCTTTCCGTCGCCTCAGGTGGATTCTTCCTCAGTGCCATCTGCAACGCATCATACGCAATGCTGACGCCGCCCAAGTCTGCGATGTTCTCCCCGAGCGTCAGCTGCCCATTGACGTGCAGATTCGGCCGATCTCTGATCGGCCGATACGCATTGACTTGCTCCACCAGCAGCCTCGTTCGAGCGTCGAACTTCGCCCGATCCTCTTTCGTCCACCAATTCACCCGGTCGCCCTCGCCGTCGTATTGACTGCCGCGGTCGTCGAAGCCATGGGATGATTCATGGCCGATCACCGCTCCAATGCCGCCGTAATTGACGGCATCATCCCCGTTCGCGAAGAAGTAAGGAGGCTGTAGGAATGCAGCTGGAAAGTTGATGGTATTGGCCGTCGGGTCGTAGTACGCATCGACCGTCTGGGGCGTCATGCGCCATACCCGTCGGTCAGTCTGCTGGCCGATCTTCTCTACGTCGTAGTGATAATTGAACTTCGCGGCCGCTTCGACGTTGGCAAAATAACTGTCCGGAGTGACCGTGAGCCCACTCCAGTCTCGCCATTCGTCCTTGTCCGGATAGCCGACCTTCGGCAGAAATGAACGCCACTTCTCGAGCGCCTTGAACTTCGTCGCCGCACTCATCCAATCCGCATTTTCGATGTGCTGCCTGAGTGCGTCACGAATGTTCACGACGAGCTCCTCGATGCGCGCCCTGGTTGCCGGAGGAAAGTACCTGGCCACGTAGAGCTCACCGAGCGCCATGCCCATCGACTTATCGACTGCATCCAGCACCTGATTCCAACGCGCTTCCTGCTGCGGCTGGCCCTTCAAGACGCGGCCGTAAAAGTCAAAGTAGTTGTCCCGGAAAGCCCGGCTGAGAAAGGGCGAGGCCTCGCGGATGGAAGTAACGCGAAGATATGTCTGCCACTGCGCCATCGGCGCCCGTGCGAGCAGTCGATCGAACTCGGCGATGAACATTGGCTGGGAGAGGGAGAACCCTTTCTGCGCGCGCACGCCTTGGGCGGCGAAGAACTTCTCCCAGCTGAAGTGTGGGCTGACCCTGTCCGCTTCGGCGACGGTCACAAAGTGATACTGGTTGTCGAGACTGCGCGCCTCGGTGGGCGTCAGTGAGGCCTTCGCGAGCGCGGTCTCGAGCGCCATGACTTCGCGCGCTTGCTTCCCAGCGTCGGCGCGGGATGTTCCGGCGAGCTCCAGAGACTTGGCGACATACGCCAAATATGCCTCGCGGACGCTCTGGTATCGCGGCTCGAGGTAATAATCCTTTGTCGGCAAACCCAGGCCAGCTTGAGATACATAGCCGATCTGCACCTGCGCATCGTGCCAATCGGCGCCCGAGCGGAATTCGAAGACGTATGGGTTGCCATCGCTGAAGCTCGAACCGACGAAGTTCACCAACTCGGCCCGGCTCCTGAGCCGCGCGATCTCAGCCAGCCTTCCCTCGAGTGGGTCGTAACCGGCTCGCTCGATGGCCGCCTCGTCCATGCCAGAGGCGTAAAAGCGCCCAAGCTTCTGCTCGATCGATTCCGGCTCGCTCGTCGCGAGGTGCTTGAGCAAGCTCTCCAGGATCTGATGCTGCTGATCGAGACTACGCTGCTTCAATTCGTAGAAAGCGCCCCAGATCGTCCGATCTGGCGGTATCGGATTCGCGGCCACCCACTTGGCGTTGACGTAGTCGTCGAAGTCATCACACGGGTTGTATTGATCGCTGAGCTCGAATGCCGCAGACGCGCTGGGCTCGCTCCCTCTCGCCGCCGCAGCCGAGCTCGTGATCGGTGCGGCGCCCGCAGATGCGCCCAGTGCCGCCCCACCGCCTCCCGGCGCGTGACTGCAACCGACGGCGGCGAGCGACAGCCCGAGCAGCAGTGTGATCGGCCGTCCCCGCAACTTATCCATTCGTTTCACCATCTCTCAAAGGCGTGTTAGTCCATCAGTGCGCAGTCGCGACTCACGCGGCACCTATCACCTAGGAATCAAGGCCCAATACCTTAGACGCGGTAAGTAGGGGGTCGCTGAAGCTGATCGAATCACCGACCCCTTTCCCGGGCACCGGAACGAGACGCGCTGAGATGGGCTTGCGAAGCCGGACCGCCAGTGTAGCGGTGTCCCCGATGATGCGGGCCAGACCGGCCGCGCTTGCATCACCGGGCAGCGGGACCACATCGAGACCCGTCCCGCACACGCTCGAATACGGCAACAATTTCGCAATGCCGAGTCGGCCCTCGGCCGCTCTTGCGGCAAGCGTCGGGTCCTCGAGTATCGGCAGCATCACTCCTGAATAGTCGCACGTCGTCACCGCGACCGACTTGATGGCTGCCCTGACCGCCGCGCAGGCCTGAAGGGTTGAGGGCCCACCGACGGGCCTCCCCGTGAGCGCTTCCAGCGCCTCCCCGATACTGCTGTCCCCTCCGGGCGCCGGCGAGGAATCGATGCCCAGGTAGCGCCGCTGTCCCTGCTCGGCGAGCTTCCGGGCAAGGCGATCGACAGGTGCGAACTCGGCATTGAGCAACAATCGCAGTTGCCCGGAGGCCCGAACCGGATCGGCGACGCCGGTGAATGCACGGCGAACGAGATTCGCCGATTCGAGTCCGACCGCGAGTGATGGCGGCCCCTCGTGATAGCCGGCTGGAAAGAACGGCGTGCCAGCCGGAACGCATGCTGCGGCTGCGAAGCGAAAATTGGCCGCACCGTCATTGGTGGCAGTCGACAGCGCCGCCATGACGCGGCCCGCGGTGGACACCGCTTCGCGATGTACCCCGTGTGTGAGGCTTGCCACGGCGCCACTGAAATTTAGCCCACGCGTGTGGCCAACGAGTTCACGCGCCCAGGAGCCTATCGTCGCGTCGGAATCGCCCAATGAAAACACGGGTCCAATGCTGATCAGCGCGTGCCGCCGAACGACCAATTCATCAAGCGCGATGAGCTCCGGTAGCGCCTTCGCCCGCGACATCGGCGTTGAGCTGACGAGAAGAGGAGTGATTGCGATGCGCAGAGTCTGCACTTCGTAGCCCTGAGCTTCGAAAGCCCGCTTGGCATCTACCAGGAAGTCCACGGTGGACTCCACGGCTTCCCGATCCATAACGCTTCTGACTGGGGTACCGGCGGTCGGCGTACGCACCCAAAACGCTCGGACTTCGGACCGGCCCGTTGAATTGGCATCCGCCTCTGCCGCCGCCGTCCACGCGCCGATCGCAGCACCCGCTAGCATGGACAATGCGCCGCGGCGAGAGAGGCTCCCGCTAGCGCGCACCGATCGCAGATCCCTGGCCATCGGATGAGTACTCCAAGTGAATCGAACAACCTCGACCCTCACCCGCGATGCGCATCGCTCACGCGGCCGTGCAGATCCCACGCATTCATTTCCTGCGGCCTCTATACATCTGACCAACCGTGCTCGACTTCCCGACGTAACCTCTCTGGATCGCGCTCCGCGGCATGCAGGGTCCACGCGACATCCTCGGGTGCCGCTTCGATCCGGGTTACTGCATGATCAAAATCGTAGACCGACTTCTGCGTGTCGATGAGCGAGTCCGGCCGCAGCGTGAGTACGCGCCGGTGCCGTAGCACGGCGCACATGAGCTGCAAATAGAACTCTGGATCGTAGCGGCCGGGCGTCCTGGGGGTATTCCCGAGTCGCCGTGCCGCCTCCTCGACCGCCGCCAGCTGTACATCCACGACATCGAGCGAGGCGTTGTGCTTCTCCAGCGCATTGCCAGCGCTGATTTCCCGCGCGCGTCGCTCCCGAAGCGCACGCTGAAGCGTAACGGAGGGAGCGATGACGACGAAGAGTGTCTCCTCTCCTGCAAGATGCTGCTCCAGCCGATCGTCGAGTCGTTTGGCGAGGGCGGCCAGTCGCCCGGCGATGATCGGCGCCTCGATGATCAGCAGGTCATCGTCCCCCGCGTGTTGCAGAAACCACCTCCGCATCGCGGGACGTGCCCACATGCCGATCGCGCCGCGGATCGCGCTGTGCGTGACCCCTTCCACTTCAGGAAAGCGCGCGAGAATTTCAGGCGTGTCCCAGGCGAGCCGTGCCACGTCCCACTGCAGCAAATGGACCTTGCGACCTCTCGCAGCCGCCACGCGCGCCGTCTCGCGCACGAGCGCACTTTTTCCGGTCACGGGCAACCCGACGATGACGATGCAGCGCTTGCCGGGAAGCAACGGCTCCAATGCTTGAAAGGCATGATTCGAGCTCTGCGCTTCGCTCATCGGAATTGGTCCACGCTCGTCATCTCGCCGACGGACACCTCAATGACTGCGGGGCGCTCTTGGGAGAAGGCGTCCTCCAGGACGTGCGCCAGTTCCCGCGGGTTCTTTGCGCGCGCGTAGTGCGCGCCAAACGAACCTACGAACCGTTCGAAATCAGGATTGAGCAGTTCGCTGGCAATGATTCTGCCCCCATAAAGCTCCCGTTGCATTTGCATGACGTTCCCGTACTGCCCATTATTGAATAGCACCGTAACGACGTTAATCTTGTGCTGAACGGCGGTTGCAAGCTCGGTGGCAGCGAACAGGAACCCGCCATCCCCCGTCACCGAAAGCACCCGGCGGTTCGGAAGGGCAACCTTTGCCCCTAGGGCCGTCGGAAATCCATAGCCCAGCGTTCCCATGTAGCCCGTAGAGATATAGGTTCGCGGCCGATAGACCGGCATGGCGATTCGGCTTGCGAAGCCAACTTGAGTCAGCTCGTCGACGAATATGCCGTCTTCGCCCAGTGCGACCCGAATGGCTTGCAGAAAGTCAAGCTGCGGTTGCAGTACGGCACTGCGTTCGACCCACGCTCTGTGAACCTCTGCCATTTGCATGGCACGCGATGGGCGAGCCACGTTGTACCGCGGAAGGCTCGAGAGTAACGCGGGAAGCGCATCCTCGAGGCGCGCCGCGATCGCGACCGTGGGCTGCGCGAATTGCCCGTGGACGACCGGGTCCACGTCGATCCGCACCAGCTTGCGGCCCTTGAGGCCCCAGCTTTCAAGCGCAGTCCGGGCGCTGCATCCCAAGGCGATGGCAACGTCCACCTCCTTCCAGAGAGACCGCGCCTCGGGCAGCATGCAACTAAGCGGATTCCTGCCGTCGAGGACGCCGCGTCCCGTGCGGTAGCTTGCGACGGGTGCCTGCAACAGTTCCGCCAGCTCGCGGACTTCGGAAGCGACGCCTTGCGCGCCACCGCCGACGAAGATCATCGGGTTCTTGGCCTCGCCGATCACTCGCGCCGCCGCTTCGATCGCATCCCCATCGAGCGGCGCTTCAGTGATCTCTATGCTCGGTATTCGAAGATCGACGGCCGCCCGCTGCGCGAGCACGTCCATCGGAACTTCGACAGCGACCGGGCGGGGACGACCGCTGTTCAAGTGAGCGATGGCTTCGGCGACCTTGAACGGCGCCGTCGAGGGATGCTCGATTCGAGTCGCGAGCTTCGTGAGCGACCGGAGCAAACCCGGTTGATCCGGGGTCTCATGCAGCGCCCCCAAAGACTTGCCGATCCGGCTGAGCGGAATCTGCCCAGCAAGCAGAAATAGTCGCGCGCCGAGGCCGTATGCCGTCGCGAGCGCCGCACTCGCATTGAGAACGCCAGGTCCCGGCACCACGCTGCACAAGCCAATACCGCCCGTAGCAACTGCGTAGCCGAGCGCCATGTAGCCCGCGCCTTGCTCGTGGCGCGTGTGAATCACGCGAATCTGGCCGGCAGCGTCGTACAGTGCGTTGTAGAGCCAGTCGTTTTGAACACCGGGCAGCCCGAACAAGACGCGCATGCCGTGAGCGGCCAGCGACTGAACGACGGCCTGTCCACCGGTCATCGTGGCAGTCACATGCAGGGCTCCGATGACGAAGGCGGCACCTGATTATGGGTCGATCGCATGCCGGCTTCGCTCCGCTACCGGGCTCTCACCAGATTCTCTGGAGACTCCCCTGGGTCGGTCGCGGAGAGGGGCCCGCCCGGGATGATCGGCAGCTCTATCGCGCTCGATTGCCCGGGCTCGTGCCAGATCCGCTGGGTCGCTTTGACGTAGTCCTGTGGCTCGGCGTTCATGATGTTGGGCACGAATTTCTGTGGATTGCGATCGTAGAGCGGGAACCAGCTCGATTGGATCTGCACCATGATGCGGTGTCCGGGAAGGAAGGTATGGCTCACGTTGGGCAGCCGAAACCGGTAGAGCAGCACGCGGTTCGCGGGGATGGGATGTGCACGCGCGAGATCGGTCCGATAGCGGCCGCGGAATATGTCGGCGGAGATCATCAGCTGATACCCCGCGAGCGCCGGTTGCGCCGGAGACTCGTCCGGCCACACATCGATGAGCTTGACCACCCAGTCCGAATCGCTCCCGCTCGTCGAGGCGTACAGCTCCGCAACCGGTGCGCCCGCGATCCGCAGCGGCGCGGTCAGCGTTGGCGTCTCGTAAACGAGGACATCGGGCCTCGAGGCGGCATTGCGCTGATCATCGACCAGCCACTCCGCCCACGTCGAGTCCGGCGCATCACTCAGTAACGTGGGTCGCGAGGCGCGATACGGCACCGGTTTGGCCGGATCCGAGATGTACTCATCATATGCGCCTGAGGCGGATTGGCTCGACGGCGGCTCGAAGCCGAGCTTTCCGCCAGCCACCAGGTAGAGCTTGTGCGAACGCGCCGGACACCCCGTCTCACAGGCGCGCGGCCAACTCTCGTAGCGATGCCACTCATTCGCTCCCGTCTCGTAGGCCAGAACCCGCGGCGTATGCGGTGGGCGGCCGTCTTTGAGGTAGTAGTCCAGGAACGGTTGCATGATCGTCCGGCGGAACCAGGCGGCCGTGTCGCCCTCAAAGTGGATCGGCCCTATCCCGCGACCGGTTCCGCGCGCTTGACCGTGGCTCCAGGGTCCGAGCACGAAATGCAGGAGCCGGCCATTGGGGTCCTTGGGCGCCAGCGCCCGATACACTGCGGGACCGCCGTAAATGTCCTCCTGGTCGAACAAGGCATCGACAAGCATCAGGGGTACGGTCAGGGGCTGGTTTGCCAGCCACTTGTCGACGGCTTGATCTTGCCAAAACTGGTCGTACGCAGGATGTGCAGCTAGTTCCCGCCAGAAACCGAGCTGATCCATCCCGTGCAATGTGGCCATTGCGCCGGCGGAGCCAGCCTGAAGAAAATCCTGGTACGTATCACGCGTACCGCTCCACCACATCTCCGAGCCGTTGCGCGTGGCTTCTTGAGCATAGAGATACGGCAGGACCACGGCCTGACGAAACGCTCCATTGTGGAACGAGTCATCGCCGATCCACGTGTCGACCATCGGCGAGAAGGCTACGGTGACTTTGAGCGCCGGGTGCGGATGCACCGTTGACATGAGGGCGGTGAACCCATCGTAGGAGCCACCGATCGTGCCCAAGCGCCCGTTGGACTCCGGCACGTTCTTAACCAGCCAGTCAATAGTGTCATAGGCATCGGTGGCTGGATCGACCTCGGTAGGATTGAGCGGGCCGCGCAGCGGCCGTGTCATCACGTAGTCGCCACCCGAGCCGTACTTTCCTCGGATGTCCTGCATCACGATGATGTAGCCGGACGCCACGGCCGTTTCGTCCATCGCCGGCACGGCAGCTGCCAAGCGTGTGCTCGTCGAGCGTACGCGCCGCACCGCGTCATACGGCGTACGCGTCAACAGCATCGGCGCACCCTTCGCGCCCTTGGGGATCAGAATGACGGTCTTGAGCTTCACCCCATCACGCATGGGTATCATCACTTCACGCGTGTCGTAATCGAAGCTTTCGGTGCTGCGCACGAACTTCGATGGCGTATCGCTCGGAAGGCCGCCCGCTGCGAGCGAGTTTGTAATCATCGTCGCAAGCCCTAGCGCAGCGACTGCAAGCAAACGCATGTGCCGATCCCTTGGAAGTGCGTGAACGTTCCGCTGCCGCTAATGGCGACGCAAATGACGCAGGATCGTGGACCACTGCCCACGCGACTCGAGCGGCGCCGAGACAACCAAGGACCGCGGAGCTTCCGGCAAGGGTACGCTTTTCGCCGCCGAATGCCCCTGCCCCTCTGGGGCGTGCGATGGCCTTAGGGCCGTGACGTTAGATCGTGCCGTCGCGCATCAGTATTTGTATTCCACGTCGATTCCGAACGTCCGCGGGCGATACGTCGAGAGTATGGTGCCCTGTGCGTATTCGCCATAGCTCGTGCACTCGAGGTTCATGCAGCCCACTCGCCCAGGTCCGGAAGCATCGGAAAGCAGCGCGAAGAGGTCTTGGGAATTCGTGACGTTCGTCACGAACCCGTCCAGTTCCAACTTGCCGAAATAGATTCCGGCGCGCGCATTGAGGATCCTGAATCCGGGCAACCGGTACGCATCCGGCAAGTACGCCTCCGTCCCGGGTCCCGTCGTCTGATAGAACTGACCCTGATAGCTGTAATCGGCGCGTACGAAAGCCGGTCGACTTGCGAGCTCGAAGCGATACTGCGCCGTCAGATTACCGGTCCAGACCGGCGAGTAGGGCATTTCGTTGCCCTTACCGATCAGCAGGATTCCATCGCTGTTGAGGGCGCTCGAGTAACGAGCGTCGGTGTAGGCTGCATTGAGCGCCACCTCGAACCCTGGGAATAAGAGCGCCTTCGCCTCGAGATTGCCTCCCTGGCTCACGGCCTTCGCGGCATTGCCGATGAAGCTCAACCCGCAGGTGAGGTTGATATTGGATTGCACGGCGCTCCAATCGATGTAGTACGCCGAGGCGTCGATCGAGGCGCGTCCATCCCAGGTGATCCACTTGGTACCGAGCTCGTAGTTCCAGAGGCTGTCGGAGTGGTAGGTGGTCGGCGCGCTCGTGTAGCCCACCGCCGCGAGCGACGCTGCGCATGCAGGGGGAATGGCAGTGTTGACGCCGCCGGAGCGGAACCCCTTGGATGCGTTCGCGTAGAAGTTGAGATCGGGATTCACGACGTACTGCAGTCCAAAGAGTGGCGTCGTGGGCGTTTGGCTCACGCTGCCGCCCCCCGCGGGCGTCACCACGCCGGGCGGATAACCGAACAGCGCACCGCCCGCTTCCTGTTGGTAGCTGAACTCGTCCCACGTCGCGCGCTCGCCGACGGTGGCCCGAAGATGCTGTGTGATCTTGAAGGTGACCTGACCGTAGATCGCCTTCTGGATCTCCCGGAAGCTCTGGTCCACGAGGTACCCGATGCCGTTCAGCGAGTCGAACGGGGTTCCGGCGGCGGAGGGAAGACCGAGGAGCGAAGCCGCGGCGAGGTCGCCGGTATTCGCGTTGATCTGGGCCCAGGACGACATGTTGGTGAGGTCGTAGAACGCGCCGGCGACCCAGGTGAGGCGCGCATTCGGATCGGTGGAGGTCGCGCGAAACTCCTCCGTGAGATCGGTCGTATGACCGTGCTGCAGGAAGACCGAGGAGTAATCCGGCAACGTCGCAATGAACGGACCGTTGTTCGGGAGGCTGTTGTAGGGCGCCTCGAGCGGCGTGACCGAGCGGCTCGCGGTATCGACGAACGAGAAATTGGGCGCAGCATCGTTGATCGTGTCCGCGTACGCCGAGATGAGCTTCAGATCGACCTTTTCGAACGGATACTCAATCGTGAGCGAGGGCAAGCCCAGCGAGTCACTGTGCGGACTCAGGAGCGGTGACAGCTGCGAATCGGAGGTGTAGAAGTTCTCCCCGACGTTGGTGTTCTGCCCGGTCTTGTAGGGCCCGAAGTTGCAGGGACAGTAGGTGTAGAGCGTGCCGGGAGTCCCGGGACCGAGGTAGGCCGAAAACTTGGGAATGCTTCCCCAGTACTCGTCCGAGTCGCGGAAGAAGTTGTTGAAGTAGTTGTAGTCGAGCGTGACAATGGCCGCACCGACCGGCTTCCAGGCGAACGCGGCATGCAGCGCCTCGTGGTCTTCGCTGTTGGTGTTCTGCCCGTCCGGCAGTACGTCCCCCGTGAACTGGGAGACATGGTCGATGTAGCCGCCGTCGTGCCGGTCCCAAATGGTCACGCGTCCTGCCAGCGTATCGTCTACCAGCGGGCCGCCGACCGTGAGGCCGGCCTCGACGTTCGGATCTCCGTACTGAGTCTGCGATCCCTCGGCCAGCGCGTTCAGGGTGTAGCTCGTGAAGTTCGGGTCGGGCGTGATGAACCGTACCGTGCCACCCTCCGAGGAGCCGCCGTAGAGCGTGCCCTGCGGGCCGCGCAGCACCTCGACGCGATCGAGATCGAACAGCTGCGGGAAGACGGTGCCGCCCGGGGCGGGGCCGAGGACATTGCGCTGCTGAAGCGGCACGTCGTCGATGTAGATACCGGTGGTGGAGGCGCCCACACCCTCTGCGTTGATGCCGCGGATGGCGACGGAGGTCTGTCCCACGGCGCCTGCGGTACCTGCTCCGTTTACCGGACTGATGTACAAACCGGCGACCAGCTCATCGAGGTCGTTCGCAGTCTTGAGGCCCTGCTGCATCATGTCCTCGTTGGTGACGGCGGAAATCGAGAACGGAACCTGCTGAACGGTCTCTGCGTGCCGCGTCGCCGTGACGACGACCTCCTGAAGACTCTGATTCGGAGCATCATTCGAGGCCTGCGCCTGGGCGCCGGGCGGGGGCTGCTGCGCGAGCGCCGCTCCGCCGAGCGCCAGAGCCATGGCGAGCCACACTGTCGAGGCGCTCATCAACCGCGTGCTTACGTTGAGCCTACCCCTTATCGGTGGACCCGATATCCACCGAGCATTCGTGGGCGCATTTACGACCTGCGGACACTTCGGCTTTCTGACCTTCACGGTTGATACCTCCCCAAGAATCGCTGGTCGCCGCTCGCGACCGTCCCCGCGTTGTTCTTTCCCGGCGCCCGTGGCCTGAGTAACCCGGCCTCTTCCGGCCTCGTCCACCACGAGCACGAGCAGTTTTTTCGCGTTCCCCAGCGGCTTCGTTGCTGCCGGGACGATGTGATTACGTATACAAAGCCCTATAGGATCCTAGGAGCCGCTTCCCCTGATGTCAATGATCGGGGCTGCCGACTCTCGCTGCGCGCGCGCCCTCTCACCTCGACGGGACGCGCGCGGTTGCGGAGTCTCGAGCACGCCGTTAGGGCGGCTTCAGGGCCGACAGATTGAAGCCGAGATCGGAAGGCTTGGCGCCGTGGGCCATGCCGTCTGGGGTGATGACGAAGACGAGCGAGCCGCCGTGGCGGCCGTCGCGCAGCGGATGAAAGGCCACGGTCACCTTGTCGCCGAGCTTGAGCGTGTTGGCATGAATGCCGATGGCGGCGAGTGCCGACGGGGACGTCGCCTCGATGTCCCAGCGCTCGACCGTCGTTCCCTTGTCGACGGTTCCGAGCACCGAAATCCACGAGTGCGGGTTCATGTAGGTGAATTTGTACAGCGTGCCTTTGATCACCTCGATCTTGTCCCGATCGAACATCGCGAAGGAGTGGTGGGCGAAGGCGGTCCCTGCCGTGAACACGGTGGCAGCAGCCAAAGCGATGCATAGCTTCTTCAACGATGCCGCTCCTCGATCGTTTGTGCGCATCGCAGCTCTCCGGAGATCCCATCGGCCAAGATCGACCCGTTGCATTCTCGCCGCGCAGCATATACAAGTTCATATATGATTATAGGCGACGGAAGCACGCTGTAAAGATGGCCGTCGCACCGGGGCCTTCCCTCAGCACTCGAGGTGCCGAGCGCGCGCAAACCCCTTCCCGCGCGCGGCGCTTAGCCTCACCTCACTTCGGAACGCCGAGCTTGCTGCGCGAAGGGCCGCGCTCCTTCGCCAGCCTCTGGAGCGCACGCTTGACGTGCATGACCGGATCGAGCACGTGTCGGCGGGTAATTCGCTCGATCCGAGAAGCAGGAGCCCTCTGCGCCAGGGCCGTGATGATCTCCTCGTGGTTCTTGATCGTCTCCCTCCCGAAGTTGATCCCGAGAGTCTGGATGATCACGCCGCGTTCACGCGCAAACACCAGGAGGCTCACGGTGTCCGTGCGGCGGATCGCATCCGATAGCTCGGCGGCGAGCGCTTTGTTCTCGCACTGGGCGTGGATTACCTCGTGAAACTCTCGGTTCTTGCTGAGCCAGGTCGGTAGGTCCAAAGCCGTCAGAGCCTTTTCCATGTCCGAATTGATCTTGCGTAAAACTGCAATCTCCGAGGGACCTATGTTTGGGGCAGCAGAGGCCGTTGCGTAGCCCTCGAGCACCGCGACGATTTCCTTCAGTTGAAACCACTGATCACGACTTACCGGGGCGACGATCGGTCCAGTATTTGCGCTGTAATGCACGAGACCTTCCGCTTCCAAGCGACGGATTGCCTCGCGAATGGGTACCTGACTGATGCCGAGCTCCCGCGCGAGAGTATCGATGACGAGCCGTTGGGACGGCGCATATTGCAACTGTTCGATGCGCGATTTGAGAATGTTGTAGACCGTCTCTTGTTTGCTTTGGGTTGCCACTCTGCATTCCATTTCTATGGACGACGGGCGGTCGCGGCAGTCGAGTCGTGGTCGGATCGCTCGGCGCCGACCACCGCGCGAGCGCATT
>Ga0335072_10007555_pt1 | contig 15820 bp, 16 predicted proteins | sample Lox_Sample_21_FD_206725 | JGI IMG/M metagenome (GOLD analysis project Ga0335072, IMG submission 206725) | Soil microbial communities from Loxahatchee National Wildlife Refuge, Florida, United States - Lox_Sample_2.1 | ecosystem: Environmental > Terrestrial > Soil > Wetlands | place: USA... | reverse complement strand
GGCCGCTTGGCCCGGTCCGGTTTCACCTTAAGCCAGCATCGCCAAATCTGCCCGGCACCGGGCCCCGCGGTATTCATCGGCATGACCAAAGAACAAGTCTCCAAAGCAAAACTTGGCGGCCCGAACGGCGCAGGTATCGCTATAATGAGGGCAGTCGGATTCGCCATGGGGGGTCGGCATGCCGAGCAAGCGGACGCTTTTGATCATTGCACTCTATGCAGTGCTGGCTGCCGCGCCGGCTGCGTACGCGAAGGATGGCGTCAACCTTACCTCGGCCAATCGTGCCGCAATCTGGCACAGCCTAGGCAAGAACGCGACCGACACACAAGTCGCCGCCGGGTTGGAGGTGGGCCAGACATTGCCCGATCCGATGCGGGTGCTGCGGTTCAGCGGCCACCTTCGCAAGAAGGTACCAGCTGTCCGATCCTATTCGTACGCGCTGGTCAACGGTCAGGTACTGATTGTCGAGGCGCGCACCAGAAAAATCGTAGCCATCGTCTCCAAGTAGGAGTCTCGAAGTAGGATCTACAAGTAAGGGTCTGTGCCCTGCCGGCATCCGCGCTCCCTATTCCTAGCCAATGGACGCTCCGGCATCCACCGTCTTTCCCGGCCATTTGCACAGGTCGGAGATCAGGCATTTTTCGCATAGCGGCCGCCGCGCGATGCAGACGTAGCGGCCGTGCAGAATGAGCCAGTGATGCGCATGCAGCCGGTAGCGCTCCGGCACCACCTGCATCAGCTTCATCTCAACATCCAGCGGCGTCTTGCCGACCGCGAGGCCCGTGCGGTTGCCGACCCGAAAAATGTGGGTATCGACCGCGATGGTCGGCTCCCCGAATGCGATGTTGAGCACGACATTTGCGGTCTTGCGGCCGACGCCAGGCAACGCTTCGAGCGCGTCGCGATCGTGCGGGACCTTGCCGCCGTGCGCGCTGACCAGAATGCGCGACAGCGCGATGACGTTCTTAGCCTTGGTGCGATAAAGCCCGATGGTCTTGATCAGCGTGCGTACCCGCGCTTCGCCCAGTTCGACCATCTTCTCCGGCGTGTCGGCGATCCGGAACAGCGCCGGCGTCGCCTTGTTGACGCCGGCATCGGTCGCCTGCGCGGACAACACCACGGCCACCAACAAAGTAAACGGATTGATGTGCTGGAGCTCCCCGCGCGGCGCCGGGCTGGCGGCAGCGAAGCGGCGGAAGGCCTCCTCGACCTCCGCAGGCGTCCATTGCGGTAGCTCGCCGTGAGCGGCCTCGCGATCGGCGCGGGCTTGCGCCTTGGGATCCTTGAGGTGCGCGGCTTCGACCCCCATCGCCTTGGCGTTGACCGCCTTGCGGGCGACCCTGCCCTTGCGCGGGGTCTTGTTGGTTTGCCGCGTCTTTTTGCGCGCGGCGCGGGCGGTGGTTTTTTTGGCCATGTTTTTTCGTATAATCGGGCCCATGAACGGCGACAACCGCGCAACCTCCGAACCCAAGATTTTCGCGGCCACCATCACGCCACACCGCTCGCTGGGTTCGACCGGCTTTCTCGTCCTCATGCTGTGCATCGGCGCGGTCAGCTTTGCGTCCGGCGTGTTTTTCTTGCTGCTCGGCGCGTGGCCGGTGTTCGGCTTTTTCGGGCTCGATGTGCTTTTGATCTACATCGCCTTCCGCGCCAATTTCCGCGCCGCCCGCGCCTATGAGGAGGTCACCGTTACGGCCTCCGAGCTCACAGTGCGCAAGGTCAGCCATCACGGTGTCGTACGGGAATGGACGCTCAATCCGCTGTGGGTGCAGCTCGACCGTATGGTGCACGCGGAATTCGGCATCGAGCGTTTGTTTCTGGTTTCGCGCGGCCGGCGGCTGTCGATCGCCGGCTTTTTGAGCCCGGACGAGAAGGCAAGTTTCGCGCAGGCGCTTGCCGCTGCTTTGGGCGAGGCCAAGCGAGGGCCGACCCGGACGGCGCTCTAGTCCCGAAAAGTGGAAACCGGTTTTCGGAAAGATCACGCACCAACGTAAAATCTAGACCTTGATCCGATTCGATTTGATCGGATCAAGGTCTAGCAAGTGCCGGCGCTTCGCCAGCAGTCTGATCGTTTAGCTTTTTCAACCGCTTAGCTTATCAACCTATGCGCACTTACGGGTACAGAAATCGGGTGGTTCGCCGCGTCTTGCGGGCCTAAATGGGAAGCAAATGATGGAGACACCCATGCTTTCCCCAGAGCGCATCGCCGACCTGAGCGCGCTCGACACCGCCGCTTCCGATTACGAGGTGGTGCGCCGCGCCATCGGCTATATCCGCAATCATTGGCGTGAGCAGCCGGAGATCGAGGCTATCGCCGATGCCGCAAGCGTCACCCCGACCGAACTGCATCACCTGTTTCGCCGCTGGGCCGGACTGACCCCGAAGGCGTTTGTGCAGGCACTCACGCTCGACGGCGCCCGGCAGTTGTTGCGCGACTCCGCAAGTGTGCTCGATGCCAGCTATGAAGTCGGCCTCTCGGGGCCCGGCCGCCTGCACGACCTGTTCGTCACCCACGAGGCGATGTCGCCGGGCGAATGGAAATCCGGCGGCGAGGGCTTGACCGTGAGCTTCGGCTTTCACCCCTCCCCCTTCGGCAAGGCGCTGATCATGGCGACCGAGCGCGGCCTCGCCGGCGTTGCCTTCGCGGACGCCGAGACGGAAGAAGCCGCGCTGACGGACATGCGCCGCCGCTGGCCGAAGGCCACTTACGTGTCCGACGAGCCCCGCACCGCGGCGCTCGCCCGCCGCATCTTCGATCCGTCGCAGTGGCGGCAGGACCGTCCGCTCCGCGTGGTGCTGATCGGTACCGACTGGGAGGTCCGGGTGTGGGAAACTCTGTTGAAGATTCCCATGGGCCGCGTGGCGACCTATTCGGGCGTCGCCAAAAATGTCTGCGCCCCGACGGCGGCGCGCGCCGTGGGCGCCGCGGTCGGCAAGAATCCGCTGGCGTTCGTGGTGCCGTGTCACCGCGTCATCGGCAAATCCGGCGCGCTGACTGGGTATCATTGGGGCATCACCCGCAAGCAAGCGATGCTGGGCTGGGAAGCCGGACGGGTCGAAAGCGCCGCCTAATTTCTTCCGGCGCATCTCCCCTCACCGCGTCGCCACCGGGCTTGACCCGGTGGTCCATGCTGACGTGCCGGAAGGCGATGACGCTTGCTCGTCATTGCGAGCGGTAGCGAAGCAATCCAGTTAGCTTGCGCGGGAAGCTGGATTGCTTCGTCGCTATCGCTCCTCGCAATGACGAGTTGGCGCAGACTAGAGCATGTCCCGGAAAAGTGGAAACCGGTTTTCCGAAAAGGACATGCGGCAACAAAGAGATTTGGAGCATTTCCCGATTCTACTTAATCGGGAAATGCTCTAGCCTCTCACGTCGTCAAAAATCCTACGCCGCCAAATCCTTCATCGCGGCGACGGTCGAGTCGGCGTTGAGCCGGTAGATCAGCGGCACGCCGGTCGCGATTTCACGGCCGACGATCTCCTTGGGCGACAGCCGCTCCAGCACCATGATCAGCGCGCGCAGCGAGTTGCCATGCGCGGCGACGATGACCTTGTCGCCGCGCAGGACGCGCGGAAGAATGTCCTGGATGTAGTAGGGCAGCACCCGCGCCGCGGTGTCTTTCAAGCTCTCGCCGCCGGGGGGCGCCACGTCGTACGAGCGGCGCCAGATCAGGACCTGCTCCTCGCCCCATTTTTTGCGGGCATCGTCTTTGTTGAGGCCGGACAGATCGCCGTAGTCGCGCTCGTTCAGCGCCAGATCTTTGATCACGGTGATGTCGGTCTGTCCCATTTCGCCGAGCACGATATCGAGCGTGCGTTGGGCGCGCACCAGCTCCGACGTGAAGGCGACATCGAAACGCAGCCCCTCTGCTTTGAGTTTCTGGCCGGCATTGTGCGCCTCGGCCACGCCCTTCTCTGTCAGGCCGATATCGCGCCAGCCGGTGAACAGATTTTTCAGATTCCATTCGCTCTGGCCATGGCGCACGAGCACAAGCAGGCGGTCACTCATTCACGTTTCCTCACGCAGTTTCCCGTCACCCTGAGGTGCGAGCGAAGCGAGCCTCGAAGGGCGACGGCCCGGGCCGTACCTCCTTCGAGGGCTGCTTCGCGGCCACTCAGGATGACGGAATGGATATTAGAAATCCGTCACCCCCAAAACATCGGCCATCGCATAGAGTCCCGGCGCCTTACCGCGTGCCCAGAGCGCCGCACGCAGCGCGCCGCGCGCAAAAATCATGCGATCTTCGGCGCGATGGGTGAGCTCGATGCGCTCGGCCGGGCCGGCAAAAATCACCGAATGATCGCCCACCACGGTGCCGCCGCGCAGCGACGCAAAACCGATGTCGCCGGCACGGCGCGCTCCGGTCATGCCGTCGCGGCCGCGCGCCGCGCGTTCCGCCAAATTGATGGCGCGCCCCTCAGCCGCGGCGCGGCCGAACATCAGCGCAGTGCCCGAAGGCGCGTCGATCTTTTTGTTGTGATGCATTTCCAGAATTTCGATGTCGAAATCCTCGCCGAGCGCCTGCGCCACGCGCTTGACCAGGGCGGCAAGCAGATTCACCCCGAGACTCATATTGCCGGATTTGACGATCGGCACGCGGCTTGCGGCCTTGGCGATGATCGCTTCTTCCTGCGCCGAATGCCCGGTAGTGCCCATGACGTGCACGATACCGGCAGAAGCCGAGACCTCGGCCAACGCGACGGACGCAGCCGGAATGGTGAATTCGATCAGGCCGTCGGCATCGCGCAGCAGCGGCGCGACGTCGCTCGTAACCTTGATGCCGTTGGGGCCGAGGCCCGCAAGCTCACCGGCGTCGCGCCCGATCACGGCCGAGCCGGGCGGCTCGACGGCGCCCGCCAGCGTAACGCCCTTGGTCGCCGCGATGGCGTGGATGAGCGTGCGGCCCATGCGCCCGCCGGCGCCCGCGATCACCAGCCGCATGTTCGAATTGTCGCCAGCCATGCGCTCCTACTCCGTGCGCCCGCGATATAGCGGGAGCCGCGCATAGGAGCAAACTCGGCCGATAATCCTCCCCCTGAAAGGGGGAGGCGGCGCAGCGGAGCGCAGCCCGTGGGGGTTCGTCTTGGACGCCAAGAAGAGATGCGCCCGCTCATTCCCGCGAAAGCGGGAATCCAGAGCGGCATGCTCCGATAGCCGGGCAAAGCTGGTCCCCGCCTTCGCGGGGACGAGCGGATTTGCCGATCCCAAGCGAACTCGAATGCTCTTATGGAGCGGCCCCTACCCGATTTCGGGGAAAGAAAAAACTACGGCTGCGGGCCGTCGTAGCCTTCGACGATGATCAGGTCGGCGATGGCGTGCGGCTGGCGCACTTTGATGTTGGCCTGATATTCGGGCGAGCGGTAGCAGGTGACCGCGGCATCGTAGCTGTCGAATTCGATCACGACGTTACGACTGCGGCTTTCGCCTTCGACGCACGTGAACTTGCCGGCGCGCACGACGAAGCGACCTCCGTACTTATGGAAGATCGCTGGGTTGGCGGCCGCATAAGCCTTGTAACCGTCTTCGTTGTGCACCTCGACGCGTCCGATCCAGTAGCCCTTAGCCATACTGTGTCTCCTTCGCCGCCTGCGCGATCTCGGCGACAATCGCTTCCGCCGCGGCGCGCGGCTCCGACGCGGCAACGATGGGCCGGCCCACGACAAGATAATCGGCGCCCGCCGCGATCGCTGCCGCAGGCGTCATGATGCGTTTTTGGTCTCCGGTCGCGGTGCCGGCGGGGCGAATGCCGGGCGTCACCAGCGCCATGCTGGCGCCGGCGATGGCGCGCACGTTGGCGGCTTCCTCGGGCGAGCAGACCAGACCGTCGATCCCGAGCGCGCGCGCCTGCTCGGCACGGCGCGCCACCAGGGCTTTGACCGAAGTCTCGTAACCGGCTGCCTTGAGGTCATCGTCGTCGTAAGAGGTGAGCACCGTGACGGCGAGAATGCGCAAGTTCGCGCCCCGCGCCTCGACCGCAGCCGCCATGGTCTGCGGGTAAGCGTGCACCGTGAGGAACGTGGCGCCGAGCCGCGCGGCGCTTTTCACGCCCTGCTCGACCGTGTTGCCGATATCGTGCAGCTTGAGGTCGAGGAAAACTTTTTTCCCGACGCCGACGAGCTTCTCCACATAGGCAAGACCGCCCGCATAAGCGAGCTGATAGCCGATCTTGTAGAACGACGCCGCATCGCCGAGCCGCGCCACCAACGCTTGCGCGGCCTCGACCGACGGCAGGTCGAGCGCCACGATCAGGCGCTCATGTGGCGCGATTGGCATGTGGCTCGTTCACTCCTCGAGCATGTCCCGGAAAAGTGGAGGCCGGTTTTCCGAAAAGGACATGCGACAGCAAATCAGGCTTTCGGCATCGTGCTGGCCAAGTCGATAAGCCTTCGCACCATGTCCTTCAAGGCGATTGTGAGGGCTTCGTCGCGCAGATTGTCCATGTCGTCGAAGGCATCGTCCGCACAGCCGACATTGATTTGCTGGGGCAGAACCAGCGCGCCGCAGCCCACTTCGAGAATCTGCCGCAACGCCAGGAGCGCGTGCAGCCCGCCGTCGGCGCGGGCGGACGCCGAGCCGATGCAAAACACGCGATCGCGAAAGGCCGCGTACGGCTCGTCGGTGCGCTCGCGCACGCGCGTGATCCAGTCGATGGCGTTTTTCAGAAGCGGCGTGACCGAGGCGGTATATTCGGGGCTGGCGATGAACACGCCCTGGTGCGCGGCCAGCATCTGCTTGAGCTTGACCGCGTTGTCGGGGGGGCCCGCGGTCGCCAGGAGATCGGGGTCGAGAAGCGGCAGCGGATAATCGGCCAGCGAGATGCGGGTGACGTCAGCTTCGGCCAACGTCAGCTCCTTGGCGATCAAAGCCGCAAGGCGCCCGTTATGCGAGCCTGCGCGCAGCGAGCCGGCCATCACCAGGATCTTCGGTCCGACCATGCCGAGGGCGTCAAATCTTCCGGTAGACCCATACCCGCGCCGGCGGGATGTTCATCCAGATCCGTTCGGATTTTTCCACCGTGAAGCCGCCGAGCCGGCGTGGCAGCGGCGACGCCACCGAATAGGTGAACTGAACGAAAGGCGCTCCCGGCAGCATCAGATCGAACGCATCGCGGATCAGCCGAAGCCGCATGCGCATCGGCTTGGTCACAAGCGGCAAGCCGGAGACGACGGCGGCGGCCGGCTGCATCAGCAAGGTCTCGAGCAGGCGGCGCATGCTGTAGGCATCGCCCTGCACCAGCGTCGCGTCCGGATAGCGCGCTCGCAAAATCCGGCAAAACGCGGGATTGAATTCGACCAGCACCAGCCGCGCGGGATCGACGCCGGCCTCGACCAAAGCCGCCGTGACCGGCCCGGTGCCTGGGCCGAGCTCGACTACGGGTCCATCGCTGTGCGGATCGACATAGCGCGCCATAGTGCGCGCGAGCATTTTGCTCGAAGGCGCGACCGCGCCGATAGTCAAAGGCCGCTCGATCCAGGAGCGAATGAATCGCACTTCATCGTCGAGCTGGGTGCCGCGCTTGCGCTCGAACCGACAAATCTGTTCTTCGATCTTTTTGCTGATGTCGTCGCGACGGCGCTCGAACAACCGGATGTGGCGTCCGATGTTGCGTTCGAGCACAGTCTTTTTCAGCTCGAGGAGCCGCAATTGCCGCTCGATCCTTTCTTCGAAAGTACGCAGGGCCATCAGCGGCATAGCACTCACGCGCGACCGAACGGCCGCCCTTTTAGACCATTTGATGACAGAAGACTAGCACGCCCGGCCGGAGAGGGGGGCGTTACGCGGAATTGGCCCGGCCGGCGCCGAGCCCGTCAAGGAAGTCCTTGACCTTGCCAAAGAATCCGGACGATTCCGGATGCGTCTCGGTCGACGAGAGTCGATCAAATTCCAGCAAAAGTTCGCGCTGGCGCTTGGTCAGATTCTGCGGTGTCTCCACCACCACCTGAACATACATGTCGCCGAACTGACGGCTGCGCAGCACCGGCATGCCCTTGCTCTGCAGGCGGAAGCGGCGGCCGGTCTGCATGCCTTCCGGCACTTTCACGCGAGTCTTGCCGCCGTCGATGGTGGGCACTTCAAATTCGCCGCCGAGCGTTGCCGTCACCAGCGAAACCGGCACGCGGCAATGCAGGTCGGCGCCTTCGCGCTGAAAGAAAGGATGGCTGCCGAGCGACAGAAAAATATAGAGATCGCCGGCCGGCCTGCCGCGCACGCCGGCTTCGCCTTCGCCCGCGAGCCGAATGCGCGTGCCGTCTTCGACGCCGGGCGGAATGTTCACCGACAGCGTGCGCTCGCGCATCACCCGGCCCGACCCTGAGCAGGAGCCGCATGGGCTCTCGATCACCTGGCCGCGCCCCTGGCAATTCGGGCAGGTGCGTTCAAGGGTAAAGAAGCCCTGCGCATGCCGCACCTTGCCTTGGCCGGCGCACATCGGACAGGCCTTGGGCTTGGTGCCGGGCTTTGCGCCGTTCCCTGAACACGCTTCGCACGTCACCGACGTCGGGATGCGGATCTGCGCGGTCTTGCCCGCAAAGGCTTCGAGCAGCGAGATTTCCATGTTGTAGCGCAGATCGGCGCCGCGTTCGCGGCCGGAGCCGCGTCCGCCACGCCGCGCGCTCATGCCGAAGAGATCGTCGAAAATATCCGAGAAGGTGGTGGCGAAATCGGCGCCGAAGCCGTGGGCGCCGTTCATACCATTGCCGTGCTCGAAGGCGGCGTGGCCGTAGCGGTCATAAGCCGCCCGCTTGTCGGGATCCTTCAAGATCTCGTAGGCCTCGTTGACCTCCTTGAAACGATGCTCGGCGTCGTTGTCTCCGGGATTGCGATCCGGATGCCATTGCATCGCCTGCCGGCGAAAGGCGGTCTTGATGTCCGTCTCCGTCGCAGTGCGCTCGACGGACAGTGTCTCATAGTAGCAGCGCTTGGCCATCATTCCCCACTCGATGACGTCCAATCATTCCACGTCGGGATGGCGTCCGTCAAAAACAAGCACCCCCGTCTTGCGTCCGGGGGTGCAAATTTGACTGCGCGCGGTGGCATTGACCGTCCCCGCCGGTTAAGCGGATTTCTTGTTCTTCTTGTCGTCGTCGACTTCGGTGAACTCCGCGTCGACGACATCGTCCTTCTGGCCTTCGGCCGCTCCGGCACCGCCGGGTTGTTCGGCCGATTGCTTGTACATCGCTTCGCCGAGCTTCATCGAAGCCTGCGCCAGCGCATTGGTCTTGGCCGTGATCGCTTCCGCGTCGGTGCCTTTGAGGGCTTCCTTCAGGTCAGCGATGGCGTTCTCGATGGCGCGGCGGTCACCCTCGCCGACTTTCGAGCCGTGCTCGGCGAGCGTTTTCTCGGTCGAGTGGACCAGAGCCTCGGCATGGTTCTTCGCCTCGACTTGGGCCTTGCGCTTCTTGTCTTCCTCGGCGTGGGCCTCGGCATCCTTGACCATCTTCTGGATGTCGGCGTCGGACAAGCCGCCGGAGGCTTGGATGCGGATCTGCTGCTCCTTGCCGGTGCCTTTATCCTTGGCGGACACGTTGACGATGCCGTTGGCGTCAATGTCGAACGTCACCTCGATCTGCGGAATACCGCGCGGCGCCGCCGGAATGCCGATGAGATCGAACTGACCGAGCATCTTGTTGTCGGCCGCCATCTCGCGCTCGCCCTGGAACACCCGGATCGTCACCGCGGTCTGACCATCCTCGGCCGTGGAGAACACCTGGCTCTTTTTGGTCGGGATCGTCGTGTTGCGGTCGATCAGCCGGGTGAACACGCCACCGAGCGTTTCGATGCCGAGCGACAGCGGCGTGACGTCGAGCAGCAGCACGTCCTTGACATCGCCCTGCAGGACGCCGGCCTGGATCGCGGCACCGACCGCAACCACTTCATCCGGATTGACGCCCTTGTGCGGCTCCTTGCCGAACAACTGCTTCACGACTTCCTGAACCTTCGGCATGCGGGTCATGCCGCCAACCAGGACGACCTCGTTGACTTCGGCCGCCGTCAGGCCCGCGTCTTTCAGCGCTTGCCGGCAGGGCTCGATCGTCTTCTGCACCAGGTCGTCGACCAGCGCTTCGAATTTGGCGCGGGTGAGCTTCATGGTCAGATGCTTCGGACCCGAGGCATCGGCGGTGATGAACGGCAGATTGATCTCGGTCTGCGTGGTGGACGAAAGCTCGATCTTGGCTTTCTCGGCAGCTTCCTTCAGCCGTTGCAAAGCGAGCTTGTCGCGGCGCAGATCGATGCCCTGCTCCTTCTGGAATTCGTCGGCCAGATAGTTGACCAGCCGCATGTCGAAATCTTCACCACCCAGGAAGGTGTCGCCGTTGGTCGACTTCACCTCGAAGACGCCGTCGCCGATCTCGAGAATCGAGACGTCGAAGGTGCCGCCGCCGAGGTCATAGACCGCGATCGTGCCGGTCTTGTTCTTGTCGAGCCCATAGGCGAGCGCGGCCGCGGTCGGCTCGTTGATGATGCGCAGCACCTCAAGCCCGGCGATCTTGCCGGCATCCTTGGTGGCCTGACGCTGGGCGTCGTTGAAGTAAGCCGGAACGGTAATGACCGCCTGCTCGACTTTGGAGCCGAGATAAGCTTCCGCCGTTTCGCGCATCTTCTGCAGAATGAAAGCGGAAATTTGCGAGGGCGAATATGTCTTGCCTTCGATCTCGACCCAGGCGTCGCCATTGGAGGCGCGCGTGATCTTGTAGGGTACGAGCTTCTTGTCCTTCTCGACCATCGGGTCGTCGTACCGACGGCCGATGAGGCGTTTGACTGCAAAAATAGTGCGCTCGGGGTTGGTGACCGCTTGACGCTTCGCCGGCTGGCCCACGAGCCGCTCGCCCTCGTCCGTAAAAGCGACGATCGACGGCGTGGTGCGCATTCCCTCGGCGTTTTCGATGACCTTGGGCGACTTGCCTTCCATTACGGCGACGCACGAATTGGTCGTCCCGAGATCGATACCGATGACCTTGGCCATGGAGTTAATCCTCTCTTTATCGGCAGGTCGGGCAGGCCCGAAAGGCGCCCTTTGTCCGACCCCCTTGATAGTCCTTGATAGCCTTAAACCAAATCAGCCCGGACGCTTCCTGGCGATTTTCCCTTGGCTCATATAGGAGGGCGGTATCGTGCCGCAAGACAGGAATGCACGCGTGAGGGGCATTCGGGTTGACGGCTAAAGCCGATACAGGACACGACTAATCGGCGATGCATCTGCAATCGAACATGAGCGAGTTTCCGACCGGCTTTCGCCTTTATCCGGGGCATTTTGACCGCGATGCCCAGGTTGATTTACTGGCGGCCGTCCGCGACGTTCTCGACGCGGCGCCGCTGTTTGCGCCACGCATGCCCAAATCAGGACGCCCATTCAGCGTCCGCATGTCGAATTGCGGGCCGCTCGGCTGGGTTTCCGATGAAAACGGCTATCGCTATCAGGCGTCGCACCCGCAGACCGGTCGGCCGTGGCCACCGATACCTGCGGCACTGATGCAATTGTGGGACCGGCTTGCGCATTTCCACGAGCCGCCCGAAGCCTGCCTGATCAACTTTTATGGCGCGCAGGCCAAGATGGGTCTGCATCAGGACCGCGACGAAACAGAATTTGCTGCGCCGGTGATCTCGATTTCGCTCGGCGATACCTGCTTGTTTCGCGTGGGCGGCTGCAAACGCAACGAACCGACCCGGTCGGTCCGCTTAAGTTCCGGGGATGTCGTCGTCCTTGGCGGCGCTTCGCGGCTGGCCTTTCACGGTGTCGACCGGATTTTTCCCGGCACATCGCGCTTGCTCCCGGAGGGCGGACGGATCAATCTGACGCTGCGCCGAGTGACCGCAGCGGCTGAATATGTCCGCGAACCAAACAGCGTCCGCCAAGGCGCTAGCCCAGATCCCGTATAAGGCGCCAGCAGAGATCCCGTATGATGTGCATTAGCTTTCGCTCCGCCCGAGCCCTTGTCGTTTTTGCCGTATTGGCGCTGGCCGCCCAGGCGGCGCCAGCGCGGGCCGAAGAGGCAACCTTCCCGCCCGGCTCGCGCGTCGGGCTGGTGCCGCCGCCCGGAATGGCCGTCAGCAAGACCTTCGAAGGCTTCGCCGATCCGGCCAAGGATGCCGCAATTCTCATTGCCGTTCTGCCGGCCGGAGCCTTTGCGGAGATCGAGAAAGTGCTCGACACCGATGCGCTGAAAAAGCAGGGCGTGACGGTGGAGAAACGCGAGTCATTACAGCTTAGCTTCGGCCGCGGAATTCTACTTGTCGGTCGGCAGGTCGCGGACAAAGCCCATTACCGCAAATGGCTCTTGGTCGCTTCCGCCAACGATTTAACCGCGATGGTGACCGTTCAGGTTCCCGACCCGGACGACAGCTATACGGATGCGGCGTTGCGGGCCTCGCTGGCGACGCTGGCGGTCCGCGCAACCGTGCCGGAGGCGGAGGAGCTTGGTCTGCTGCCCTTCGAGGTGGGAGATCTGGCCGGATTTCATGTCGACGACGTCCTGCGCGGCCGTGCCCTGGTGCTGCATGATGTTCCGGCAGCAGCCGATACCGGCAAGGAGACCAGCAAGGAGACCAGCAAGGAAACAAACAACCACGGCGTCGAGGCGCGCATGTTGATCGCCGCGGTGCCGGGCGGCCCTCCCGAGGCCGATCAGCGCGAAGAGTTCGCGCGGCTGATGTTCAATGAAATCGGCGGTATCAAGCAGGTCAAGATCGTGATGTCGGAGCCGCTGCGCATTAACGGCCAATCGGGTTTTCAGACCATGGCCGAGGCGCAGGACGTACGTACCGGATCCGACGTGCGCGTCATTCAATGGTTGCGGTTCGGCGGCGGCGGTTATCTGCAGATGGTCGCCATCGGCAGTGCCGACGGCTGGACCAGCATGCTGACGCGGCTGCGCGCCGTGCGCGACAGCGTCGAACTGAAATAGCGCCGGCGACTCTCTTAGAGCATGATCCCGAAAAGTGGAAACCGGTTTTCGGAAAAAGATCATGCTCCAATATAAAATCTAGACCGTGATCCGATTCAATTCGATCGGCTCACGGTCTCAGTGCATCTCTCGTAGACTGAATCGGAAGTGCTTTAATATCTTGGGAGCATCTCCCCCTCTCTCGCGTCATGCGCGGGCTTGACCAGGCTTGACCCGCGCATCCCGATCGTCAGGGCTCAGTGCCCACCTAAGCGGGATGGCCGGGACTATAGGCGAGCGAAGCGACGCCGTTCTTTGAACGGCTATGGGCAAGCGAAGCGACGCCGTTCTTTGAACGGCTATGCCCGGCCATGACACTTAAGAGTACTGAAGACGCCTACGAGTCCTTCGCGGCGTCGGCCGTGGCGTTGTCATTGACCGATCGCGAGGCCGGAGCGGTTTTGGGGCCGCCTTTGGAGACCCCGACCATCGCCGGACGCAACACCCGCTCCCCGATCATGTAGCCGGGTGCCACGACCTCGACCACGCTCCCGGCCGGCACCGACGGGTTGGGAACTTCGAACATCGCCTGGTGCACGTTCGGATCGAACTTCTCCCCGCGCGGGCTGAACTGCCGCACGCCATTCTTCTCCAGCGCCTTGATCAGCTCGCGCTCGGTCAATTCCACGCCGTCCACGAGCGCCTTGACGCCGGGCTCGGCGCTCGCGCGCAGCTCCGGCGACACCGCGTCGAGCGCGCGGCGCATGTTGTCGGCAACGCCAAGAAGGTCGCGGGCGAGCGTCGTTACCCCGTAGAGGCGGGCATCCGTGACTTCGCGCTCGGTGCGCTTGCGCAGGTTTTCCATCTCGGCGAGCGTCCGCAGCAGCCGATCGCGCAATTCGGTGGCGACCGCCACCGGATCGGGCTGCTGAGCCGCCTGGTCCACAGAAGCGCCGGCCTCGGCAGCGGCCGCTGCGTCCTCAGCACGCGCGGTCTTATCCGTCATGTCCGTACCTATCTGGTTTTTTGCTGACCCGGCATATCAGGGTTGATGGGACAAAAATCAAGCAGTTTGGAACTCCCGTCGGGCTGGCCAACCTGGACCGCTAGCCCGCGAGCAGCTTGCTCACGACTTTGGCGGTATAATCCACCATCGGGACGATGCGCGCGTAATTCAGCCGGGTCGGACCAATGACGCCGAGTACGCCGACAATATGGCCCGCGGCATCGTGGTAGGGCGCCACGATGGTGGATGAGCCCGACAGCGAGAACAATTTGTTCTCCGACCCGATGAAGATGCGGACGCCCTCGGCATGCTCGGCCCGCCCCAGAAGATCGACCACCTCGCGACGAGTCTCGAGATCGTCGAACAAAAGCCGCACCCGCTCCAGATCGGCGAGCGCCCGTAAATCATCGAGGAGGTGGGCTTGGCCGCGGACGATCAGCTTGCGCTCGTCGCGCTCCCCCCCGGACCAGCTCGCCAGCCCGGCGGCGACGATTCTCTGCGTCAGCTCGTCGAGCTCGGCCTGGCCCTCCTTGAGCCGCCGCTCGATCTCGAGCCGCACCTCGGCCAGCGTGCGGCCGCGAACGCGCGCATTGAGAAAGTTCGATGCCTCGACCAACGCCGAGGTGGGCAGCCCGACCGGTATATTGAGCACGCGATTTTCGATCTGCCCGTCCTCGCCCACCAGCACGACCAGCGCCCGCTCGGGCTCGAGCCGCACGAACTCGATATGCTTGAGCCTCTGGTTGGATTTGGCCGTCAGCACCACGCCGGCAGCGCGGCTTAGGCCCGACAGCAAGCCGGACGCCTCGGTCAGCACCGCTTCGACGGTCGTGGATTGGCCGCGGCCGGCCACCTGCGCCTCGATGGTCTTGCGGTCGTCTTCGGTGAGATCGCCGATCTGCATGAGGGCATCGACGAAGAAGCGCAGGCCGATCTCCGTTGGCAGGCGGCCCGCCGAGGTATGCGGCGCGTAAACAAGGCCGAGCTGCTCGAGATCCGACATGACGTTGCGCACCGAGGCGGGCGACAGTGTCATCGGCAGAATGCGCGACAGGTTGCGCGATCCGACCGGCTCGCCGGTCGCCAGATAGCTCTCGACGATCATGCGAAAAATCTCGCGCGAACGCTCGTTGAGCTGCGCAAGGCCTGCCTGGTTTCCGGCAACCGGATGGTCGTGATTGCTCAAGGCTACGCTCCGATGCTGGCGCAGATAGGTGTTCGCTCGCCGGGCTTCTTGCAAGCCGAAAGGCGAACAACCCCAAACCCAAAAGCTAGCGGCAAGGTGGCCGCCGAGGCAATGCGGGGTTTACGCCGGGATATTTCGGCAGGTTTCCGCCCTTGTCGCTGCCATTTCGCCCCCCTAAAAGACTGGGCCAATCCGGCAGCAGGATCATGCACCGACCGTGCAGGCAGATCTTGCGCCCAAATCACGCGCCCAAGGAGACACGCAATGCGGCCGAGCCGCCGACAGCCCGACGAATTACGGCCCGTATCGCTCGAACGGGGCGTCGTGAAATATGCGGAAGGCTCGTGCTTCGTGCGCTTTGGCGATACCCATGTCCTGGTCACGGCGACACTGGAAGACCGCCTGCCGCCCTGGCTGAAAGGCCAGGCACGTGGCTGGATCACCGCCGAATACGGCATGCTGCCGCGCGCCACGCTCGAGCGCACCCGCCGCGAGGCATCGAGCGGCAAGCAGAACGGGCGCACGGTGGAGATCCAGCGGCTGATCGGCCGCTGCCTGCGCTCGGTCGTCAACCTCAAGTCGCTCGGCGAGCGTCAGATCACGATCGATTGCGACGTGATCCAGGCCGATGGTGGCACCCGCACGGCCTCGATCACCGGCGCCTGGATCGCGCTTTATGACTGCATCGCCTGGATGAAAACGCGCGAGATGATTGCGGAAGACGTGCTGCGCGACCACATCGCGGC
>Ga0335072_10007553_pt1 | contig 15820 bp, 17 predicted proteins | sample Lox_Sample_21_FD_206725 | JGI IMG/M metagenome (GOLD analysis project Ga0335072, IMG submission 206725) | Soil microbial communities from Loxahatchee National Wildlife Refuge, Florida, United States - Lox_Sample_2.1 | ecosystem: Environmental > Terrestrial > Soil > Wetlands | place: USA... | reverse complement strand
GTAAGGGGGTGGCGCTGGTTGCCCAGGCACCATCTTTCGTGTACATATATGCCCGAATCTTTCAGATAGCAGAAATGACACTCAAGTTTCTACGCAACAGTACACGCCCATGAGGTACACGCCATGAGGTACACGCCCATGAGGTGTACGCCCATGAGATGCACGCCCATGATGTACACGCCTATGAGATGCATGCCCAATGAGGTACACGCCTATGAGACACGCATGAGATGTATGCTCGTAAGGTGCACGTCTATAAGATGCACGCCCATGAGATACCCGCATATGAAATGCACACCCGTAACCCATCCATTCCTTCGAAAACCTAACAGTAGAATACCGTCTCCCTCTCTCTTTAAACCAATAGCCAGCTGCCTCAGCCTACATAGTCCCCGAAAACGGCCCAGCCAACATCTGATAGCCAGAGCCCTCCCTACCATTCATGATCTTCTCGCCATCCACCCGGTCCCTCGTTCTTAAGAAGTTAGCAACCTGCTCCGGCGTCATGCTCCTCGTCTTCTCCATAAGCTCGGCGAAACTGCCCTGCTCGTCGGCGCTAGTTGCCCGCGCATACTCGCCGACATCGGTGGCAGGTGCGGAGGCTTTGCGGTTCTTCAGCTTAAACTTCCAGCTCTCTGGAGCGTTATCGAACTCGGCGTCGGGGTCGTGAGAGACCTTCTGGTTGACGAGGGTGACGTTGTCGTCGGCGAAAGGGCTAGAGTAGGTGATGGCTGCGCCGTTGGCGGGGACAGCCGCGGCGGTCGATTTGGATCCGTGTTTGGCTCTTGCGGAATAGCTTCTTAGACTCGCCTGCGCTGGCCTTCCTAATGTGGGTCTGGGTTTTGATTGAAGAGACAGGATCTGGGTCTTGATATGGTTCGTTCATTGTGAGACCAGGTAGTTAGATCGGAAATCGCTATTTACGGCCACAACAGAGTTGGGTACAAGGATTCAGGTGAAGGGGATTCTGAAGGATTGAAAATCAGTTGGTTATAGTTAGAAGAATGTCGCTATATATACTAACTTCTCGACCGATGCACAAGGGTGCAACAATGAAGTCACGCCCTCAGAATACTTCTCGTCATGGAGGTGGAGCTACAGGGCGCCAATCGCCAATCTCCAGGTTATCTTCGCCACACCTTTTGCTCAAGATTTCCCCCTTAGTCCTTTTGTTAATGCTTCGCCGTCGATCTCAAGTCGATCAGAATCCCGGCGGCGGCTGACTGGTGTACAATCTTCCCAGTGGCTGCCGCCAGTGAGCTTTTGATCAACCCTATTTCTGGCCGCGGCGGAATCCGTGTCCCTTACAACTTTGCTACGGTGCTAACACCCCGATGGTGACAGAAATGAGCGCAGTATAGGCGAATACCGTTGGCGCGATGTGAACAGCTAAAATTAGATGGATAACTCAATGACCTTTGCGGACGAACCGAATGCAGATCGATAGAGAATTATTTAGTCGGGTTCGCAAGGAAAAAACAGAGAGATTCATTTCAACTATTTCCAAATGACGTAGGCCAGGACAGCTTGGACTGCGAAGGGCTTTTGGGGCAGAGTGCAAGCCCCTAATCTGCGTCCTTGCCTTTCTCGCTGAACATCCACGCTAGACGATACAATCGAAGCAGCTCATGTGACATCGTACACACGATCCAGCAAGCTGAAGCTACCTCTGAAGCATTGCAAGCTGCTATTGAAGGAAAAGAGGGGACCTTGCGAGACCGTGGGCTCGGTTATCTCGTAGATGGAATGTTCTGCGGCGATTGTTGGAGAAGGCTGCCCGGAAATGCAAAGAAATGCCGCCTGTTGTAATAACTCCGACTTCTACCCTGAATTGTGCAATCGAGAGTCAAGAATTGCGTGCTATTTTCACTGCGCTGAGGCAGGTCGGCTTATGGCCTTTAACCCAAGCTGTCTCGACGTCATCTGTGAGAATGCTGACTTACTGCATATTGAAAGATGTCTGGGACTTTGCGGCATGATTGTGCAGCTGGAATTGACTGCCTACTTAAGCAGGAGGTGGAAAATCTAGTGAAAGTCGCTACGGTGATTCAAGGGTACAGTACTGGGACTCTGTTTGGATTGCCTTCGAAAGGACCAATTGTCTAGTCTGACGAAAAGCTCAGGAGAATTGAGTTTGCCGTCCTAGACATTCTAGTTAGCTAGACACCGGCAACATTCACAGACTAAAAACGTTATAGCCAAAACACACTTGAGAGTATACTGTAGACATGATACCTGAAATCTACAGCCTCGTTTGGGGTCAGTCAACGGGGTGAGTATCAGGCGTTCGCCCCTTCTCGTGTGTTTGCGAGCTGACCAAGTGCCGAGTGAGACATGACACTGGGTTATAAATTCCTAGTTTACCGTCTCTTGTGTAAATCCTGAAAGCAATTATTCGTAGAAGAGTATGGAAAAGATAGGGCTCTCCATTGTAAAGCTTGGTTGAAGGCTAATGCCAAGCCACGTCCCAAAACTTTTGATCTGCGAATCGTCAACTTTCAAAGCAGATTTCCGCCAGTACGAACACACGTCCTATGACATTGACAAAGAGAAATCTACCACTTGAAGACACGTATGATCTGAGTCACCACTGCTTAGGGACTCGTGCAGTGTCTCTGAGACCGCTCTCGCCGAAGCAAATGACGTGTTCTTAATATCTATCACCAGACCACAGGTCCTGCAACATGTACAATCCATACCAACGTAAGCGGGCAATTTGTCCTCGAGGATATCAGCGGGTTACTCTAACAAAGGACAGAACCGGCTCCGTTTGGGCGACCTCCAGATTATGGCGTATTTCCAGGAGCGCCTCCAGGCTTGGGTGAAGCTCGCCCACCTACTTTGTGTCTGACATCTGTCGAACTGACTTTTTACAGGACCACCTCCCGGTATGGCCGCCCCAGGTACAGCAGCTCCGCCAGGCCTACAGCAGGCCAACGCCTCACAACCAAGCCGACCCGGCGGCTTTCCTCCTAATTTCCAGCCTCCTGCAAACATGCCTAATATCAACTTTTCTGCCCCCGTCATTCGACTCGGTACCTCCGGGCCTTCAAAACCTGAACCCCTCGGTGGACGCGACGAGAGAGAGAGAGGTGGAAGAAGGGCCGGTTTGGGCTCTGATCGATATACAGATTCTGGTCGTCAATCAGGTCGAGAAAACGCAGTACAGCTGCAGCCGTCTACGAAAGAAGAGATAATACGGACCATCTTCGTCGGCGGCATCACTGAAGGAGCGGGAGGAGACGAAGGCATTGAACGGATCCTACGAGCAGCAGGGAGTCTAAGACGCTGGACAAGAGCTACCGATGCAGATGACAAAGCATGCAAGTTTGGTTTCGCAGAGTACGAAGACCCTGAAAGCCTCAGTACTGCGATCGAAGTACTAAGGGATGTTGAGGTACCTGTCAAACGACAGATGCCAAGCGATCTGAACGCAGAGGAGGATGGAGAACTGGAAAAGTCGAAGCTGCTGGTAAGGTCAAGAATTTCTGGCATCACAAACTTTTTTACTAATGTTGGTACAGATCATCGCTGATGACAATTCTCTAAACTATCTTCAGCAATGGGAAGAGTCCAGAGGGGGCCAAGATTCAGCACATACTCAAATGCGGTTAGACCATGCCCGTGCTGCTCTTGCGACTGTCTTGTCTGATCTCGCCCATCCATCAGTGCCCATGCAAAAGGACGAATTATCGAATATCGATCGAGATGGTGACATTACAATGGTCGACGGCGTTCCCGTTGACGGGTCCAATGCCGAAGTGGTAACGATCCCAATTACAGTGGATGACGAATTATCAGACATTCCAGCAGAAATGCGTGAGACTGTCGCCAGAGAGATTGCTGCTTTCCGAGACCGGAGCAACCGTCGAGATCTGGAAAGACTTAAACGCGAGGAAGAGATCGAGTCACTAGAACGGGCAAGAAACGCAAGCGGACCTAGACCTAGCAGACTGGCCTCGCCCCCTCTCTCTGCACCGAGCGGACCAGCTGGAGGAGCCAACGGCATCCCAATCGGACCTCGAGACCGGAGTCTCCTGAATGCACCGGCCGGACCGAAAGGGTTTGGCCAACAAATCCCTCGCGATTATCAGAGAGGCGTCACATTTGTGAACGGCACTGGTATCAACGGTGCATCTGCCTTCGAAGATGATGATACGGACGCAAGTGACGAAGAGCTAGAGCGGAGGAGGAAAGAAAAGAAGAACGCCGAGCTGGAAAAGCAGTATGTGGACCAAGAGCGGCGATGGCTGAATCGCGAGCGATCGCGCACGGCAGCTGTTGAGCGAGAAAAGACGCGTGATGAAGAAGAAGCCGCAAGAGGGGATGAAGAGAAAGAAGCCATGGCTAAGAGACTGCGCGAGTGGAATGACGACTATGAGGCCTCTCGGAAAGTGGAGGAGTACTACCTTGATCGCAGCATGTGGATTCGCAATCGAGCGGCTTTTCGAGCAAGAGAGATTGCACTTGATGATGCAGACCGAGTGGCCGAAAACAGGGAAAGAGCACGAGAATCGCAGCAAAGAGAGCGAGCAGGAGCGATGGCAGACGACTTCCTGGACAGGCAAGCTGAGGAGATGCATATTGACCAGCCACGTGCGGAGCCAACACGCTTCAAGCTCAGCCTCGGTGCCGCAGCGCAGAAAGCGCAGGCTGCTACTCAGCAGTCACGCCGAATCGTTGCAGATGTTGAAGGCCTGCTAGAAGATGAGGAGGAGGACGAGAACACAACGGGCAAGCGGACTCTGATCCCAATCCAGTTTGACAGCGCGGCAGAAGCGGCGGGTTTGACGGACGAGGAGCGCGCACAGGCTGCGAGGCAACTTGCAAGTGACATACCCACAGATAAGGACGGACTCTGGAGGTGGGATGTCAAGTGGGATTTTGTGGACGATGCGGTAATTGGCGAGCAGCTGAAGCCATTTGTGGAGAAGAAAATTGTGGAGTACTTGGGCGTACAGGAGCAGATGTTGGTCGATGTCGTGGAGGCGCATTTGAGGAAGAGAGGCGGGCCTGGCGAATTGGTGGAGTTGCTTGAAGGGGTGAGTAACCTATTTCCAATGATTTCCGAACTGATGGCTGACTTGGGTGTGTGTGAAAATAGGCACTGGACGAAGAAGCAGAAGTGCTGGTTAAGAAGCTTTGGAGGATGGTCATCTTCTTCTCGGAATCGGAGAAGCGTGGTCTTTCTACCTAGCTATCGAAGCTTAGATGAGTGACAACTTCTGCAGCGGCCTCCTATATTTGCTTATTTGTAGCTGTGACTGTCCTGGACCAGCTTGTCAGGCATTCACCCACGACGAGATGTGTAGGGTAATTGCTAGAATAGTTCAGAATCAGGGCTATTCAAGCTATCAAACCAACGCCGATGGCGTGGAGCCACTCTAGGCAGGGTCAGCTGACTTGCGGGCCTTTACCTCCCGGACTGGTTGTAATCGCCCGAGAGGTCACATGACTTGAAAGTGGCAATAAGTCAGCAGGTCAGGATGTTGATTCGGCCCGGGGATAAAGCTGCACCAAAGACGCTCAGTACAGTAGCCCGAAAAAGCCTAACAAGTCAACCCTGGAATTTTCAAATTAGTGAGAGTTATGGTGGGTCTTGGAGTGTGCACGCCCTTTTTGCCCCAGGCAGAATTGGACGCTCCACATCTTGCTGGAATGGAAGAATTCGGAACGGTTCCTATGAATCACTCGTAAGACGTCAACTCCTCGCAGGATTTCCAATTTGTATCATGCGTAGCAAGGTGCAAACTGTCACGTAATATTAGTCGAGTGCCTCTGCCTTTTCATCTGCAATATACCTAGGATATATATGCGACTGTTCTCCTCCCAATTGTCTCTAGCCACAACGTTGAAAGGCCACGCCTTACCTAAATCAATCATGCGCGCTCCAGTGATAGCGATCTGCCACGGCGGCGGGCCCATGCCTCTACTCAACGACCCTAGCCATGAACATATTGTCAAGAGTCTGCGAACCCGTGTGCCCGCGATTCTCAACCTCCAATCCGAGCACAAGCCAAAGGCCATCATCCTTCTCACCGCTCACTGGCAGACCGAGCAGGTTACTATCAGTAGCGGTAGTAAACATGAAATGTACTACGACTACTATGGATTCCCCCCGGAGACCTACAATTTCAAGCACGACGCTCCTGGGGAACCCGACGTTGCTCAACTTGTGTCCAAGACGCTCACCGAGGCCGGCATCAAGTCTGTGCTGGACTCTGAACGCGGTTCGTGCCCAATCGCTCAAAGCACTGCCCTCAAACCGGTCTCGTTGGGCAATCGAGTGCTTCTCGTGTGACATGCTGATTTCCTCACAGGCTGGGACCACGGCGTCTTCGTTCCAATGAAATTGGTAGACCCTTCGGGCGATGTGCCAATCGTCCAGATGTCCGTCTATGCTTCACAATCACCTGACGATCTCTTCCGTCTCGGCCAAGCACTACGGCCTCTTCGTGATCAGAACATTGCCATAATGGGCTCTGGGTTTGCAAGTTATCACAACCTGCAGGGGATGTTCTCTGGTGCCACCTCCGCACCTGAATTCAAGGGGAAGCATTCCGAATGGACTAGGTCACTTGACGATGCTATGTCTACGACGAGTTCTGATGAAAGAGGGGCCAAGCTGAAGGATTGGAGAAAGTGGCCGTATGCATCTCTGATGCACCCTCCCCGCGGCACGGAACATTTTTCTCCACTGGTTGTGTGCGCGGGGGCTGCAGGCGAGCAGGCTGCAGAAAGCTGGAGTGATGAGTTCCTCGGGTTTGATAACAAGACTTATTACTGGAAATAAGCGGGTTAGGAGAGAAAGGCAATGGGCCAATTGAACGTATGAAAACTTAACCCGCATGTATCGAGGTGTCTGTGATTAGGGCAACTGAAAACGGCGACTTTTCGGGGCCGTTTTCGGTACCCTTGCCACAAGCGTCAGATCTCACAGGCAATCCCCCGCAATGAATGCGACAACGGCGAGCTTTCTCGGCCTGAGGTGGCGCCAGCGAGCTCAAGATCTACTCAGGGAGGCACCCAGGAAGGCACTCAGGAGGGCACCCGCAAGTCAGTGCGCGCGCGCAAGCCAAAGCGCCATTAGAATAGCTGCTATAGCCTCCGTTCACGTTAATTGCACTACCCAGTCCCGAGTCACTCTCATACACTGCATTGCCCATCAATTGCTAGTAAATCTGGTGGCTGGCGCGGTTTTGGCGATGTTTGCCCCGCCGGGCCAAGGAGGCGTTGGCGCGAGTGTCAGTATCGGCCGCCGCACACACCCTACCCGTATGGCGCGGCCCCGAAATTTAGGCGTGGCCTTGGCCTGTTCCACATCGGCGTAAGGAAGCATGTTCAAGTAGATACAACGTTAACCAATCCATTGCAAAGTCAAACCTTAGGCCAGAAGGGCAAAATTTCAAGATTTGAGGTCGTGCCTGGGATCGCACTTCATCAAATTCGTCAGTAATCAGTTTCTGATATAGTTCCACTGTAACATACGCGGAGTCATCTGTGTCTGGGAGCGACCGAATCTATGACGATGACCCTGCTGTGTTCGCGGTACAGGTGCCAGAGAAAGCTCTTGAGGGCTCTTGCTCCACACCATGGCAAGTAATTTCGAGTCTCCATCAGGCTCAAACAGAGGCGGCACCACAAAACAAGCAGCATGCTTGAATTGCAGGAGAAGCAAGATGAAGTGCCATCGCAATGAGCATTCATCGGCATGCACGAAGTGCGAGCGGAACGGGACCCAATGTATAGTTCCAGAGTATCACATTGGACGGCAGAAAGGGGTTAAGAAGTGCGCCCACCATCACTGGACTGCCCGAGTTCATGGCTAACCGGCAAAATCTATAGCAAGCGCACTGGATTACAAAAGGCCGTTCATCAGGTTGAACAGGCCATTCGCAAGTCTCAGACGCGACAAGGGGGCTCTCAGGCGGCCCTCTTGAGTACAGACTTGCAGGATCTACTAAAAAAGACCCGCAACGCCCAAGCCGATATCCAAGTCGATTCTCCCGCCAGCGATCTCATTCCCGCAATACCGTATCAATCCCGGTGCGCAGCTTCAGGCGACTTTCCAAGCGCTGGCCAAGACAATGTGGATACTAATGCGATCAACAGCCAATCTCTGGATCGCAGTGCTGAGACAGGTGATCTCGCAGATGCAGAGAACCCTTTGCAGCTTCTTGCTCAGACCTCTGAGCTTATGCAAGCTTCCGCTACAGCGTCCCATACCATTGCTCCTATATCTGTGCCTCGAGCTATTCAACCGGTTAGCGAACTTAACTTTGCGGCAGACTGTGATGGAGTTGCCCGCTTCTTCGGTAGATTCAGGCCAAGGCTTGACGTTGAACCCGAACTTGACCCGATCGAGATCGGCCTAATTACGCTTTCGGAAGCAAGTGCTCTCTTCGATTTGTATGATATTCTGTACCCTGGCCCTCAACTACGATCGCTGACCTGTTGTTCTGCTAGCTTTTTCCAGAACTTGGCTCACACAAGATGGGGTGTTGACCCCGATATACATACGACTGCATTTGTCAGAAGCCGATCTATGTTTCTACTTACCTCGATATGTGCTGCTTCTGCCTTGTTTCTCCCATCTACCGCCGCAATCTCAAAAAGATTGTCCCTCCACTGCCGGAAGTTAGCGCAAAATATCATCAAGCACCGGTATCGGTCCGTTGAGATCGTTCTCGCATTCATGGTGAATGTGCCGTGGATGCCACCTGGCGAACACTGGGCTGATGACGAGAGCTGCACTTACTTATCAATGGCCCTGACGATTGCAATGGATTTGTCTCTTCACAAGATAATCAAATCATCTCCGCAATCCATCCAACTCAACCAGCATGACCGTGTGGCAGAAGCAGATTGCATTAGCGCGAGGAAGGCGCTGGACCTGGATGGTTTTGAGGATATCGAACAAAATTCTCCGTTGGGAAGGCGACTATTGCGCAGACGAGAGCGAGCATGGCTTTCTTTGTTTGTACTTGAGAGGGGGTAAGTCGCCGTTCCGGAGAGTAGATGGAAATTATTGACAAGACGGTCTTCAGATTTTGCTTAGCGCGAGGCAGGCAGTATACATTGCCGATGACTCCCGCGGTGGAGACATGCGACAAATGGCACATATCTGACATCGCAGACGCTTGGGATGGATCCATTGTCTCCGTGTCTGTACTCAGAAGGGAACTTGTGAGTTCGATGTATTTACTATTTGGTAAACGCCACACTTCAACTCATCGACGATTTAGGCAGGTCTCATCACGAGGGTTCGAGCGATTTGTGATGCTCATCAAGTGGACCGATTCGACGGTTCCAGCACTTTACAGAGGTACGTACTTCTACAAGGTCAGAATATTCGTGACATATATTAACACTGTTCATTCAGTATTAAAGGAGACATTGATAGGTTCTTCGATCAATGGTACACTACTTGGCCATCCCAAATTGGCGATCGACCAGGTAAGCAAAACCTGGAAAGGCTTTGTGTCCGCCAGGCCTAACCAAGACTACCAGGGTATCGCCTTCCTCCATACGTTGACATTCTCGCATCCCATACCCGCCTATCACTTTACACCAGCGTAATAAACCACTCTAGGGCTCCAGTCGAAGTGAAACATTTCTTCCGTGCAGGGGCACTGGCCTCAGCATTGAACGTTATGAGGGCCGCCGTACAAGGTGAGAGCCAGCTTCAATCTATGCCAAACAATACGGCCATTATGATTTCCTTTGCCGCATGCGTTGCCCTCGAGCTGAGTACCATGGTCGACGGAAATCGAGCAGATCTCGCCCCAAGCGTGCAGAACCTGATAACGGAGACTGCCGACGTGTTAGAGCGTATCGGCTCAAATCCTCCTCATCGCAATGGTGCATCAGCGCTTTTTGCTAAACAGCTCCGGCATATTGTTCAAAGATCATCTTCTCGGAAAGCTGACGGAACGACTGGCGAGTGGATGAGTGCCCAGACGAATAGTGCACCATTCGCTCAGGGTGTCCACCAGCAACAGCCGACACAAAGCCATGCCACTGGCCAGAGCAACACCTCTGCCACACCTACAGCCTCAGACCCAATGGTATTCTCAGGAATGTCCAATGACGAGATCATTCAGGCCATTGAAAGCACAGGTCTGGCACTGGACATGTCGTGGGCAGACCTTCCTTTCGGAGATGGAGCGAATCTGGATTGGTTGGATTGGCCAACCTAGCTCCCTACAATCCGTCTGAGTATGGGAGTGTTTACGCGAAATCTCTTCGTCTCGATGTTGCAAGCAAGCGAACCTCGGCATGCTCAAACTCTTCTTCGGCCTGTCAGACTGTTCACCAGCAGCTATAATCACACCAAGACTTGCTCTGGCCTTAAGGCTGCCCTTTAAACTGCCTCTATATCTTACATGGGACTGTAGCAACAGCTCCTTTTTTAGTTGGCAGGTCGAACTCTGTTCTGCTTCGGGACCATGGTCGAAAGTCCAAGAGTCGTTGCAGCTGCTCCATGAAAACGAACATCAGGACAGTGTTCGGTGTCAGTCTTAGCCACGCCGGCGTCCACCCCTTCATCAGAAAGCCTAACCCTTCCACTTTCAACGACCGCTGCATGATTTGCAAGATGCTCAGTTTGGGGCCTTTCGCCGTCGCAGCAGCGGAACTTTGTATTCTACTCTTCAACACATCGGCCGGTGCACAGACCGTGGTTGCAACGGTCCCAGCAACTAAAGATGAGATAATATGAACAGGGACGCCATCTTCGATTGATGTCGCGGACAAAAGTCGAGACTTCACCGCAGCGTACGTCGCAATTTGTGAGACATTCATAAGTACGCTTCGAGCGATATTCGGTGCCAGGCCCCGGCTAAACGTCCTCAGTCCCTCTTCCCTCCACACGCGCATTAGGCCTTGAATAGCATTGGTGTACCCAAACCGCTGTGCCGTTGGTTTGGCGCCATCTGCACACATCCTCACAAGGACCACCTCAGACGGATTGCCAACTATGCCCGCAATCCCGCCAGCCAACCCGGCACAGGCGATGACGAACGAAGACGAAAGCTCCGCAGGATTCTTCCCCGAACGAAGTCGCATTTCTCCGACCAGGTAATTATACACCCCAAACCGGGTGGTTGAATAGGTCGATTGCCTGAGCAGCGATGCCGAAAGGCCTGACCATAAAGAGCGGATGCCGTCGCGGCTAGCGAATGCATACAACGCCCGAAACATGTTTTGCTTTGATACCTGAACCTGCATCCGATATTTCATCTGGTCCAGTGGATGGGTAAAGCAAGCTGCCATGCACGCTGCGGCACCTCCAAGCCAAAAAGGCTGCCGACCTTGCTGTCCATTTGCCATTTCGTCCTTGAGTGTATCGCTGGACTCTTTCGTATTGGTGTCGAGAGAGGCTCCAAAACGTCTGACAGTCTACAGATCTCAGGACTGGGCTTCAAGGCGGGGCTTCAAGGCGAGGCTTTTATGCTACATCTTCATGCTCTGTTTGTTCTTGCCTTGCAGGAAACTACAAACTACCGGAACTACTTCTGTGTCCTGGCTCTTCCGGAGTCCAAAAGAATGACCGACGGGTCTTGGCAGAGGCCAAGCCTATCGGATGATACCGCCCGGCAATTTTTCTGAACTCCGTAAGATTTATGGTCAGAGACAAGTACAACAATTCGCGCAAATATTGTACCGTGAATGAGGGACGGAATCCCGAGCCATGCTTATGTGTGGCGTTCTGATACTTCTGCCACTAGTATTCACCTGATGTGTTCTGTAGAAAATGCGATGTTCCCTCATATCTACCCTTTTTTCCTTTGGATCTCTATTTCATTCTGCCTCTTCCCTAGCAACATCTACACAGTACTTCCGGTTGTAGAAGCATCTTCTTTTGTTTCTGAGCTAACATATCGTATCATAGCGACGCTACCGCATCCCTTTTCTGCACCTGCGTTGTCACCTGAGATATGTCTACTACGCGAACAACCACTGCTACCATCTCGAGGACTCTGAGGCTGAAAACAGTCGAGGCTGTTGCTGGGCCACGGCATTTGCGCCTGATAGCTCCACAGCTTTTGTGCACTGCTACAAGGCCACGACACGTACGGAGCCATGCCCCCGTCGTGCCAGGGTCAATTCGGGGTTTCATAACCTCTAGCCAGCCACAGAAAATACAGAGTACCACTCACCCCCCCAAAATCGAGCGTGGCACTTCAAAGCTCTTCAAAGACGCAGACGAAGCAGTAGCAGATATCAAGAGCGGATCTACCATTCTCAGCGCTGGATTCGGCCTCTGCGGCACCGCTGGTGAGCATTCCTTCTTTGGCCAGGGCCGCTTCTCGCCCAGCTTTTCACAGTGCTGACACTATATCTGCCGCACAGAAACACTAATAGCGGCCATCCACCGCCGAGGTATCGACTCCCTCAACAATTTAACAGCAGTATCGAACAATGCTGGGGCTTCTATCGAAGGCGGTTTATCCATCCTGACGAGATCCGGACAGGTGACGAACCTGGTACTGAGCTATCTGGGGAACAACAAAAGTTTGGAGAAGAAGTACCTTGAAGGCAAGATTGGCATCGAACTCTGCCCACAGGGGACGTTAGCAGAGCGGTTGAGAGCTGGAGGCGCGGGACTACCGGCCTTCTTTACGCCGACGGGAGCTCGTGAGTCTTGCTGCTTTGCGAGATGTTGTTGCAAGGGCCACCGCTGACGGGAGAACGCAGATACGTTGATTCAGTCTGGTGGGATCCCCATCCGCCTTGGTCCAGCTGCGGAGGGTAAGGAGGAACCGGTGGTACTGCAGCCGGGAAGGCCGCGAGAGACAAGGATTTTTGACGGCAAAACGTACGTCATGGAGACAGCGCTAAAGGGCGACGTGGCCATTCTGAGGGCGTGGAAGGTCGACGAAGAAGGAAATTGTCAATTCCGGTACGAGACCATCTACTCCCATGTCCCGGTAGGCATTATGGACTGATCGTGTGACCATAGTTACACTACAAAAGCATTCAGCCCACTAATGGCTAGAGCGGCACGCGTCGCCATCGTTGAGGCAGAAAACATCGTGCCCGTCGGCTCCATGAATCCTAATGAAATTGATCTTCCGGGCATCTTCATCGACCGGATTGTGCCCGCAACGAAGGAGAAGCTCATCGAGCTCAAGAAGACGCGCCCGGTAGCAGATGGAAGGGCACCAAAAGCACAGGCGAAGGACGTCGAGAAATCCGCAGCACTGGTCCGGAGAGATCGCATCGCGAGACGAGCAGCAAAAGAACTGAAGCATGGATATTATGTCAACCTTGGTGTTGGGATGCCAACCCTCGCGCCGTCCTTTTTACCGCCAGGGTACAAGGTGTGGATCCAGTCCGAAAACGGGATTCTGGGAATGGGTCCGTATCCCACAGAAGAAGAAGTCGACCCAGACATCATCAACGCAGGCAAGGAAACTGTGACGCTCATGCCCGGCGCCTCGTGCTTCGACAGCGCGGAATCTTTCGGCATGATCCGCGGCGGACACGTTGACGTTTCCATCCTCGGCGCGCTGCAGGTTTCTGCAAACGGCGATCTGGCAAACTACATGATTCCGGGCAAGGTGTTTAAGGGAATGGGTGGCGCGATGGATTTGATTTCAAACCCGGACGAGACGAAGATTATAGTCACGACGGACCATGTAGCGAAGGATGGGAGCCCGAAGATTGTGGAGCAGTGCGACCTGCCGCTGACGGGGGCGAGGGTAGTGAGTACGATTATTACGGATTTGTGTGTTTTTCAGGTTGATAGGGAGAAGGGTGGGTTGACGTTGACGGAGCTGGCAGAAGGGGTAGAGGTTGAGGAGGTGAGGAAAAAGACGGGGGCAGAATTTAGGGTTGCGGGGGATGTTGGGATTATGGATTGAAGGGATCGCTTGAGAAATGGCATATTAGTCTTTTACTTGAATGTCGCTGATCTTCGAGTTCAAGTGGTTTGGCGTAGGGGGTTTCATTGAGGCCCTCGGGGTGTATGTAAAAGGCAAGAGGCTAAGGACGCCGATGAACAGCAAGATGAGACGTGAAGGCGCGGTACAGGTAAGTCAGAGAGGTTGGTCAAAACGGTAGAGTCAGGCAACAAGACCATGGGATGTGTTGTTCTAGGTCACTATTTGAGCATGAACAGCCTTACTCAGAGTGATTGAGACAGCGGTCATAAAGATCATCAAACATAAATTCCAAAATCTAAGCCCCTAATATCACAACTTGGCCTTCAACCCTGGCGCAAAAGTGGTTCCCCCTCCGTCTCCAAGCGCGTCTACTATTCTATCTACAGTTTCCAAGATCCAAACACTGCCCTCATCACTAGCCAGCCACTTCCCACCCTCCACCTGCTCACCGTCCGCGTCGTAGCTGCCGTTCTCATACGCCTTGCGGAGCCCGAAGACATGCGAGAGGACCTGTGGCCCGACGCCCGTCTGGGCGCGCAGACACGAAATCCCAACGAGAGATGTGAGGACGCGGCCGACGCGCTGGCTCGGGGGCTGCCGGTCTGGATTAGATGCGGAGGTGCTGCTGGTGCTGGACGGGTTTGAGAGTAGTGCCGCGTAGTGGCTTTCGTGGATGTGGACGGGGAGGTCTGGGTGGGATTGGGCGAGCTTGGTAGTCAGCTTCTCGTCGAAGGGGTGGTAGATGGATTTCCACAGGCCGATGCCGCGGCGAAGGCGCAACTTCAGACTCGATTCAGTCAGGTTTCGAGAGGGTGTGCGGGACATGGCGGACGAGATGGCCGGGGGGAGGCCGGTGTAGAAGGCGCCGAGGCAGTTGATGCTTCGTGGGATGCCGTTGAAGCTGATGCATTTCAGGCCGACTTCGCGCATGAGCTCGGCGGAGGACACTTTCTGCGACTGATCGCCCGATACGTTGGCTATGCGGTGGAGCTCGAGAAGAGAGTCGGGAGAGTTCATGGTCATCGTCGCTGCGGTGGAGATGCTGAGCCATGCTGGAAGTCCGACACCCTTTGAGGCAGCGTCGCGAGCAATTGCATTATAGACGGCAGCGACCCGCTTTGACGAGGCCACTGGCCCAGGTCTCGCGTGAGGGGCATTGATGAGCGCCTTTAACGGTCCGGACAATTTCGACATGGTGCAGAACACGATCTGATCTCCATGGATATTTAGACTGGGTGTATTATATCTTTACTCTTCCATAGCCCTTTAATATGGGCTTATATATGCGTGAAAACAGCGGCAAAACGTTGGAGCAGTCATCCGTGTCAAATCATGAACCTCGGTGATAGAAAAATGGCCGGCCGGCTCGGGGAGCGGTTATACGTCGCACCCCCCGCGGATAATCGTCGCACTACGGTGGGGAAGAGGCCGGCTTGACCAAAAACCTTTTTGGATTTGGAAAATCCAAATGACCCACCCACGAGGGTGCACATGCACATCCACGAGGCGTATGCCTGTTAGAGATGCATGCCTATAAGATGCATACCTATGAGGTACATGCCTATGAGGTACACGCCCGTGAGATGCACGTTTATGAGGCGCACGTCCGTAGGATGCATGCCTGTGAGGTACACACCATTGAGATGCACGCCTACGAGGTATACGCCCATGAGTACACGCTCATAAGGTGCACGCTCATGAGGTACACGCCCATGAGGTACACGCCCATGAGGTACACTCCCATGAGGTGCACGCCCATGAAGCACACGCCCATGAAGGTTTTTGCGAGGACCTAGCGCGTCAGAACATCCAGCTAGGTTCCGGCGTTGTCACATATGGGTTACGTACTATCACATATGGGGTACGTGTGGTCACATGTGGGGTACGTGTGGTCACAGTTGGGGTACGAGTGGTCACATATGGGGTACGAG
>Ga0335072_10007550_pt1 | contig 15821 bp, 14 predicted proteins | sample Lox_Sample_21_FD_206725 | JGI IMG/M metagenome (GOLD analysis project Ga0335072, IMG submission 206725) | Soil microbial communities from Loxahatchee National Wildlife Refuge, Florida, United States - Lox_Sample_2.1 | ecosystem: Environmental > Terrestrial > Soil > Wetlands | place: USA... | reverse complement strand
TTGTAGGTCCGACCTGTGTAATACAGGATGCGCTCAGTCGTCGTCGTTTTACCGGCGTCGATGTGGGCCATGATCCCGATATTGCGAATCTTCTTCAGAGGGAACGTACGAGGCATGAGTGTCAGGTATTCGGGGGCTGCGGTTTATCCGTCGTCTACAGCCAAAATGCACCGGTTTCCCGGTCGAACCTGCGGACATGAAAAAGGGCCCATTGGGCCCATTCACGACGCGGGTGTCGGGAAGGGGCGGGTGTCTATCGGGTGGACGACTCCATTACGAGGATCCTGCGTCTCAGGAAGCGCGCGCGCATGAGCACACCGCCCGAGGCACATAGCGAATATAGCAGAGCTTCTGAGGCGTTCCGCGGGCTTTTGCGGCCGCGCCGGCGACGCTCAGCCGCGCCGTCTGAGCCGGGTTCTGCGGCCCGATTGTCCGGTACCGGAGCGGTCGTCCTCGTGGCCGCAATCGGGGCGCTGCTCGTGCTCGTTGCGCAGTTCATCCCCCTCTACCAGGTGCACGTTGCAACCCGTTCGGCTCCGGTCAAGTCGGTCGGCACCGGTGCCAACCACGGCTGGGCTCCGGTCCCGATCGCCCTGGTCTGCTTCGTGCTCGCCGCGGCTGTCTACCGCTACGGCAACCGGACCGCCCTCCTCGGCCTGACCGTGCTGGGCATCGCGACGCTCCTGATCGCCCTCCTCGGCGATCTGCCCGATGCCCATTCGACGGGGCTGATCGGCTCGAGCGCCAGCACCTACGTCCAGGGCGTCGCTTCCCCGGCCGCCGGCCTGTATCTCGAGACGCTCGGGGCGGTGTTGCTGCTCGTCAGCGGAGGTGTGGGGTTCCTCATGCTGGGAGGAGCGCCCGGCCCGGTCGAGCCGCCGGCCCCGAGCGGCGGCAAGCCGCGGACACCCGAGCCACCCGAGCCAGGGCCGCGCGAGCCCGGATCGAAGGACCCAATCATGTCTAAGGGACCTCTTAGCCTCCGGGACGGCCAGCGCCGGAAGTGGTCGGCATCCTGACAGCCAGTCGGGACTATCCCTATCCGGCTAGGAATACGACGTTACCCTTGGAAAACGCGAGGGTTGTCTCACTGCAGCCCCCGGTCCCGTGTGGTGGGCAGCCCTCGCGTTTTCCTCCGGGGCTAGGGGGTCGCAGCAGCTGGACGCCGCGCGTCATTCCAAGGAACGGCATCCGCCGCCCCGTGATCTAGCGCCGGCGGAGCTGGGCTACCAGCGGTAGTGGGCGAAGGCCTTGTTGGCCTGCGCCATGCGGTAGATGTCGTCCTTGCGCTTGTACGCGCCGCCCTGCTGCTGCGTGGCGTCGAGAAGCTCGTTCGCCAGGCGCTGGGACATCGTCTTCTCGCGGCGCTGACGCGCGAACTGGACCAGCCAGCGCACCGCCAGCGTGCGCGCGCGGCGGGCCGGTACCTCGACGGGCACCTGATAGGTCGCGCCGCCGACGCGGCGCGAGCGCACTTCGAGGACCGGGGTGAGCGCCTTGATCCCGGCCTCGAGCTGTTCGACCGGGTTCTTGCCCGACCGCTCGCCGAGGATGGCCAGCGCGTCGTACACGATCTGCTCCGCCACCGACTTCTTGCCGTCGAGCATGACCTTGTTGATCACCTGCTGGACGAGGCGGTTGCGGTGGACGGGGTCGGGCTCGACCGGCCTGACCTGGGCTGCTGCGCGACGGGGCATCCAGCCGGTCCTACTTGGCCTTCACGCCGTACTGCGAGCGGGCCTTCTTGCGGTCGCTCACGCCGGCGGCGTCGAGCGTGCCGCGAATGACCTTGTAGCGGAAGCCCGGCAGGTCCTTGACGCGGCCGCCACGAACCAGGACCACGGAGTGCTCCTGGAGGTTGTGGCCCTCGCCCGGGATGTAGGCACCGACCTCCATCCCGTTGGTCAACCGCACGCGGGCCACCTTGCGAAGCGCCGAGTTCGGCTTCTTCGGCGTGGTCGTGTAGACGCGCGTGCACACGCCCCGGCGCTGCGGCGCCGCGACCTTCTTCTTGCGGCCCTTGCCGGACTTCAGACCCGGCGTGGCGAGTTTCTTCTTGGGCGGAGTGCGGCCCTTACGGACCAATTGGCTGGTAGTCGGCATGCGGGTCGCGACTTTAGCAGGGGGGTACGGTCCGGCTGTTTCGATCGTGTGGCGGCCACAGCGGGCCGGCGGGCCGGCGGGCTGGCGGGCTGGCGGACCGGCTCGTGCACGCCCGGATGGCGAGTCCGCCCATCCCTCCACGTAAAACGCGGCAAACCGCAACCCCGCCCGGGCCCTTGGCGACATAAGCATCCACACCATGCTTATCTCGCCAAGGCGGCGGTAACGCGACAGGTTTGGCCGGTTTTGCGGGCGATTCGCGGGCAGGCAGGCGTCAGGCGGCGACGCCCAGCGCCTCGTCCACCGGCACGCTCGGCACCCCGACCGCATCCCCCACCGGCGCGTACGTCACCTGCCCGCCGGCGACGTTCACGCCGAGCTTCAGGCCCGGGTTCTCGGTGATCGCCCCCACCACGCCGGCGTTGGCCAGGTGCAGCACATACGGGATGGTGGCGTTGGTCAGCGCCGCCGTCGAGGTGATCGGCACCGCACCCGGCATGTTCGCCACGCAGTAGTGGGTGATGCCGTCGACCTCGTAGGTCGGGTCCGAGTGGGTGGTCGGATGCGAGGTCTCGAAGCAGCCCCCCTGGTCGATCGAAACGTCGACGAGCACGGCGTGGTGCTTCATGACCGACAGCTGCCGGCGGCTGATCACGTGGGGTGCCTTCGCCCCGTGCACGAGCACCGCCCCGATCACGAGATCCATGTAGGGCAGGCGCTCCTCGATCTCCAAGGTGGACGCGAAGCACGTATCCGCGCGACCACCAAACGCGATGTCGAGCTCGCGCAGCCGGTCGATGTTGCGGTCATAGACATAGACGGTGGCCTCCATCCCCAGGGCGATGAACGCCGCGTTCATGCCGACCACGCCACCGCCGATCACCATCACGTTGGCCGCGGCGACGCCCGGAACGCCCCCGAGCAGGATCCCCCGTCCCCCCAGCGGCTTCTCGAGCATGAACGCGCCGGCCTGGGTGGCGATCTTGCCCGCCACCTCCGACATCGGCGCCAGCAGCGGCAGCCGGCCGCGCGCGTCCTCGACCGTCTCGTAGGCGATGCAGGTCGCCCCCGACTCCATCAACCCATGGGTGAGCGAGGCGTCCGCCGCCAGGTGCAGGTAGGTGAACAGGACATGCCGGGGCTCGAGCCGCGCCACCTCGGGCGGCTGGGGCTCCTTGACCTTGACGATCAGCGTCGCCTCCTCGAACACGGCGTCCGCGTCCGGCACGATCGTCGCGCCCTGAGCGGTGTATGCCTCGTCGCTGATCGAGGACCCGAGCCCCGCCCCGCTCTGCACGAACACCTCGTGGCCCGCGTCGGCGAGTTCGCGTACTCCGGCCGCCGTCATTGCCACCCGGTACTCGTCCGACTTGACCTCTGTGGGGACCCCGACCTTCACGCCTCGCACCGCCTTCCACTCGATCTCATGACACCAACTGCCGCCCGCGCAGGGCCAGCCAGAACTCGATCCGATCGCGGGCGGAGGACAGGTTCCGACCCGTCAGCTCCTCGACTCGCCGGATCCGGTAGCGCAGCGTGTGGCGGTGACAGTACAGCCGCCTCGCCGCCCGCTCCCACTGCCCGTTCTCCTCGATGAACGCCTCGAGTGAGCGCATCAGCTCGCCGCCGTATGGCCCCTCGCTGGCCTCGATCGGTCCGAGGATCGAGTCGCAGAACAGCCGCAGCGCCTCCTCGTCCTGAAGCGAGAGCAGCAGCTGGAAGGAGCCCAGGTCCTTGTACGTGGCAACCCGCGAGCGCCCGGCGGAGGCGGACGCCCCCGAACCGTTCCCATTAGTGCTGGTCGCCGCCACTCCCAGCCCGATCGCCTCGAGCGCGCACCGCGCCTCGTGGAAGCTGCGCCTGGCCTCGGCCGCCGCCATCGCGCGGCCGATGCCGACGCGAGCCGACCCGTCAAGCTCGCTGTCGGCCACCGCCGCCACCCGCTCGCCGAGCGCAAACAGCTCCTCGTCGGTGTCCCCGGCCACGAGCGCGCACGCGAGCGGGCCCACCGACGCGACGAGTGCCGGCGTCGCCTCCTCTCGCAGGCCGCTCCACAGCGCCGCCTCGAGCGATGTGGGCGTCGTTCGCGCCTCGCCGTCGCGCCCGAGCACGATCGCCGCGACCCGCTCGGACAGGCCGAAGGGCCCCAGCCGCCGCGCGAGCTCGGTGCCCGACAGCTCGCCGCTGACGATGGCATCGAGCACGTCGCCGGCGAGGCGACGCTCGGTGTCGCCGGCCACGCGGGAGCGAAGCAGCTCGAGCGCCACGATCGTGACCGCTTGGTGCAGGGTCAGCCGGTCGAAGTCAGACAGCGGCCCGGCATCTTTGATCGCCACCAGCCACGCCTCGGGGGGACGGACGTGGTCCCGCCCGCCCTGGGCGGGACCGTTTCCCCCGGACCGGGGCGCGCCGTCGGAGGCGACCGGGAGGGCCAGGCCCTGGTTGCCCTCGAGCATCGAGGGCATGAACGCGCGCGCCTCGCGCCGGCGCGCTCGCTCGCGGACCTCCCCCCGCAGCGTCTGCAGAGCGGCCGGGTCGATCTCCCGGCGGAAGGCGTGCTGCTGCAACGGCTCACCGCGGGAGTCGAACACGACCACGGCCGCTCCGATCAGCGTGGCCAGCGCGCCCACCAGCGCGTCCAGCCCGCGTTCTGACAGCACGATCCGCTCGAGCCGCTCCTGTGCGGCCAGCGCCCGGCGCAGCACCGCGTACTGCTCGTTGACCAGCTGCGTGAAGGCAGCCTCGGTGACCGCGATGAACGGCACCTCGTAGGGAACCTCGAACACCGGGAACTCGCGCTCGGCGGCTACCTCGAGCAGCGGCTCGGGCACCGTGGCGTGCCTGAACCCGGTTCCGAACCCGAGCCCGGCCAGGTGGTGATCGGCCAGCCGCGCAGCAAACTCCCGCTCCTGGGCGGCCGTCTCGAGCTGCATGCCGGTGGTCAGCAGCAGCTCGCCCCCGGACAGCCACGGGGTCGGGTCCAGCAGCTCGGAGATGTGCACCCACCGCACGGGGAGATGCAGGCTGCGCTCGCCGGCGAGCAGCCGGACGTCGAGGTCGCGCAACAGGTCTCCTACGGTCAGCATTGCGAGCGCCCCCGCCGGCCCCTACGCGTTATTGACGTGCATCCGCTCGCCCGCCTCGGTGAGCACGCCGCGCAGGATCTCCTCGATCTCGGCGAACTGCTCGGGCCCCGCGATCAGCGGCGGCGAGAGCTGGATCACCGGATCGCCTCGATCATCGGCACGGCAGATCAGGCCGCGGCGGTACAGCTCGCCGGACAGGAAGCCGCGCAGCAGCGTCTCGGACTCCTCGTCGTTGAACGTCTCCTTGGTCTCCTGGTCCTTGACGAGCTCGATCGCATGGAAGAAGCCCGCGCCACGGACGTCGCCGACGATCGGCAGGTCGCGCAGCGAGTCGAGCGTCGCCCGAAACTGCGCCTCGCTCGAGCGCACGTTGTCGATCACGCCCTCGTGCTCCATCACGTCGAGGTTGGCCATCGCCACCGCGGAACAGATCGGATGACCGGCGAAGGTGAACCCGTGGGTGAAGCTGTTGAGGCCGGTCATGAACGGAGCCGCCACTCGATCGGTCGCGATCACCGCGCCCATCGGGGCGTACGCGCTGGTCAGCCCCTTGGCGGTGGTGATCAGGTCGGGCACGTAGTCGTACTTGATCGCACCGAACCACTCGCCCAGACGACCCCAGGCGCAGATCACCTCGTCGGAGATCAGCAGCACGTTGTACTCGTCGCAGATCTCGCGCACGCGCTGGAAGTAGCCGTCGGGCGGGATGAAGCAGCCGCCGGCGTTCTGCACCGGCTCGAGGATCACCGCCGCGACCGTCTCGGGGCCCTCGAACTCGATCTTCTCGGCGATTGATTCGGCGAACCACTCGGGCGTGATACCGGGGCTGATCCGGTAGGTGTTCGTGTTGGGAACGTGATGGTCCCCGGGGGTGAGCGGTTCAAACGGCGTGCGCAGGCTGGTGATGCCCGTCGCGGACAGCGCGCCGAGGCTGGTGCCGTGATAGGCGATCTCGCGCGCGATCAGCTTGGTCTTGTTGGGGTTGCCGGTCAGCTTGTGGTACTGGCGGGCGAGCTTGTAGGCGGACTCGACCGCCTCCGAGCCGCCGCTCGTGAAGAAGATCCGGTTCAGGTCACCCGGCGCGAGCGAGGCGATCCGCGCCGCGAGCTCGATCGCCGGGGGGTGGGCGTAGGACCAGTTGGTGTAGAAGCCGAGCTCCTTGGCCTGGTCGGCGCCGGCCTGAGCGACGTCCGCCCGGCCGTGTCCGATGTTCACGCAGAACAGCGCCGAGAGCGCATCGAGGTAGCGGTTGCCGTGCTCGTCCCACACGTAGCAACCGTCGCCCCGGACGATGATCGGGACCTCGGCGTCGTCGTAGGCCGACATCCGGGTGAAGTGCATCCACAGGTGGCGCTTGGCCAGCTCCTGGAGCGTGCTCTGCCCGGTCCGAACCGCCTGCTCCGTGCTTGCCATCCGATCCCTCCAAGTCCTCGTTCGCCGTTTTGTACAACCGTAGCGGGCCGGTGCGGACAAGGCAATTGTGCGGATTGGAAGGTCCCCACGTGGGGGGTTAGCTCAATCGATGATGGGCCGCCTGCGGCGGCGTCCATGGGGCTGGGAGGGCCCGTCCTGACCGGATCGGCCTACGCCGAGGCGGTTGCGGGCGCGGGGATCGCGGCGGCGCGGACGGGCGCCGGCATCAGCCAGGCGGCGCCGATCACGAGCACGAAGGCGAGGCACTGGAGCACGACCGGCACCGGGCTGGTCGGAAGCGGGTCGCCGAACACGATGAAGCCGCCGACGATGCCCGCGACGTTGGCCGCGGTTCCGGTGACCGCGATCACCGGGACCGCATCACCGTCCTGGAAGGCCTTGGCCGACGCGTAGAAGGCGACCACCGACGCGGCGACGCACACGAACAGCCAGGGGGTGAGCAGACCGGCCAGCCCGGAGGAGCCGACCATCCCCGAGATCGCCTTGATCGCGACGTCGGAGACGCCGAACAGAATGCCCGAGGCGGCGCCGAGCATGTAGCCGTGGTGCTCCTGGGGCGCGCCCATCCTCGGGCCGAGAATCAGGAGCGTGCCCGCTCCGATCAAGACTCCCTCGAAGCCGACGAGGCTCGGGGTGGAAAACTTCGAGTGGGCGCCATGGGCGGCCGGGAGGGTGAAGCCGAGCAGCATCAGGCCGATCGCGGTCAGCGCCAGGCCGATCCATTGGCGGCGGCCGATCCGGCAGCCGAGCATCTGCTCGGCCATCACGGCGAGCAGCACCATGCCGCCGGCCAGCACGGCCTGGACGATCGACAGCGGGGCGACGGACATCGCCGCGACGTGGAATACCCACGCGCCGGCGCCGATCAGCCAGCCGATCGTGAACAGGGGCGAGGCGAACAGCGCCTTAGCCGACTGCCACGGCCGGCGCATGTCAACCGCCGGTGCCGCGCACGCGCCCCGATGCTTGTACAGGAAGCCAACATTCGTGGCCAGGGCGCACAGGAGCGCGAGGAAGATGCCTAGAAAGGAGCTCATTGCTGGGTGGCAGGCAAGCGATCCGTGCTCGCCTCACGGAGAACTTCGGCAGCGCGAGCGCAGGGCTTGAGCGGACCGGACGACTTCGGCCAGATGGGTACCCGTGGCAGCATCAATTCAGTCATGGACCATCCCCTGCTTCTAATCGACGTCGACGGCGTGATCTCCCTGTTCGGGTTCGATCACGCCTCCCCACCGGCCGGGCGCTACCAGCTCGTCGACGGGATCACGCACTTCCTGTCGGCGACGGCGGGCGAACAACTACGCCGGCTGGCCGAGCGGTTTGAGCTCGCCTGGTGCACCGGCTGGGAGGACAAGGCTAACGACTATCTGCCGTTCGCGCTCGGCCTGCCCGGCCCCCTCCCCCACGTCGCGTTCGATCCCGCCCAGCGCCCGGCCCAGGCGCATTGGAAGCTGTGGGGAATCGACCGCCACGTCGAACCGGGCCGCCCGCTCGCCTGGGTCGACGACGCCCACAACGACGCCTGCAGGTCATGGGCGACCGACCGCGCGGGGCCGACGCTGCTGGTCACGACCGACCCGGCGGTCGGGCTCACCGACCGCGAGGTCGACCGCTTGCTCGACTGGGCCCGTGGGCTGGGCTGAGGCCTACGCCGCCGCGGTCACCGAGTAGACCGGCGCGAGCCGCGAGGCCACGCTGAACCAGCTCGCGCCGGCGTCGCCCGAACCGAACACCTCGCCCGATGTGGCCCCGAAATACAGCTGGAGCGCCTCGCCCTCGCCGGCCTGGTCGAACGCCCGGCGCAGTACGGTCAGGTACGCCTCGCGCTCGGGCAGCCCATCGCCGCGCGGCGACCAGGTGGCGCCGGCGTCGCGCGTCTCGTACACGCGCACCGTGCCGCCCGGAGTCACGCGGTCGTAGTCGCCCTGGAGCGGGATCACATACGCGCTGTCGGGATCGCTGGGGTCCAGCGCAACCGGGAAGCCGAAATCTGACGGCAGCCCGGCGCCGATCTCCATCCAACTCTCGCCGGCATCGTCGGAGCGGTACACGCCGCCGTGGAACTGGATGAACATGCGCTGAGGATCGCGCGCGGCCCGCTCCATGCGGTGCACGCACAGTTGGAATGTGTCCTCGGGCGCGTCGTCGGGCAGGTAGCGCGGGCGGATGCCACGGTTGCTGCGCCGCCAGGTCTCCCCGTGGTCTTCGGTCACCCACACGCCGGCCGCCGAGACCGCGATCGCGAGCCTGTCGGGCTCGCCCGGCCATGGCACGATCGAGTGCAGGCACAGCCCGCCGCCGCCGGGCTGCCAGTCCTCGTCCACCCGGTGCTCCCACAGCGGGCGGTTGAGCTCCCAGGTGGCGCCACCGTCGCGGCTCTCGAACAGCACGCCTGGGTCCCCGCCGGCGTACAGCGAGCCGCCTTCGCCCGCGACGATCACCCATATCCGCTCGAGCGCGTGCTCGCCGCCTTCGGGGAGCGCAACCCCCTCGGCCTGCCTCCACTCGCCGGCGGGGTCGTCGGCGAACCAGATCTTCGGCCCGTAGAACGGCGACGTCGAGGTGGCGATCACGCGGCCGCTGGCGCGATCGCGCATGGCGAAGTCGATCGGCTCGCCGGCGAACGCGCGGCAGCGCACGTCGAAACTGGTGCCCGGCTCGCCCTCCAGCGCGAACAAACCCTTCTTGGTTCCCAGCAGCAGCTCGGTCAACTCAGCAGGCTCCTCCCGTGATCGCGGGCAGGACCTCGACCCGGTCGGCCGCGCAGACCGAGGTCTCCTCCCCGCCCCGTTCGCCGTTTACGAATACGTTGATGTGCTGACGGATGACCCCACGTTCATCGAGGATCCAGCCGACCACGGACGGATGCAGGTCCTCGAGGCCCCGCAGCAGCTCGTGCACGGTGCCTCCGTCGACCTCGAGCTCGGCGCGCCCGCCGGCGAGGCCCCTGAGTGGCCCGTGAACGCATACGACAGCCATGGTGCTCGCATCCTAAGACGGGCGCCGATGCGAAAACTCATCGTGGACTCAGTCGAACGACCCGTGCCGCCCGGCGCCGGCCCTGAACCGCTCTATGCCGGCCTGGACGTCCTGGAGCGAGCGCAGGCCGTGTTCGAACTCGTTGGCCAGCGCGGCCGCCTCGTCGAGCCCCTCCTGCTCCAGGAGAGACAGCCGGTCCTCCCGCAGGCAGGTCTGCGGCAGCGCGGCGAGCTCGCGAGCCAGCGCCTCGGCCGCCGCCCGGCTCTGGCCGTCCGCCACCACGCGGTTGACCAGCCCCATCTCGTGTGCTTCCCGCGCCGCCACGCCGCGGCCCGTGAGGACCATGTCCATGGCGCGGGACGCGCCGATCAGCCGCGGCAGCCGGACCGTCCCGCCGTCGATCAGCGGCACCCCCCAGCGCCGGCAGAACACGCCGAACACGGCCCCCTCCTCGGCCACGCGCAGATCGCACCAGAGCGCGAGCTCGAGGCCGCCGGCGACGGCGTGTCCGGCCACAGCGGCGATCACCGGCTTGCTCAGGCGCATCCGCGTCGGCCCCATCGGTCCGTCCCCATCGGGCGCGACGCGATTGCCGTCAGGCGCGCCCGCGGCCTTCAGGTCGGCCCCGGCGCAGAACACCCCGCCCTCGCCGTGCAGGACCGCGACGGCCGCATCGGCGTCGGCGTCGAACGCGCGAAAGGCGTCGACCAGTGCGGCCGCCGTGGGGCCGTCGACCGCATTGCGCCGCTCGGGCCGCGCGAGGAGAACCGTCGTCACGGGCCCGGAGCGCTCGACCCGGACGGCTTGACTCACACCGCCCCGATCGCCCGCAGGACGAACGACCGAATCGCGGTGACGATCTGCTCGGCCCCCTCCACCGACGACAGGGGCCCCACCAACGCCTCGCCGCAGCCCCCGACCAGCGCCGCCGCCATGAAATCGACATCTTGCCGGGGGATCTCGCCGGCCTGGATTGCCGCGCGCAGCTCGCGCGCCACGACGCCCGCGTAGCGCTGGCGATACGCCAAACGCTCGGCATCGACGAGCCAGTCGACCGGCTCCGCCAGCAAGGCCCAGGCCAGCCGCGGATTACTGAGTGCGCGCCGAGCAAACGTCGTCAGCACAGCCTCGAGCCGGTCTACTGCCTTCGGACCCGCGGCGTCGGCGGCCGCGATCATCGCGCGCTCCTCGCCGGCGCACACCGATCGGAAGACCTCGAGGAACAGGTCGGCCTTGGAGGGGAAGTGCCGGTACAGCGTTCCGGCCGCCACGCCCGCCCGCTCCGCGATCGCCACCACCGGCGCTGCGCCGTAGCCGCCCTCCTCGATCAGCTCGCGGCCGGCGGCCAGCAGGCGTCCACGCGTGCCCGCGCCGGCGAGAGCACTCATCTCACGCCGCGAGCGCGCGGTCGATGATCGCGCCGGCGTCCACCCCGGTCGGCAGCGTCCCGTACACGCGCCCGCCGGCGCCGTCCAGGCGCGCTGCGCAGAACGCGTCGGCCACCGCCGGTGGGGCGAACCGGACGAGCAGCGATCCCTGGAGCGCCACCGCGAGGTCCTCGACCACTCGGCGCGCGTTGAACTGCGCCGCGCTCGCGTCGCCCGCCGCGAACACTTCGGTCACCTCCGAGCGGACTCCCGCCAGGTGCGCGTCGAGCCGCCGGTCCGCGCCGGCCGCGGTCTCGCACTCGGCCAGAAACGCGGGGAGACCCCCGGGCTCCTTGACCACGGCGCGCAGCACGTCGAGCGCGGCGACGTTCCCGGAGCCCTCCCAGATCGAGTTCAGCGGCGCATCGCGGTAGAGCAGCGGAAGGGCGGAGTCCTCGACGAAGCCGTTGCCGCCCAGACACTCGAGCGCCTCCCCAGCGTGCTGACCGGCCCGCTTGCAGACCCAGTACTTCATGACCGCGGTGGCGAACCGACGGAACGCGCCGTCGCCCGACTCGTCGTAGGCTCGGGCGACCCGTAGCGCGGCCGCCGTCGCCGCCTCGGACTCGATCGCCAGGTCGGCCAGCACGTTGCGCATCGCGGGCTGCTCGACGAGCAGCGCACCGAACGCCGACCGGTGCCGGGCGTGGTGGATCGCCTCCACAGCACCCCGTCGCATGCTGGTTGCTCCCCCGAGCAGGCAGTCGAGGCGGGTGTGGTTGACCATCCGGATGATCGCGGGCACGCCGCGCCCCTCCGCGCCCACCAGCCGGCCGAGGGCTCCGCGGAACTCCACCTCCGAGGACGGGAGCGACCGGGTGCCGAGCTTGTCCTTCAGACGTTGGAACTCCATGCCCGGACCGCGCTCGACGAGGAAGCAGGACAACCCGGCCGGGGCGTTGGCCAGGACCAGGAACACGTCGCACGGCGGGTACGAGCAGAACCACTTGTGTCCGTGGATCTCGTACACGCCATCGCCGACCGGATCGGCCCGGGTGATGTTGGCGCGCACGTCGGAGCCGCCCTGGCGCTCGGTCATGGCCATCCCGGCCAGCGCCCCGTCCTCGTAGTCCGGCCGGGTCAGTCGCGGCTCCCATTCGGCCGCGAGCTCCGGGGCGCCGTCGCGCAGCGCGGGCACCGCCGCGTAGGTCATCGAGACCGGGCACATCACGCCCGCGTTGGCGTTGCCGTAGAGCATGAACAGCGCCGCGCGGACGACGTGCGCGCCCGGCTGCGGATCCCGCCACGGCAGGCTGTGGATACCGCGCTCGACGGCGCCGCGGAGCAACCAGTGCCACGAAGGGTCGAGCTCCACCTGATCGATCCGGTTCCCGTAGCGGTCGTGCGTGCGCAGGATGGGGACGTTGCGCTCCGCCCGGCGACAATGCTCGAACGCCTCGGCGCTGCCCGCCACGCCGCCGGCCTCGCGCGCGCGATCGACGCCCCAGCCTCCACCCTCGCGCTCGAGCGCCTCACGCAACGCCTGATCGACCTCGAACAGGTTGATCGGCTGGAGCGGTGGCGCCTGGTTGAGGACCTCTCGCGCCGGATCGGTTACGTCAGTCGCGGCCATGTGAATCGGGATTCACATTATCGCAGGCGTCTGAGGTGCCCGCGGGCGCGCTCGATCCGGGGCGGCGAGCCTCGCCTGCCTCGATCGTTGTGCTCGGGCGGCCCGGGACGACCGCGATCCCGCTCCAGCGCCGCGTCCACCCGCGCCCGCTCCTCGCGGGCGCGCGCGCGGTCCTCGGTCAACCCCACCTCGTAGAACACGAACGCGGTCCCCGCGACCAGACCGAGCGCGACCAGCGCGAACGCGAGGTTCTGCCCGAGCCCGCCGCTGAACACGAACGCGCAGGCGATACCGGCGACGATGAGCAGACCGGCGGAGCCGAAGCGGGCGATCCGAGATCGACTGCTCAAGCGGCTCCGCCAGCGCTCATCGATTACTTACTGTTTAGTCGTCAGACCCGTCGTCGGGCACGTCAAGCTCGGCGAGCTCGTCGACGAACCCCATCGAGGAGCGACCGTCGCCGATCCCCTCCAGGTCGGAGAGGTCGGGCTCGGGGCCGCCGAACCCGGTCAGACCCTCGCCGTCGGTCAACCCGAGCTCGGCCGCCAGGTCGTCGTGATCGAGCAGACCGACGTCGTCCATCCCGCGGGGGAGCGGCTCCGCCGGCTCGATCTCGATCCGCCGGTAGCGCTTGAGGCCCGTGGCGGCCGGGATCAGCTTGCCGATGATCACGTTCTCCTTGAGGCCGACCAGCCGGTCGATCTTGCCTTCCAGGGCGGCGTCGGTCAGGACCTTGGTCGTCTCCTGGAACGATGCGGCCGACAGGAACGAGTCGGTGTTGAGCGACGCCTTGGTGATCCCGAGGATGATCTCCTCGGCCTGGGCGGCTTCGCCGCCGGCGTCAATCACCGCCTTGTTGACCCGTGCGTACTCCTGGCGATCGACGAACTGCCCGGGCAGCAGGTCGGTGTCGCCCTTCTGGTCGACCCGCACGCGCTTGAGCATCTGACGCGCGATCAGCTCGATGTGCTTGTCGTTGATGTCCACGCCCTGGGACTTGTAGACCTCCTGGACCTCGCGGACGAGGTACAGCTCGGTCTCGGTCCGGCCGCGGACGGCCAGCAACTCGGCCGGATACAGCGAGCCCTCGTTGAGCTGCGTGCCCGGCTCGATCCGCTCGCCCTCCGAAACGAACAGGCGCGTGCGCCGCGGGAACGTGTTGCGGTGCTCCTCGCCCGTGTCGTCGGTGATCACCACGGTGACCGCCTTGTCGGACTCCTCGATCGACACCTTGCCGCCGATCTCGGCGATCTTGGCCAGGCCCTTGGGCTTGCGCGCCTCGAACAGCTCCACGACGCGCGGCAGGCCGTGCGTGATGTCCGCGCCGGCGACGCCGCCGGTGTGGAACGTCCGCATGGTCAGCTGCGTGCCGGGCTCCCCGATCGACTGAGCGGCGATGATCCCGACCGCGTCGCCGATCTGGGCCAGCTTGCCGGTCGCCATCGAGCGGCCGTAGCACGCCTGGCACACGCCGGTGGGCGCCGCGCACTTGAGCACGGAGCGCACTGGAACGGTGATCACGTGGCCCTTCTCGGTGTCGTCGTGCCAGGACTCGGCGAGATCGGCGAGCTCGGCCCGGTCGATCTCCTTGCCCTGCTCGACGATCACGCGGCCGCGCTTGGTCGTGATGTCCCGCGCCGCGATCCGGCCGATGAGGTTGTCGTTGGGCTCGCCGGTCGGCCGCAGCCCCCGGTTGTCAGCGCCCGCCTCGACCTTCGACACTGGCATATCGATGAACTCCTCGGTGCCGCAATCCTCCTGGCGGATGATCACGTCCTGGGAGACGTCGACCAGACGACGGGTCAGGTAGCCCGAGTCGGCCGTGCGCAGCGCCGTATCGGCCAGACCCTTGCGCGCACCGTGGGTCGAGATGAAGTACTCGAGCACGGTCAGACCCTCCTGGAAGGAGGCCTTGATCGGACGCTCGATGATCTCGCCCTTCGGGTTGGCCATCAGTCCGCGCATTCCGGCCAGCTGCCGGATCTGCGAGAACGACCCGCGGGCCCCGGAGTTGGCCATCATGTAGATCGGGTTGAGCTCGTCCAGGTGGTCGTACAGGGCCTGCCCCACCTCGTTGGTGGCGCGGTCCCACAGCCCGGTGACGAGCTCGTGGCGCTCCTCCTGGTTGATCTCGCCGTTGTCGTACTGGGCCTCGATCACCTCGAGCTCGGCCTCGTACCGAGCCAGGATCTCCGGCTTGGTCGGCGGCGTCTGCACGTCGTTCTTGGAGATCGTGACCCCCGCCTGAGTGGCGAAGTGGAAGCCCACGTCCTTGAACGCGTCGAGCACCTGCGAGATGGTCGGTGCTCCGTAGAGCTGGACCAGGTGATCGACGAGCTTGGTCGTGTCCTTCTTCTTCATCGAGCGGTTGACGAACTCGTAGGAGGTCGGATCGAAGCCGTCGCCGAGCGCCTCGACGAGGGCCCGCTCGATCCGGTCGTTCCACAGGATCCGGCCCACCGTGGTGAGGACGTGACCGCCCTCGCGACCGAGCGGCCGGTACTCGGCCAGGTCGTGGAGCTTGACCACGCCGTGTTCGTAGGACCACTCAGCCTCCTGGGCGGTGCGGAACACGTGCGGCCGCGGGTCGTGCGTCGCCGGGTCGATCTTCGAGAGCGCGTCGCCCTCGGGACCGTACGTCAGGTAGTAGGCGCCGAGCACCATGTCCTGCGACGGCGTCGCCAATGGCGCTCCGTGCGCGGGGGACAGGATGTTGTTGGCCGACAGCATCAGGATCCGCGCCTCGGCCTGCGCCTCCGCCGACAGCGGCAGGTGGACCGCCATCTGGTCGCCGTCGAAGTCGGCGTTGAACGCGTGGCAGACGAGCGGATGGACCTGGATCGCCTTGCCCTCGACCAGCACCGGCTCGAACGCCTGGATGCCCAGGCGGTGCAGCGTCGGCGCGCGGTTGAGCAGCACGGGATGCTCGTGGATGACCTCCTCGAGCACGTCCCACACCTCGGGGATCATCGAGTCGACCATCTTCTTGGCCGCCTTGATGTTCTGCGCCGACTTGCGCTCGACCAGCCGGGCCATGATGAACGGCTTGAACAGCTCGAGCGCCATCAGCTTGGGCAGCCCGCACTGGTGCAGCCGCAGCGACGGCCCGGACACGATCACCGACCGGCCCGAGTAGTCCACGCGCTTGCCGAGCAGGTTCTGGCGGAACCGACCCTGCTTGCCCTTGAGCATGTCTGAGAGCGACTTGAGCGGGCGGTT
>Ga0335072_10007549_pt1 | contig 15821 bp, 10 predicted proteins | sample Lox_Sample_21_FD_206725 | JGI IMG/M metagenome (GOLD analysis project Ga0335072, IMG submission 206725) | Soil microbial communities from Loxahatchee National Wildlife Refuge, Florida, United States - Lox_Sample_2.1 | ecosystem: Environmental > Terrestrial > Soil > Wetlands | place: USA... | reverse complement strand
GTTGATGCCCCACCCCGTTGAGGAAACCCAGTGCGGTCGTGAGTTCCTCGCTACCACCGGTTGATGGTACGGGAGCATTGACGCTGTTCGAGTCTTTCGTTTGCGCTGGAGGCAAAGAATTTTTGCCCGGCGTTTCCGCGACCGGCCGGGCAGCAGGAGTGCTCGGAGCGGAGGTAGGACTTGCACTCTCGCCTGGCGCCGATGCGGTTTGCGCTGGCTCGCGTGAAGGCGCAGGCTGAGTTACCGGTGGCGGACTTGGCGCAGGCAAAATCGCTTGGTCAGGCGAGGCTTGTCCACCGCGCCACGCCACGTACACCAAACCACCAATAATCACCGCCAGCGCCACTCCGATAGAAACTCGATACGAACGTTTTAACCGTGCCGGCTCCGCATACACCCCCGCAAAGCTGGCGGCGTCATCTGGTTCTGAATAGTCGCGTGCGGATTTGCCACCGAGCGTGAGCGGTGCGGAATCCGCCAGATGAAGGATCGAACCGAACTGCGGCGGAGCGAAGTTGACAGGTTCGCTCTCCGGCGGAGCTGGTTCGTTTCCCGCCAACCCTGCAGGCTCTGGCTTGTGGGGGCGAAAATCTTTCGTGTCCGCGGTCGAAGAAGCGCCAAGCAGCGCACCACAGTCGCCACAGAATTTTTGATGGATCTCATTTTCGAATCCACACTCTCGGCACATGAGAACATTGGGGTCGAATTCGGAACTGATGGCTTGCCTTTGCATGTGAACGGAAGACCTTGGTGGCTCCTCTGCTATGGCGGCAACGCTTTCCAATTGGTGCACTAGATTGAGCACAGCTTCGTCGCGCTTGTCGGGAGGGTTGGTAAAATAAACTTCCGCCCAACGGCCGAGATTCTTATTCAGAATTGGATTCAGTAAGGGATTCAATTCCGGCGGCGGCAGGGTGCCGGACCTGACAGTCTCATCGCTCTTCGGAGTCAAACCAGTTTCCTCCTGATATCGACGTGACGAGTGCGCGCGCGCGCCAGCTAAATAAGATTTCACCCGCTTCCGAGAGGTTGTCAAGCCAGAACCAGCGTAGGGGACGATAAAGCGGCCGGGGCGCGAAGATCGGCTTTTTTTCACCACCGAGACAGAAAGTCACGGAGAAACAAAGGCCATCGAAAAGAGTGCTGCAAAGAAATATGACTTCACTTCTCACGGCGCGACAGTTTTCGGTGGGGAAACTGCTCCCTGGAATGTGGCCAGCACAGGGTTTTACCCAGTGGTTCCGTGCCTCTGGGGGTGGAAAGTGCGGCTAATTGCAGGCTTTGCGTGAGGCGGGTTCGAATTGGTCCAGTTGAGCATCACGCTGGGTGGTCATCTTGCCTTTTTGGGTCTTGCCGTAGAGATCGGCTCCTGGGCAGTAATACAACGCGCTTTGCTCGTCGACCCAGACTTGCGTGTTCGGATTCCCCTTATATACGGCCGGATCCGGTGGATCCGCTAATCCGAGTCTGATGAGCATCCGGTCGAAAAATGAGAGATCGGCGTATGGGCTGTGATGGCTGGCTGTGACCGTCGCGCTGCGACTGGCGGCCGAGGTATCGGACCACACTCCCCAGCGCACGACACAGATGACGAGAATGATGGCGAGAGCGAGGTAAATGTCGCCGCGGCGCGCTTGCAAGAAGCGAATGAAAGTGTTGTTTTTGTTTTCCCGCGCCACTCGCTCCAGGAACTCCCGCGCTGCGGCAGCTGAGGTCCAGTTCGGCCGCAGCGTCGTTTTCGCGATCACAGGATCGGGTGGAACGAGCTGCAACGCATTTTCAGCTTGCGCACCGGGTTGAAGGGTTTCGTCCAGGGCGAGGTTCCCCTCCTTGAAAAATTGCGCGGAATTATCTTTCGCCTCAAGAAAAGTTTCGCCTGCGAATGGCTTGGCAAGAGATGGGGACGCCAGTAGCTCACCCAGTTCGGGCATCTCGCTTTCGCAGGCATCCTCGGCTTTGAATGCCGCGAAAGCAGAGGAGGATTGTGCGTTCGGGGCTCCATTGGAGGGATCGCGGCTCACCTTGCCGCTTTTCTGTTCCTGCATCTGCCACAGCAACGCAACCTTGCTCTGCATGCTGAGCGGCTCGCGCTCGCGAATGCGAATGCGGGGGGCCCCGCATTTTCCGCAGAAGACTTCCTCGCCCAAAAGTTCACTGCCACATTTTTCGCAGCGCGAAATCGCACTCTGCTGGCGGGCGGGCGGTTGGGGAATCTCGACCTGCAGCGGCGAGGGTTCGACTGGCTTGTGGTCGACGAGCGCTTCCAAATTCGGTTTCAATTTCTCGAGAGCCTCGCGCATGGCGGTGCGTTCCGCCTGCAGCGATTTTTTCGAGGCCTGGCCGTCACTGCGCGCGAGCACCTCGCCCGCCAGTCCGGCCATGAGTTGGCAGGCGTGGACATCGGACTCGGTGAACGATTGTGGCTCGCCGTAATAGAGTTCCAAAGCACCCGCCACCGATGCGGAATGATGGATAGGCGCAGCGATCATTGACTGGATGCCGCGGCGCGAGCACTCTTCGGCATCCACCAGAAACTCCAGATTCACACTGCCGCAGCGGATCACATGGCCCACGCGCAGGCAGGCGGAGCAGAGCGCTTTCTCTATCTCGATTTCGCTGCCCAACGCAGGCGCCATGGCGCCGACGGCGGCGCGGTATCGAACTTTTCCATTTTCGAGTATGCCAATGGCGGCGCCCGCCGCCTGGGCCACCCCCATCGCATGTTCGGCGATCAGCGACATGGCGCCTTCGAAATCCAAGTTCTCGGCCTGAATTTTCTGCTGGGTCTCAACGATCCGGGCCAGCACCAGCGGGAAATCCTGCCGGACGGATGCTCTTGGCGATGGATTCTGTGGCTGTGCTTTGACGATCGGCTGGGCTGGGTTGAAGGCCGGACCCGCTGGCGGTTCCTCTGCGACGGACTCTGGGCTTAAATTCTCGCGCTGCCGCCGCTCGCGATTGTGCTCCTGCAGCACATAGGCTGCTTCGAGGATCTTGGAGAGCGTCTGCTCGTCGAATTGCTTTTTGTCGGACACGTTTTTGTTTTTCGCCAAAGGATGATGTCCGAAGTTGCGCCGGCTACTCCTGAGTAGGATTCGCCTATTTTAGTGCAACTCACCTACCAAGATCACGCGTTTGCGAGACTCGAGTGAGCGTGAAACTCGCGATAGAGCGTTCGGGTCGCAGAAAAGTACTCGGATTTTCAACGTCTTGCGGCCGGAATCCTGCCGTGGTGGCGATGCGTCCGGCTATGCTTTCGCAAAGCCCTTCTAAAGAGACACGGTGACCAAAGTAACGCGCAACGATATGCAGCTTGGACTCGCGGTTTTCCCTCCGACAAATCCGGCCGGGAGTCCACTCGAGGAAAGTCCTGAGGAATACGATTTGGACCCTTTGCCAATGCTACAAGGGCTGTGGAAAACAGTACAACGTTGGCGAGGAATGCCAAAACGAGAACGCCGCAGCAGGTCGCGGTGGTTTGCGGGAATGGCGACGCCGCCTGAAGAATCTCCTTTGGCAAGACGATCTTCACGGGGGCGGTGTAACGGTGAGGGCGAAAACAGCGGGCGTTTTCGCGGGCCACGCTCCCAATTCGGAACTGAGCACGTTCGCGCTGCTACCAGGGTTGGAGTCTGGGAACATCCCACAATCTCAATCGCACCAGTTATTTGTGAGCGACCAGGTTGTGCGAGCGAAGGAATGGCGAAGCTCGTGCTGTTACGAAGAGCGAAGCCCTAAGGAGGGATGAGAAATGTTAGATCTCGATCATGTAAAGGTTACGCCTCGCGATCAGCAGGTGCTGAATCTGCTCGTGCAGGGTTGCAGCAATAAGGAAATTGCCGGCCAGCTGAATATCAGCCCGCGTACGGTAAAACAACATCTGCGAACACTGTTCTTGCGCGCCGGCATCCGCGATGGCCGCAAACGCGTGAAGCTGGCGACCGCACTGTTCGCCAAGGAGCAGGCCCAATGACGCCCCGCGAGTGCTTAACGGCGAAAGAAATTCAAATTGCTCTGCTCGTCTGGCAGGGGCTGACCAATCGCGAGATCGGCAAGCTTATCGGCACAACCGAGCAAGTGATCAAGAACCATCTGCGCAGTACGTTCGACAAACTGGGAGTCTGGAGCCGGTTGGAACTGGCAATGTACGTTGCGAGCCACGGGGGCCAGAATTGGGCCACACTGCAGGAGGCGACGGAACCAGTGGCGCCGCAGGTATCGGCGCTTGAGCGACGGAACGGTCCGACGATGGGTTTATAGTTGCCAGCCCGGACTCTAGCCCGCAGGTGGCGACATTCTTTTCGCAATGGCTAGAAAGACCTGGGCCACCACTGCAATCTGAAATCGCGGTCGGCGACAAGCGGAACGGTGCCGAGTTCGCATTCCCTTCGGCGTTCCTCTGATTCCGGTTCGTCAATTGGCGATAGTGCCTGGGCATCGCGTCGAGGCTCCGAGTTCGAGCCGGAGATCATTCCGGTCAAGAAATGCGCTAGAGTACGGGCCCGATTGACAGCAATCTCTCTCCCCAAATAGTTTTGCTTGAGATTCCCGTTTACTTCATCTGATCTCCTACGTGCTCGACTCAGCCGAATACCCGGTTAGCGCGCCCGTAAGAAATCGCAAAATTTCACAACCAGCGCAAAAAACTGCAGGAGTTCACTAATCTTCAAGTTCGTTCGTCTGTGCTAACAGCACAGCCAGGAGGAATTATGGCGACCACGGTCGCAGTCGCAACCATGAAAGTCGCACAAGTCGCGAAACCGGGGGCCGATTTGCAGATCGTGGAACGCGAAGTTCCCGATCCCGGCCCAGGACAGGTTCGCATCAAGGTGCAAGCCTGTGGCGTTTGCCACAGCGACGCGCTCACGAAAGAGGGCCAGTGGCCAGGCATCGAGTATCCGCGAGTGCCCGGACATGAAGTCGCCGGCATTATCGATGAACTGGGCGCCGGAGTTTCCGCTCGGAAGAAGGGACAGCGGGTGGGAGTGGGCTGGCATGGCGGTCAGGACAACACCTGCCGCGAATGCCGCCGTGGAGATTTTCGCAATTGCCGGAATCTGAAAGTTACCGGCATCAGCTACGACGGCGGATACCAGCAGTACATGGTGGCTCCCATCGAGGCGCTGGTTCCGATCCCAGACGGCTTGAAGGATGTCGATGCGGCGCCCCTGCTTTGCGCGGGAATCACCACTTACAACGCCTTGCGCCACAGCGGGGCACTCCCGGGCGACGTTGTCGCGGTGCTGGGAATCGGCGGTTTAGGCCACCTCGGAATTCAGTTCGCGAACAAGTTCGGTTATCAGACGGTTGCGATCGGACGCGGTTCCGAAACTGCGCCACTCGCTAAAAAACTGGGAGCCAGCGCTTATGTCGATACCCAAACCAGCAATGCAGTCGAAGAACTGCAAAAGCTGGGAGGAGCGCAAGTCATTCTGGCAACGGCGCCAAGCTCGAAGGCGATGTCGGAACTGATCGACGGGCTCGCTCCCAACGGAGAGCTTATGGTCATCGGCGCGACATTCGATCCCATTCAGGTTACGCCCGTCCAGTTGATTAACGGGAGCCGTACGATTCAGGGCTGGGCTTCGGGAACTCCGGCCGATTCCGAAGACACATTGCGATTTTCGGAACTGGCCGGCGTGCGCCCCATGATTGAAACGTATCCGCTGGAAAGAGCCGATGAGGCCTACGCGCGGATGTTGAGCGGCAAGGCCGAGTTCCGGGTTGTCCTCACGATGTAGCTACAGAAGAACGGAGTACACGCGGTGGTTCAACAAGTGTGCGGGAATGAAGGTTCAGGCTCTCACTGGTTGAACCACTGCCGCCGAAGGCTTCTGCCATGCGGCGATGGTATAGTGGTAGGACCATTTTGGGGCGGAATCTCTTCACATGGCCATTGCAACCGTCAATCCTGCCACCGGGGAAGTCATGGAGACTTTTCAGCCGCTGTCGGGGGCTGAGATCGAGACGAAACTACAGCTTGCGGTGAGTGCGTTCCGGCAAGCGCGTCACACTCCATTTGCGGAGCGTGCCCTACGCATGCTGAAGGCGGCGGAGATCCTTGAACGCGAAAAGGAAGGTTTTGGGCGTCTGATGACGCTGGAAATGGGCAAACCTTACAAAGCTGCGGTGGCCGAAGCAGCAAAATGCGTGACCGCCTGCCGCTATTACGCGGAAAACGCCGAACGATTGCTAGCCGATGAAGTGGTTGAGACCGGCGCAAAAAAAAGCTTTGTTCGTTATCTTCCAATCGGTCCGATTCTGGCTGTCATGCCCTGGAACTTTCCCTTCTGGCAGGTGATCCGGTTTGCCGCGCCGGCGCTGATGGCTGGCAACGTCGGCTTGTTGAAGCATGCCTCGAACGTGCCACAATGCGCGATCGCGATCGAAAATATCTTCAAAGATGCTGGATTTCCGCCAGGAGCATTTCAAGCATTGCTGATCGGATCGTCGCAAGTCGATGCGCTGCTCGCTGATCCTCGCATTGTGGCCGCAACCTTGACGGGCAGCGAGCAAGCCGGCATTCAGGTCGGCGTTGGCGCAGCCAAACGGATCAAGAAAGTTGTTCTCGAATTGGGCGGCAGCGATCCGTTTATCGTCATGCCTTCGGCGAATCTCGATGCCGCCGTGGAAACTGCCGTCCAGGCTCGCGTTCAGAACAATGGGCAGTCTTGCATTGCGGCGAAACGCTTTATCGTAGCGGAAGCGATTGCTGACGATTTTCAGCGTCGCTTCGTGACTCGAATGCAAAACCTGAAAGTCGGCGATCCCATGGATGAGAAGACTGAACTCGGGCCGCTGGCTACGGCGGACGGCGTGAAAGATCTTGATGCCGATGTGGAGAAAACCATTCAAATGGGCGCCCAAGTTCTGACTGGCGGCCATCGGCTAAAAGGCGCGGGAAATTACTATGCCCCCACGGTCTTAACCAATGTTCCCAAGGGTTCGCCGGCCTACAGCGAAGAACTATTTGGCCCCGTGGCTTCAATTTTCCGCGTCAAAAATCAGGACGAAGCGATCCGCCTTGCCAATGACGTCCGCTTCGGGCTGGGTTCGAGCGTCTGGACCAATGACGAACGCGAGCGCGAACGATTCATCAACGAGCTGGAGGCGGGCATGGTCTTTGTAAACAAGATGGTCGCTTCCGATCCCCGGATTCCCTTTGGAGGCGTGAAAGCCTCCGGCCACGGGCGCGAATTGGGATTGGCAGGAATTCGCGAATTCGTAAATGCGAAAACGGTCTGGATCGCCTGAGCACTCAAGAGTCTGTCGGGGAAAGTCAACCAACCTTCCCTCCGCATGGAAAAATCCAAACACACCTGTAGCTTCGCGCGGCCCGAAATCCTGTCCCACAGAACTGATGTGGTGCGCACCAATATACTGATTCCCTAAAATGCGGGAAAAAGGGGACGCGAGTATCTTTGGGGGAATCAAGGCTCCGCGAGTCGACTAGCGAACCGAACGGCTGGAATTATCAAGAGAAGTCTGGGCCAGCCCTGTCTGGGTATACGCTCGCTTTTCACCGCGAAGCGAAACGTCGGCCGATATTCAAATATCTTGCCTGCACGGTATGGTTCTTGCTCCTCGCTGGCCGAATGTCGGCACAGGGGCCCCCGTATCAGACGGACGATCCGGTGCCGGTGGATCTGCATCATTACGAGTTTTATATTTTCGGCGCGGCAGACGGCACTCGGGTTGAGACCGACTCGGTCGGACCCGCGTTGGAGTTCAACTGGGGCGCGATTCCGCGAGTACAGCTGCACGCGATTTTGCCGTGGGGAGTGGTGGCTCCGTCGAACAATCCGGCGTTTCTTCCGGCGGGGACGGGTCCAACCGAGTTCGGGCTCACAGATATGGAATTGGGCGCGAAGATCGCGTATTTCAAGGAAACCAAATACATTCCGCAGATCGGCAGCTTCACCATGTTCGAGATGCCAACGGGGAATTACGCGAAGGGATTGGGCGTGGGCAAGGTCTGGTATCGGCTGCCGCTATGGCTGCAGAAAAACATTGGCAAGTGGCTGCTGGACGGCGGCGCGGGGTACCAGGTGGTTCCTCAAACCGGATACAAGAATTTTCCCTATGAAGGATTCCTGCTGAAGTATACGTTCGGGGAGCGACTAGAACTAGGAGGCGAGGTGTTTTCGCATGGGGCAGAAGGGACTGCGACGCCGCAAACGCGGCCTGCGACGCTGATCGACTTCGGTGGGTATTACCACTTCAAACATAATCCCAACCAACAGTTTCTGTTTTGCTACGGACACTCCGTCGCCGGGCAGATGGAGAATTATGGGTATGTGGGAATGTATTGGACGTGGGGCGGGAAGAAGGATCAAAACGGAAATGGGAGTGGGACGTCGTTTTGAGGTCTGCCCGAATCCGGGATGGATAACGGATAACAATGATGTTTCCCGATTGCCCATCGCTTTTGAACATCACCAAGGCTGGACCGTCGCCTGTGTCCTGGCTCACTGACTTGCCTCACCCCAAGCTGCTAGGGTTGGCCTTCATTTTGCTCAATAGGAGGCAATCATGTTTGGAGGCCTGCTGTTGGTCGTGTGTGTCATCTTGCAATTTCACTATCACGATTCCATTCCCTGGTACATCTGGGTGGTAGCGGCTATCGCGCAGTGTGTTGCCTTCGGTGAGCCCGCGATACGAGCGAATGTAAAGACGAAAAGCAGTTGAAGGCCCCCGGAGTTCTGTTTTAGACGCTGGGAATTCAAATTCCCCACCCTGTCGCAGAGGACGCGACAAGGGTGGGGCAACCGCCGCGTTGGCGCCGCCTTCGACTCACGACTCAAGGCTCAAGACTGGCGGCTAGTTGATGTCGAACTGCTCCTGATGCAGTGCGGTGTCGCTCTTCACGATGATCGTGCGCTTGGTAAGTTCTTCGAGTTCGTTCAGCAGGCGTCCGTTGCTCGACTTCAGTTCCTTGGCAACATCGGGATGCACGCGCAGCATGACATCTTCGTGCTCGAGATGCTTGGCGATCTTGCGCATCTCGACGTAGATTTCATTGCAGATCGTAACGACGGATTTCACGTACCCTGTCGCCTGGCAATACGGGCAAGGGGCGCCGATGGTGCGTTCGAGCGATTGCTTGACGCGCTTGCGGGTGATGGCGACCAATCCGAAATCGTTGAACTGCAGTGTTTTTGACGGAGCGCGATCCTTGTGGAGTTCTTCCTCCAGCGCCTGCATGACGCGCTGACGATTGCGGCGCTCATCCATGTCGATGAAGTCGATGATGATGATGCCGCCGAGGTCGCGCAGGCGAACCTGGCGGACGATTTCTTTGATGGCGTCGACGTTCGTTTTGACGATGGTGTCTTCGAGGCGCTGGGTTTTGCCGACGTATTTGCCAGTATTAATGTCGATTGCGACCAGCGCTTCGGTCTGGTTGATGACGATGTACCCGCCGCTTTTGAGCCAGACTTTCGATTTGAGCGCCTTGTTCATCTCTTCGGTCAGGCCGAATTGATCGAACAGAGGAGCTTCTTTGGTGTAGAGCTTGACGCGCTTGACCAGCGCGGGCTGGAAGCGGTTGAAGAAGCGCAGAATGCGTTCGTATTCCTGCTCGGTGTCGACCCAGATCACGTTGAAATCGGAAGTGACCAGGTCGCGGAGGACGCGCTCGACCACGTTGAGATCGTGATAGATGAGCGCGGGCGGCTTGGAATTTTCGCCGCGTGTACGGATATCGTTCCATAGGTTTTTGAGGAAGCGGATATCGGCGCGGAGCTCTTCTTCGCTGGCATTTTGCGCGGCGGTGCGGACGATGAATCCACCGTGTCCGTTTTCGCGCTCGCTTTGAATGATGCGCTTCAGGCGCTGGCGTTCTTCTTCGGAAGCGATTTTGCGCGACACGCCGGTGTGATTAACGGTCGGCATGTAGACGAGGAAGCGTCCGGGCAGGGCAATGTGGCTGGTGATGCGGGCGCCCTTTTTGCCGATTGGCTCTTTGGCGATCTGGACCAGGATTTCCTGGCCTTCTTTCAGCAGATCGCTGATGAGAGGAACGGCCTGCGATTCGCGGCGGCGGAAACGGCGTGGACCACCGCGGCGTCCGCGCTGCGAGCGGCGTTCCCATGCCGGACGCGGAGCGCGTTGCGTATATCCGGCAGTGGAGGATGGGGCGCGAACTTCGACGCGGGCGTCGACGGTGCCGTTGCCGCGGGCTTCGGCTTCGAGCAAGGCTTCGGCTTCTTCCTGCGCCTCTTCGAGTTCGAGTTCTTCGGTGTCTTCTTCGGATTCGGCAGCAGCGACTTCGGTGTGAACGTCGGATTCGGGCTGGGCGCCGGCAGCCAACGGGGATCCGAATTCCGCCCGCGAATTGGCGTGAATTTCGGAGACGACTTCGCGGGCTTCGTTCAGAGAACCGGCAGCTTGCGTTTCTTCTTCGAATTCGTCGTAGCCTTCGTCGGAAGAAGATTCGTAGTGGATGGTTTCGACTTCTTCCTCTTCGATGGTTTCTTCTTCGACGGTGCCGGGAACGGCAAAGGCAGGAATCGAAGCAGAGGAAATTGACTGCGATTCGCGCGATTCGCGTGCCTGATCGTGCTCGAATTCTTGACCTTCCTCGGCGGCTTTGGCTTCTTGTTCGGCCTCTTCGATGATGGACTTCGACTCGCCCGGCCAGCCGAGCGCGGGAATCGAGGCATCGGCACGGCGCAGTTCCTGGTTCCAGTCGGCAGTGGTAGAAGCTTCTGCAGGCTCGTTGTGCAGCGCGCTAACGTCTTCGTGCTCTTCGTGGAGCGGTTCCGCGGAGGGTTCACCGGAGGCGAAAATAGGTTCATCTTCGGGGAATGCGGATGCGATCGGAACGACGGGCTCGGCGGCTGATTCTGCACTCTCAGTAGCGGGAGCCGTGGCGGCATGCGCTTCAGCCACTGCCGATTGCGGCGCATGACGCTGATATTTGGAGATTGACTCTCCGGGCAAGATGATCGGTTCGTATCCAGCAGGAGGGCCGGCGGGCTGAATGCGGCCGAAATCGGATGCAGCTTCGGTCCGGTTGGAGCGCGCATCGGATCCGCGGTCAGGGGCTCGATCGAACCGATCGCGGCGTCCACCACGGCGGCGACGGCGGCTGCGCCAGTTGCCACGGTCGCGGTCCGGCGAGTTGGAGGATTCCGGGCCCGTTGCTGGGGCGGCGGGCAAGTCGCCTTGGGCTGAAGCTTCAACCGTCTCGGGGGCTTCTGCTTCCTCGCTGGCAGACGTGATTTCCGCTGCTGCGCCGTTGGTCGCGGCGGATTCAGTTCGTTCCGCCTGTTGGCGCATATCTTCTATACCGCGGCCGGCCGGGAGCGTGCCGGTCGCATCTTCGTCGTGCTCTTCCAGTTCCATGAAATCGGAAACATAGAGGAAGGCGTCGCGTTCGAGACCGATATCGACGAAGGCGGATTGCATGCCGGGAAGGACGCGAGTGACGCGGCCTTTGTAGATGGATCCGGCGAGGGTGTATTCGTTTTCGCGCTCGAGGTAGACCTCGGCGAGAAGGTCATCTTCCACCAGCCCGACTTTGGTTTCGTGAGGGGTGGAAGAGACATACAATTCTTTGTTCATGTAAACACTCCGGTTCGGTCCGAATTCGAGTTCGGGCGGACTTCACCGGTGTTCAGTCAGGAAGGTTGCGGGAGGATCGAGAGTTGCGAAACTGCCCCGGATAGGGGACGGCACAGGGCGGAGGTTGTTGCTCTCGCCCAGTCCGCTGCATAAGCTTGGGAATCTTCGGCACTGATCGCTTGCATTCTGCCGGGGTTGTGACCGCACTCTCAGACCAAACGTGGTCGGGGGGCCGTTCCCTGCCCGGCTTACTGTCTCAATCCTACCCGGCGTATCCCTGAGGAAACTACCGGCGAACATTGCCCTCTTCACGCGAGGGCGGTCGAAATTCCTGGCTGCGCCCCGGACTCTTACCGGATCAACGCAGCAAACGCTGAACTCTGCCGTTCCTTACAGTACTTCTAAACCCCAGTCCGGGCGTCGGCCCGGCTAGTTCACGAAGCGGCGCATACGAACGTTCATAACCATCCCCAGCGCCAGGAACATAAATAAAACGGAAGACCCACCGTAACTCATGAGCGGCAGAGGTATTCCGGTGACCGGCATAAAGCCAACCACCATGCCGACATTCACCAGGATATGGAAGCTAAGCACAGCCACCACACCCATGACCACGAACGTGCCAGCGCGGTCGGGCGCTGTTTGCGCGTTCTGAGTCAGACGCATCAGCACAATGAAGTATAACAGCAGAACGCCGAGAGCGCCGACGAATCCGTGTTCCTCGGAAAAGGCGGCAAAAATAAAATCCGTTTGCGGGACTGGAAGGAAATTCCCGTGTGTTTGCGAACCTTTACCGCCCCAGAGGCCCCCGGAACCGACCGCGATCTTGGATTGCTCAACTTGATACCCCGAGCCCTGGGGATCGAGTTCGGGATCGATGAAGCTGGTCAAACGCTGTTTCTGATAAGACTTGAGGACGTGTACGCGAGGGACGAGAAACACGGCTCCCAGGCCGACGGTGGCGAGCAGGCCCAAGGCGAGACCTTGGCGCCATTGCATCCCGCCAAGGAAAACGCCCATGACGGCGATCGGAACGTAGGTGAGAGCGGTGCCGAGATCGGGCTGTTTGAGGACAAGAAGCATGGGGATGACGACGATGGCCCCGGCTTTGGCCAGATCGGCCCAGGAAAGCCCGCGCTGACGCGTTTCGGCGAAATACTTCGCGATAGCGAGAATGAGGATGAGCTTGACCCATTCCGAGGGCTGAAAGTGATTGCCGCCGGGCATCCTGATCCAGCGCTTGGCGCCGAGGTAGCGCTGGCCAAAGATCAGGACCCCCATGAGCGACGCGACCGCGCCAATGTAAAACCAATGAATCTGCTCGAGTAGGGCCTGATAGTTGACCAGGCTCATCATGAACATGAGGCCGACGCCGAAGACGACCCAGTAGATTTGCTTGATGTGAGCACCGGCGAATTTGGTGTGCTCGGTGGCACTGCGAATCTCCCAAATGCCGAGCGCGCAGATCAGCAGCACAAAGATCAGCAGCAGCCAGTCAAAATCACGGAATGAGACGTAGCGAGACATCGGAAATCAGTTGTCAGTTGTCAGGAATCCCAGTTCTATTGTCATCCTGAGCGAGGATTTTGCCCCGGCTCGCCGGGGCAAAACCGCAGTCGAAGGATCTCGTGTCCGGTGCAGCCGTCTCCGGCCCGTTCAAGCGTCTCCACCCGGCGCTGTCGGCAGCGAAAAGGGAACTCCCCTCAGAGTTCGCTTCGCCTCAAGCGGGCCCGGGGTCCTTCGACTCCGCGAGGTTCGCGTTCGCGAACCTTGCACTTCGCTCAGGATGACAGTCCTTCATTTATTACAGCACCCAGCCCCGTTCTATCAACAGCCGTCAGATCCTTATTTCTTCGCTTCGGGCCTGATCGGCGCGGCTCGAGCCGCGCCCTTCCTGATTCTGTGAACCATTACCATCGGTGCAGCCGATCCGAAACCGAATGAATGCCTTTGACGATGATCGGAATCGTCAGGAGCCATCCGCGGCCGAAGCGGTATCCGCGATGGGGTGCCCATCCAGATCGCATTCCTATCAGCAATGCGACCACAACCGCCATAGCCAAGGCCCAGCCTGATGTTTCTTCCCGGTTCACTCGCATGTCTTACCCGGGCGACTCGGTATTCGCAACTCGGGACTAATTCAGCCCCGGCGCGGCGGTAGCCAGCGCGATCGGCTTCTTGTTCAGATTGAGGAAGAAGCGGCCGGCCTGCATTCTGTCTCTGTTGCTTGAAGGATCAGGAGCGGCCCATACCGCACCGATTTCAACTTTTCCTGACTTTTCTTCATTGGCCATGTTCTGGGGCGTGCGCCGTTGCTTTTCGATGTAAGCCTTGATGACCTGCGCGCAAACCCGCGCGGCCAGCGGGCCTTCCTCGCCGCCTTCCCACAGCACGGCAACGACAATCTCGGGATTGCGGCGCGGGCTGACGCCCACGAACCATGCATTATTCTTGAAGCGCGCTTTGCCGTTGGCGATCTTGGCCTTTGCCGATCCGCTGATCGTTTGCGCCGTGCCGGTCTTTCCAGCGAAATCAATTCCCTGCAAATGCGCGGCCGCGGCCGTTCCCAAGGGGCTGACTACATTGGCCATGGCGTCGGTGATGATCTCCCAGTTCTTGGGATCGAGAGGGATTTGAATTTTGTCGGCGACGTTCGAAGCCGGAGAATAGCCCGGTGGCAGTTCGCCTGGAAACGCGACGTGGGGTCGCACGAGCACGCCTCCGCTGGCGATGCCGCCAATCGCGCGCGCCAACTGAATCGGTGTGACCGCGACAGCCCCTTGCCCAATGCCCACCGAGATGGTTTCACCGGCAAACCATTTTTGGTGGAAGTTACGAATTTTCCATTCTTCGGAAGGCATGACACCGCTGACTTCGTTGGGCAGATCGATTCCCGTCTTCTGTCCCAAGCCGAGCATGGTGGCGTATTTGGCGATGCGTTCAATTCCCAGTCTTTCCGCCAGGGTATAAAAGAACACGTCGCAGGATTGATAGATTCCCTTGCTGATGTCGACCTCGCCGTGCGTGCGATGATGCTCGGAGATCCAGCACTGAAAATAGCGCCCATAGAAGACAGCGCCCCCGTTGCAGATGACATGCATATCCTGCGCGATACCTTCCTGCAGGCCGGCGGTCGCCATAATGATCTTGAAAGTCGATCCCGGCGCAAGCTGAGCTTGAATGGCTTTGTTCAACAGGGGCTTGTCGGGGTCGTCGACCAGCTTGTTCCACTCGTCGCGGGAAACGCGCACTGCAAAATCGTTAGGGTCGAAAGTCGGACGGCTGGCCATGGCAAGAATTTCACCGCTGCGTGGATCCATGGCGACGATGGCGCCGTTTTTGCCCTCGAGGGCTTCTTCGGCGGCGATCTGCAGGTCGATATCGATGGTTAGCTTCAGCTGTTTGCCGGGAATGGCTTCGGTTTCGCCCAGGCGTCCGACTTCGCGACCGTGGCTGTCGACCAGCGCCTGGCGGGAGCCGTTCTGGCCCATAAGGAGCGTGTTGTATTGCCGCTCTACGCCCGAGATGCCGACCACGTCGCCGGGATTGTAGAGCTCGAACTGCGGCTCGTTCAGCATGTCTTCGCTGACTTCGCCGACGTAGCCAATCACGTGCGCCATGAATCCGTTGCGGGGATAGAGGCGGCGATGGGCCATGATGGTGTCGAGTTCGGGCAATTCGTTGCGATGGGCTTCGATGAACTGCAACTCGTCGGGCGTGATGTCTTCCTTCAGAAAGATCGGCTGATATTGCGGCATGGAAGCGAAGTGCCGGATGCGGGCGCGGACTTCGTTAGGGTCGAGGTGCAAGCCTTGCGCGATCAGATCGGCGTCGGCGGTGAGATCGCGGGAGGAATCGCGAAGCAGCAGCGCACTGAATGAAGGATAGTTGTCGACGATAATGCGTCCTTCACGGTCGAGAATCTTGCCGCGCGGCGCAAGCACGGGCACGTTGCGGATCCGGTTCTTCTCGGCAGCGAGAGAGTAAAAACTGCTCTCCATGACCTGCAGGCGCCACAGCCCGTAGGCGAGGATCAGGAAGATCGCCAGAATGATGTATTGCGCAGCGGTGAGGCGAATTTCGGAAACTTTTTCGTCGCGGGCGAACATACGTCAGTACCCAGTGCCGAGTACCCAGTACCCGGTGGCTCTTGTTCGCGTGCGGTCACTGCGGGTGTACGGGATCAATTTCGTCGGGACAGTCAGTATTGTATATGGGCGATCGTGGGGGCGGCGTCGGATTGACAAACGAAA
>Ga0335072_10007548_pt1 | contig 15822 bp, 6 predicted proteins | sample Lox_Sample_21_FD_206725 | JGI IMG/M metagenome (GOLD analysis project Ga0335072, IMG submission 206725) | Soil microbial communities from Loxahatchee National Wildlife Refuge, Florida, United States - Lox_Sample_2.1 | ecosystem: Environmental > Terrestrial > Soil > Wetlands | place: USA: Florida... | reverse complement strand
GCGCCTTTCCCTCCACCGACCCCGTCTGGCGAAACGAAGGAATTCTCTATGTCGACAAATCGCCTTACGCGAAACTCCACACTGTTCCCGTCCACGCCGTGACCATCACTTCGGGCTTCTGGGGCACCCGGCGCGAAATCAACGCCAACAGTAGCATTCCGTCCATGGAAAAACTGCTCGAAGCCAACGGCAGAATGGACAATTTTCTGCGCTTGGCCGGAAAAAGCGACGCAAAACAAACCGGGCCCGTTTATTCCGACTCCGATGTCTACAAATGGACGGAAGCGGTCGGCTTCGTTCTCCAGTCAGGCGACCACGAGGAACTTCGCCAACTGGCGGAGAAAATTATTAAGGAAGTCGTCGCGGTGCAGGAGCCCAGCGGCTATCTCAACACCTACTACGTGCAAGATCGCGCCAAAGACCGCATGACTCCCAATGTGCAACGCTGGGGCCACGAACTCTACAGCCTGGGCCACATGATCCAGGGCGCCATCGCGTTTTATCGCGCCACGGGCGATCGCACCTTGCTCGACGCGAGCATGCGTTTTGTCGATGGCTATCTTTTGCCGAATTTTGGTCCGGAACCCGACAAGAAGCCACTATTCTCGGGGCACCCGGAAATGGAGTTAGCGCTGGTGGAACTGTACCGCACCACCGTTGAGAAGAAGTACCTGGCGTTGGCGGGTTACTTGTTGCAGGGTGACGAACGCATCCAATTTCCCGAACGCGCTATCGTCTACCACTTCTGCGGTGTGCCTTTCACCACGCGCACCCATTTGGAAGGACATGCGGTGCGCGCCATGTATGCGTGCTGCGGCGCCACCGACTACTACATGGAAACCGGTAATGAATCTTATTTCAAAACGCTCAATGTGCTTTGGAACGATCTGGTTACGTCCCAGATGTACATCACCGGTGGCGTCGGCGCGCGCAGCGAGGGCGAGGCGTTTGGCGATTCTTACGAGCTTCCCAATTTCACCGCCTACGGGGAAAGCTGCGCCGCCATCGGCAACATGATGTGGAACTGGCGCATGCTCACAGCCACAGGAGAAGCAAAATACTCGGACGTCATTGAGCGCGCGCTGTATAACGGAATCAATTCCGGCATGTCTTTGGACGGCACGCTCTATTGCTATCGCAATCCGCTCGCCTTCGATCCGGCTGGCGGCGATAAGATTCGCAATCCGTGGTACGACACGACTTGCTGCCCGCCAAATCTCGAACGCACTTTTGCTTCCTTGCCGGGCTATTTCTACAGCACCAGCAAAGACGGCTTGTATGTTCATCTGTACGACAATTCCCAACTCGATTGGCACTTGGAAGACGGCACCGCGCTAAAAGTCGCACAAAAAACGAATTTCCCGTGGGATGGGGATGTCGCGATCACCGTGTCACCCGCGACAGCCACGGACTTCGCCTGCTATCTGCGCATTCCCAGTTGGTCCAGCGATACGCAGGTTAAGGTCAACGGTGAATCCATTTCCGGAGCGAAGCCCGGTCATTACCTAGCCGTGCAACGGCGCTGGTCCCCGGGCGATACCATCGAGGTCAAATTCAACATGACACCCCAGGTGATCGAAGCGAACACTCGCGTTGTCGACGATTACGGGCGCGTAGCCGTGCAGCGTGGACCGCTAGTCTACTGCCTGGAGCAGATTGATCAACCGGCCGGAGTGCCGCTGTACGACGTTTCGCTCGATTTGCGGCCCAAATCTTCCGCGCCATTCGAAGAACACTTCGAGCCAGATCTTCTCGGTGGCGTGGTTGTCCTAAAACATAGCGGCGCGTCCGCGCGAAATGCCGGCACAAAGCTCTATCAAGACTACGCCCCAACGCCATCGCAGACGCGCGAGGTCGAACTGCATTTCATTCCGTATTACGCGTGGGCTAATCGCACCGCGACGCCGATGCAAGTCTGGACGCCGTACCTGCGCGCCTGACGTACCGCTGTGCCACAGCGATGGACTCCGCGTTTGCTGTTCAGCGCGGCTCTGGCTTCGCAAAGCGTGCAGCGTCGATCGGTACATTCTGCTTTATGTCCTTAAAGCGAATCGCCAGGATGCTCTGGGGCGAAATCAGAGTGACCTGAAACGGCACCTGAACGCCGTCTACTTCGCGGTAATCCCCATAATCCGTTTGCGAAGGATTCAACCCAAGCGGCGAATCCGCGTAGCGAACCACCCGAACCAACAACCCGGAGTCTTCCTCAAAATAAAATTTGGCCGCTGGCAATCCGTCCCGGACGCCCAACAAAACATAGGACTCGTGGCCGTTGAGACTCTCGGGATACTCCATTTGTAGTTCCGGGAACATCTGCTGCACGTGCAAAGCGAAATGTAGATCGGAATTCATTTTCGCGGCGTCCAAATCTCCGGGATGCATGTCTCGCACTGGCTCACGTGGAACTGCGAACCATCCGTTCTGTCCGTCGAACACCGAAACGCTGGACCCGTTCGGGAGCTGCCGAACCATTGCCCATTTGTTCGGCGATTGCGTAAAAACCTCGATGCTGACCGGCCTGCCCTGTAAATCGCTCCCACCTGTTTCCGTCCGGCTGGTGATCCTTTCGATCGCCGCCGCCCCTCCTAACGCGTCTATATATCTGTCGAGCACCTGCTGCACTGTGGGCAGATTCGGTGGCAAAGCAGCGGTTTCCGCAGCCACCGTCACCGGTGCGGCTTCGAGATCCGGAGTGCCTGCTGGCTTGGCTTTCCCGCGGTGGCAGGAATAGCACGTCACCTCGCGTTTGTTCGCAAAATCCGTTGCATTGATCTCGGACATCATCCGGATCATGGCTCTCGCTGTTTGCTTCTGCTTTTTGTCATCCTTTTCGAAATGTCCGGGTACGTGGCAATAACTGCACTCCACTCCTAAGGAAGCAGCCAAAAACTGCATGGATGGAATTAATTGCTCAGAGGAGATGCCCTTCAGCACTTGGATATTCTTGAAGACTTCCTCAGCCTTCTTTCCGGACTCTCCCGCTGCGCTTCCGCCGGAGTCCGAGTTGGCGGCTGCCCCCTGGTCCATGGCTGCGCGAATCTTTGCTGATAATTCCGTAGCCCGGGCACTGTCTCCGGTCTTTTCATAGAGCCCAATCAAAGTGCTCGCCGCCGGCAAAAATAAGGGATCGATGGCCACAGCGCGTTCCAGGTGTGCGATCGCCTGGGGATAATCTCCCTGTTGCAGGTAGGGAGAGGCAGCCGCCGCTTGGGTGGTGGCCGAGTTCGGCTCCAACTGCAGCGCACGGTCAAATGCCAGCGTTGCGTCGGAGTTTTGTTTCGCCAGCAACAGCGCCTGTCCAATCCACTTGAACAATTCCGGGTCGTCTGCGAACTGCTGCTGAACTTCCGTCAAAGCGCGATAACCCTTCACGATAAACGAGGAGGAATGCCGCTGCATGCCCACGTCGATATAAGCAATTCCCAGATTGCGCTTCTGCAGCGCTCCTGATGGCTCGCGCCACGCGGTAATCCCGTTGTCTGGGGGGAGTTCCACGGGCGCGGCGGGACGGCGCTGAATTCGATGATCCGTAAACACGGTATGGCCGCCGTCCTTGGCGTTACGCCGAGGCATATGGCATCCCAGGCAATCGCTGTCTTTCGCTGGATGCGCAACAGGAAATTGCCCGGTGTGACACGCCAGGCATTTCGTCCGGTAATACTCCACCGATTTCTGCAACGGTTCGTGCGGGTTGTGACAGGTCGCGCACCACAGCTTGCCGCCGCTGTTTCGCGCGCAGGCGCTGCGCGCTAGCTGCTCTACATGGCTGATGACTTTGAAATCGGTAGTGGCGCCTTCAGGCATCACGTTGCGATAAATGGTGAAGGTATTTTCCAGCGGCTGGCCGGGCAAAAAATCGCTGATTTTCTTTCCCGGATTCGCCACACGCGCGACCCCAAATAAATGGCACTGTTCGCAGACGCTGTCTCGCGCTGCGGGCTCCATCTTTGCAGGATTCAGAATTGTTCCTGCCCGCGGCGCTGCAAGGTGCTTCTCTACTGGACCGTGACACCGTTCACAGGTAATGCCTTCGGAAGGAAACGGCGGGGAACGGTATTCGTTCAGTGTCCCCGGCACGTGAAGGGCTACGCCGGAGTGACAGAGCACGCATTCCTCGCTGATTGGCCGCGTAAAATCCGGATCGGGCTGGTTTTCGTAGCCCGGCGCAAGGCCGTAAGCCTGGCGGCTTTTGTAATACGCCACCGGCGACTGAAACAGGTGGCTGCCGATATCCACCAGGTACCCACTCGCGTGTTCGCCGGAACCGATCACATAATCGACGCGATACGCGGTCTGGTCTCCGCCATTCTCCCATGTTTGATAAAAGCCACTGGGTGAAGAATGCATCGTGATTGTGCTACCGTGCGCGCTCACGATTCCATCCGGCTCCTGCCCGGCCTTGCGTAACGCATGCGCCATGGCCGACCGGGCACACCCATTCACCTCCGTTGGATGACAGAGTACACAACGTTCCGCACCTCGTGGAGCCGGCGGCAATTCGGCTGTTTGGGATTTAAGAACGGATGCCGCGTTTTGTGGTCGCGCGGATGCAACATCAATCAGCGGCAGAAGACTTAAAGAGGAGATGAGCAAACACGCAACCGCGCGCCAGCAACAGCCGCGTCGGAGTTGTAAGCGCCGGAGAAGCATTCCGGATCGGGCTATAGCGCCTATGACCTTATCTTCTGATACAGCTGATAGGGCTCGTCACTGATCGCCGCAAACGACCTAAAGGTGACTTTGCCTGCATCGCCCGCGACCACCCAATCCGTTGATGATGTGCCTGCAGGCGAAGCTGCTAGCAACTGGGCGCCCGTGAAATTCGCCGGCAAACTTCCCACGGCAAACAGCGCTACCGGACCTCGGGCCAGTGCGACAAGCTGAGGGGTCTGCGCATCGACTGCCTGCAAACGCAAGGGCATGCCAATTTCATATTCCACGCGGTCACCGTTCTTCCATGTGCGAGTCAACGCAAAAAATTTGCCCGGCACGGCCGCACCATCCGCCTTTTTCCCGTTCACCGAAACGCGGGTATTAGCATCTGCCCAAGCTGGGACCCGCACGTAGATCGTTAAGCTCTCCGGCTTCGCCAGGGCCAGTTCCAGTTGAGTGGTGTTGGACGTCGGATAATTGGTTTTTTGAGTTAGCGTACACTCGGTGCCGTTCTGTTTCCACGTTAATTTAGAAGGCAAAAACAGATTGACGTAGATGCCGTCTTTGCTTGGGTAATACGAGCTGATTCCGTAATCTGCGGTCAACTGGGGAAACGTCCCAGAGCAGCATGGCCACTTGTCTTTGTACCAAACCTTTTTTGCATCGGCGCGGTTGTAGTCGGAGTAATAAAAGCTGATGCCGTCCGGCTGAATGAGCCTGGCGCCCGCGATGGTGTTATAGAGGACCTGCTCCATGCTGTCGCCATAGCGCGCATCCTTGGTCACCCGCAACAAGTAACGCGTGATTTTGAATTGCCCGTACGCGCCACACGGAGTTTCGAAGCTTGCGTGCGTCGTTTCCAGACTTTTTGCCAGCAATCCTTTTCCGGGTTCCACAAAGGCTTCGTTGGGTCCCCAGCCTCCGGTGGCATAGCTTTGTTCCTGCACCAGACGCAGACCATTGGCTGCGGCACGCAAGTATTTCTCGTCGCCGAGCACGAAATAAGCCTGCATTGCAGAACTCAGCGTGTTCACATGGCTGTAGGCGTGCTTGCCGGGCAGCGGATTTTGACCGTTGGCCAGTGGATCGTAGTACTGATGATAAATAAACCGCTCGCCCAACTGGCGATAACGCTTGTCGCCGCTGCGCTGGTACGCCAGAAAAAAGTTTTCCGGCAAAGTGTACGTTTCGTCCCAAGTGAAGGCAATGGTCTTGTGCGGACGCGCCTCCTGTTCATCACGCCCGAGAGCCTTCTCAGGTAGGTGTGGCAACACTGCATCGGTGCTGCGCTTGAGCACTTCCAGTGCATTAGCATCCTGAGCAAACGCATACGCGTCAATCAAACCGCAGCAGGTCTTGTCGAAGGTGTAGCCGGGTAACGGATAATCCACATAGAACTTCCCGCTGGGCTCCACGGTCGCGCCAAAACCTTTGACCAGCCTTGCCACCTTTTCTTGAGTTGGCTTCGAGCCTGTTACCGCATAGGCCCGCGCGAGACCTGAAAGATACTGCCCAAAAGAATGTCCAGGAATGAATCCGTGGAAATTGGTTTTGGGATCGAAGTCGTTGGTATTGTCGTACCAACCGCCCATGTCCGGACCCGGCGCCGGCAATCCCTCACGTTCTCGAAACGGCTTCAACAGACCGTCTTCGTTCAGGTTGAGAAATAGCTCGTGGTTATGTTCAAACTGTGTGCGGAATGGCCCTTCGAGCAACTGGACTTGGGAGTAACCAAACACCGAAAGCGGAGGCGTAATTGGAACCTCGGTCACTTTCGCCGTGCCATGGGCCCACGCCGGCAGTGACCCAAGGCCATACAGGCCAGCAGCCGAGGCCGCCGCAGAAGTGAGAAACTCTCTTCTCGACTTTTTTGTCATGGGGAACTCTCCTGGGCTTTGCCGTGAACTGGCAGCATCCAGCTCAATTTATGAGCAAGCGTTTTCTCAAACAGCCTATGTATAGCGCTTGTCGCGCCTCCGCGTCAAACTTAAGCTGTCCTCTCATTGTTGGATGCAGTATTCTGTGGTGGCCGCCGCCTTCGGCGCGCCGATCTCTGGTGATGCGTCTACTCCCCAAAATTGCAGCCGCGCTTTCGCTGCTGGCGTGTGGGTCCCTCGGCTTGTCTCAAACACAACCTTCACAGAATTCTCTCGATTCGGTCCGTGCCGCATTGCGCGCACACGATTTTGATAAGGCGGTCGAGCTAACGCAATCCGCGCTTAAGCAATCCCCGAATAATGACCAACTATGGACGCTGCAGGGAATTGCGCTGGTCAATAAGGGTGACAGCAAATCCGCACTTGCTTCCTTTCAGCAGGCGTTGAAAATCGCACCGAACAACATCACGGCCCTGGAGGGGGCTGGACAGACCGCATACCAAACCGGCAATCCCGCGGCGATTCCAATACTCGAACATCTGGTGCAACTGCGTTCGGACAACCCTACGGCCCACGCCATGCTTGCGGTCCTGGAATTTCGCAAAGGTGATTGCGGCGCAGCCGTGCCTCATTTTGCCAAAGCAGGCGCACTGGTAGAGTCGCAAATTGACGCGCTGCACGCCTACGCCACTTGCCAAGTTCGTCTGAAGCAATTCGAAGGCGCCGAGGCTACCCTGCAAAAAGCCGTGCAGCTGCGCCCCGACGCACCGCGTGAACGCCAAATCCTCGCCTCCGTTCAACTAATGAACCACCAGCCGAAGGACGCGGTGGCCACGCTGCAGCCTTTATTGTCTGCACCAAACGTCGATTCCACCACGTTACAACTGGCCTCTCGTGCTTTCGAAGATTGCAAGGATACGCCGCAAGCGGTCGCCACGATCCGGCAAGCCATCCTGCAGGATCCCAAGAACGTCAGCCTTTATCTGGATTTTGCGACCATTTGCTTCAATCACGAATCCTTTCAGGTTGGCATTGACGTTCTCACCGAAGGACTCTCTCTGCAGCCGCAATCCGATGACCTGTACGTCGCGCGCGGCGTGCTGTACGTCCAGCTTGCGCAATACGACAAAGCCGAGGCCGACTTCGAAAAAGCGTACCAGATCAATCCGCATCAATCGCTGAGCACCGCTGCCCAGGGGCTCGCGGCAGTGCAAGCGAACGATCTCGATCACGCGCTGCTGTCCATCCAAGAGAAGCTCAAACGTAAACCGAACGATCCGCTGCTGCTTTATCTGCAGGCAGATGTACTCTCTCAGAAGGGCGTCGATCCCGGCACTGCTGACTTTCAGCTGGCGCTGCACTCCGCGCAAAGGTCCGTTGCTCTTCAGCCAACGCTTGCCGCGTCGCGCGCGGTCCTCGCCAAGCTTTATATGGAGAGTGGGCAATACCAATTGGCCATCGAACAGTGCCGCAAAGCGCTAAGCATCGATCCCAAGGACCAAACCGCTGTCTATCGCTTGATCCAGACCCTGCGCAAAACTGGCGACTCGAAAAAGGAAATTCCAGGGCTTCTGCAGCGCCTGGCCCAATTACGCGAAGATGCAACCCAGGCCGAACGCGAGCGCTATCGCTACAAGCTGCTGGAAGACGGAGGTTCTGGCGCTACGTCCCAGCAGTAATCTCGCCTTGATTCGCAATTTCAAGTGAAAAAAGAGAAAATGTTTACCCGGCCTCTAGCCTGGCCGTTGCCGCTTTTGACAGTTTCGAGGGGAGAAGAGAAGATTCCTGAAGATGAGTTTTTCTAGGCGCAAGTTTGTAAAAGCGGCGCTCGGCACTGCGGCCCTTTCTGTCACTTCTCAGCGCCTCCTGGCCCAAGGCATGGGTGGGCACACGGCCAAACCGATGGAGCGCCAGGCTCCTTCCGGACGCCCCTTCCATGCGGAGTTCACGGATGTGGCCGCTGCGGCCGGGCTTCGGGCCCCGATTATCTATGGGGGCGATGATGTCAACAAATACATCATTGAATCCGACGGTTGCGGTTGCGCCTTCACTGATTACGACAATGACGGCTGGATGGATATTTTCCTGCTTTCGGGCACACGCATCGAAGGCCCTCCCCCGGGAGCCACCAATCGCCTGTACAAGAATAATCGCGACGGCACATTTACCGACGTTACCGAAAAAGCGGGGCTTCACGCGGTGGGTTGGGCGAACGGCGTGTGCATCGGCGATTACAATAACGATGGATTCGACGATATCTTCTGCACGTATTTTGGCCAGAACATTCTTTATCGCAACAACGGCGACGGTACTTTTACGGATGTAACCAAGCAGGCGGGCCTGTTGAACGACCAGCCGCGCTGGGGCGCAGGATGCGCGTTCTTCGATTACAACCGCGATGGCCACTTGGATCTCTTCGTATCCAATTATGTGCGCTTCTCTTTCGAGCGCGCCCCGGTTCCTGGTTCGAGTTCGAACTGCAATTTTCGGGGTGTGCCGGTGGAATGCGGCCCGCGTGGCCTCCCGACGGGCCGTCATTCGTTGTACCGAAACAACGGCGATGGCACATTCAGCGACGTCAGCGAGCCAGCGGGGATCGCGAAGTATACAAAGTGCTACGGCATGACCGTCATTACCGCGGACTTGGATGAGGATGGCTGGCCGGATATTTACGTCGCCTGCGACTCGACACCAAGCCTGCTCTTTATGAACAACCATGACGGCACCTTCCGTGAGGAAGGCGTGCTGCGCGGCGTGGCCCTGAGCGACGACGGCGAAGAACAGGCGGGCATGGGCGTTGGGGTGGGCGATTATGATCTCGACGGACATTTGGACCTTTTCAAAACGCATTTTACCGACGATTCCAACGTGCTGTATCACAACGACGGAAAAGGGAATTTCGACGACGTTACCCGGCGCGCCAAGGTGGCGGTGGAGACCCGGTACGTGTGCTGGGGAACCGGAATCGTGGATCTTGATAATGACGGCTATCCCGATCTCTTCATCGTCGCGGGTAACGTTTACCCGGAAGTGGAACGGAAACTTCCACAGTATCCCTATAAGTGCCCGCGCATGATTTTTCGTAATCTGGGCAATCAGACTTTTGAGGAACTGATCGAAGCGGCGGGGCCTGGTATCGCCGCCAAACACAGCAGCCGCGGCTGCGCTTTCGGTGATTTCGACAACGACGGGGATATCGATGTTCTGATTGTAAATCTTCACGAGCCTCCTTCGCTGCTGCGTAACGACATCAAGGGGAAACCGAATTGGATCAAGGTTAGACTGGAAGGCGTGAAGTCCAACAAAAGCGCAATTGGAGCACGGGTTCTTGCGTCGTACGGCGGAAAAACACAGGCACAAACGGTGTTGAGTCAAAGCAGTTTTTACTCCTGCAACGACCCCCGTTTGCATTTCGGCCTGGGAACGAACACATCCGTGGACTTGGAAGTGCATTGGCCAAGTGGGTTGTCGGAATCGTTTAAACACCTGAGCGTCAATCGATTGGTCACCTTGCGCGAGGGCGCCGGGATCGTGGCGAATCGAGGGTGGTCGAAGGACTGAGGACGCGGGATATCCCACGAGTATTCGTTTTCCTAATGCAAAACCACTAGAAAACGCTTGACAGGGGGTTCTATCTGGCATATATCATTTGGAACTTGAGAAAACGTTTACAGTAAATCGCTATTGTGGACCGTTGCTTCTCAGCTTTCCTAGGGGGTGAGTTTCATGCGCTCGAGACTGTTTCTTGAAGGGTCGCTTGGGCTGCTCCTCATTTCGCTCTTTGCGGCCAGTTCCGCGTTCGGCCAGTTCAACGCGAGTATTCAGGGCAATGTAACCGATCCGAGTGGCGCTGCGGTGGTGCAAGCCAAAATTATGCTCGAAAACGTCGACACTCACGTCACCGCTACGGCCACTTCGGACTCTGACGGAAACTATCGGTTTGTCAGCTTGGCTCCCGGTTCCTACAAGGTTTCGGCGGAAGCCGGCGGGTTTGCCAAGACGGAGACCAACGTAACCTTGCAAACCGGACAGACGTTGAACGTGCCGATCGCACTGAAGGTCGGGTCGACCACTGAGTCTATTGAAGTGACCGCCGAGAATCCCCTTTTCAACACAGCTGAGACACGGAATGAGATGACCCTGCAAACTCAGGAACTGGGTACGCTCCCGTTGGCAGGCCGCAACATGCTGTCTCTTACCACCGTTGCTCCCGGCGTAACGGGCCTTGGACTTTCCGGCGGCCCGGGCGTCGCCTCTGGCACACCGGGGTCCAGCGTCAACAATTTTTCCACCGAAACTGCTGTCGATGTCAGCGCCAATGGTCAGGGCACGGTGTCCAACATGTGGCTGATTGACGGACTGGACGTGACCAGCGCCATTCGCCAGGGTGTGTTAAACCTCGTGCCCAATCCCGATTTCATCCAGGAGACCTCCACGCAAGTTAATACCTACAACAGCGAGTATGGGCGTGGCAGCGGTCTGCAAGTGGCCATGACCACCAAGTCCGGCTCCGACGAATTTCATGGATTGGTGAGCGATTACTTCAACTATCAGACCATGTTCGCGCGCTACTCTCTGCCCGGTTCCGCTAGTTCCTACAGCCCGTTCCACAGCAACAATCTGTCTGGAACCATTGGCGGGCCGATCATCCCGCACCACCAGTTTTTCTTCTTCTTTGGCGTGGAAGCGCTGCGCTCCTCGGCTTCCACCGGGAACAGCACGGTTACATTTCCCGACCCCGCGTTCGCCGCTTGGGCGCAAACCAACTATCCGACTACGTTCGGAACCAAAATTCTTACCAACTACATTCCGGAGCGCGTGAACGTTAGCGGCGTGTCTGCCACTGCTGCGTCGATCTTCCCGACGACTTGCGGCACGCCCACGACCAATAATCTCCCGTGCGCGACGCCGATGATTGACAGCGGCACGTTCAACTCCACCAACATCACCAACGGTACGCAATATTTTGTTCGCATCGACAAATATTTTGGCTCGCACGACCGGCTGTATGGCAGCTTTTTCCGCACGGTCCAAGCGCAACCTACTTCCAACGTGATTCCGCAATTCTCGACTACCAACAACTACTGGCAGCGCGCGGTGGAAGTGAACTGGACGCACACCTTTAGCCCCACCACGCTGAACGAAGCCATTTTTGCGCAGAACCGGATTGAGGGCAAAAACGACGAAACCGGCGATTTCACGATTCCGGGAATCAGCGTGACCGGTCAAAGCGTCGGGTATGGTCTCGGATTCGCCCAAGGCGATTTCATTCAGCACAATTACCACTGGCGCGATGTGTTGACGCACATCCATGGGGCCCACGTGATCAAAGTCGGTTACGACGGCTGGTATGGTGATGACGTTGAACCATTCCAGGGCCCGTGGTCTCACCCGGCCTTTTCTTTTGGCAACCTTCTGGAGTTGGCACAGGATGCTCCGCTCACGGAGAGCGGTGTAATGTATAACCCGCTGACCGGTCAACAGCAGCTTTGGAGTTGGAATGCAGCTTCTAAAACTTGGGGCGTGTTTGCGGAAGACACTTGGAAAGCGCGGCAGAACCTTACCCTGACCCTGGGCTTCCGCTTTGACGATCAAGGCAATCCTTACGCCAAGACGCCATCAACGGTGTTTGGCAATTTCTATCTCGGCACCGGCTCCACTTTCGAACAACAAGTAGCAAGCGGATATGCGCAGGCAACTCACAATGCGCTGCTGCGTACGCCGCTTGCTGCCACACCTCGCATTGGCGCGGCCTGGGATATCAACGGAAGGGGCGATTGGGTGTTGCGCGGAGGCTTCGGCCTGTTTTCAAACTGGTTGACGCCCGCCAATATCCAGGAAGAATTTCGCGGCAACCCACCGGGACTCATCAATCCCACGTTCTACGCGAATTCCTCGACGCCGCCCGTCTTCGTCCAAGGCACCAGCAGCACCCCGCCCTTCGGGTTTGTGTTTCCGCAACTCGGAGGCTCGCCGTTGTGTCCCACGGTGCCGTGTTTGAACCCGGCAGGAGGTATCGCTGGCGCTTCGTTCTCCGTTGGCGGTATCACGCCAACTATCTTGTCGCCCACGGCGTACATTTGGTCAGCTACTCTGGAGCACCGTATCGGCAGTCATTTTGTGGCGGCTGTGCTCTACAGCGGCTCCCACACAATGGATCTAGTCGGCAATGGCAACGCTGGGGGCATTGTGTCCTACGGTGTCGACATCAACCAATTACCAGGGGCGCTGATTGGCGAGCCCTACGGTTCCACTCCCGCACGGCCGAACCCCAGTTTTGGGCAGATTCTCTACACCGAAAATAACCGTGTCGCCAATTATGAGGCGGCCACCGTGGATTTGCGTGCGCGCGCGAGCCGTGGCTTCTTTGACGTATCCTATACCCGCTCTTCCTCTAAGGACGACGCTTCCTCCTATCCTCTGGCCACCAATCCCTATCAGTTTTACGGTCCTTCCCCTTGGGACACGCCCAACCGTTTCTCGGCGACGTTCAACTACGAGCAACCCGGACTCAACAATGGCCAGGGCTTCGTCGGGCACTTGACGGGAGGCTGGGGCATAAGCGGCACCAGTATTTACCAGACTGGTTATCCATTCACGGTATTCACTTCAGCCCCCTATAACGGCGCGAATTACCTCGTGGGGGCCAACGCGCACACAACGGTCACCGGCGACTATCTCGCCGACGGCGATAACAACAGCTATCCCAATGTCAGTTCCTATGCGCAAGGGACCTCGCGCAGCGCCTACACCAACTCCGGCGTCTTTTCCGATGCGCAGTTTACGGTGCCCACCGCTGGAACCAACGGCAATGAAAAGACCGGGCAGTTCCGCGATCCACCCTTTATTGAGACGGATCTAACGCTCTACAAGAACAACCGCATCACCGAACGGTTGAACTTCCAGATCCGCTTTGAATTCTTCAACGTATTCAACCATCCTAATTTCCTGACCATCCAGGACGATCTATCGCAGAGCAATTTTGGTATCGTCAACTCGCAAAGTTTGCCACGGTGGTGGCAAATCGGAGGCAAGCTCTACTTCTGACCCCGTTTCCCTGCCTAAGAGAAGGGACGTGCGGTTTGCGTGCGGAATGATCGACCATGTCGCGAAGGCGGGGCGGTGCAGCCCCGCCTTTTTTACCAGGCGCCACCTTTGATCGAGAGGTCCGGCCGAACCTGCCCGGGGCCTTAAGCGCCCCACTGAATGACGGTGTAGGATGCAGGCGGCACTTCAAATTTCGTTTTCCCAGCCGAAGTTGTGGGCTTGGCAAACTCCGTAGGCACCACGCGTTTTGGGGCAGCAAAACTGTTGAACGCCTTCATGTCGCTGCCCGTTAGGGTGCTCGCGGTCAGCACTTTCGTCGGCGCTGAGTCTTCCCACACGACTTCGACCGCATGAGCACTTTTAAGATCTCGATTCAAGATGAACAACGCCAGATTGCCATTTTCTGTCGAGAGTGTGCCCACCACATCCAAGTAAGGTACCGTCCCGATTCCGTTGACTTCGTACGTCGGCGACTCCGTCAAAGTGCTCAGCACCGATCCACGCGCCATTTGCAACGCCCAGCTGTAGGGATAATAGATGGTTTGCCGAAAAAATCCATTTTCGTTGGTCATGATCGGCGCAATCACGTTAATCAACTGCGCCAGGCACGCCAGCTTCACCCGGTCCGCATGGCGCATCAGCGTATTCAGCATGCCCCCAACAAGCAGCGCATCCTCCAGGTTGTAGACTTCTTCGAGCAGGTGTGGCGCCTCTTTGCGGTGGCCGTTCACTGCGTCGCCAGTGCGCGCGCGATACCACACGTTCCATTCGTCAAACGAGAGCCACAGTTGCTTTGCGGAGCGCCTGCGTCCTTGCACCATGTCGCAGACCGCCAAGGTCTCCTCAATCTGGCGGTCCATGGTTAAATTCATGGCCACATACTTTGTGCTATCTTCGCCGGTCTCCTCCTTCGTATTTCCAATGTAGCGGTGCAGCGACAAGGCATCCACGTACTCGTAGCACTGCTCGAGCACCTCACGATCCCATTCCAAATACGTAGGCATGGAAGGGCCGCTCGAGCCGCACGCCACGAGCTTCAGCGAAGGATCGATGGCACGCATCTGTCTCGCGGCATCTGCGGCCTTATATCCATACTCGGTGGCGGTCATATGCCCGATTTGCCAGGGGCCGTCCATCTCATTCCCCAGGCACCAATGCTCCACCATATACGGTTCTGCAATTCCGTTTTTGCGCCGTAAATCGCTCCAGCGGGTTCCTTTTTCCACGTTGCAATACTCCACCAACGCGGCGGCTTGCTCGGGCGTGCCGGTTCCCAGGTTTAGGCCCATCAAAGGTTGTGTTCCCACAGCCTTACACCACAGCATGAACTCGTCGGTTCCGAATTGATTGGTATTCAGTGCATTCCAAGCTTTGTCCAACACCTCTGGACGGTCCTGTTTCGGCCCAACACCATCCAGCCAGTTGTACCCAGAAACAAAGTTTCCGCCGGGATAGCGGACAATTGGCACGCCCAAGGTTCGTATCTCTTCGATAACGTCCTGGCGAAATCCATTGGAATCCGAAAGTTTTGACCCAGGATCGTAAATCCCTTGATAAATCGCACGGCCCAACTGTTCCAGGAAGGACCCAAACAGGTTTCGGTCCAGCGGTGCAATTGTTCGCCGCGTGTCAATGTAAATGCGTGTCGTCTGAGCGGCCGCCACGGCCTGTGCCGCCAGGATCCTTCCAGTTAACCCAGAGGCGGAACCCATCGCGCTGAGCGCCACTGTCTGCCGCAGGAACTCACGCCGTTTCATTGAACTCATGTCCACCTTCCTGGACAAGCTTGTTGAGGTTGGTAAGTGGGGAAAGAATAGCACAACTCTTGCGCCTAGACGGTGATGCTGTGAAAGCGCTTTCTGCAGCGCCGCTTTTGGACCTTGGCTAGCAGCGATCACACCATACTTTAAGCTGCCGTTGGAGACTTCCGGCTATATGCAATAAACATAGAGACTTACTTGGTCGGCAGGACGATTAACCAGTGACAGGTGAGTCCGTAAGGTTCAATAGCCGTCTGGAAAGCGAGTCGGCGCTAGTCTCGTTAGATAAACATCTGTGCAATCGTTTACTTTAGCGGACCGGACGGGCTGTATGCAAAGTTCGGCACCGGGAGGTCGTCTTAAAGAGACAATCGGATCCTAGCGATCGAAAGCGGGCCCGAGCTCACCCGGTTTGCCGGAGGCTCGCCCGCGCAGAAGGCAAGAGAAGAACGAGACCACTGAGATGTGGCGGAGGAGGAGGGATT
>Ga0335072_10007547_pt1 | contig 15824 bp, 12 predicted proteins | sample Lox_Sample_21_FD_206725 | JGI IMG/M metagenome (GOLD analysis project Ga0335072, IMG submission 206725) | Soil microbial communities from Loxahatchee National Wildlife Refuge, Florida, United States - Lox_Sample_2.1 | ecosystem: Environmental > Terrestrial > Soil > Wetlands | place: USA... | reverse complement strand
CCGCGATGACGGTGAAGAGCAGCAGCTCTTCGCCGATGAACAACTGGGCTGACACCAGCAGGCCGAGCCAGATGCCCGTTCGCACGGTGCTGCCCCGCCCGGTGATGACCCGTAGCAGCGCGTCGATGATCAACGGCGGCAGCACAGCGAATTCCAGCTGCAGATGGACGCCTGAGGAGACCAGAAACGGTGAGAACCCATATATTGCGCCGCCAAGCGCTGCCGCGCTGCGGCTGGCCCCCCACCGGCGCAGGACCAGGAACAGACTGGCCGCCGAGCCAGCAAAGCCCAGGGTAAGGATCGTTGTGGCGCTGACCTGCGGCCCAGCCAGCAGCGTGAGCGGGGTAAGCAGGATCCCCAGGAGCAGGGCAGCCGTATTCCACATCAGGTTGACGCCCTGCGGTGCATTCATCGCTGTCGTCAGGAGTGCCGGAAGCCTCCCGTGCGAGATCGCGGCCGCGCTGTAGCGCAGAAACCAGACAAACTGGTCGGCATCGCCTGGGTCTCTGATCTGCGCGCGACTTGCCGGGTCAGCCCAGAGCCTCCATGTCAGCGCCACGGCACCCAGCAGGTAACAGGACAAGATCAGCCACTGCACTGCCGTCCCAGCGCGAGCGCGTTGGTCTCCAGCCTGCTGGGCTTCCTCCGCGACTGGGGTAAGGAAGGGCACCGCTACCTCCGTTTGGTGAGCCAGCAGCGCTGCAGACTGTCCTGATCCGGCGGCAGATTACGTGGCCGGGACGAGGATAGTGCAAATTCGGTCACGACCCGGCAACTCCGCGCAGACCACGGAGCCGGCCGACGTGCCAGCAGGCGAACCCGGCTTCTCCAAGCCGAAGGACCGGCGAGCTGGGTATACTTTCCTTCCATGGCCGTGAGTTCCGTTGACGTGCGCCGAGTCCTCGGAGACACCTTCACGCACAGGGAAGCACAGCAGGCTGCCATCAGTGACAAGCGCCTGTACCGGCGCGGCGGCAGCCGCGGGTGATGAGCGTCATCAGCGAGGCGAAGTGGCCGGTCCTGCGGGCGAACAGGTAGCCCGCCAGGTCGTCGGCGACCATGCCGGGATGGTTCCCGGCAAGGATGAGGTCTTTCTCGATGGCCAGCGGCAGCTGCCGCCAGGTCCGCCGTCCTGCCTCGGTGCCGATCTCGAACGGCCTGACGCCGAGGGTGGTCCAGCGGCGGGCGTTCTGCGCGAGCTCTTCTTCCCCGGCGGCCAGGCCCTCGCTGACCAGTCCGCGGCGCTCCAGTCCGACGCCCACGTAGATGAACGTGACGGGGAAGGTGATGGCCAGGTACTTGAAGTAGTTGGCGACGTCCCGGCCGTCCCGGCGCCGGGGATCAAGGAAGTGCACGTCGTCGACCACGCAGAGCCGGACATCGCAGGCGAGAACGGCATCTGCGACCTTGTGGCCGAGTTCCTCGGCGTTGCCCCTGTCGTGGCCGGGCAGGCCGAAGAACCGGCAGAGCATCGCGTTGAACGACCGCTTGCTGGTCGATGATGTCAGGCACACGTGGGCGACGGGTATCCGGTCGTGCCCGGCGCTGGTGAGCGGGCCGTAGAGGCTGACCTGCCGCTGGTGGAATTCCCGGGCGAAGACCTGGGCGATGGTCGACTTGCCGAGCCCGGGGTAGGCGTCGATCACCGCGGCGCCCTTGACCTTGTCGCCGTCTTGCCGGTTGGCTTCCGTGATGTCGTCGAGCTGCTCGTGGACGGCACGCATCTGCGGGGTGCGCAGCGGGCCGAGGTTGGCGTGCCAGACCGACCGCTGCTCCTCGTACTCGGCCCGCGCCTGCCCGGACAGCTTGCTGAGCTGCGCGGTGGTCAGCAGGTCGGGCCGCTGCCGGGGCGGGGCGGTGACGAACTGCTCCCAGCCGGCCTGGGTGGACAGCGAGTAGGCGCGCTCGGCGGGCCGCAGCGGCGTTGTCACACGGTGTCCATGGCGTCGGCGTAGAAGTCTCCTGGGTCCTGATCGGTGTCCTCGCTGGGGAACGGGCATCAAGCTCGCCGTCGCTGTCATCGTCACCGCCCTCGCCGCTGGCACCGCCCGGCTCCGCGGCCTGGCCGGCCACCGGGGGCGGAGCTGGCACCAGGCGCAGTCGCTGCTCGGACAGCCGCAGGGCCATCCGCCGCTCGGCGCGGTTGCCGACCAGCCCTGCGCCCCACTGCTCCAGCAGTTCCGCGAGCGCGCGCCGCGTGTCGGGGAACCGGTGGGTGGCGGCGGCGAGCTGCCGGGCGTAGGCCAGCCGGCTCAGGTCAGTGCTCAGCCGCCGCTGCTTGCCAAAGCAGCCGCAGGACCGCGGCCTTGGCGACAGGGCGCGGCCAGGCCCGCTCCAGCCTGTCCAGCAGGCCGCCCAGCCGCTCACCGGGGCGGACCTCGCCCAGGATCGCGGAGGCCACGTCATCGGGCGGTATTCCCGGCCTGCGGTAGCCGGCCAGGAACCGGACGTTCGCCAGCAGCACTGGGGACGCGCCGGTCCAGATCTCGTGGTCCCAGCCGCAGGCCTCGAACAGCGCCCCCGGCCAGGCCAGGGCCTCCGCCACCGCCGGGCCGGCCAGCCGGGCAGCAGGCTTGACGTTCACCACCTGCACCGTATGGTCGGCGCGGACCAGCAGGAAGTCCGGCACGTGCCGGCGAACCCGGCCGCCCGCCTGCGCCCGCAGCAGGAAAGGCTGGGCCGTGATCGCCGTCACCCCCGGGTCGAAGTCGGCCAGCAGCAGGCGGGCAAGCTCCAGCCGGCTCTCGTAGATGACGTGACCGCCTGACGTCGCCGACCAGTAATAGCCCAGGTAGTGCGACTGCCCGCGGGCACTGCGGACCGTCCGCCACGGCGCCGCTCTCAGGATCTGGCCGACTGCTGCCTGGCCCAGCGGCCGGTCGGACACCGTCCCGTCGCGCAACCGGACCGGCACCGACGGCTCGCGCAACCGCGTGCCGTCCGCGTCCTGGCCACCGCGAACATGATCCTTCGTAGCCGTACCGCCTCAGAACGCGACACCATCCCCGCCGCAGCCCACCGGCTGGCAGCGACACGCCAAGGCGCGCTCCGGTCCTGGTTCTGCTGCATGTGACGGCGCTGTGCCTGACCCCCTCTGCCGGGTTTCGCAGGAACGGTTCCCGCTCGACGATGGCGCGCTCGATGGCCCCGGAACTGGCGAGGGTCCCGGATTTCCTCGCCAGGCCATGAATGCAGCCGTACTCCAAACGAGGAGAACGGCTGAGGCCCAGACCGGCAGGACGGCTTCACAGGCATCCGCTGGAATCCCCGAGCTGAACCACCAGTAGGGTGCGGCAATCGTTAGCACGATGAGTCCCCAGAGCATCACCCGCACGGGCCGCGGTATGCCTGAACGGCGGTGGCCAGCCATTAAGGCAGGGACAAGCAGCACCCAAAGCCAGTGATGGCTCCAGGAGATAGGGCTGACCAGCAGGCCTGCCAGGGCGACCGCGATCATGGCGGGCGCCTTTTGCCCGGCGCGTACGCACCGCCAGGCGATGAATGAGCCTGCGGCGAGCGTCATGAGTGAAAGCAGCAGCCAGGTAAGTTCAGATCCGCTTGTGGGGAACGGCGGCCTGTGGAGGATCGCATACCAGCATTGGTTGCCGCCGTAGGTGACGGTCCCTGCTCTGGCCGGATCGCTAACATCGTGGAACCAGTACGTGCGGGACGACTGCGGCCAGAACAGCCAGGACAGACCTGTCAGCACGAGGAATGACGCAGCGGCGCGTATGACTGATTTTACGTCCCGGCTGACGGCAAGAACAATAATGAAGGAAAGAGGGGTTAGCTTCACTGCCGCGGCGAGGCCGATCCCGATTCCGCGACAGGGGGATCCCGCCACCAGAAGGTCAGCCACCACGATGAACATGAGGATGAACTCGATCTGCCCGAAGTCGATGGCGCTCCTCGCGGGTTCGAGTGCGATAGCCGAAGCGCACGACCATGTGTAGGCCTTACATAGCAAACGTGGTGTGACCGCAGCGCCCCTGTCGCGCAGGACCAGCGCGATCGAGCATGCCGCGGCGGCGAGGTCTGCCGCCCACAGGAGCCACAGAGTGACTGGAAAGGATGCCCAGGAAAGCGGCGACAGTGCGACAAGGGCGAAGGGCAGATACGTGAAGGACAGCCCGCTCTGAGTGAAGGTCCGCAGATAAGGGTTATGTCCCGATCTCCAATAGATCACGGAATTCCGGTAGACCTCTAGATCCAGTCCGTATCGTTGCCCCTCGACTGACAGGTAAGCGATCAGCGTAATCGCCGCAACGACGGCAATCACATATGGCTTCGACGCCGCTCGGCGACCCGGAACCACATCAGGATCCTCGGATATGAGGACCTGGTTCTGCTGCATGCCATGGCCTTTGCTGTGCGGGAACTTATGAATGCGGGACTAACGCGCACCGGTAAAGACGAGGCCTGCTCGCGCACCGAAGCTGGCGGAGGAAGGAAGCCAGGCCCTGCTTCTATGAGCAGCTTCCATGCGCGCCTGCGGCCCTGCAGGGACCGCAGGCGGTAACTCGGTGCGGAGGGCGGAGGCGGTCCGGATCCCGGCCGCCCATCCGGCGGGGGCGAGCGCGCCGACAACGGCGATGACCAGCCCGGTCAGTGCCAGCAGTACCAGCTCCGCGGGGCTGTAGACGTTGTAGACTCCCGGAGGGAAGGCGGTCTGCGCGTCGTTGCCCATGACCGGCAGGATGGCGTTGTGCAGGGCGATCCCGGCAGGGACCGCGACCAGGCCGGCGACCAGCCCGGTCGCGGCGACCGTGGTCACCACCATCGCGATCGCCTGCCGCGGCGTCATGCCGACCGCCTTGAACACGCCGAGTTCGTGGGCGCGTTCCCGGGTCATGAGCACGACGGTGTTCAGCACGCCAAGGGCCGCGACGACCACCAGCAGCAGCGTGAGGATGAGGACAAGCCCGCTGATGACCTGGAGCAGGACGCCGCTGCCCGAGCCGACCTGGTGGTAATCCCCTGGCGGAAGCTTGGCGAAGACCGCGTTCTGGTAGCTTTGCGCGTTCACGCCCGGCCGCAGGCCGACGTAAAACATTTGCGGGCCGGCTCCGGACGGGCCGAGCGCCGTCACCGAGGACATGTTCGTCAGCACCTGAGGGTCACTGCCTGGGAGGAAGACCTCGCCGGCGATTGTCAGCGCGACGGCCCGGCCGTCATCGGTGAGCGTGAACGTGCCCCCCACCTGCTTGCCGGTCGCGCGGAGGAAAGAAGTGTTCACCACGGCCCCGCCGGCGTCGTACCAGTGCCCGCAGATCAGGGCGTAGCCGATCCAGCTCGCGTCGCCGCCGAAAGCGGTCACCGCGGCCGTGCCCGCCATGCCAGTGACTCCGAACCGGTCATCAGATTCAGTGACGTAATGCAGGGTGCCAGGCTGGGCGCGGATCACCGCGGCCATGTCAGCCTGCTGCACGGCCGCCTGCGGCTGCCCCGGGAACGGCTGCTGCTGCCCGGACTGCCCGGCCAGGCCGATCTGCACGTGCTGGATGCCGGACAGCGCCATGTCGGTCCCCACCCGGTTGAGCGAGGCCCCCAAGCCGGTGCCGAAAGTCACCGCGACCGCCCCGAACAAGATCGCCGCGAACGTCACCAGCGTCCGGCCCGGCCGCGCGAACGGCCCGGCCAGGCCGAGCGTCACCGGGCGTGGCAGCACGCGCGCCCGGCCGAGCAACCGGTGGGCGGCATGGCTGTGCGATGGCCTCGGCGCCCGCCCGGTGGCGATCGCCTGCACGGCGTTCAGCCGCCCGGCACGGGAAGCGGGCACCAGCGCAGCGATCCCGGCCAGCGCGAGCATGGCCAGCGGCACGGCCAAGTCCACCCACAGCGGGATAGCCTGGGGGGCGACCTCGAACACCTGCGAGGTCTGGCTAAGCACCGGCCTGGCCAGCAGGTTCGCGATCACCGCGCCGCCGGCGACGCCGGCAGTGCCGGGAACGGCCACCTGCAGCACGTAGACCCAGATTACTTGCGCGGGGGTGAAGCCGACGGACTTCAGCACGCCGATCCTGCGGGTGCCCGCGCCCACCGCGCCGCTAACCACGTTGACCTCGATCAGCACCGACATCACCAGCCCGATCACGCCGAACGTGACAAGGAACGGCACCCACGGCAGGATGCTCTGGTTTTCCTGCGCCCTGACCGCGAGCCAGGACTCCGCGCCGGCCACCGACCCGGCCGGCAGCGCACGGGTCACGGCCGCGACGCCGGCGTTCACCGCCGCGCCGGAGCCGGCGCTGGCGAACCGGTATAGCACCTGCTCGGCCGTCGGCCCTAGCGCGGTCATCTGGGCGGGGAGCACCCAGCCGTCCGCCGTGCTGGTCACCGAGACTCCCACGCCGACAACAGTTAGCTTCGGGCCGCCCGGCACGCCGGTGAGCGTGACCACCGTGCCCGGCCCCATGCTTGCCCCGGATCCCGTATCGGCCAGATCGCGGGAGACAACGACCTGCCCGGTGCCTGTCGGCCAGTGACCGGCTGTCAGCACGATGTCGTCGACCGGCCCGCCCGGCGAGGAGCGCCCGGCCAGCGTGAACGCCTGAAACACCACACCCGGGGTGTCGGGGATCGCGGCCGACGCGGTGACCGTGGCCTCGGCGAACGGCCCGGCAACCGCCGTCACGCCGGATAGCCGCGCGGTCTCGGCCAGTTCTCTGGCCGAGGCCTTCGCCGCGTCCACGGTGAGCACGGCATCCGCGCCGTGCTGCGCCGCGAACGCATGGTCGAACGGCGCATTCGAGGCGGCCAGCAGCCCGGCCGCCAGCGTCGAGGCCGCAGCCGATGCCAGCAGGACCAGCCCGATGGCCAGCGCCTGCACCCGCCGCCCGGCCAGCCCGCCGCCCACGGCGGTCCGTACTGCCCTCATGCCGGAGCCACCGCGGTCGCGATCTGGCCGTCCACGATGCGGATTACCCTGCTGGCGTACCGGGCGGCGAGGGCGGGGTCGTGCGTTACCAGGATGAGCGTCTGCCCCGTCCGGTTCAGGTCGAGCAGCAGCTCGCCGATCTCGTCGCCAGTGGCCGAGTCCAGGGCCCCGGTCGGCTCGTCCGCCAGCAGCAGCGGAGGCCGGTTCACCAGCGCCCGCGCGATCGCCACCCGCTGCCGCTCCCCGCCCGACAGCCGGGCCGGGTAGGCGTTGCGGTGCTCCTCGATCCGCAGCGCGGCCAGCAGCTCATCCAGCCGGGCCCGCGCCCTGGCGGCCGGGACCCTGGCCAGCTGGGCGGGCAGCAGCACGTTGTCCGCGACCGTCATGTCATCGAGCAGGTTGAAGAACTGGAAGATGATCCCGACCTGCCGCCGCCGGAACCGCGCGGCACCGGTCTCGCTGAGCTTGCTGATCTCCTGGTCGCCGACCCGGACCGTCCCGCTAGAGGGGCGGTCAAGGCCGGCGATCAGGTTCAGCAGCGTCGACTTCCCGCTGCCGGACGGCCCCATCACCGCGACGGACTCACGGTGACCGACCCCCACGGTGACATGTGCCACCGCTGGGTTCTTGCCATCTTCGTACCGTTTCGTCACGTCTGATAGCTGAACAAGGGCATCCATGCGGACCGTTCTACGCGGGCGCCGGTGTCAGTGCCGTGCCGGAAAGCGGAGCCGGTGCCGGGAACTGACACCTGGCTGACACCGGCCCGTATGGCATCGTGGGGACCATGCGAGTTCTGGTCGCCGAGGACTTCGAGATCTTCGCCAGGGCAATAGCGACCGGGCTGCGGCGCGCGGGCATGGCGGTCGACGTGGCCCTGGACGGGGATGAGGCGCTGCAGTCCCTGGCGGTGACCCGGTACGACGTGGTCGTGCTGGACCGGGACCTGCCCGGGACCCATGGTGACGAGGTGTGCCGGCAGATCGTGGCCGGCGGGGCGGGCAGCCGGGTGCTGATGCTGACCGCTGCCAGCACGGTTGCCGACCGGGTGGAAGGGCTCGGCCTCGGGGCTGATGACTACCTGCCCAAGCCCTTCGACTTCGCTGAGCTCGTCGCCCGGATCCGGGCGCTCGCGCGCCGTCCGGCGGTCGCGGTGCCCCCGGTGCTGCGCAGCGGCGAACTCACCGTCGACCCTGGCCGCCGGGAGGCGTTCCGGTCCGGGCGGCGGCTGGACCTCAGCCCGAAGGAGTTCGCCGTGCTCGAGTGCCTGGTGGCGGCCGACGGCCGGATCGTGTCCGCCGAGGAGTTCCTGGACCGGGTATGGGATTCCGAGGCGGACCCCTTCACCACCGCGGTCAAGTCCACGATCCGGCGGCTGCGGCTCAAGCTGGGCGACCCGCCGGCCGTCCACACCGTCCGCGAGGGCGGGTACCGGGTAGGACACGGATGACCGTCCGCCTGAGGTTCGCGCTGCTCTACGCGGGAGCATTCATGGTGACGGGCCTGGTGCTTACGCTCGCGCTGCTCACGGCGGGGGCGGACAGCTACATCCAGCAGGCCGGCTCCGGAGCAACGCGGGTGGTCAGGCACCCGCTCATCGACGGGTCGCCGGGGGTGATCGCCGTGATCCTGGCCGTGCTGGTGCTGCTGTCGGTCCCGCTCGGGTGGCTGCTCGCGGGTCGGCTGCTGCGGCCGGTCCGCCTGATCACGGCAGCCGCGCGGGACATCTCCGCCAGCAACCTGAGCAGGCGGCTGCGCACCGGCCGCCGCGACGACGAGTTCAGCAGGCTCGGCGACACGCTGAACGAGCTGTTCGCCCGGCTGGAGGCGTCGTTCCGGGCGCAGCGGCACTTCGTGGCCAACGCCTCCCACGAGCTGCGCACCCCGCTCGCGGTCGAGCGAACCCTGCTGCAGGTGGCACTCGACGATCCGGAGGCCGACGCCGCAACCCTGCGGGAGGCCTGCCAGGAGGTCCTGGCGCTCGGCGCCCGGACCGAGCGCCTCATCGACTCGCTGCTCACCCTCGCCAGCGGGGAACGGGGCATCGAGCGCCAGGAGCCGTTCGACCTCGCCGGCCTCGCCGCCCGCGTCGCGCAGGCCCGGGGGGAGGAGGCCGCACGGCGCGACGTGCGGCTCGAGGCAAAACTCGGCCCGGCGCCGGCCGCCGGCGACCCGAGGCTGGCCGAGAGCCTGATCGCCAACCTGGCCGACAACGCGCTGCGGTACAACGTGCCCGGCGGCTGGGCGGAGATATCGACCGCGACCCGCGATGGCCGCGCGGTGGTATCGGTGCGCAACACCGGCCCGGCGATACCCCCAGGGCAGGTCGACCGTCTTTTCCAGCCGTTCCAGCGACTCGGGACCGAACGGGTCCAGCGCTCCCGCGGCCACGGGCTCGGCCTCGTGATCGTCGCGGCCATCGCCGACGCCCACGCCGCCCCGGTCACCGCCCGCGCCCGCCAGGGCGGCGGCCTCGACATCGCCGTCGCCTTTCCCGCAGCGAGCGCAGATTAGCTCCGAACCGGCGGGGCGTGGCCGGCTGCCGGCACCGGCAAATCCGGCTGGCCATAGCCCGCGCAGACGAGCCAGCATGGTGACACGCGCCCATGGGGGCGGTCGCGCTTCGCGCCGGACCAGCACATCCTCCTGAAGCTGACCACCTCCGGGAAGCCAAGCCCTGGCGGTGACCTGTCACCGAAGGTAACCACTGCTCAGATATCCCGTTCACTGCTCATGTACTGCTCAAGTAGGGCACCGAATGCTCATCTAGATCGGTTCCCTACACCGGCACCCAGCGGCGCCGTCGGCCCGGCTAGCAGCCAGTGCGCCGCGGCCCGCACGCACGCATCACCGAAGGCCTCAGCCAAACCCCGGCAGCCTGGCAGCTATCCAGGTCGGCCGCCGCCCAGCCACACCACAGCACCGTGATTGCACGGAAGGATGCCAGACGCGAGCGCGGTCGCCCATGCCTTGGCCAACCTCCGCCCATACCACCACGCCAGCGCGGGTATAAGAAAATGCAAACATCAGGTCAGAACGGGTGCGCCGCCAGGGACTTGAACCCCGAACCCGCGGAAAGAGAATCCGCTGTCCGCCAGCGTCCACCGCAGTACGCCGGTGCAGCCCAGTGCCCTGCTGAACGCCGGTGCACACCAGCCGACGACCATGAACTGCAACCACAACTGCAACCACGTGCCAAGGCGAGGCGCTTAACCGGCAGCCGTCCGGCAGACAAGCTTCCTGCCTTGCTTGCGCGTCCTATCAGGCCGAGTAGCGGGGCATTGGACGCTGGATCGTCATGGCAAGGCTCGCGGGATCAGGACGGGCACAGGGCGCATAGCCCGAACTGAATTGGTTCGCTCCACCTCTCTGTTGCGCATGAGCAATGAGCTGATCCTTATCGAGGATCGTTACTGGACGCGCGGGACACGCCCGGCTCCCGCACTCCGGCCGCTCCAGCCCAGGCAGTCTGCATGCCTTTATCCTCTTGAGCTGGATTGCAGGGGTTACCAACCGCAGTTGCGAGAGTAATGTCTGCAGATATGAACCCGCGGCCACCTGGGACTTCCAACGAGGGCGATCTGCCCAAGAGGCGTCGTCGCAAAGCGCGGCGCGGCGACGGTGACGCTGGAAAGGTCGTGCGCAAAGGGCGATCGCGGCGGCGGCGCAAGGGGAGTGGCGGACGGTGAGCCAAGCCGTCCGAACCCTCGGCGCTGGCAATGTTGCTATAGGCGGGCATTATTGTGAGTGATCTCTTTCAGAATCTGACGGCTGGATTCTCACGTTTCGTCCTCGCCTGGCTTGTACCCAGTATGGCGACAGTTTCGCTCTTTGCGATCTTTCTTTATCCGCACGTTAGCCATTCATCCTTGCTCGTTCCGGTCGAGCGGGTCACCAGAGCAGGCAAGCTGGACGGAGCCGTTGTCTTTGCGCTCGGCACGCTTCTGTTGTCGCTGCTCTTTGCTCTGACTTCGCTGCCGTTGAATCGTTTGCTGGAGGGGTACACGCTCCCACCGTCGTTGCGCCGATACCTCCTGGCAAAAGAAGTCCGGCGGCTCGCACGACTGCGCATGCTATATTTGAATACGCCCAGGCGATTTGTGGCGTTTAGGGGTCAGATCAAAGAACAGATTGATCTCTACCCTACTAACCGGGCGCAAATTATGCCTACGCGGCTAGGTAACGCGTGGAAGGCCGCTGAGACCTATGGTTCGCGGCAATTTTCGCTCGACGGCCAGACGTTTTATTACGAACTCCAAGGCGTCGTACCTGGCACGGTTCGAAAAGACCTTGAGGACGCCCGAGCTCAGGTCGACTTCTTTATCGCTTTTGTTGGCCAATTGGGTCTGCTGTCGATTGTCTCGCTAGTCGTCGCTGTGAGTTCCGCCTTCGCTCCTGCCATAATACTCGCGATCGTTTGCACGATATCGGCTCGCCTCGCATATATGGCCGCAGTAAAAAATATGACTGATGTTCGATACGCGTTGCAGGCCCTCGTAAATGTCGGGCGTCCCGGCCTAGCCGAGGCGCTCGGGTACAGGCTGCCAACCACACTTAGCAGAGAGCGCGAACTATGGGCCGCCTGGATGCGGTTTATCACCCAACAACAGCCTTCGGAACTCGAGGAACTGGACAGCGAACGGGCAGGTGTGGCGAATGAGCGCGACTAGGTTGTGTTCGGTTTGTCTGACCCAGCTGTCGCGTTGGTTCCCTCGTCGATTTCGCGTGCGTCCAGCACTTGTTCATAGAGCTTCAGGTTGATTGACGGCAGCAGCGTTTCATCGTCTGGGAACCAGTCATCCTCCTGAAGGGGGTCATCATCGGAGGTCCTCGGAAAGAGGCGCTGCGTCATGGCTGCCCGGAGCAGATCCTGTGTGTCCGGAGGCAGTGGCCTGAGGTAGGCAGGAAGGGCGGTCAACTGCCGCCGTAGTCTTCGCAGTTCATCTGCATTTCGGCGCGCTTGCGTTGCCTGCCGTACGAGTAGGGCAGCAAACGCGAATAGCGAGAATTCTGGTGTCAGCTCGGCTAGGGCACGGCCTGTGGTCGTGTCATTACCCGCATGAAGCAGGAGCGACCAAGCCATAGCAGTGGCGGCCACAGTAGTTATCAGCGCTGTTGCGTAGAGCGCCTGGATCAGCCGGGTCTGGCGCATAAGGTCCTTTTCGTATAGTCGCAGCGCTGATTCAAGCTCTCGCTCACTGCGCGCAAGCGCCGCCTCCCGGCGACCGGCTTTGCCGGACAACGCGCCAACTGTCGGCGCTCTGTCCTCCTCAATGGTGGCTCCCGTTGCTGCGGCACCTCGATGTCCGACCTGCGTTCGAAGGCTAGATGCGGCGAGCAAGTCGGTGATCCGGCGGTGAACTCGAATGAGCCCGGTGCGCTGCGGTTCATTTTCACTGCGCAGCAAGGCTGAGAGGTCAGTCACGACCATCGCAAGAATCTCCGACTGCTTGTCATGCGCCCTGCCAGTGCGTTCGCGCCCGCGTTGCCAGTCCGCAGCGACTGCGTCCAGCCCTGCTGTCAGCGCGGCCGCGATGCCAAGGGAGTCCGGCGAGCTGATCAGCTCCAGCGCTCGCGCGAGCGCACGAGCATCTTCAAGAAGCTCGTGCGCAGACGCCATTGCTACCACCATATTAGGAATGCGGGCACTTTATATCCTAAGTTCCGCCGGAGCTTATCCAGCGTCATGAAACGCTCCGACTGGCTGAGCGAGAGTCCCCTGAGAGCCTGCGGCGAGGCTAGACCGGCGATGTGCGAGTGGGCCACGTTGTCTAACTCACGGTCATGCCGCGGCTAGCGTGATGGCCGCATTCATCAAGGTACTGTGCCGCGTGGCACGACCCATTGCATTGGCTGTCCGGTGATCTGGCTAATGAGGTCGTAGTCGGTGTCGTAATGCAGGAGCGTGACGTGTTCTCGTTCAGCGACGGCTGCTATCAGCAGGTCGGGGAAGCCGACCGCCCTGACTCGCCCGCTGCGCCATAGCGCGGCCTGCACTCCAAGAGCGCGATGCCAGTCCTCATCGTGGGTGGCCAGCCACTCATAGCCTTCCTCGCGATCAGCCCTGATCAGATCAAACTCAGCGGCATTGCGAGTCGCCCAGCCGAGCTCAAATTCGATCACACCGCAGGTCGCGACGAGCCCCGCCTCGATAAGTGGGCCTAAGACCGCCGCTACGGGCGCCCTGTGCAGCCTGGCCAGCGCGCTGGTGTCGGCCAGATGGCTGGCTACCGCTGCCATGCGGCGCGCATCACATCGTCGTCCGCCAGGTCCGGCAGCCCGCCGGAAACCAGCCGCTGGAGATCCCGGCGACGGGCAGCCAGCGCCGTGACCTGGCGCAGCGCCGCGTTGACGGTGTCTTTCTTTGTCTCGGTCTTCAGCACCTCCTGTGCTGCTGCGAGCTGCTCCTCGTCCACATCAATCAGCGTCTTGGCCATCACCGCCTCCTTCTACAAGCAGTATATCTGCGATCTACGCTGCAAGATATACAGAAGCGCGACGGGCAGGCTGCAGACACGCACTCACATCCGCGTGTCGGGTGTGGCTCGGCCGGCTGGGTTTCGGCCGGTTGCGTGGTTAGCTCACAAGAAATCGGCCTGCCTGGTCGAGGAACTGCTGGCACTCGCCGAACAGGAGGCCACCGTTGAAGAACTCGATCTGCGAGCCAGGGATACCCGCGTGCATCCGTTCGGCTAGATCCACCGGCACGGTCCTATCCCTCGGCCGCGTCTCTGGTGATAGGCCTCGGCGCTGGCTCAGGCCCCGGCGCTGACCTTGATCTGCCGGCACACCGGGACATTCTGATCTGCTATGGGCCGCTGCTGGCCGACGACGGCATCGCGTGGCTGGGCACGGCAGCGATACTCCGCGCAGACGACCCGGCCGGGGCCGCAAGCCGTCCTGACCGCCGACTGCTATGCCGACATTGAGGTACACAACTGGGAGTTCGGCGGCGGCCGGAATGTACGACGCTAGCCCATCCCGGCTCTGCAGAACTCACGAGTGGCCGTCGCAACTACATGACCGTCCACAGCCAGCCGACTACCAATATGGCAGCCCGCTCACAGCGCTGATTATGGCTGCCCGACATCCGCATCTGCCGCTCGCCGCACGCGCAGCCGCATCGTTCTCGCAGCAGACATGGGTTTTGGCTGGCTGTAGGGTCTGGATGATCTTCTTGATGCTGATTCCGGTGGTGTTCTGCAGGTGGCGGGCCACAGCCAGGGCGGCGAACACGACGGTCAGGTGGGCCTCGATCGCTTCGCGCTGATGATGAAAGACCGGCCGCGCACGGAGATCACTTTTCGTCATGCGGAACGACTGCTCAACCCGCCACAGGTCGTGGTAGGCAGCGATAACAGTCGCGCCGTCCATAACCCGGGCGGGCAGGTTCGTCACATAGCCTTTCAGCCCGGCGAGCTGACGGGCCCGGTCGATCGTGGCCTGGTCCAGCTCAGCAGTCAGGTCGGTGACCTTCAGAAACCGTGCTCTGCGCAGCGGGGCGCGGCCGTCGGCGATCTTCTCGGCACGCTCGATCATGGCGTTGATGGCCTTGTTGTCGTGCTTCTCGCGCTTGAACTTCCACTGGCAGGCCACCCGCCGGTCCCGGGCGGCCTTGCCGGTGCCCATCCGCCGGGCCGACTCGAGGATCTGCCCGTCGGTGAAGTAGGTGCCGTGCCGTTCGAAATGCTCGGCCAGGTCGTAGGGCGCCTTGGTGATCCGCGACCCGGCGATGAAATTGAACCCGGCGTCTTCCAGGCCGTTCAGGTTCGCTGCCGACAGCATGCCGGCGTCGGCGACCACGACAATGTCGCCCGCGCCGTGCCGGGCCGCGAACGCCGTCAGCACCGGGATCAGCGTCGTCGTTTTTCTGTGGAATTAGATTGTCCGCTTTAGTCCTCTATTGAGGTGCGCACCTCGATGACTGGCAGGAGCGTGCGAGTACCTGGCGTGGCGAGCTGGCGGGGCGTGAGCCCGGCGGGGGTTGGCGTGTCGGCGAGTTTGGCCAGCAGCCGGTCTATAGCGGCCTGGCCGTCGTCGATGGCGGACTGCTCGTCGTCGGTCAGCGGGATCGCCGCCGTCATCTTCTGCAGGTTGTTCCTGGCTTCCAGGAGCTGAGCCGCGGTGGACTCCTTGGGCGTGTAGAAGTCGCATCGAGCACACGCCATCCGGTGCGGGCACTGCTCGAAGAAGGTGTAAGAGCAGTACCCGTGCCCAAGGTCGTAGTGCTGCCATGGCTCGCCGCGGCCGGCCGCTCCGGAGGTTATGGCGTCCCGGTCGATGAGGACCTCGATGGCCCGCATATTGCGGGAGAAGTATCCGGCGTCGGTGTATGCACGAGTCAGGGTCTGGGCGCTGATCTTGGCGTAGAACTGCGTCGAGGCTGGCGAGCGGTGCCCGAGCCAGGCTTGCAGCTCGAACAGCGTCATCGGCTCCTTGGCGTTGTAGAGCTGGCTCGCGATCGTCGACCGAGCCCGGTGGCTGGTAATGCTGCCGCGCACATCGGCAGCAGGCACTCCGGCCTTGCGGCAGAGCATGGGGATGACAGCGCTGTTGATGTAAGGCGTAGACACACGCCGGGCGCGGAAGACGAACAGCAGGTCAGCCAGCTCGCCGGTGCGCTGGTCGGTCAGCTGGGGCTGGCCGGGACGGACAGCTTGCCACGCCTCGATGGCCTGGCCCAGGATCGGGTCGACCGGCTTGGCGAACCAGGTGCCGGTCTTGTGCGCCGGAACGTCCAGCAGACAGACGGCCTCGCGCGCCAGCACCTGCGGCGAGTCACCGGCGATGGGCTTGTCATCATGCTGCCAGCGGATGCAACCCACCCGCAGCCGGGTGATCTCGTCGCTGCGCTGCCCGGAGAACAGCCAGGTCAGCGTGATCGCGCGGACCATCTCGAAGGGGTAGAAATGGCCCGCGCGGGAGTCGGGCAGATCGGCAGGCTCGA
>Ga0335072_10007546_pt1 | contig 15825 bp, 12 predicted proteins | sample Lox_Sample_21_FD_206725 | JGI IMG/M metagenome (GOLD analysis project Ga0335072, IMG submission 206725) | Soil microbial communities from Loxahatchee National Wildlife Refuge, Florida, United States - Lox_Sample_2.1 | ecosystem: Environmental > Terrestrial > Soil > Wetlands | place: USA... | reverse complement strand
GACCGTGTCGGAATGCCGGAACCCGCCGACCTCGGGGTCGTAAAGGCCCGGCTCGACGGTGAACACCATGCCGGGCAGCAACGGCGCCGGGTTTCCCACGTCGATGAACGGCGTCTCGTGCACGCGCAGGCCGGCGCCGTGCCCGACGTGCTGGCGCCAGTAGCTCGTCAGGCCGTCAGGCGCCGCGCTGGGGCCGGCCATCACGCTGCCGGGTACCAGATCGCGCAGGGAACCGACCGGGGCCTGCTGCTCAGGCCGTCCGGCCCGCAGTCGGGGGTGGTGACGGACCGGCTCTGGGACCCGGCCGCCCGGTCGGCCTCCCCGGCGGCCGCCGGCTCCGCGTCGTCTCCCAGCCGGACGTTCGACCACGTGATCGCGGCCAATGCGACCGAGATCGCCTGGGGCGGGGGCTGCGCGCCTGCCTGCCGGGTCGACCTGCTCAACCTGGCGACCGGTCGGCAGACCGTGGTCAGGCTGCCCGCGGGGATCTTGGCCAGCGGCGGCGCGCTCAGCCCGAGCGGCAGCTTCCTCGCGCTCCAGCTGGCATCGAGCGACGGCCAGCTGGCCCTGCCGGTGGAGGTCGCGACGGTCGCCAGCGGCCGCCTGACCAGGATGCCGGGCAACTGGATCAACAGCAACGCGCTGGCCGGCTTCGGCTGGCCGTCCGGCGGCGACAACCTGGTCGCCGAGTTCAACGTCGCGTCCACCCTGCTGCTGACCTCCTGGCACCCCGGCGCGAGCGCACTATCGCTGGCGGTCGTCAAGCCCGGTCCGGCCCAGGAATCGCTGGTCGTCGGCTAGCCCCGCCCGGCTTCCCGGCTACCCGTCGAGCTGACGTTGAGGCAAAGGCTCGCACGGGAGCGCCGCTTGACGCCGTCTTCCGGCGCTTGCTAGCCGAGCCACTCGGTATGAGGGACGCAGGTTTCAATCCGGCTCACGGCGAGTTCGCGGCGACGGAGCCGCGCCCGGACGGGACGCCGTGGACGGGGGTCGTACACGACGAGAACGCGCGACTGATGGGCGGTGTCGCGGGGCACGCCGGCCTGTTCTCCACGGTTGCGGACCTAGGGCGGTTCGCGGCGTGGTGGGTGAGTTCAGACGACGGCCCGGTGCCCGCGCTACTGCGTCGCGAGGCAGAGCGGCGCCAGACATCCGGGCTGGCGGGGAGGCGCGGCCTGGGCTGGGCGCGGACCGGGGACCGGCATGACATCCTGGGCGAGACGTGGCCAGCTTCCGCGGTATCGCACACGGGCTTCACGGGCACGAGCCTCGCACTCGACCCCGCCAGCGGCGTATGGGCAGTGCTGTTGACGAACAGAGTCCACTTCGGCCGCGACGCGATCGCGGTCAAGCGGATCCGTCACGACTTCCACGAAGCGATCGCAACGACGCTAATCCCTCACCGTTAGCCAGAAGTTATGGCCGTTAGGTTGGACAGTTCTTGCGCCGTCGACGAAGTTCTGTGTTGGACGCGGCCTGGCTCGCACCGGCCTCGCCGCACTATCCCCGGGCGAACGACTGCCCGTGGCCGGCATCGGTGATGGCGCCTGCCACTAGGTCGACGAGGTGCTCTACGTCGGACAGGTGAGCGACTTCTACCGCAGTGTGGGCGTTCCTGACGGGGAAGGCCAGGTCGATCGTCGTGATCCCGGCGCCGGCGTACTGCATATACGACCCATCGGTGAGGCCTCCGCGCAGCGTGGCATGCACGTGGGGAATGGCGTGCTTCGTCGCGACGCCGGCAATGTATCTGACGAGCGCTGGGTTCGGGATCAGCCCGCCGCCGGCGCGGCCGCGCGTGTACCCGTGTATGACCGGACCGGCGCCGAGCCTCGGTCCGCCGGTGTCGTGGTCAGGCGAGTCGGCCGCCAGCCCGATGTCGAGGCACATCAGCACGTCCGGGTTCACGGCGCGCGCCGCCGGTACGCCGGCTCGCATCGAGAATTCCTCCTGCACCGTGGCGATCAGCGTGAGCCCGGCGCCGAAGTCGGCGTCCCGCAGTCGGCGCAGCAGCTCGAGCATCGCTGCGATCCCGATGCGGTCGTCAAACGCCTTGCCGCGCAGCAGCCCGCCCCGTCGGCCGAATGGCCCGACGAAGGCGGCCGGACTGCCGATCCGAATCCCCCGCGCGAGCACCTCCTCACGGCAGGAGACCAGGAGGTCGACGTATGCCTTCTCGACGCTCACCACCGTCGCGAGTTCGGCCTCGGTGCTCACATGCGCGCCCTTCACGCCCACATGCCCTTCGACGAGCTCGCCGCTGTCACTGCGCACCTGCAACAACTGGCCGGCGACGACCCGGTCGTTGACTCCGCCGATCCGATCGAGGTACAGCCAGCCGGCTGGATCGATGTCCCGGACTACGAACCCGATCTCGTCCAGGTGGGCGGTGACCGCGAACGACGGGTAGCCGTCGTTCGGATCGCGCACCCGAACGGTGACGCTGCCGAGCGCGTCGATCGAGGCGGAGTAGCCCAGGGCCCGTACTGCGTCCACGAACGCCCGTATCACGAGGTCCTCGTGACCGGATGGCCCGAACAAGCCGGAGTAGAACTCGATGTCAGAGATCAGAGTCGGGGAAGACATCACTTTCCCAGCGGGTAGCCACGGTGTCGAGGCTGGAGGGAGGCGCCGCCGGACACGTCCTCGCTCAGCGCCGTCCATTGCCGGTCGTGGCTAGCCTGGTACATCGCCTCCATGATCTGCATGACACCCACCCCGATGCGCAGGTCGCAGCCGTGCTCGTCAACCGATCCCGTGACCCGGGCGATGAAGGAGGCAAGCTGCCTGCGATAGGCCTCGGCCAGGATGCGCTGCCCCGGCGGCGGGGTCGGCGCGCGCAGCACCGTGGTACCCGCCTGGTGACGCCCGGCATCGGCTCGCAGCGTGAGCCGGACCTCGGCCGGGTTCGGCACCGCGTGCAGCACCCCGTTCGTCCCGTAGATCTCCACGGCCCAGTCTTCGCACCAGTAGGTCGGCTCCCACGCCGTCAGGTCCACAGTTACGATCTTGTCCGGATACTCGAGGATCGCGGCGGCTACATCCTCATGGCGCAAGGTCCCCACGGCCGTGGCGAAATCTGTGGTCGATGCCGAGAATAGGTCCGCCTTGTAATAGACGACCGACGGAATGGGCTTCCCCTCGGGGAGGCGCCGGACGCTCGCGCCGACCCGCTCCGGCGTCCCGAAGAGGTCGACGACCATCTCGAGCAGGTGGCAGCCCTCGGCGAAGACAAGGCCGCCGGGGTCCTCTGGGATGCTGTGCCATAGTTCCGCCCCGGCGCCGACTGGGCAGCCGCCGTGGAACCTGGCCAGGGTGATCTCGCCGAGCGCCCCCTCCGCGATCACCTCGCGGCACAGCGCCATGCTGTCGGCGTAGTGCAGCTCATAGCCAATCTCCACCTGTATCTCGCGTCGCAGGAGATCGCTGGCCAGTTCGTAGAACCGCTCTGGGCTTGCCGCCCCCGGCTTCTCCAGCAGCAGGCCGCGTATGCCGGCCTGCGCAGCCTGCTCAGCCAGCCCAGGCACCTGCGGATCGAGCCCGTTGACGATCACGATCTGCGGGCCCGTGCCGAGCAGCGCTTCGGCGGTGTCGAAGCGGGCGAGCCCGGTCTGGCCGGCGAAGCGTTCCGCGACCGTCGTGTCCGGCTCGAAGAAGCCGCGGATGGCGACGGTGGGCATGGCCTGGAGCAGTTGCACGCGCGGGAAGACGTGCGGGTGCCCGACTCCCAAGAAGGCGATGTTCATCTCGCTCACGGTGAGGTCATCTCCTGTCGGTTGGACTGGCCGTGGCCGGGGAGCGAAGCGTCGCTGTCGCCGGGAAAGAAACAGGCGACGGCGTGCGTTGAGCCCGTCAGTTCCAGCGCGGGCTCTTGCGCCGCGCAGATGTCACGAGCACGCGGGCACCGGGTGCGGAACGGGCATCCGGAGGGCGGCCGGAGGGTGCTGGGCGGCTCGCCGCTCAGCACCCCAGGTATGTGCCGGGGCCGCTCGATCGTGGGTACCGCGGCGAGCAGCGCCTGGGTGTAGGGGTGCCGGGGAGCCGAGCAGATCTCGTCGCGTTCGCCGACCTCCACCAGCTTGCCCAGGTACAGCACAGCGATGCGGTCGCTCATCTGCCGGACCACCGCCAGGTCGTGGCTGATGAACAGGTAGGCAAGCTGCCGCTCCTGCTGGAGAGACTTCATGAGGTTGAGGATCTGCGCGCGCACGGATACATCGAGGGCGGACGTCGGCTCGTCCGCGACGATTAGCGTCGGCTTCGAGGCCAGTGCGCGTGCGATGTTCACCCGCTGCCGCTGACCGCCGGACAGGTCACGGGCCCGCCAGTCGGCAACGTGCCTGGGCAGAGATACGGCGTCGAGCAGCTCTGCGATGTAGGCGGCCTGCTCGTGCGGCGGCACGATCCGCTGCGCGATGACCGGCTCCGCAATGACCTGCGCCACCGTGAACCGCGGGTTCAGCGAGGTCGTGATGTCCTGCATCACCATCTGCAGGTTCGGCCGGACGCCGCGCAGCGCGCGGCCTGACATGCGGCTGAGATCACGGCCTGCGAAGGAGATCCGTCCCGACGCCGTGGGCTCCAGACGCAGCACTGCCCGGGCCGCGCTGGACTTGCCACTGCCGGACTCACCGACCAGGCCAAGCGTTTCGCCCGCGGCGAGTTCGAAGCTCATCCCGCGTACCGCGATCAGGGTCGACGGCCCGCGGTCGAACAGCCGTGACCGCACCCGATAGGCGACCCGTAGCCCGTCTACCGACAGCAAGCCCGGCTCACCCGCGACGCGAGCCGTTCCGGTCCGCTCCCCTGGCCGCACTGCGGCTGGTTCCTTGGCATCATCGGCCGTCTGGTCCTGCGCGTTGGGCGGGTCGTCCGGGGTCACCATGGTCGCCGGCCTCCCCGACTCCGTCACCCAGCACGCGGCCAGGCGTGCGTCCGCACGCGCCGACAGGCGCGGCTCCTCGCTGGCGCAACGGGCCTCCGCGAGCGGGCACCGCGGAGCGAAAGCACAGCCCGGGGGGCGGTTGCGGGGGTCGGGCGCCTGGCCCTCGATCGTCAGGAGCGGTTGTCCCGCGATTCCGTCGAACGCCGGGATGCAGCGCAGCAGCGCATCGGTGTAGGGATGCTCCGGGCGGTCCAGGACACCGGCGGCCGGGCCAAGCTCGGCCAGCCGTCCGGCGTACATCACGGCTAGCCGGTCGGAGATGCTGGCGGCGACGCCGAGGTCATGGGTGATCAGTAGCAGCGACATGCTCCTGGCGTCGATGATGCCGCGCAGCAGCGCCAGGATCTGGGCCTGCACGCTGACATCCAGTGCCGTCGTCGCCTCGTCGGCGATCAGCAGCTCTGGCTCTCCCGCGAGCGCCAGCGCAATCATGGCCCGCTGTCGCATGCCGCCGGAGAGCTCGTGCGGGTATGCGGTGAGCTGTCGCTCGGGCATCGGGAGCCCGACCTGGCCGAGGAGGTCGATCGCGGTGCGCCGAGACGCTCCTCTCCCCTGCCCGAGCTGGACCCGCACCGTCTCCATCAGCTGGGCGCCGATGGTGCGCACCGGGTTCAGGGTGGCATTGGGGTCCTGGAAGACCATCCCAATGGCGCGGCCGCGCAGCTTGCGCAGCCCTCGGCGATCCAGCGCCAGCACGTCGGTGCCGCCGAACCTCAGGTCACCGCTGATGGTCGCCCCGTCCGGGTGCAGCCGCATCAGCGCCTGCGCCAGCGCGCTCTTGCCCGATCCGGATTCGCCCACCAAGCCCAGTGTCTCGCCCCGCTCCATGCGCAGGGTCACTCCGTCCACGGCCCTGACGGTCCCGCGCTCGGTGTGAAAGGTAACGGCCAGGTCTTTGACGTCGAGCAGCGGGTCAGTTTCGGTGACGCCGTTGGCGCTCAGCCCTGCCTGCAGTATCCGATTCGTCGTCATTACAGCTCACCCTGTCCACTAGCCACTGCCGTGAGGGCAGCGGCGGCATCGTGCTCAGTACCGCGGCGACGGACGGTGCGGCGTCCCGTGCCGCCGGCGAGATGGTCACCGAGGAGGTTCACCAGCAGGATGCTGAGCGTGATCGCAGCGCCCGGCGCGACGCTTATCCACCAGCCGTCGACCAGGTAGCTTTGTCCCGCGTTGAGGTCCGCGCCCCAGTCGGGAGTCGGCGGTTGCACGCCCAGGCCCAGGAAGCTGAGCGTCGAGGCGAGGAGAATCGCCCAGCCGAACGCGCTAGTCATGATCACGACCACCTCGGACCGGACACCGGGCAGGATGTGCTTGCGCATGATCGTGCCGGCTCGCAACCCGGCCACCCTGGCGGCGGTGACGTAGCCCTCCTGCTTGATGCTCAGGCTGGACAGGTAGACGACTCGGGTGAAGACCGGGACGAAGGAGAGGCTGATCGCGATCGCCTCGGGCAGCATTCCTCCCCCGGCGGTGGCAAGAACCAGCAGGGCGAGCAGCAGCGCCGGGAAGCCAAGGACGATATCCATGGCCCGCATGATCAGCGCGCTGACCAGCCGGTGCGAGTAGCCGGCGAGCAGGCCGAGCGCGGTGCCGACCACGGTCGCAATGATGACCGCCAGCGCTGCGGACACCAGGCTCACCCGCCCGCCCCACAGCGTGCGGCTGAAGACATCGCGGCCGAGGTTGTCCGTGCCGAACCAGTGCTGCCCGGAAGGACCGGCCAGCAGGGCCGACGACACCGCGGTGGGAGAATGGGGCGAGATCCATGGCGCCAGCGCCGTGCCACCGACGATGAGCAACAGCAGCCCGATGATCACCCAGGTTCCGGTGGTAAGGCGCATCCGCTGCCCCGACGCGCGCCGCAGTCGCGGCGCCGCCCATTGCCACCACTTCGTGTCACTAGTCATGAAGTCGCCGTTCTCCGGGTGCGGGGATCGATGATCGCCTTCAGGACGTCGACGACCAGGTTCAGCGCCACGTAAATAACAGCGAGGAATAGCACCCCGCCCTGCACGGTGGGGATGTCCTTGCTGCTAATCGCGTTGTACAGGAGGCTGCCGATGCCTGCCCGGCCGAAGATGACCTCGATTGCGACCGCCCCGGCGAGCAGTTGCCCGATCTGCAGCCCGAGCACGGCCACCATTGGTCCGCAGGCGTTGCGGAGCACCGTGGTGGTCAGAATCCGCCGGTCGGAAAGCCCGCGCGCCCGGGCGGCGGCGACGTAGGGCTGAGAGTAAACGTCGACCAGGCCGGCCCGCAGCAGTCGGGCGATCATCGCCGCGAAGCCCCAGCCGAGCGCAATGGCCGGCAGGATCATCGAGGTGAAGCCGCCGACCCCCAGCGATGGCACTAGGCCCAGCTCCACCGAGAAGATCAGCACAAGCAGCAGGGCGAGCCAGAAGTACGGGATCGCCACGCCGAGGACGGCGCCGCTGGTAGCGGCCCGGTCCAGCCAGGTGCCTGGCCGGGTTCCCGCGATCAAGCCCGCCGGAACCCCGATCGCGAGCGCCACAACCAGCGCGGCGAACGCGAGCTCGATGGTGGATGGCAGCCGTTGCGCGATCTCGCTGGCTACTGACACCTGGTTGACATAGGACTGGCCGAGGTCGCCATGCAGGAGTCGGTCCAGGTACTCCCAGTACTGGACCGGCATCGGCCGGTTCAGACCCAGCTGCTGGCGCAGCGCCGCGACCTGCTGCGGTGTGGCCTCGGTGCCGAACAGCAGTGTGCGGGCCGGGTCGCCGGGGATGAGATGCAGCGTCGCGAAGGTGATGATCGAGACGCCGAGCAGCACCGGAATCGCCAGCATGAGGCGCCGGGCTATGAGTGTGATGAGACTCAACGGCGGTCCCTGAGGGCGCCGGAGGGCAGCGAGCTCACGCGGTCGCTCCGGTGAGCAGCGGGACGGTGAGCGGCGTATAAGCGATGCCGGAGACCGACGTGGCGGTGACGTAGACAGCGGCCAGGCTGTAGACGGGGACGAACATCGCTTGCTGCATCAGCTCGTCCTCGATCGCCTCGTAGGCGGCAGCCCGGGCGCTGGCGTCGATCGTTGCGTTCGCGGCGGCGATCTGGGCGTCGATCTGGGGGCTGCAGAAGTGGGCATCGTTCGGCCCGTCGCCCACCTCGGCGCAGGAGAACAGCGTATTGAGGACGTACGGGTCTGCGGCGTAGTCATACAGGCCCGATACGTTCATGCTTCCCGCTTCGATGCCGGCGACGTACTGGGGCGTAGCCGCCTGGGTGATCTGGCTGGCGATCCCGGCTTTTTGCAGTTGGGCAGACATCAGCTCGGCGGCATCCTGGAAGCCGAACCCACCGCTCTCTATGAGCCAGGACAGCTGCAGGGACTCGCCGCCCTTGCGCCGCACGCCGTCGGATCCCATGGTCCAGCCAGCCTGATCAAGCAGGGAAGCGGCGCGGTCGGGCTGGTAAGAATAGCTGACCGTTTTGCTGTGCCCGAACATCCCCGAGGTGAGGACCGTGTTGGCGCTCTCGTAGACGTCGGAGAAGACCGTGCTGTTGATCGCCTGCGCGTCGGTGGCGTACTGGATCGCCTGGCGCACACGCAGGTCATTGGTGGGGGCCTTCTGCACGTTGAGCACGAAGCCGAACGGGACGCCAGAGGCGCCGACGACCTTCTGGCGGAAGCCGGCCTTGGTCAGCCGTACCACGTCGGAGATGTCCATGCCCTGCGCAACTTGCAGCGCCCCGGATTGCAGGGCGTTGGCCTGAGACGGGGATGTGGTGACGATGCGGAAGGTGACCTGGGATAGCTTGGCGGGCCCCTTGAGCCCGGCCGTGTCCGGTCCCCACGCGTACTCTTCGTTGCGGACCAGCTGGATCGACTCTCCGGTGATCCAGGAGCTGAATTTGAACGGGCCGGTGCCGACCGGATGCCGCCCGAAGAGCGAACCTTGCTTTCCTGCGGCGGTGGGCGACACGATGGCCAGCAGCGGCGACGTGACGTTATTCAAGAACCCGCCGTTGGCGGCGCTGAAGTTCACCTGAACCGTATAGTCGTCCACCACGGTGCTGGACCGATACGGGCCGAGCACCGACTTGGCAGAGACCGATTTCGTTGCTGGAGCCACGATCCGGTCGAAGGTCGCCTTGACGGCGCTCGCGTTGAAAGGCGTTCCGTCGTGGAACATGACGCCTTTCCGGAGCTTGAACGTGTAGGTCTTGCCGTCGGGCGAGACGCTGTAGCTGGTAGCCAGCCCCGGCAGGTAGCGATCCGAGGGCTGCCCGGCGATCTTCCACAGCAACTGGTCGTAAATCGAGCTCGTGACCTGGTACGAGGGGAGCAGGTGCATCGCTGCCGGGTCGAGTGAGTCCGGCTCCGCGAAGAGCCCGATGGCGATCTGACCGCCGCTGCCGCCGCTGCCGCCGCCGTTGGGGGCAGCGCAGCCGCTCAGCAGTGAGGCCGCGCCGGCACCGAACAGAGCGATCCCGGCGCCACCGCCCATCATCTGGAGCAGCCCTCTGCGGGATACGTGCTTTTCGAGGTTGTTCTCGGCCATCTGCGCTCCGGTTCAAGGAAGTAAAGATGCAGGCCATCCCCTGCGAGGCGACTGACCGGTCGACCTGTCGAGGCCAACCGGGATGCGACGATATCACCCATAATCGATCGTGACAATGCTATAGTATAGTATTGACAGAGAGAAGGGAAGCGGCGATCTTAGTAGCCGAGCGCCCGCCCCCGGATGACCCGGCAGGATCAGGTATTCGATCACTGCTGTTCCGGCCAGGAGGCTCTCTAATGTGTTGGTTGCGTTGGCTAAGCCGCCGCGGCGCGTCGGCGCCGGGCAAGAGTTTGATGTCGAAGGGAGATTGATGTGAGCGAAGGCGTCGACAGCGAGGTCGGTGAGGGACCCGCAGCCGGCCGACGACGGAGGCGCCGCAGTGAGGCCCTGAGCGGCGTCATCTACGGACAGATTCGTCAGCAGATACTGACGCTGGAGCTGCGTCCCGGTGCGCGGCTGAATATCGATCAGCTCGCCCTCACGCTCTCCGTCAGCGCCACACCGGTTCGCGAGGCTCTCGGCCGACTCGCGGCCGAGCACCTGGTGGTCGCCGATCCCTTCCGGGGGTTCGCGGTATCGCAGCTGCCGACACCGGATGAGCTGGAAGAGCTGACGCAACTGAGACGTCTGCTTGAGGGATACGCCGTGACGACGATTGCTGGCAGAGACATCACCGAAAGGATGGCGGACATCGAAGAACGCCTACGCGCCATGGAGCGACTGGCTGACTCCTCCCCAGTTGACTACGTGGCGTTTAACGCTGAAGACGCGGTCTTCCACGAGATGATCATCTCCCTGGGGGAAAAGCGATCCCTGCTTGACTGTTACCGCGCTCTCAACGTTCACGCACAGGTCGCACGTCTTTACAGCTCGTCGGGGCGGTACGACCTGCAGCCTGCCATCCTGAGCCACCGCCGTATCGTCGGCGCGCTGACAGCGGGCGATGCCGAACGCCTTCGACAGGAGCTGCACTCCCATGCCGAGCTCAGCCAGCTGCGCGCCAGCCAGGGAGTCCGGGAAGACGGCAGCCAAGAAGCCGGGGAAGGACGGCCCGGGGATGAGTAATGCCGGCGCGGCCATCGTCGACACCGCGGTTCGCAATGGCGTCACCCGCTTTTACGCCGTTCCCGGTGAGAGCTTCCTCGAGGTGCTCGACGCTGTCGAACGTCACCCGGCGGCCAGCCTGTTCTCAACCCGCCACGAGTCGGGTGCGTCCTTCATGGCGGAGGCAGACGCGAAAGTCCGCGGTGTTCCCGCCGTCGCGATGGGAACCCGGGCAGTCGGGGCGGCAAACCTGGCCATCGGCGTGCACACCGCCTTGCACGACTCGACTCCCATGGTCGTGCTCGTAGGGGACGTCGAGACTGATATTCGGGGCCGGGACGCCTTCCAGGAGATCGACCTATGCTCCTTTTTCCGCCCCATCGCGAAGTGGGTCGATGTCCTCGGCCGGGCGGACCGGGCCGAGGAGCTGATGCAGAGGGCGATCAGGGAAGCGACGAGCGGTCGTCCCGGCCCGGCGGTGCTCATCCTTCCGTCAGACATCCTCGGCCACCCGGCCGGTGACTGTCACGGGGCGGTGCTTCCGCGTTCGCCGCGCTCCGACCTGGCGACCGCGGATACGGAGGAGATCCGGGGTCGGCTGGAGCGGTCCGAGGCGCCCGTCGTCATAGCCGGAGGCGGCTGCCGGGACCATCAGGAGGCGCTCGTCGGCTTCGCTGAGTCCTGGGGCGCGGGTGTATGCACCGCGTTCCGCCGGCAGGACGTATTTCCCAACACGCATCCTCTGTACCTGGGTCATCTCGGCCTGGCTGCGCCGGAGTATCTGCTGTCGACGCTGCGGCGCAGCGATCTCGCCATCGTGGTCGGCTCCCGCCTCAGCGAGGTGACAACCCAGCGCTGCACGGTGCCGTCGAGCAATGTGGTGCACATCGACATCGATCCCGGCGTCCTCGCCGCTGACCCGATCGCCGACATGGTCGTCCTGAGCGATGCGGGCCTCGCCCTGCGCGCCCTGCGGCGGGACGGCGAGCCGAGGGTTGCCCGATGCGCCGCCGTGCACGCCGAGTACATGGCCTGGTCGGATGCGGGCATCCCCGATGGGCCTGGACTGCGCTCCGCCCGGGAAGTGGTGGCGTGCATGGCGGCTGAGCTGCCTCGCGATGTCGTGATCGCCAACGACGCGGGCAATTTCGCGGCGTTCCTGCACCGCTTCTGGCGCTATGAAATCCCCCGGTCGCAAGTGGCCCCTACCAGCGGGGCGATGGGGTACGCGGTGCCAGCCGCGATCGGCGCCAAGCTCGCACAGCCCGGACGACCGGTCGTGGCCGTTGTCGGTGACGGCGGCATGCTCATGACCGGTCAGGAACTCGAGACGGCGGTTCGCTACGGGATCGGCATCACGGTCATCGTGGTAGACAACGGACTCTACGGGACCATCGCCATGCACCAGGCCAGGCGCTTCGGCCGCCTGGCGGGTGTGGACATCGGCTCGGTCGACTTTGCTGCCTACGCCCGTTCGCTGGGGGCCGCTGGCTTTTCCGCGCGCTCCGCAGCGGAACTCCGCAGCGTTCTCCGGACCTCGCTACGGGCTTCGGGGCCCACCGTGATCCACGTGCCCGTCGAGGCCGAACAGATCGCTCCGGGTGCACGGCTGTCCGATCTGCTGGAAAGCGGGAGCAAATAGATGACAACAGAGCAGATCGTCAGTACCGACGTCATTCCGGTGGCTCATGAGATACGTCCCGGTGCGTCCTACGGCAGCTCTCGAGGACTGGTTACCCGGCGGGCCGCGACGTTCGTCCGGATGACAACGGACAGCGGTTTTGTCGGGTGGGGGGAGGCGGCGGGTCCGAGCGAGGTGATGGTGCCCCTCATCGCCGAAGCCTGCCGGGCGGTCCTGGGTGAGAGTCTGACCACGGCACGCGCCCGACTCCGGGAATTCGTCGGCGGGCAATACCATCGCGGTCCGAGCGGACTGCACGTCGCAGCGGCAAGCGCAGTGGACATAGCCATCCATGATGCGCTCGGGAAGCTGCTCGGGGTCCCCGTCAGCGAACTGCTCGGCGGCCCATCGCGAGTGGCCGTGGCCGCGTACGCTTCGACGGGCTTCGCCACCGAATCCAACGACCTCGGGAAGCTTCGGGAAGAGGTCGAAGAGGCCGCTGATCTCGGGTACGACGCCCTAAAGCTGAAAGCAGGCTTCGGCCTCCGGTCAGACGTCGAGCGCGTCCGGGTCGCACGGGAGACGTTCGGGGCCCACGGCAAAATCATGATCGACATGAACGGGAACTACACCGCTGATGTCGCGATTCAGGTACTGAGGGCAGCCGAAGCGCTGGACCTGCACTGGGTCGAGGAGCCGGTCCCCCCAGAGGACTTCGATGGGCTGCGCAGCGTGCGGAGCGTCGGCATACCCGTGGCTGGAGGAGAGGCATCCTACGCCAGGGTCGGCTTCCGTGAGCTGATCTCGCAGCGCCTCCTGGACGTAGTGCAACCAGACGTTTCCTCTTGCGGCGGGTTCGGCGAGGCACGCGGGATCGTGGAGATGGCCTCGACATGGGGCATCCGCGTGTCACCCCATGTCTGGGGCACGGGGATCGGGCTGGCAGCGTCGCTGCAACTGGCCGCGATCGTGCCCAAGTTCCCGGACGTGCGGGTCGAGTCGGTCCCCCTTTGGGTGGAGGCAGATCAGAGCGACAACGACCTGCGAGAGCAAATCCTGGAGCGACCACTGGTACCGGAGAAAGGGACGTTCGTGATCCCCGATGGTCCCGGACTGGGGGTGGCGGTCGACGAGGACGCACTCGGTCGTTTCGCTGCAGGACCACGAGTCTGCTTCAGCTGGAGAAAGTGAGTAATCGCGACATGAACATGAAGGAGCCAGGAATGGATCTTGAGCGGCGGCTCAAGGAACTTGGGTTCTCGCTGCCGGAGCCTGTGGCGCCGAGCTATCACTACAACGCGGTGGTACGGCGAGGTGAGCAGGTTTTCGTGAGCGGCCAGCTCCCATGGCAGGATGGCGCCATCGCAGTGACGGGATTGCTTGGCACGGACGTCACGACCGAGCAGGGAATTCTGGCTGCCCAGCTGTGTGGCCTGCAGGGACTGGCCCAGCTCAAGCACGCGCTTGGCCGCGTTGAGGGGACGGTGGAACTCGGCGCCGTGACCGTCTACGTGGCCAGCGCACCGACCTACCGTGACCAGGCACGCGTCGCTGACGGTGCGAGCGAGCTGTTCACCGCGGCACTGGGCGCGGCGGGAAAGCACAGCCGGGTCGCCGTGGGTGTCGCTTCCCTGCCCCGAAACGCCGCAGTGGAAGTGGCGCTTACGGGAGTGCTGGTGCGGCAGCATGATTAACCTGAGCCGGGCGACAGCGCCGAATGCGAAGCGGGCGGTGGCAGAAGGGGCCCTGGCCTTGATACCAGTGGGGGCCACCGAGCAGCACGGTCCGAACCTCGGCATGGGGACGGACTATCGCATAGCCGAGGAGTTGGCTCAGCGCACGGCGGCCGCGATCGGCGAGACGGCGATCGTCACCCCGACCGTTCCATTCGGGTTGAGCGAGCACCACATGTTCGCGGCGGGAACGATCACCCTCTCCCCCGCCGTGCTCGAAGGGGTGCTGACCGACATCGTGACGAGCTTGAAGCGGCACGGCGTGCGGCACTTTCTGTTCGTGAACGGGCACCAGGGCAACATGAACATGCTGGGCGTGCTCGCTAATCGCTTGCATTTCGAGCAGGATGTGTTCGTCGCGGTCGCGTTCTGGATGGCCCAGGCTCGCGATGTCATCGAGAAGCACCGTCAAACGGAACGCTGGGGTCACGCGTGCGAGATCGAGACCAGCGTGGCGATGGCACTCGCGCCGGACCTCGTGGCAACCGGCGAACTGGAGGCCGGCGACCTGATCGAGGAATACGGGGCCCACGCCGACAACTACAAACCACATGCGTTGACGGTCCCGCGCTCGTTCGCTAGCCGAACACGGAACGGCGCCTTCGGCGACGCTCGCCTGGCCACGAAGGAGGCAGGGGAGGAAATCGTCCGTTGTGCGGTCGACCGGACCGTTGAGTTCGCACGAGACTTCCTAGCACCTAGTGCGCCGACTGACGCGTAATGCCCAACCGGGGCCCCGGGAAAGGAACACCATGCACCCGGCTCTCACCCCTGGCCTCGCTGCGCGCCTCGAGCAGCTTGCGCCCGGAACCCTGCGGGCACGGGCTATCGACCGGCTCGCCTCCTCCCACGACGCCTCGCACTACCGGATGATCCCGGCCGGCGTGGTCACCGTCACTGGCACCGACCACCTCGCCGCCCTGATCGGGCTCTCCCGCGCAACGGGCACGCCGGTCAGCTTCCGCTCCGGCGGCACGAGCCTGTCCGGGCAGGCCTCCACCGACGCACTGGTACTGGACACCCGTCGCAACTTCCGCGCCGTCGAGATCCTCGACGATGGCCGGCGAGTGCGCGTCCAGCCCGGCGCGACCGTCCGGCAGGTCAACGCGCGGCTGGCCCGGCACGGGCGCAGGCTGGGGCCGGACCCGGCCAGCGAGGCAGCCTGCACGCTGGGCGGCGTGATCGCCAACAACTCCAGCGGCATGTCCTGCGGGACCGAGTTCAACGCCTACAGCACCATCGAGTCCGCCGTGCTCGTGCTGCCCAACGGCACCGTCCTCGACACTGCCGCCCCGGACGCCGACGCAAAGCTGCGGCGACGTGAGCCAAAACTGTGGGCGGGCCTGGCCGCCCTGCGCGACCGGGTGCGCCGCAACCCAGAGGCAGTCGAGATCATCCGCCGCCAGTACGCCATCAAGAACACCATGGGCTACGGCCTCAACGCCTTCACCGACCACGACCGCCCGGTGGACATCCTGCTGCACCTGATCGTCGGCAGCGAAGGCACCATCGCTTTCGTCGCCGAGGCGGTGCTGCGCACCGTGCCGGTCAAAACGCACGTGGCCACCGGCATGCTCTACTTCCCCACCCTGCAGGACGCCACGAGCGCCCTGCCCCGCCTGGCCGCATCCGGGCCCGCGACCATCGAACTGATGGATGCCGCCTCCTTGCGGGTCGCCCAGCGGGACCCCGGTGCCGACGAGGGACTATTGGCGCTCCAGGTCCACGAGCATGCCGCCCTCCTGATCGAGTACCAGGAAGATACCGCTGAGGACCTCACAGCACGGCTCACCGCATGGCGAGAGCTCGCCGCCCAGCTGCCCCTGGCCCAGCCGGTCACGCTTAGCAGCGACCCGGCCCGCCGCAACGCCCTGTGGCACATCCGCAAAGATCTCTACGCGACCGTCGCGGGCAACCGGCCCTCCGGTACGACCGCGTTGCTTGAGGACATCG
>Ga0335072_10007545_pt1 | contig 15825 bp, 13 predicted proteins | sample Lox_Sample_21_FD_206725 | JGI IMG/M metagenome (GOLD analysis project Ga0335072, IMG submission 206725) | Soil microbial communities from Loxahatchee National Wildlife Refuge, Florida, United States - Lox_Sample_2.1 | ecosystem: Environmental > Terrestrial > Soil > Wetlands | place: USA... | reverse complement strand
CGAGGTCGCGCTCGATGCCGGCGAGGTGCACCTCGGTGGCGCCTAGCGCCGCCAAACTAGCTGTAAAACGCGACAAACCACCCCGTGGTCCGTCGCCCGGGCCACGTAAGCATGGCTGCCATGCTTATGTGGCCGTGGAGGGCGCCTGGCGGGCGATTTGCTGCGTTTTACAGAGTGGGAGGGTGGGCTGGCGGCGATGAGGGCCCGGTCTATGGACGATCAGGCCGCGGCTTCGGCGTCGTGCGGCTCGTCGCGCTCGTCCGCCGCGGAGTCGAGGTCGTCGTCCTCGTCATCGTCGGCATCGTCGTCGTCATCATCGTCCGAGTCGACGTCCTCGGAGTCGTCGTCCTCGTCGTCATCGTCCGAGTCGTCCGAGTCGTCCTCGTCGTCGTCATCGTCGTCGTCGGCGTCATCGTCGTCCGAGGCGTCGTCATCGTCGCGGCCGGTGTCGACGTCGAGCTCGTCGTCGTCATCGTCGTCATCGACCTCCACCTCGACATCGATCTCGACGACGTCGTCGTCGGACGGCGCCGACTGCTGGTCGCCGTTCTGCGCCGCGGTGGCGACGACTGCGCCCTCCTCGGGCGCCCCGGTCCCGGGTGCGGCGGTCGGCGACTTGCGCTTGCGGCGGCTCTTGCCGCGCCGGCCCTTGGGGAAGTTGCGAAGCAGCTCGCGCGCGAGCGCCGCCGGCTTGCGGGCCATGCGCGTCCGCGCGCCTCGCAGCGCCTCCTCGGCCTCGGGCGTGTGCGCGAGCGCGGCCGCGAGCAGCGCCGCCGACAGCCGGCGGTCCTCCTTACGCGCGGCGTGGACAAGACGGCGCGCGTTCCGTGCATGCGCGGCGCCGCTCGAGTTGACGAGCAGCCCGAGCAGCCGCTTGGTCTCGGGCCAGCGCTGGACCGCGTACTCCTCGTGCACCTCGCGGGTGTACTCCGCCATCCGCCAGATCCAGGCGTTGGCCTGGTCGCGGCGGCCGATCCGGCGCTCGGCGAGCGCCTGGAGCATGATCTTCACGCCCTCCCGCCGCTCGTCGCGCGGCCAGCCGGCCATGATGTCGATCGCGGTGTCGAACGCCTCGGCATCCCTCGACGAGGCGATCTCCTGTAGCGCGCGCAGGCGGAGCTGCGAGTTCCGGTTGCGCTGAACGGCGGTGAGCAGGAACCGCCGCTTCAGCTCGCCGCCGCGGTCGAAGTGCAGCATTGCCTTGGCCCGGCGCCAGCCGTTCGGCGCGACGCGGGCGCCGGCGAGGGCCGCCCACACGTGCTGCTCGCCGTAGTCGAGGTGCTCGACCGCGATCCGCCACAGCTCGCGCTCGAATACCTGCGCGCGCCGCTCGGGATCGGGCGTCACCGGCAGGACCCGGCGCTCCACCCGGACCCGGCGTCCGCGGCCCCGCCGCACCGGACCGACGACGATCGCGCCGCCGCGGTAGACGTCGCGGTCGAGCAGCGAGTGCAGGGTGACGACCGGGTCGTCGTGCTTGGTCGCGGGGTGGACAAAGTCGACGACGATGCCCGCTTCCTTGCCCGGGTGGCGCCGGGTCACGCGCCCGACGCGCTGCTGGTAGATGCGCTTGGAGGCGGTCGGCGCCAGGTGCATGCAGATCGTCGCCCGCGGGCTGTTCCAGCCCTCGGCGAGTAGCTGGGCGTTGACGAGCACGTCGATCTTGCCCGACTCGTAGTCGGCGAGAATTCGCGCGAGCTGGCGCTTGGGCGTCTCGCCCGACACGCCCTTGGCCTTCATCCCCAGGTCCTGGAACGCCTTGGCGACGTTGTAGGCGTGGCGCACGCCGGCGGCGTAGACGACGCCGGGCACGTTGTTGAAGCGGGTCTTGTACAGGTCGGCGATCGCCATGTTGAACGGCGTCTGGTCGAGCAGTTCGGCCAGCATCTCCTGGTCGAATTCGGTGTCGACCTCGCCGCGACGCAGCGGCACCTTGGCAATCGTGCGCACCCCCGGGCCAGGCGGGATCCTGATGCAGCGCAACGGCGCGATCACGCCGCGCCGCGCCGCCTGCGCGAGATCGAAGCGCGAGGTCTGGGTCGGGAACAGGTCGGTGACGTGCCGGGCGATCAGCGCGCCCGTCGCGGTCATGCCGATGAAGATCGGGCCCGACCAGGCGCGGATCGCACCCGAGGTCTTCTCCCCGAGTGCGGTGTGGGCCTCGTCGCAGATCACGATCGTGTAGGCGTCCGAGATCTTGCCGGCGTTGCGCACGAACCACTGGTAGGTCTCGACCGTGACCGGGCCGTTGCCGTTGTCCTTGCCCTTCAGCAGAGGACCGGTGATCCGGTCTCGATAGCCGCGGTCGCGGAGCTCGCCGTTGAACTGGTCGACGAGGTTGCGGCGATGGGTCAGGATCAGCACGCCGCCGGTGCGCGAGGCCTCGACGAACCCGAGCGCCGCGACCGTCTTGCCTGCGCCGGTCGCGTGCTCGAACCAGAACCGCTTGTCGGCGTTGGGGTCCTCGGGGCGCTCGTCGAGCTGGACGTCGTCGTCGAGTTCGTCGCCGTCGTCCTGCCAGTCCTGGGGCTCCTCGTCCTCGACGTCGCCGTCGGATCCGTCGAGGTCGTCGAGGTCGGAGTCCTCCTCGCCGGGGATCGCCGCGGACACGAGCTCCACCGGCGCCGGCGGCAGCGGTGCCGGCGCGACCCCGTTGCCGTTGCCGTTGCGCTGGGCCTCGGCGAGCAGCGCCGTCAGCGTGCCCGACAACGCGTCGACCTGGTGGGCCGAGAGCACGGTGCCGTCGACCAGCTGCGGCTCCTCCTCGGACAGCAGCCGCTCGAGCCCGAGCAGCAGCGAGTAGTGCCGGCGCCACTCGATCGACGGCTTGTCCGCTCCCGCATCCAGCTCGGTCAACGCGGCGTCGAGCGCGCGCCGGCGCGCAGACCCGGGCGCGAGGGCGTCTTCGAGCGACTCGCCCTCGTATACGTAGCGTTCGCGCGTGAACAGCTCCGCGCGCGCAATCGCGGCAGGACTGGGAAACGGGGTGGAATCACCCATGCAGATCGGAAAGGTTGGAGTGTCGGAATGCGAGCCGCGGAGATAAAACGTGCGACTCAGGCGGTCTCGCTAGAGGCCGTGCACGGCGAGGACGTACCCTCTGAAACGGATGCCCCCTCGCCGCCACCCGGCTAGGAGGAATGGCCTCCCCATTAAAGCAGGTCGCTTCGGGTGAAGGTCCGGTCCCGGGGTGCGGTGCTTCGGTCGAGGGTTCGGTCGCGGTCTACCGTGCTTCGACCGAGCCCCCGTCCGGCAGCCCGGCGCGCATCCGTTTCCTTGTCGCGGGTACACGGGATCGGGCGCGAGGGCTGCCGGACGGGGGTCTCGGCCTCGCTTAGGGGGTTGGCCGGGCGAACTTGTCGGCTTCGCTCCGCGCCCCGGTGGGGCGAACCTCTGGGCCTCGCTCCGAGCGTGGCCGAGCGCACCTCTGGGCCTCGCTCTTGGCATCGTCGAGGGCCGACCCGTTAAAACCGGCGGGGCTGTCTGTCAAGCTGTAATTCGATGACGGGGACCGCTGTGTATGAGATCCGCCGGGCACGCAGCAGGGAAGAACTGGCGGCTGCGCTCGAGCTCCGCCACGACGTGTTCTGTGTCGAGCAGGGCGTGCCCGAGCGCGACGAGCTCGACGGCCGCGATCACGAGGGGATTCACCTGGTCGCGGTGCGCGACGGGGAGCTGCTCGCCACCTGCCGGATCCTGCTGGTCGGGACGACGGCGCAGTTCAGCCGGCTCGCGGTACGGATGTCCGCGCGCCGGCAGGGGATCGCCACCGCGCTCCTCGAGGCGGCCGACGCGGAGGCCCGCGCGGGCGGGGCGCGGCGGCTCGTGCTCCACGCCCAAACCTACGCCCGTGAGCTGTACGAGAACGCCGGGTACCAGGCTCGGGGGCGGCTGTTCTGGGAGGCGAACATCGAGCACGTGGCGATGGAGAAGCTGCTTGATTGAGGGCCGTGGGGGCCCCGCCGATGCCTGAGATCCGGATCGACCCGCTGACGGGCTTCCGGGCGATCGTTGCCGGCGACCGCGCGCACCGTCCCGGTGGCGGGCTCAGCGCGACGCCGGCGCCGGCGGTCGAGCGTGAAGGAGACCCGTTCGCCGAGGGCCACGAGGACCGCACGCCGCCTGAGGTGTACGCGGTCCGGCCGAACGGTGGCGCGCCGAACACGCCGGGATGGACCGTCCGGGTCGTCCCCAATCTGTACCCGGCGCTCAGCGAGGACTCCACGCAGCCCGAACCCGACGCCAAGCCCGACCTGTTCTGGGCAGGGCCGGCGCACGGAGCGCATGAGGTGATCATCAACGCCCCCGACTGCGTGAGCTCGCTGTCAGACCTGACGCCGGACCAGGTCGTCGGTGCCGTGGAGGTGTGGCGCGAGCGGATCCGCACCCACGACGAGGCGTCCTACGTGCACCTGATCGTCAACGAGCGGCGCGAGGCCGGCGCTTCGCTGCCGCACACCCACGCCCAGCTGTACGCGCTCGATTTCGTGCCGGCCGCGATCGCGCGAGAGCGGGAGCGGTTCGGCGCTTATGCGACCCGGACGATGGGCGGCAACCTGCTTGCCGATCTGGTCCAGGAGGAGGTTCGCCGGCGCGAGCGCATCGTCGCGATCGACGACGAGACCGTGCTGATGGCCCCCTATGGGTCTCGGGTGCCGTTCCAGCTGATGATCGCGCCGCGGACGCCGCGGGGGCGGTTCGAGGACGACGGGCCGACGGGGGCGCGGATGCTGCACCAGGCGCTGTCGAGGCTGGCACGCCGCCTCGGCGCGAGCCCGCCGCTCAATCTGTGGGTGCGAACCGCGCCCCGCGGGGCCGAGCACTTCTGCTGGCGGATCGACATCCTGCCGCGCCTGGTGCACCTCGCCGGGCTCGAGCTTGGCGCCGGCGTGAACATGGACATCGTCCCTCCCGAGCACGCCGCCGCCGAGCTGCGCGATTAGCGGGCCTGTGAGGGCGCTCGTCCAGCGCGTGAGCCGCGCCTCGGTCTCGGTCGACGGCCGGCTCGTCTCGAAGATCGGCCCCGGGCTACTCGTGCTGCTCGGCGTTACCCATGACGACGCCGACCGCGAGGCGGACTGGCTCGCGGACAAGGTCAGGGCGCTGCGGATCTTCCCCGACGCCGACGGCCGCATGAACGAGCCGCTGGGCGACCGCGAGGTGCTGTGCGTCAGCCAGTTCACGCTGTACGGGGACGCGCGGCGCGGCAACCGCCCGAGCTACGTCGCGGCCGCGCCGCCCGAGCACGCGGAGCCACTGTACGAGCGGTTTTGCGAACGACTCGGGGCCGAGCGCGGGGTGTTCGGGGCGATGATGGCGGTCGAGCTCGTGAACGACGGCCCGGTGACGCTGATGCTCGAAACCCTCAACGGCTAAGGCAGGAGTTCTAGAGCCTCGCGGTGGCGTGGCTTGACGGCGGCGAAATGCCGGCGGTCGAGAGTGATCACGATCCCAGCGCCTATCCGCTCGGCCAGTGCGATCACGCTGGCGTCGGTACCTCCAAGAGGGAAGTCAGCGTAGACCTCGACGAGCTCACCGATCCGATCGAAGTCATCGGCCGTAGGACCTTCTGAGGCCGCAAGGCCGCGGAGGAGGCTGCTTCACATCGCCCCCGAGCCGGCGACGCTCTTGCTGAGACGCGTCAACCGTCGCGAGCCTCCGGAGCCCACTCTCGCTCGAGAAGATCATCCACGTCTCGTGCGGTGGTGTTGTGGCCGCTCGCGCCGAGAGCCGCGAACGGGAGCTCGCGGCGCTCGTTCGTCTGCGGTATATCGAGATACTCGCTCAGCGCATCTCGTGCGAGCGCTGATGCCGGCACTGACCGGCGCTTCGCCTCTCGGGCGAGTGCATTTGCGAGCTCGTCAGGAATCGAGATCGTGATGCGACGCACCAGCACATGGAAGCAGCAACTCTCCGCCTCAGGACACCTGGATCGTGCCGACGATGTGGTTGAAGTTGCCGGCGAGGTCGGTCGCGGACATGTGGATCGTGTACGTGCCCTTGTGCCTGAGCGGCGGCACCGTGAACGAATGGACGCCGTAGGGGAAGCTCGCGCTGGTTGAGAACAGCGTGTTGCCGCCCGGTCCGATCACGACGATCCCGACCTGCGAGACCTTCGAGAGGCGGAACGAGATCGACGAGGTCTTGCCCTTGTGGACGGTCTGGGTCAGCAGCTGGAGCGTCGGCGGCGTCGTCAGGTACGCGGTGAAGTGCTGAGCCGTGACGCAGTAGACAGGCGCTTTCGTGCGAGTGCACAGCTGCTGGAGGAAGCCGGTCACGAGCTCGTGGTAGCTGAGCGTGTCCTCGATCCCGGGCTGGTACAGCGACCAGGCGCCGGTGTCGAAGTGCGGCACCTCGGCCTCGGCTTCGGCGTTGCCGGCGTTGAACAGCTGCTGTGCCAGCGGATCGTGGCTGACCTGCGCGTAGTCGTAGAGCCCGATCAGCGACTGCAGGAAGGCGTTGAGGATCTCCGTCCCGGGGGTGAACGTGTACTGGACGTAGCGGGCCCCGAGCGGAGTGGCTACCCGCACCCCGACCGGAGGCGGCGCGGTGAAGACCGGCAGGGCCTCGTGGGCGAGCTGGAGATAGGAGGCTTGGTGAGACGCCAGGTAGGCGCGAGTCAGCGCCTCGATCCCGGTGCCCTGCGACATCGCGCTCGTCCACGGCGGCTTTCCGCCTCCGAACTGGAAGTAGTACTCCCACACGAGGCCACCGGCGCGGTTGACCGCGAGCGGGATGATCTGCGCGAGCACGGATTCCATCTGGGCGTAGTCGGCTGATCCCGCCGTGTAGAGCCCGTCGGCCTTGCCGAAGGTGGCGAGGACCTGGAGCTCGATCCCCTGGCCGGCGTAGTACTCCCACACGAGCTGGGAGCCCGCGATCTCGACGTACTGCCCGGCGGTGAGCAGCGGCCCGGTCGTCCACCATTGGCGGTTGACGCCGAGCGTCAGGAACAGCACGGGCAGGCGACCCGGGGTGAGCTTGCCGGCGGCGGCGATGTTGTGGATGTTCTCGATCACCGCCTCGAGTTCGGTGGCGCGGGTACCGCGGAGCCGGCGTTCGGAGCTGAGCGCGGCGTTCCACTGCGAGTTGTAGCTGCCGTACTCGGCGGGAGTGATCGCGCCCGAGTTGCGCAGACGGACAAGCTCGCTGGCCACGGTCTTCTGCGGGGGCTTCTTCGACTTGGTGGGTTTTGCGGCGGCTGCGCTCGCGGTGGGTGCGCTTGCCTGAACGGTGTTGGGCGGAGGCGTGGGCGCCGCGGCCGGCACGAACGGGTCCTGGCGGGCGGTCACGTGGCCACCCGGTCCCATCACGAGCACTCGAGCCGCGCTGGCGGTCGCCGGCAACGCCAGCGCCATCGCGAGCGCGGCGACCATCGCGAGCACGGCGACCAGCGGCGCGACGGCAGCGCGCGGAGTGCGACGGTGGACAGACGTCACGCGTCTTTAACCAGCGTGGCGGCCCGATGTTTCGGCCGCATGCTCCGGAGGCAGTCGATCGCCTCGGCTGCCTCGCGATAAACCTGGAGGGTGGCGTGCGCCGCGTCGTCCCACGTCCACGCCGGCGGCGGCGGCGCGGGGCGCTCGGCGGATTCGGCGGCCGCGACCAGCCCGTCGAGGTCGTCGACGGCGCTGAATGTGGCGCGACCGTCGAGAACCTCGCGCAGCGCGGGGACGTCGCATGCGGCGACCGGAGTCCCGCAGGCGAGCGCCTCGACGGGGGGAAGGCCGAAGCCCTCGTCGTCGCTCGGGAACACGAGCGCGTGCGCGCCGGTATAGATCGCGGCCAATTCGTCGTCGCTGACCGCGCCCGTCAGCTTCACGCCTTTGAGCTCGTGGGCCCATGGCGCGGTCGGCCCGACCAGCACGAGCGGCATCGAGCGCCGGGCACGGATCAGCGCGGCCACCCGCTTGCGCGGGTCCGGCGTCCGCAACGCGCCGACCCAGACCAGATAGCGCTCAGGCAGGGAGAATCGGTGGCGGACCGCCGAAACCTCCTCGTCGGAGCGGGCATGGAGTGCCGGCGCCGGCGCCTCGGGGATCACCGCGATCCGGTCCTGCGGGATCTCGAGCACGTTCTCGACCTCCTCGGCCACCGCGTAGGTCGGCACGATCACGCGTGCGGCTCGCGTTACCGCGAGGTAGCGGAGCTTGAAGCGGAGCATCGAGCGGAGGTACTGGCCGTGTTGCTTTAGCGGGGCCAGGTCGTGCACGGTCACGACCTGCGGGATCGGGCTCCGGAGCAGGGCGCCGTCGATCCACGGCGAGTGAAACACGTCGCAGCGGCGCGGCTCATGCGTTTCGACGAGCTCGCATTCCCCGGCGTCGCGCAGGGCGTCGAGCAGGCACCGCGCGTAACGGCCCACACCGTGGGTGCTCTTCGTGGGGCGGCTGTCGAAGGCGACTTTCACGACGTCGTCCGGATGACGAACGTTAGTCCGGCCTGCGGACTCTATCCGCGAACGGCCGCTGATGTCGACTGGCGCAACCGCGTTATTCGGGTATCTCGAACCCGGCCTCGATACGGTCGCGCGATCAGGGACTACTTCGAAGACCTCTGGGAGCGCTTGCCCGAGGACCTGGAACCGCCGTCGTTCGAGCTTCGGGCCGGGTTCCTGCGGTCCGAGGTCCGCGCCGGAGACCGCGCGCTCGATCTCGGGTGTGGCGCCGGCGAGTTCACGGCGGTGATGGCGGACGCCGGCGCGCGGGCGATCGGGGTCGACGTGGCCGAAGCCGCGCTCGCTCGGGCGCGCGTCCGGCACCCGGCGCTTGACTTCCGGCTGGTCCCGGTCGAGGGGCCGCTACCGCTCGAGGACAACACGTTCGACCTGGTCTGGGCGAGCGAGGTCATCGAGCACGTGGCCGACACGGGGCGATGGCTATCCGAGGTCCGGCGGGTGCTCGCGCCCGGCGGCCAATTGCTTGTGACCACGCCGTCGCATGGGCGCGGGCGGGTCGCGCTGGGCGGAGTCGAGCGGTTCTCCGATCCGCTTGGGGATCACCTCCACCTCTATACGAGGGCCTCGTTGCGCACGCTGCTGGGCGAGTTCGGGTTCGGCGAGGTGCAGGTGCGGGCCGTCGAGGGGCCGCCGCTGCTCAAGCGGACGCTTATGGCGAAGGCGGTGCGGTGAGGCCGGACCGCGACAGCGCCTGATCGGCGGCGGCGAGCTCCTGATCCAGAGAGGCCGAGCTTCGATCCAGGAACTTTGCGGTCTGGAGCTCGGGGACGGCCAGGACCGGCGCGTGCTGGGACATATCGAACTCGCCGAGCTGCTCCCAGGACTCGGGGTTCGCGGGCTGCACGGTGGTCGCCTTGACGAGTTCCTCCCGCGCCGCGCCCGGATTACGGGCAGCCGCGTAGATCGCCGACAGCTCCCACAGCGGGTCGACCGACACCGGATCGCTCGCGGCGGCGTTCTGGGCATCGGCGAGCGCGACCCCGGTGTCACCGCGCGTGATCGCGGAGATAGCCGCGTCGAACTGGTCGGAGGAGTGCAACGGTTGCCACACGAACCAGGCGGCGACGATCGTGGCCGCGACGATCCCGAGACCGGCGGCGGCCGCGGCCGGAGAGGTGGACAGGCGCCGGCGGTCGCCGTTGCGGCCGACCGGGGCGTCGAGCGGCCCGCGACCCGCGAGCCAGCCCGCGCACACCAGCGCCGGGACGGCAACGCCGGGGATGAACCAGGTCCAGTCGATCAGCGAGGAGACGCCAAAGATGACGACGACCGCGAGCAGCGTGATCAGGCCGGCGCGCTCGGCGGCATGGCTGACGGTCGCGGCCTCGGGGGCATGGGTCCCGTTCGCGGTAGTGCCGTTCGCTGAAGTGCCGTTCGCCGTAGTGCCGTTCGCCGTAGTGCCGTTCGCGGTAGTGCCGTTCGCGGCGGTGCCATTCGTCGTCTTCACGGCCTGGCCCCCGGATGCTCGGGTGCGCCGCCGCGTCCCGAACTCCAGCGTCCGCGCCACCGCGCGACCCCACGCCGCCAGCAGCGCGAGGCTGAGCGCGATCCCGATCAGCCCGAAGTCGGCGAACGTCTCGATCAGGTAGCTGTGAGCGTGGGCGACCGCCAGCGTGCTCGTGCTGTAGCGGGTGCGCGCCGTGTCGAAGCCGCCGGCGCCGACGCCGGCGAGCAGCGCGTGCTCCCCGACCTTGAGCCCCTCGCTCCAGTACAGCGGGCGGCTGTTGCCAAGCGTCGCGAGCCGGGCCGCGTTGTTGCCGGGCTGCGGGGCGGTTGGGCTCGTGAGTGTGCTCCACACGTGCGAGATTTCCCCCGTCAGCCCGCGCGAGGACGCGGCCACGGCGCCGACGCCTACGACCGGAACCAGCGCCAAGCACACGATCAGTGCGGTGCCGATCTTGCGTCGCACGGGGTCGGCGACCTCGATCCGCTCGAGTCCGTAGGCGGCGGTCAAGCCGGCGATCCCCATGATCACCAGCACTCCGACGAGGACCGCCCCGTACTCGTGCCCGGCGCTCGTGCGGGCGGCGAGCGAGATGTTGTCGCCGGTGATCGCGCTGTGCTTGATCGCCCACGCACTCGCCACCGCGCCACCGATCGCCCCGAGTCCGAGCAGCAGCGTCGCCCGCAAGCGCATCGGGAGGAGCACGAACCACACCGCAAGGCCGACCAGGCCGGCGATCAGCGCACCCCGCGAGTACGACAGCATCAGCACCGTCACCAGCAGGGCGATCGCGGGCACGCTGAGCGCTCTGACCCAGCGGCTCGCCTCGGGGCGGGCGCCGGCCCACAGCCAGGCGGGGACACCGAGCGCCGCCATCAACCCGGTCGCGTTCCAGTAGGAGAACGGGACCTGGAGCCGCCCGAGGTGGTCCTGGGCGTTGATCGTGGCCGGGAACACCTTGGCGAGCAGCGCGTAGCCGCAAGTCACGACGGCCACGCCCGCGACCGCACCCACGAGCGCCGACCAGCGCGTCGGCGCGAGCCGGGCGAGCGCCACCGCCGCGCCGAACGCGGCCAGATACGAAAGCGTGCGGTTCGCCTCCACCCACGAGTTGGCGGGCTGCACCGACCATGCGATCGACAGGTACGTCAGCGCCGCCAGCGCCGCGAACAGACCGACCGCCACGACTCCCCAGGCGGGCCCGCGGGCGCCGAGCAACACGACCGCGATTGCGCATGCGGCGCCGATCGCGGTCAGCACGATCTCGACCCACGTGGTCGGGCCGAGGTCGGTGCCGCCGGTGGCGGCGAATACGATCACGCAGAAGCCGGTGGCGAGAGCGACCCCGAGGACCAAATCGGAGATCAGACCCACGCGGCGAGCACCGCTCCGGGGCGCCGCTCCGGCCGGCTCGGGCGTGGCGCGGGCAGGCGCCGTGGCGAGAGTCGACACGCCGCGAGAGTAGCAACGGGCTGGCCGCGCCGGCGGGGGGTTGGGAGGCACCATCACCGAGTCCTAACCATTGCCGGCGCGGGCGATAAGTAACAAAGTGTGGCCAAATGGCGCCGCGCGACGCCTCGAGCCGAGGGTGTCGAGCGGTTGCAGTGCGCGCTGAAGGCTTGTCGGCATCCGTCGCCACGTATACGTGAGCGCGTGCAGTTCGGGCGCGAGGCCGGCGCCCAGGGCCTCTGCGACCAATATCCGCGGGGACAGCGGGATGTCGTCGGGGGTTCCGTGGATCGCGGTCGCAGCCCCGGCGCGATTGGCGATCGCGAGCCCGAGGCCGACCGGGTGCCACAGCCCGGGCTCGATCGCAACGAGCGCGCCGCCTGGACGAAGGAGGCGCGCCGCCTCCGCGAAGTATGGCTCGAGCCGGCCCTGGTAGGCGAGGTGGTGCATAACGAGCCGGTACAGGACGACGTCGAACGAGCCGTTCGGGAAGTCGAGGCGTCCCGCATAGCCGATCTGGGCCTCATCGGCGCGCCCGTCCGCGACCACTCCGGCGACACAGTCGGGATCGGAGTCGACGGCCACGAGCCGGAAGGCGGGCGCGGGAAATAGGTGACGTCCCGGGTGCCAGCCGCAACCCACCGAAAGCACATCGCCGCTTGGGATTCGCAGACGAGCCGAAAGCACCTGCTGCTCGCGCAGCATCTCGTGGCGATACTGGAAGTCGAGCGTCGACTGCTGGCTCAGCCCGTCGAGCAGGTTGTCGCGGTCGTACGGCGCCGAACGCTCTGATTGGACGCCGATCACGGCGCATCCGGGGGGCCGTGGCGGTCGGGGTCGTCTGCGGCGTCTCGTCGCGCCAGAAACGCGAACTGGCCGCAGAACAGGAGCTTGGTCGCGTTCAGCAGTCGCGGGTCGAGGCGGATCGCGCGGCCATACACGTCGAGCGCTCGGTTAAGCGGTGACGGGCGCGCCCACCAGCGCCCGAACCACCCCGGGCGGCCGGTCATCCGCCAGGCGATCAGCGTCAGCGAGTCGATCCCCGGCCGGACCTCGGCCGGCGTCAGACCGGCCTCCCGGAACAGCGCCGCCAGCCCGACCGGCGTGTAGTTCCACACGCTCAGCGAGTGGTACGGCTCTAGCTGCGACGTCGACCCGGCAAGGAAGCCGCCGGGCGTGAGCACCCGCGCCACCTCAGACAGCAACGGCTCGGGGCGGCGAACGTGCTCCAGCACCTGCTTGCAGAACACCAAGTCGAAGCTGCCGTCGGCGAATGGAAGTGCGATTCCGTCGAACGTCTCAAAGCGTGCGTCGGTGCGCGTCCGCTCGCGCGCCTCGGGCGAGCCGGGCACGTCGATTCCGACCCACTCGACCCGTGGATCGCGAGCGCGGAACGCGTCGACCGAGTCGCCGACGCCGCAACCCAGGTCGAGCACGCGCCACGGACGGCCGGGGTCGCGACCGATCTCCCGGTCGATGTAGTGGTCGGCGAGCACTTGACCGGCGTGATCCGCAGGGAGCGCGTCGCCGAGGAGTTCCGTCATGTCCCGGCCTGGAAGCCTCACGAGCGTGCTGGCATGTTCGCATCTACTCTCGCTGTGAGAATGGATGACGCACTCGGTGCGAAGGGCCTTGCTGTCTCGGTTGTGATCCCGACCCGGAACCGGGCCGATTATCTGGTGGTTGCGCTGGCGTCGCTCGCGCGCCAGGAACTGAACGCCCCGTTCGAGGTGCTTGTCGTCGATGACGGCTCGACTGATCGCACGCCCGAGGTCGTTCGGGAAGCGGGCGTCAGGTGCGTTCTCGCCGAGCCACCGCGCGGCCTGAACGCTGCCCGCAATACCGGGGTCAGGATGACCGCGGCCCCGCTGATCGCGTTCCTCGATGACGACGTCGAGGTGCCCGCGGGCTGGCTCGGGGCGCTCGTCGAGGGCGCCGACCGGCACCCCGATGCGGATGCGTTCGGCGGCCCGATCCGGGCTCGTCTGGAGGGACGCGCCCCGGGATCCTGCGGCCGCGAGGACCCGCCGATCACGGCGCTCGACCTCGGCCCCGAGGACGCCGAGGCGGACATGGTGTGGGGAGCGAACCTCACGATCCGGCGCAGCGCGTTCGAGCGACTCGGGCCGTTCGACGAGGCGGTGGCGGGGCACGGCGACGAGGAGGACTGGTTGCGGGCGCTCCGCGCCGCCGGCGGCACGATCGTGTATCTCCCCGCGGCGGGTGTCGACCATCGACGTGCTCCCGCCGACTCCGGGCTGGTGGCGCTGTCGCGCGCGGCGTATCACCGGGGCCGGGCGGCGCGGGTCACCGATCAGCGCCGGGGAACGGCCCCGGGCGTTGGGCGCGAGGTGCGCGTGCTCGTCGGGTGCGGGTGGCACATCGTCCGCTACGCCTGCCCGCAGGGCGCGGTGATGGGAGCGCACGCGGCCGGGCGGCTCGCACAGGCGCTCTACCCCGGGCATCGCACTCGTGCGGACCACGGCGTCAGGACCACGTCCGGTGCGTGACCAGCGTGCGCTGCGCATCCCGCGCGCTGGTGTAGGGCCGGCCGGACAGGAACCGCCTCGCCTCCGCGAGCGCATCGGAGCGGTTGTACGTGCTGGCGATCTCGCGCGTGCCGTGGGTGATCGCGGTCGCGTCGACCACGCCCTGCTTCCAGCCCTGCTCGCGGGCGACGGCCGACCAGTGCAGATCGAGCCCCCACCCGGCGCGCAATTCCGGAAACGGCAACAGCAGATCGAACGTGTCCCGGTTCAGCGCGAGCACCGGCCCGATCTCGACGAAGGCCGTCTCGCGCACGACCGCGGCCGGGCGGCGCCGCGTCACGCGCCAGGCCGCGTGCGAGCGGCCGCGGTGCGCAGGCTGGGCCAGCCGTAGCGAGAAGCGCTCGGCCAGAAAGATGAACGCGTCCAGGAACTGGCGCGGGAGTGCGTCATCGTCGTCGACGACGACGAGCCAGTCGTACTCGGACGGCGGATTGTCGGCCAGCAGCGCGTTGAGGTTCTCGAACTTACCTCGGTCGCCGGCTACGCCGCCGGCGAACCGAACCTGATGGTGCGAGCTCAGGAGTTCGCGGCGCGCGAGCTCGAGCAGGTTCGGCTGATCCGGACGCTCGATCCCGAGCGCGAGCACGCGGCGGGGCGGTGCCGAGCCCGCGGCGCGGCGAAGCCGCCAGGGGCGGCCGGCGGCGACGGCCACGGCATCCGCGAGCGCATCGGCGGCGAGTGCGCGACTCGTCGCCCTGATCCCCGTGACCATGCCCGCATCGCCCGAGACGAAGTCGTCGGGCTCGGGAACCTGTGCCATCTCGCGTCGCCAGGTGGCAGGCACTACGAGGACTTGCGACTGGCTGCGCGGGCGGCCAACTGGCGGGCGAACGCGCCCACGAAGCGGGGGTTGTAGCGCAGGTACCGTCGCCACAGGCGCCGCGGCTCCTGGGCGAGGCGGTACGCCCACTCGAGCCCCGCGCGCTGCATCCACGGGGGTGCCTGCGGCACGAGCCCGGCGTGGAAGTCGAACGCGGCGCCGACGCCGATCAGGACCGGCGCGTCGAGCAGCGGGCGAAGCGCCGCCATCCACTTCTCCTGCTTGGGGACGCCGATGCCGACCCACACGACGTCCGGATCGGCGTCGTTGATCTCGGCGACGATCGCGGCCTGCTCCTCGGCGGTCAGAGAGCGGTGCGGGGGTGAATACCCGCCCACGATCTGGATTCCTGGGTATTGCTGGCGCAGGTTCAGCGAAAGCTGCACGAGCGCGCCCTGGCTGCGGCCCCCGTAGAGATAGAACCGCCGGCCGCTCGACGCGGCGTCGGCGCAGGCCCGCGCCATCAGCTCGGGGCCGTACACGCGGTCCGGGAGCGAATGGCCAAGCGCGCCGAGCGCCCACACGAGCGGCTGGCCGTCGGGGACGTTCAGCGATGCACCCATCAGCGCTGAGCGCAGCTCGGGGTCCTCATGCGAGGCCATGACGGTGTGGACGTTGCATACGCACACATAGCCCTGCTCGCGCGCGGCGGCCATCGCGTCGATCCACTCGAGCGTGCGCCCGTAATCGGTCAGCGCGAGCGGGACGCCGAGGACCTCCGCGGTCGCGCTGACCGGGATCGGGGTCGGCAGGGGCTGCACAGGTATGTCCGGACGCATCGGTGCTGGGCCTAGTCGTTCAGGTCGAAGTGGAAACGGACGGCGTTATGAAACGACGGGATCCGCGTTATGAAACGACAACGAGATTTGCCGGCGCAGGTTGCGTATTTTCGCCTGGAGCGGTTCGAATCGGCCGGGTCGTACGACGGGGCTACCCGGCTTTAGCCACGCGTCCAACTTATGTCCACGATGCTTGACGACGTCCGTTGTTGCAGCGCTATGCTAGGCCTTGACACGGAGGTCACACGGGCCCGCGAGCATCGCCCCCTTTCTCGCGGGTCTTCGGACGGCCCCCAGCCCTACCAGGGTCGTCCTTCGGTCGGGCC
>Ga0335072_10007544_pt1 | contig 15825 bp, 15 predicted proteins | sample Lox_Sample_21_FD_206725 | JGI IMG/M metagenome (GOLD analysis project Ga0335072, IMG submission 206725) | Soil microbial communities from Loxahatchee National Wildlife Refuge, Florida, United States - Lox_Sample_2.1 | ecosystem: Environmental > Terrestrial > Soil > Wetlands | place: USA... | reverse complement strand
GCCACCACGTCGTCGATGCTCGGCGAAAGCCGGCCCGCCAGCAGGGCCCGCGCCCGGCAAGCGAGCATAAGCGCCTGCGCCGCCCGCGGACCCGGCCCCCAGGCGACATGGCGGCGTACCGCCTCATCGTCCGCGGTCTCGGGCCGGCCGCCCCGGACCAGCGACAGGATCGCCTCCATCACCTTCTCGCCCACCGGGACCCGGCGGATCAGCGCCTGCGCGCCGAGCAACTCGTCCGCCGTCATCGCCTGGCCGGGCGGGATCTCGGTCACGCCGGTTGTCGCCATCAGCATCGTGCGTTCGGCGGCGAGGTCGGGGTAGCCGACGATCACCTCCAGCAGGAAGCGGTCGAGCTGCGCCTCGGGCAGCGGATATGTCCCCTCCTGCTCGATCGGGTTCTGCGTGGCCAGAACGTGGAACGGCCGCGGAAGCCGGTGCTCCACGCCGCTCACGGCGACCCTTTGCTCCTGCATGGCCTGCAACAGCGCCGACTGGGTGCGCGGACTGGCGCGGTTGATTTCGTCGGCCATCAGCAACTGGCAGAACACCGGTCCGGCGACGAACCGGAAACTGCGCTTGCCTTCGGTCTCGTCGAGCACTTCGGAGCCGATAATGTCGGCGGGCATCAGGTCGGGCGTGAATTGCACGCGTTTGGTGGCCATGCCGAATACCTCGCCCAGCGTCTCCACCAGCCGGCTTTTGCCCAGCCCGGGGACGCCGACAAGCAGGGCATGCCCCCCCGAGAGCAGGGTGATCAGCACCTGGTCGATCACGTCATTCTGACCGAAGATCACCTGACCGACCGCGGCGCGCACCTTTGCGACGCGCGCACCCAGGGCCTCGACATCGGCCACCACCGCGCCCTGATCGATCGGGGAGATGCTCCCCGCGTTCGCCGTCCCGAGTGGCACGGCAGCCATACCCACCGACATTCAGTGCTCGCCTTCGCCATTTTGCTCCATGGCGTCATATAGGCTCTTTTTTGAAAGGGGGGATGCTACCTATATCGCGCGTTACACGGAATCACGGCGAGCACTGGAGACGGAGACGTGGACCAAGGCAGGGCCAGTATGCCGGCCGCCGCATTGGCGCGCGTGGGAGCGGCGTCGGGACCGGTTGCGGACGCTCTGGCCTATGCCGACGTGACACCGCCCCGCCCGCGGCGCGTGCCGGTGGAGTGCGGCGATCTTCCGTTCCTGATCCGGCGCGACGGTACCTGGCTGTACCGCGGGACGCCGATCAATCGCAAAGAGCTGGTTTGCCTGTTCGCCGGGGTGTTGCGGCGTGAGGAGGATGGCTCGTACTGGTTGCAGACCCCGGCCGAGCGGGGACGTATCGAGGTGGAAGACGTCCCCTTCGTCGCGGTTGAACTGGATTGGGCCGGCGACGGACGGCAGCAGGTGTTGTCCTTTCGCACCAATGTCGATCAGGTCATAACCGCCGGGCCGGAAAATCCCATCCGCGTGGCGCACGATCTGCTCACCTGCGAGCCGACCCCGTATCTTTTCGTGCGCCCAGGTTCAGGCGTGTTCGGGATCGAGGCGCGCATCAGCCGTGCCGTCTATTACGAGCTGGTGGCGCTCGCCGTGCCAGAATGGGTGGGTTGCCGCCGCATGCTCGGCGTCTGGAGCGGTGGAAAGTTCTTTGCCCTCGGCGAGATGCCGCGCAGCGAAGAGTGACCAGCGAGGAATTACGCGCCCGCCTTGCGGCGGTGGTCGCGGCGCCGCGCCGTGACGGCGTGGCGTTCGGCGACGAGGTGTTGCAGCCGCTCGACGTGCCGCCCGTGCCGGCCGCGGTTCTGGTGCCGGTGGTGCTGGGACCGGCGCCGGGGATCCTGCTCACCAAACGCAACGCCCATCTCAACAAGCATGCCGGCCAGGTGAGTTTTCCGGGCGGCCGGATCGACGCCGGCGAGACGCCCGAGGCGGCGGCGTTGCGCGAGGCCGAGGAGGAGGTCGGCCTCTCGCCTCGGTATGTGGAGGTGCTGGGCCGTCTGGACGATCACATCACAGGAACAGGCTACCGCATCACGCCGGTGCTCGGCCTGTTGCCCCCGGGTCTCAGGCTGCGTCCTGCCCCGGCCGAAGTGGAGAGCGTGTTCGAGATGCCGCTCGACGTATTGCTCGATCCGCACGCACCGCGGCGGCAGCGGCACGAGTCGCGGGGCAATCTGCGGGAATACTGGGTTTGGCCGCACCCCGAACATTTTATCTGGGGCGCCACTGCCGCGATCCTGGTGCATCTGGCGCAGAAGCTTCGCCCGTCCCCGGCAGGACAGGCCGAGGCACGATAGCGCCGCGGGAAAGGCGACCGGGGTGCCGCCCGGACATCGTCCGCCGATCCGGCGACACTCTTCATACTGATTGTGACGACACTCTTGTACTGGCGCTACTGAGCCGATGCCGCCGCCGTCTTCCGCGCAGATCGCGGCGGAGGCCGTCAGAGCATCGGCCGTCTGCCCCTCAGGCCCGCGGCCTGCTCGAATTGGTGCCCGACCCGCAGCACCATGGCGTCGCCCCAGGCGGGGCCCATGATCTCGAGCCCCAGCGGCAGCCCGGTGGCGGTGAACCCGCCGCACACCACCAGGGACGGAATCGCAGCCACGTTCGCCACCGTCGTCAGCAGCGGGCGGGAGAATCCGTCGTCCGGCCGTTGCTCCGTCAGCAGCGGAGCCGCACCCGCGGTGGGGGGCGCGATCAGCACGTCGAAGCGTTCGAGCACCCGCCTGGTCTCGGCAATCAGGTCGGTGCGGCGGCGCTGCGCGGCGATGTAGTCGGCGGCGCGGATCAGCGCGCCCGCCAGCACCCGCACGCGGAACACGCGGGAGAAATCGGACAGCCGGGTTTTCAGCGTCGCCTCGTGCAACGCGTACGCCTCGGATGAGATGATCACCCGCCCGACGGCGTTGTATTCCTGCACCGGGGGCAGCGATGCCTCGTCCACCCGGCAGCCGAGGCCGCGCAATGTGGCGGCGGCGCGGGTCATCATCTGCAATACCTCGGGCGAGCCGGGCACGTCATGCTCGTAGAACCGACGCACCAGGCCGATCCTCAGCCCCTTCAGCGGTGCCTCCACCGCGCGGGCGTAGGACACGGCGGGTCCCTGCACGGAGGCGGGATCCAGCGGGTCGTGGCCGGCCAGTGCATCGAGCAGAATGGCGCAGTCCTGGGCGGTCCAGGCCATCGGTCCGGCGGTGTCCAGGCTGGGCGCCAGCGGGATGACCCCGCGGCGCGACACCAGGCCGGGGGTCGGTTTCAGCCCCGCGATCCCGCAATAGGCCGCCGGCAGCCGGATCGAGCCTCCGGTGTCCGAACCCAGCGCGCCCAGCGCCAGGCCGGCCGCCACGGCCGCGCCCGACCCCGATGACGACCCTCCGGTAAAGCGCCGGGTGTCCCACGGGTTGCGCGCCGGAGGCCAGGGCAGATCGAATGCGGGGCCGCCGATGGCGAACTCGTGGGTCGCGAGCTTGCCCAGCATCACCGCGCCGGCCGCATGCAGGCGGCGCACGGTTTCGGCGTCCTCGGTGGGGACGTTGTCCGCCAGGATACGGGAATGCGCCGTGGTGCGGATGCCGGCGGTTTCGTAGATGTCCTTATAGGCCAGAGGAATGCCGAGCATCGGTCCGCGCCGGCCGGCGGCGATGGCGCGTTCGGCGGCACGCGCCGCGGCGAGCGCCTGGCGTTCCGTCACCAGCAAGAAAGCGTTGAGCTGGGGGTCCACCGCCGTGACGCGGGCGAGCAGGGCGCGGGTGAGTTCGACTGGGGAAAGCTTCTTCGCCGCGATCAGCCGGCCGGCCTCGGCAATTGAGAGGAAAGTCTGACCCCCGCCCGTCATCGACCGCGCAACGCGGGACGCCGCGTCCGCGCCTTCGGTTTCGCCTTGGCCGCCGCTTTCGCTGGCGATGCCGCGGCCTTGGCGCGGGTCGTCCTGGTCTTAACGGGGGACGCCTTCTTGGCCGGTTTGCGCTGCGGCCTGGGCGCGGCCTTGGACGCGGACCGCGCCGTGGGTTTGACCGCCGCGCTCACCACGGGACCGGCCGCGGCGTCGGCGTCGGCCGGGGGCGGCAGACGGAACGTCAGAGCCATATCGTCCGCCAGCTTGCGCCCCTGCGGGATTGCCGCGATCAGCCCCGCAACCTGCCGCCACGCCAGCACCAGGTCCGCCATCTGCCCCGGGTTGAGCACCAGCCCGGCGCGTGAGATCAGTATCTGCATCTCCGCCGGGCTGATGGTCGGGACAGTGCTCGCCGGCTGAGCGGCCATGGGGCAGGACTCGATCCGGTTGTAATTTGACCGACCCTAATCGGCAGATTGCACAGCGGCAACCCGAACCGGCGGATTTTCTGCCCCGATCGGTTCCAATCGGCGGCCGGACGCGGCATCGAACACATGCATGTGCTCGGGCGGTACCGTCACCGGCAGGCGTTCGCCGGACGGTGCATGGCCGGTCAGTTTCACCACCAGGGTATCGGCTGGCGCGCCCGGCAGGTGGCCGTGGATCAGCGTCTCGGAGCCGAGCGGCTCGATCAAGTCCACCTCCAGGGCGATGCCTCCGGGTCCAATCGCGAGGTGCTCCGGACGAATGCCGATGGTCAGGGCATGGCCCTCGGGACCCGCGCGGCGCCCGTCCGCGAACGGCACCGTCGGGCCGGCCGCGAGCTGGGCGGCGGTGCCGCCGTGCACCAGGGTGGCCGGCAGCAGGTTCATCGCCGGGGCGCCGATGAAGGTGGCGACGTAGGTGTCGGCGGGGCGTTCGAACACCTCGATCGGCGTGGCAAGCTGCGCGGGGCGGCCCTGGTGCAGCACCAGCAGGCGGTCACCGAGCGTCATCGCCTCCACCTGGTCGTGCGTCACGTAGAGGCTGGTGACGCCGAGGCGGCGTTGCAGGCGGCGGATCTCCGCGCGCATCTGGACGCGGAGCTTGGCGTCGAGGTTGGACAGCGGCTCGTCGAACAGGAAGAGTTTGGGATTGCGGACGATGGCCCGGCCCATGGCGACGCGCTGGCGCTGGCCACCGGACAACTGGCGTGGCTTGCGCGCGAGCATTGGTTGCAGGCCAAGCAAAGCCGCGGCCTCTTCGACGCTGCGACGGATGTCGTCGCGCGGCATGCCACGGATGCGCAGGCCGTAGGCCATGTTCTCGAACACGCTCATGTGGGGGTAGAGCGCGTAGTTCTGGAACACCATGGCCATGTCCCGCTGGGCGGGATCGCGGGCGGAGATGTCGGCGCCATCGAGCAGGATGGTGCCGGCCGTGGGGGTTTCCAGGCCGGCGACCAAGCGCAGCAGCGTGGACTTGCCGCAACCGGAGGCGCCGACGATCACCAGCATCTCGCCATCGGCGAGGGCAAGGTCGATGCCGTGCAGCACGTGGGTGTCGCCGAAGCTCTTCCGGAGCCCGAGCAATTCGAGACTGGCCATTCCGGCAACAGTGCCACGGGCGGCGGGGCGGCAACAATGGCAGCGGCGTGACATGTCGCCGGGCGGCCCCTACTTCTCCCCCTCCACCAGTCCCGCGACAAACCAGCGCTGCATCAGCACCACGACGATCACCGGCGGCAGCAGCGCCAGCACCGCGGTCGCCATCACCGCGGCCCAGTCGGTCTGCGTCTCCACCCCGATCATCTTCACGATGCCGATCACGATCGTATCCAGGTTCGGATTCGTCGCGACCAGCAAGGGCCACAGGTACTGATTCCAGCCATAGACGAACAGGATAACGAACAGGGCGGCGATGTTGGCGGCGGAGACGGGCAGGACGATGTCGCGGAGGAAACGCAGCGGCCCCGCGCCGTCCATGCGGGCTGCCTCCACCAGCTCGTCCGGGATCGCGACGAACACCTGGCGGAACAACAGCGTGGCGGTGGCGGAGGCGATCAACGGAATCCACAGCCCGTTGAACCGGTTGATCAGGCCGAAATCCGCCATCACGGTGTACGTGGGGATGATGCGCACCTCCACCGGCAGCATGAGCGTGATGAAGATCAGCCAGAACGCGGCCTGCCGCAGCGGGAAGCGGAAGAATACCACCGCGTAGGCCGACAGCACGGAGATCACGATCTTTCCCACCGCGATCGCCAGCGCCATGCCGAGCGAGATCAGCAACATGTGCCAGACCGGCTCGGTGCCCATCGTCCCCCGGGTCAGCACGCGCCAATAGACGCTCAGGCCGGACGACCCCGGCAGCAGCGACAGGTCGCCACGGGCGATCGCATTCGAGTCCTGGGTCGATCCTGCCAGCACCAGCCAGACGGGCAAGGCGAACAACACCACCCCGAGGGCGAGGGCGCCGTGCGCGAGATAATCCGGACGGTTCCGCATGCGCAAACTCCCGCGCTGCCGGTTACCGCCCGGACCGCTATTGCTTGGCGGGGGCGGCTGGCGCTGGCTGGGCCGCCGCGCCGGCACCGCCGCCGCTGGGTGAGGCCGCGGCCGGCGCCGCCTTCGCGGCAGGCTCGGGGGCAGGCAATGGCTCGGGATTCGCCGACAGCGTGCGCAGATAGGCGATCACATCGGCGCGCTGCTGATTGTTCTTGATGCCGGCGAAGGTCATGCGCGTGCCGGGCGCGTAGGTCTGCGGATCGCTGAGCCAGTGGTTCAGCGCGTCGTAGGTCCACGGCTGGCCTTTGAACTTCTCCAGCGCGGGGGAGTAGTTGAATCCCGCCTCATGATCATGCGGCGCGCCGACGATGCCGTACAGGTTCGGGCCGACGATCGGCTTGCCCCCCTGGTTGAAGGAGTGGCAGGCGGTGCAGACGGTGTGCACGAACTTGTCGCCGGCGCCTACGTCGGCCTTGGCCAGCAGCGGGGCGATCGGCGGCAATTCGACGGGAGCCGGCGCGGCGGTGCCGGAAGACGCGGCCGGCACGCCCTTGATGTCCAGCACGGACTTTTCCAGCGGCGTCTCGGACACCAGGTTGTCGGCGACCAGGCCGGTGAGAAAGAAGACGATGCCGGCGACCAGGATCGCGGCAATCCCCTTGTTGACTTCCATACTGTCCATGCGGCCTGGATTCCCCCTCGATCGGCAACGCGGCGCGAAGGGACCCGTCGGCCCGCCGTTGCGCGGTGCCGATCGCGTCCATAAGCTGCGGCCATTATAGGGAAACGACCCTGCCCCTTCAACCCGCCTCGGTCCCTTGAACCCCATCGTCGTCATCCCGGCGCGCCTCGCCTCAACCCGCCTGCCCGACAAGCCGCTGGCCGATATCCACGGCCGGCCGATGATCGTGCACATGCTGGAACTCGGGCGGCAGGCGGAACTCGGCCCCGTCGCGGTGGCCTGTGGCGACGCCGCGATCGCCGATGCGGTCCGGGCGGCCGGCGGGCGCGCCGTGCTGACCGACCCGGCGCTGCCCTCGGGCTCCGATCGCGTGTTCGGCGCACTGGCTGAGCTGGACCCCGAGGGCCAGCACGATGTGGTGGTGAACCTGCAAGGCGACTTCCCCACGCTGACCGCCGCACAGTTACGCATGGCAGTCGCGCCGCTTGCCGATCCTGCCATCGACATCGGCACCCTCGTGGTGCCGATCGTGTCGGAGGCAGAGGCCAACACGGCATCCTTCGTCAAGGCCGCATGCGCTTTCGCCGAGGGGCAGACGGTGGCACCGGCGCTGTATTTCTCGCGCCAGCCGATTCCCTGGGGCGAGGGGCCGCGCTGGCACCATGTCGGCATCTATGCCTATCGCCGCGCGGCACTTGCCCGCTATGTCGCGCTGCCGCCCTCGCTCTTGGAGCGGCGGGAGAACCTGGAGCAATTGCGGGCATTGGAGGCAGGCATGCGCATCGGCTGCGCTCGGATCGAGCATGGACCATTTGGCGTGGATACGCCGGAGGACCTGGAACGGGCGCGTCGATTGCTCGCACCGGCGGCGCGCGCGTGAACCAGGTAATCGCGTTCCAGGGCCAGCCGGGCGCCTATTCCGACCTGGCCTGCCGCACCGCCTGTCCCGACATGACCACGCTGCCCTGCGAATCATTCGAGACCGCGATGGAGGCGGTGCGCGACGGCAGGGCGGCGCTGGGAATGTTGCCCTGCGAGAACAGTCTCGCCGGGCGCGTGCCGGATATCCATCATTTGCTGCCGGGATCAGGACTGTTCGTGATCGGCGAGCATTTCCAGCGAGTGGAGCACTGCCTGCTCGCGGTGCGCGGCGCGGCGATCGGCGACCTGCGGCGCGCGCATTCGCATCCGGTCGCGCTGGGGCAGGTGCGGCACAGCCTGCGCGCGCTCGGCCTGACGCCGGTGGTGGAGGCGGATACCGCCGGCGCGGCGCAGCTTGTCGCCCAATGGGGAAGGCCGGAGGAGGCGGCAATCGCGTCGTCGCTGGCCGCGGAGATCTACGGGCTGCAGATCCTGCGGCATAACGTCGAGGACGCGGACCACAACACCACGCGCTTCTATGTCATGGCGCGTGAGCCGAAGGCGCGCGATCCGGCCGAGCCCGGGTTGATGACGACGTTCGTGTTCCGTGTTCGCAACGTGCCCGCCGCGCTGTACAAGGCGCTCGGCGGCTTCGCCACCAACGGCGTGAACATGACCAAGCTGGAAAGCTACATGGTCGGCGGCGAGTTCGTCGCCACCCAGTTCCTGTGCGACGCCGACGGCCACCCGGAGCAACCGGCATTGCGCCGCGCCCTGGAGGAGCTGGGATTTTTCTCGACCGAAGTGCGGGTGCTGGGGGTGTATCCGGCGGCGCCGTTCCGGCTGGCGCAGGGCGCTCGACCGTGACGCGACGTTGGGACCGTGCTATTTGCTGGGGATGAGCCGCCATCGGCCTCGTCACCGGCAGTGAAGGGTTTCGGCATGCCGGATCATCGCCCACTGGTGTTTTTGGACTCGAATGTCGTTCTCGATTATCTGGACGGCAAGATTTCGTGGTTATTCAACAAATCCACCGTGGCAAAGTTCCGCTACGCCATAAACCCCCTGGTGTTCCAGGAGGTCGTGCTGCGCGGAGCCGACCACGAACACCCCCGCCGATTGGAAAAGGTGATGCAACAGGCGGACATGCTGCCGATCAACATGCAGGCGAGCGAGCCTGTATTACTTCGTGCAAGACAATTTCGAGATCGTGCCACGCACTCCAACGACGTCCTTATTATCGGGAGCGCAGCCGACTGCGATTATCTGCTCTCCTCGGACAAGGTGCTGAGCAGGCTTCTGAATGGCGACAGGCCGAAAGTCCTTACACCTGCGGAGTTTCATGACGAGGCAGACCTGCGGTAATGAGGGTGTACGTCGATACCAGTACCCTGATCGACTACCTTGCTCAAGCCGCCCCGGCGGCATCCGTGCTAAGATCGCCGCATCGGCGCGGCCGCTCTCCCGCCAGGCTGTATGAGGACGCCCGTGAAGTGCTGAATCTCATCGCCACAGCTCATACTCATTAGGGTGGCACATCCACTTTGACGTTTTATGAAGTCGAGGAAGCGCTTTACAAGCAGCTTGTCGCCATCACCCGCGGCATACCGCACGCGAACTCTGTTCGCGTCACCGCATCGCGCCCGATCATTTTACAGGCTCTGGTAAGTGCGAGGCTGTTTGGCCTGCATATACTCGACGTCGGCGAAAAAACCGTCGATGCGCTGGCAAGCCATGAGATGCTGGCACGAAGGGCTGTGAGGGCAGCGGATGGTCTCCACATCGTGAGAGCGATGCACTTCGATGCGGACTTGGTGCTCGCGACCGATGCGAACTTGCTGGCCTTGGATGGAGTCCTGACCAACCTGCGGAATCGGCCAATCCGATGCTGCGACACCGATACTGCTTTGACGATGCCGCGACAACCGGCTAGCCGGATCATTTGACTCATCAATTTCGCCGCCCCTAGAATCGCCCCCCGAGGGAGAGAAGCCCATGCCCGCACTGCCCGAAGGCGCGATCGACTGCGACATCCATCCCGGCGTGCCCGAGATCAAGCAGTTGCTGCGCTACATGGAGCCGTTCTGGCAGGAATCGTTCGTCGCGCGCGGCCTCGATGGCTTCGACATGATGAGCTATCCGCCAAACGCGCCGATCACGTGCCGTCCGGACTGGCGCCGCAAGGGCCAGCGTCCCGGCAGCAGCCTGACCGATTTGCAAAAGGACGCGCTGGACACGTTCGGCATCGGGCTGGCGATCTGCAATCCGCTCACCGGCGGCCAGATCGCGGTCAGCGAGACCATGGGCGCGGCGATCTGCTCTGCCGTCAACGACTGGATCGTCGAGCACTGGCTGAACCAGGACGCCCGGCTGCGCGCCTCCATCGTGGTGCCGGCGCAGGCACCGCATCTCGCGGTGGAGGAGATCGAACGCCGCGCCGCCGACAAGCGGTTCGTGCAGATCCTGATGCCGGCGGCGTGCGAGATGATGCTGGGCCGCAGCTACTACTGGCCGATCTACGAGGCCGCGGTGAAGCACGATCTGCCGGTCGGGCTGCACGCCGGCAGCATGTACCGCTATGCGCCGACCTCGACCGGCTGGCCGTCGCATTACGTGCAGGACTACGTCGCCAATTCCAACATCTTCGAGGACCAGTTGCTGTCGCTGGTCAGCAACGGCATCTTCGTGAAATACCCCAACCTGCGCGTGGTACTGATCGAATCGGGCGTAAGCTGGCTGCCCGGATTCCTGTGGCGCGCCATCAAGACCTGGCGCGGCGTGCGCGCGGAAGTGCCGTGGGTGAAGCAGTCCCCCGCCGAGACCATCCGCGAGAACGTGCGCCTGACCGTGCAGCCGATCGACGCGCCGCCCGATCCCAACACCATCGAACGCCTGATGGAGATGATCGACAGCGACCGCATGCTGTTGTTCGCGTCCGACTATCCGCACTGGCAGTTTGAAGGCGACAAAGTTTTGCCCGACGGATTGTCGCCGGCGCTGCGCCAGCGCATCCGCGTCGACAATCCGCTGGAGACCTATCCGCGTCTCAAGGAGACCGTGCAATGAACGCATCCGTCAACGTGCTGGACCGACCGGCCGGCGCCGCGCAGACCAGTGGCATCATCGATTGCGATGTGCACCCGTTCCCCAGGCCCGGCGCGATCGAGCAATATTTGCCAGAGCGCTGGCGCAGGCATGTCGCCGAGTACGGCAAGTTCACCTACGGCATCTATGCCGGCATCGGCGCCTACCCGAGGTTCCAGCCGTATCTGTCGCGGCGCGACTCGTTTCCGCCCAACGGCGGCGCGCCCGGTTCCGACGTGGCCTTCATCCGCGAGCAATTGCTCGACCGCTACAACGTCGCCTACGGCGTGCTGGAACCGTTGCTCGGCGGCAATGCGTCGCGCAACGTGGATGAGGCGGCGGCGCTGTGCGCGGCAATGAACGACTGGCAGGCGTACGAATTCACCGATCCCGAGCCGCGGCTGCGCGCCTCCATCCTGGTGCCGCAGGACGATCCCGATGCTGCGGTGAAAGAGATCGACAAGCGCGCCGGGGACTGGCGGTTCTGCCAGGTGCAGCTTGGGTCGAAGACGACCGAGCCGATCGGCCGGCGCCGCTACTGGCCGATCTACGCGGCGGCGCAGGCGAACGGGCTGTCGATCGGGCTGCACGTCGGCGGCACGTTTTCCGCCGCGCCGTCGGCCGGCGGCTGGCCGCAATTCTATATCGAGGAGCACCACGGTCTGGTGCATTCGATGCAGAATCAGTGCGCCAGCATGATCTTCGAAGGGGTGTTCGAGGCGTTTCCCAATTTGAAGATCGTGCTGATCGAGGGCGGCTTTGCCTGGGCGCCGACGCTGGGATGGCGGCTGGATGCGCACTGGGCGAAGATGCGCGACGAAGTCCCGCAGGTGAAGCGTCCGCCATCGGAATACATGCGCACCAACCTGTGGTGGGCGACGCAGCCGGTGGAGGAGCCGGAGCATCCGGAAGATCTGCGCCAGGTGTTCGATTGGATCGGCTGGGACCGCATGGTGTATTCCAGCGACTATCCGCACTGGGATTTCGACGACCCGCACCAGGCGTTCCATTTCCAGATGACGGAAACCGAGAAGCGCCAAGTGTTCCGCGAAAATGCGCTCAGCGTCTATACGTTCCGCTAAACACGAACCTCTCCCGCTTCGCGGGCGAGGTTTCATAAGCAGCGGGAGAGGTTTGAGAAGGAGCATCCGCGATGAACGCCCCCGTCGGCGCCCTTGACCCGCACGCCGATCAGCGCCTCGGCATCATCGATTGCGACGTGCATCCCTACCCCAAACCCGGCGCGCTGAACCAGTACCTGCCAGAGCGCTGGCGCAACCACGTGTTCCACTATGGAAAATTTAACTGCGGCATTTATGCCGACCGCGGCACCTATCCGCGCTTCTCCCCCAACACCTCGCGCCGCGATGCCTGGCCGCCGGGCGGCGGCGCGCCCGGGTCCGACGTTGCCTTCATCCGCGAGCAACTCCTCGCCCCCTACAACATCGCCTATGGCGTGCTGGAACCGTTGCTGGGCGGCAACACGTCGCGCAACCAGGACGAAGCCGCCGCGCTGTGCACCGCCATGAACGACTGGCAGGCGCATGACTTCGTCGACCCCGAACCGCGGCTGCGGGCCTCCATCCTGGTGCCGCAGGACGATCCCGCCGCCGCGGTGAAGGAAATCGACAAGCGCGCCGGCGACTGGCGGTTCGCACAGATCCAGCTCGGGTCGAAGACCTCGGAACCGCTGGGGCGCCGCCGCTACTGGCCGATCTTCGCCGCGGCCCAGGCGAACGGCCTCTCCATTGGCCTGCACATTGGTGGAACCCAGAGCAGTACGCCGTCCGCTGGGGGATGGCCGCAGTTCTATGTTGAAGATCACCACGTGCTGGTCCACTCGATGCAGAATCAGGCCGCCAGCCTGATCCTGGAAGGCGTGTTCGAGGCCTTTCCCCGCCTGAAAGTCTGCCTGATCGAGGGCGGCTTCGCCTGGGCGCCAAGCTGGGCGTGGCGGCTCGACGCCCACTGGGCGAAAATGCGGGATGAAGTACCGCAGGTGAAGCGTCCGCCATCGGAATACATGCGCACCAACCTCTGGTTCGCCACCCAGCCGGTAGAGGAGCCCGAGCAACCGGAAGACCTGCGCCGGGTGTTCGAATGGATCGGCTGGGACCGGATGGTCTATTCCAGCGACTATCCGCACTGGGATTTCGACGATCCGCACCTCGCCTTCCGTTTCCAGATGAGCGAGCAAGAGAAGCGCCTGCTGTTTCACGACAACGCGCTGAAGGTCTACACGTTCCGCTGACCAAACCGCGTCCGCGCGTTCCGCTAACAAAGCCGCGCCTGCGCCGCGATGGCGGCTGTGCACAGCCGGTAGCGTCTGGCCGACGCCGACGCGCGCTGCCGATCCGCTCAACGATGCAACCCCAGACCGGGTGCTTGACGCGCGGAGAAGTTCGGCCCGCCGGCCGCGGCGGCGCCCCGGGCCGGTGCCCCCGGGCCGGCGCCCAGGCCGGCGTCCCAGGCCGGCGCCCCAGGGCCGGTTCACGGACGCAAAACCCCCGCGGATCCACTTCGAACCGTCGCCGGATCAAAACCGGCAACCCGGCACCTTCGTGCTCACGCGCGGTTGGCGTGCCAAACCGCCGACGGACGCCACATGCATCTCAGCCTTGGGGGAGTGGTGCATGCAACTCGTCCGCGTTGGACCGGGACGCGATCTCCGTGTGGATTTCTTCCGCGGTCTGGCGCTGTGGTGGATGTTCGTCGATCACATACCCGGCAACGTCGTGCGCCATTACACGCTGCACGACGTGGCGCAGTGCGACGCCGCGGAAATCTTCGTGTTGCTGGCCGGGTTCGCGGCCACCAAGGCCTATGCCGGCACGATGGACCGGCACGGCTGGCTGTACGGCGCCGCCGACGCGGTGAAACGCGCCTGGACGCTCTACATCGCCCACATCTTCCTGTTCGTCATCTACGCCGCCCAGGTCTCCTGGGTGGCGGAGCACTTCGGCCGCCCCGGCTACATCACCGAGATCAAACTGAACGCCCTCGCCCAATCGCCCTATCAAGCGATGCTGCAGGTGCTCACGCTGCGCTACCAGCCCAGCATGCTGAACATCCTGCCGATGTACGTGGTACTGCTCTGCATGTTCGCTGCCACGATGCCGCTGTTGCGCCGTCCCCGCCTGCTGCTGGCGCTCTCGCTCCTGCTCTATGCCGCCGCGGGCCTCGGTTCGTTCAACCTGCCGGGGTGGCGCGGCACCGACTGGTACCTCGATCCGTTCTCCTGGCAGCTCATCTTCATCATCGGTGCGCTGCTTGCCTACGCGCCACCGGACCTGCGCCGCGTGTCGCGCCTGCTGGACTGGCTGGCGGGGCTGGCGCTCGCCTGGGGCGTGGCGCTGATCCTCGTGGTACGGCCCAACGCACCTGCGATGCCGTGGTTGCCGCATTCGCTGCTCGATGCATTGCTCGGCATCGACAAGACCGTGGAAGTGCCGGCCCGCCTGATCTCCCTGCTCGCCTTGCTGTGGCTGGCGATCCGGCTGGTCCAGGCCGACGCCGCCTGGCTGCGGGGACGCGCCGCCGGCGTGCTGGAATTGCTTGGCCAGCACTCGCTGCCGGTGTTCTGCTGCAGCATCCCGCTCGCCTTCCTGTGCCGCCTCGGCACCCATGCCGATCACGGTGTGGCGATGCAGGCCGCGATCAATGGCGGCGGGATGCTGGTCTTGCTCGCCACGGCGGCGCTTGCCGCCTGGACCGGCCAGCCTGGCCGCATGCAACGCCCGCTGGCCACGGCCGCGGCCCCCGCGAAGACCGCCGCCGCGGGCGCCGCGGTCCGGCCCGCCCCGACGCTGGCTTCCCCGCCAAGACCGGCGGCCGCGCCGCGCCTGCGCGAGACGATGCCGGCGGCGCACTGATCCGAGCCGGTCCGGGCAGCACGGCGGCGCTCCGGCTGCCGCCGGCGCGGGGGCACAGGGATGTAGGGTGATACCCTACAAATAGCCTTGCACATCCGTAAAACCTGACGCTACGCTCCCCGGGCACCCGCGACGAGACCCTGCCGCCGGCGGGCCCGGCAGCCGGACGAGTCCTGTGCCAAAGCGGGGGAATCCCCGCAGACCTCGCAAAACAGGCGCCCGGACACGATCCGCGCCAAACAGGGAGACTACACGTGGCAACAACAAGCGATGGTGTCCGGGGTTCCGCCGGCTCGCAGCAAGTCCCATGGTGGAAAGAGCCCACCAAGGATCAATGGTACGCCTTCATCGCAGCCTGGCTCGGCTGGACGCTGGATGCCTTCGACTTCACCGTGTTCCTGCTGATCATGCACCCGATCGCCGAGACCTTTAACGTCTCGATGACCGAGGTGACCTTCGTCTTCACCATCACGCTGTGGATGCGCCTGATCGGCGCCACCGCCTCCGGCTGGTTCGGCGACCGCATGGGCCGCAAGGCGCCGCTGATGATCGCCATCCTCGGCTATTCGCTCTGCAACTTCGTTGCCGGCTTCTCCCCCACATTCATGTTCCTGTTCTGTGCCCGCGCCGTCCTGGGTCTGTTCATGGGTGCCGAGTGGCCTGCCGGCGCGGCGCTCGCGATGGAAACCTGGCCGCAACGCTCCCGCGGCCTGATGGGCGGCGTGCTGCAAGGCTCCTGGGGCCTCGGCTTCCTGCTGTCCTTCGCGATCTACGGCCTGTTCTTCAATTCGATCGGCTGGCGCGGCATGCTCTGGGTCGGCGTGCTGCCCGCCCTCGCGGTCGTATACGTCCGCTTCTTCGTCAAGGAGCCGGAAGTATGGGTGCAGAACCGTGACAACCAGCGCACCCAGAAGCGCGAGGTCAAGGTACCGCTGTTCACCATCTTCAAGCCCGGCATGATCCTGAACACGCTGAACTGCTGCTGGTTCATGGCCAGCGGTTTCGT
>Ga0335072_10007543_pt1 | contig 15825 bp, 5 predicted proteins | sample Lox_Sample_21_FD_206725 | JGI IMG/M metagenome (GOLD analysis project Ga0335072, IMG submission 206725) | Soil microbial communities from Loxahatchee National Wildlife Refuge, Florida, United States - Lox_Sample_2.1 | ecosystem: Environmental > Terrestrial > Soil > Wetlands | place: USA: Florida... | reverse complement strand
ACGCTCAATGTTTGACTGCAGAATCACCAGTTTGCTATCGATCTTGATCGGCCGGCCGACCGGATCTTCTCCGGCCAACGATTCCGGATCCGTCAGTTTGTACAGTGTGTCCTTCAGTCGTCCATCGAGACTATTGAGTCGTTCGATAATCTCCTTCTCCTTAGCGTCATTTCCGAGCCGCTTTTTTAGTTGAGCGATTTGGTCGCGCACACTTATCAGGTGATTGGCCGCCGTTTCAACCCTATTGAGTTCGTCACCGGCACCTCGCGCAAGCTCGAACTGTTGCTGCAGGTCAGACAAACTCGCGTTTACGCGGGGATCAGAACGCAGTTCCAGAGGTTCTGCCATTGAGCGGCCGCCAACCGTGAGAAGAATCTGATATGTGCCCGGAACAGCCAGAAGGCCCTGCGGCTTCCCACCCCATAGTTCAACGTGAGGTACGTGCGCCGGCGCTTGATAATGCAGGTCCCAGACGAAGCGATTGGCGCCAGCCTCAAACGGTAGTTTCTCAGCCTTTTGTTCCTCTACTTCCTCGTCTGATTGCTCGGGTTCTTTCCCCTGACTCGCTTCCTCAGGCGACTGCGAGGAGAAGGAACGCACAAGATTTTTATTGGAGTCGAGAATCTCGAGCTTTATGGGGGTTTTCGGCGCCTCTTTCAGCCAATAATCGATCACAGCGCCATGCGGCGGATTCTTGCCAGCGTTTGGTCCCTCATCTTTGCCCGTGCTGCTTCGGAGACGGTACGCCACTTGAGGTGTAAAGAGATAAACGTCCGGATTGCCGGAAATGGCTGCGTACTGACGCAAAGGGGAGATGTTATCGAGCACCCAGAATGAGCGTCCATGCGTGGCTACAACAAGGTCATCGTTGTGGATAGTGAGATCGTAGATCGGGGCGTGCGGCAAATTCAGTTGCAGCGTTTCCCAATGAGCGCCGTTATCACGCGAACAGTAAATGCCGATTTCGGTACCGGCGAAGATGAGGCCCTTTTGCTTGGGATCTTCTTTGACCACGTGCACGTACGCATTGGACGGAAGACTGTCGACCAACTTCAGCCACGATTTCCCAAAATCAGAGGTGTGATAGATGTAGGGCTGAAAATTGTCTAGGGCATGGCAATCCACCGCAGCCCATGCACTCGCAGCATCAGAGTCTGAAGGCTCGATGCTATCGATAGAACACCACGCGGGAAAATCCTTGGGAGTAACGTTCGCCCAGTTTTTTCCGCCGTCTCTGGTGAGTTGGACGAGACCATCGTCGGTTCCCACCCAGATCTGATCTTTTTGAACGGGAGACTCGCCGATCGCAAAAATCGTGTCATAGTACTCGATGCTTGTATTGTCCTGAGTGATCGGGCCGCCGGAGGACTGCTGTTTCGACACGTCGTTACGGGTCAAATCCGGACTGATAACGCTCCATTTTGAACCCAGGTCGCTGCTTTTGAACAGCACTTGCGCCGCATGGTAAAGCACTTTTGGATCATGCGGCGAGAGCGCAATCGGCGCGGTCCACTGAAAGCGGTATTTGAGCCCTGCCGCCGCGTGGCCCATCGGGTTATCAGGCCACTCCGTGATGCTGTCCACTTCGCCGGTGTGCTGGTTGTAACGACTCAAAGAACCATCGTAGGAACCTGCGAATACGATGTCCGGGTCATCGTTGGCAGGAAAAACGAATCCGCTCTCTCCACCTGCCACAGCATACCAATCGGAATCGCCAATTCCAGAATCGTCCGAGCGAGACGCGATCGCGACCGTTCCGTTGTCTTGCTGAGACCCATAGAGGTGATAGTCGAAGCGATTGTCGGTTGAGACGTGATAGAACTGCGCCGTTGGCTGGTTATCCTGGCTGCTCCAGGTCTTCCCATCATCTACGCTGATGCTGGCGCCGCCGTCATTGGCAACGATCATCCGCTTTGGGTTCTTTGGGTCGATCCACAGGTCGTGGAAATCGCCGTGGGGCGCGTGCAGTTCAGTAAACTTCTCGCCTCCATCTGTGGATCTATAACACTCAACGCTCAGGATGTAGACCCGATCCGCATTCTGCGGGTCCGCATAGACATGGGTAAAATACCAGGGTCTTTGGCGCAAGCGATGATCGCCGTTGATGAAGCGCCAGCTTTCTCCACCATCCTCAGATTGGTAGAGGCCTCCTTTTTCTGCCTCTACGAGGGCATATACGCGCGACGGATTTCCTGAAGAGAGCGCGAGTCCAATGCGCCCTAACGGCCCTTTCGGTAATCCTTTCTCTAGTTGTTTCCAGGTGACCCCTTCGTCGAAAGATTTGTAAATGCCGCTACCGGGGCCACCACTTTCAAAATGCCAAGCTGAGCGCTGCGTCTGCCAGAGCGCTGCGTACAAGATGGATGAATTCTTGGGATCCATCTCCAGATCGATAGCGCCGGTGCGGTCGTCCTTATAGAGTACCTTTTGCCAGGTTTTACCGCCGTCCGTTGTGCGGAAGATACCACGTTCGGCATTTGGCCCCCACGCGTGTCCCAGTGCGGCGACGACAACCACGTCTGGATCTTTCGGATCAATGACAATTTTTCCGATGTACTGTGTATCTTTCAGACCGACATTTGCCCAATGTTGGCCGGCATCAGTGGACTTGTACACTCCGTCACCGAACGAGATGTCGCCGCGAATACATGTCTCTCCCGTGCCCACATAAATAATGTTGGGGTCAGAATCTGCGACCGCAATCGAACCGATGGAAGATACCGGCTGGGAATCAAAAAGAGGGTTCCAGGTGTTGCCGCCGTTGTTGCTGCGCCAAACACCCCCGGCAGCCGCGCCGAAATAATAGGCATTAGGGTCGTCTGGGACTCCGGCAACCGCTATTGAGCGACCGCCCCGAAAGGGGCCGACCAGTCGCCACTGCAGGCTGGCGGCCAACGACGCCGCAGTTCCCGGAATAGGCTTTTTCTGCGGCGATTCCTCAGGTGTCACAGGCGAAGTGCTGCTTGTGGCGGGATTCTGCAGCGCGCACAAGCATGAGCTAGCGATCAGGTGACATAAGGAAAGGACAATAATGAGTCCTAGTGCTCGGATGACTTTTGACATCACGCAGTAGTTTTCCCCAATTTATTTGTTCGAGACTCCATCTTCTAAGGCAAGCCTGGATTCTAATGCTGAGCCGGGCTAGGCTCTGAACCAGACGCCGTGGGACTTGCCTCCAGATAGCGATCGAACCACTTCACAGTGCGTCGAAGCGCATCAATCTGGTCTTCTCGCTTGCGCCATCCGTGGCCTTCTTGCGGGTAATAATGAACGTCGACAGTGTTTCCTTTAGCCCGCAGCGTGTCGACAATCTGCTCGGCTTCTTCTTTGGGAACGCGAATGTCGTTCTCACCCTGCAACAGCAGAAGCGGAGCTTTTTCCCCGCTGACATAATTCATAACCGAAGTCTTGTCATAAACGGCAGCATCGTGTTCCGGTGTTCCCAGCAGTCCCTTCACATATTCCTGCAGGAACGGATCAGCGTGCGTCAGCATAGTTCGCCAGTTCGATACTCCAAAGGCGGCCACTCCGGCGGCCCATACATCCGGGGTCTTGCTCACGGCCATCAGTGTCATGAAACCGCCGTACGATCCCCCCGTGATTCCAACCCGCTTGCTGTCCAGGTAGCCAGTCTGTTCGAGAAATTTGACGGCGAAGATTTCATCTTGAAGATCGCCGCCACCGAGATCCTGATAATTCGCTCTCTGGAACGGCATGCCGTAACCGGTCGAACCGCGCACGTTGGGAGCGAGGCAGACGTATCCCCGTGAAGTTAGGGCAGCCGCTGTCGGATTCCATCGATCCAGAGTCTGGCCCGTGGGCCCGCCATGTGGAATCACGATGGCGGGATTGGTCTGATCTCGTTTCAGATTGAAGGGAATCCAGAGGATCGCACTGATTACGGTTCCATCGAAACTTTTGTAGTGGACGATTTCTGAAGGCGGCACGTAGTCGGGATCGATCGACGCGATCGCCGAATGGGTCAGCTGTGTGCCCGAGTTCGAACCTAGATTATAGAGCCACAAATCGGCCGGCTGGCGAGAACTCTCGTGAAGCACCAGCAGCTTCTTGCTGTCAGGAGAAAAGGCACTTGGATCCGTTTCGAGAGAATTCAGACCCTCAAGCCCGCGCAGTTTGGAAGCCTTCAGACTCGCCGTGTCAACCAGGTAAACATCCTCCCGACTGTCCTGGTTTACGCTGTATGTGAACACACGGCCGTCGGGAGACCAATCGCCAGGTGTTGCGTCCCATTCGCCGTGAGTGAGCCATTTGACCTTGTGCGTCTTCAGATGGAGTATGCCGACGCGCGAATGCTCCACACCATCATTCGAGCTGATAAGCAAGCGATCGTCGTTGGGAGAGAGACCCGAAGCGGAGTTCAGAACTCGACCGCTATGCGGCGTAAGATTCTCACTTCTTCCGGTCGTTGCGTCGATGCGGTAGACGTCGGAATCCGCGAAACTGTTTTCCATGCGTGCAGCAAACACATAGCGACCGTCGTGGCTCCAGCAAATCCTGTTCCAATAGCGCTTGGGATCGGTTTCATTCGTGAGAGCGCGGACCGCATGGGTTTGCCAGTCCATGACCATCACATTAGTTGAGGGCGATTTCGAGGTCTTGGCATTGAACACAATCCATTTGCCGTCTGGAGAAAACCGCGCTGCAGTTTCGCGTACGTCCGGCGTATTCGTCAGATTGATCGACTGGCCGCCGCGAACAGGGATCGCGTAAAGGTCGTATTGTTCGTTGCCGCCCTTATCCTGTTGGTAAACGATCCATTTCCCATCTGGCGAAAAGGTCGGCGCATACTGGGCATCGTCGGATTGCGCCATCTGGATCGGCCAACCGCCGGAAGAACTGACTTTCCATAAATTCATGCGGCCAGTCAGGTTCGTGATAACCGCGATTTCCTCGCCGTCCGGAGACCAGGCCGAGCCACTGATGGACCGCGTATAGAAAAGATCGTCGATAGAGATGGCAGTCGCAGCGGGATTGTTAAGCGATTCTACCGCCTTCGGGTCGGTGGCCCGAAGATGAGTATCGATCTGCGCCGTAGCCGCGAGAAACGACGCCGTAGCAAAACAAAAGACGCAGACGATTCTTGGCATTGCTGCTCTCAGTATCGAAGCTCAGTTTACATCCTTTGATTTCGGTCCAATTCGTTCTTCGCCAGGCAGTTCACTCGAGTCCGGAATTAAAACATCCACTTTAGTGCAAACTGAATCACCCGCGGAGCAACGATTGTCGGGCCAGTGATTTCACCAAATCCTGCCCCAGTACATGGAGGCTGAGAGGGGCCTGCCAACCCGAGCGTGCACCCCGTATTGGGATCGTTAAAGATCGGGTGATTGAAAAGGTTGAAGAATTCCGAACGGAACTCAATATTTGAGCCTTCCTTCGGCAGCCGTAGTTTGAAATTCTTCACGACTGCAAAATCAAAGTCGACTTCGCCGGGTCCAGCAACATTTCCTATCGGCGCGTTCCCAAAAGCACTAGCTAGCGGGTCGACTGTCGGATCGAGAACTGGTGGGGCAGTGAAGCAGGCTGCATTGAAGTAACTACTGTTATTGTGGATCTTGTTTTGTATCGACCCAGAGCTAGCTGTCTTGCACCCTGGCGTGTAATCGGGGCGATCATAAGGGATCCCGTAGGCGTTGTTAGGGTTACTGAGAATAGCGGTCAACTGGTGCCCGTTTTGCAGCGTGGTGACGCCTGAAACTCCCCAGCCCCCAAGCACTTCACCCGTTAGGGATGAAAGGTTCGCGGGGTGAGGGAGTTGATAAGAATAGCTCACCACTAAACGCTGCGGTCGAATGAAAGCTTCCGGACCGTAGCTGGTTTGCCGGGCGGTGAATTGATTGCCAAAAATGCTGCCTCCAAAACCACCTCCGACCACGCCGCCTTGAGTGTCGGTCAGGTCGCGAGCATAGGTATACGCGATCAGAAAGTTGAGACCGTGACTGAAATGCTTGTTCAGGCTGGCCTGCAGAGCGTTATAGGACGCCTCACCTCCAGGTTCATTCAAAAGCAGTCCCGCTGGGTTCCATCCCTCATACGGAACGCGCAACGGAATGTTGGTTATAGTGTTTGTAGTCTGACCTCGAATCGGATTCGTTGCGCTAGCCAAATCGGCCTGATTGGCGTAAACGTTTTCGAACAACTTCGTTCCCCTGCCGCCCACAAATCCGACATCGAATATGAAGTCTTTCGCCACTTCAGACTGCACATCCATGCTATATCTCTGCCACACCGAGGGTTGATAATTCTGGCTTGGACCTTGGAAGGTCTGGCTGCTGGTTGAGGTATACGGAGTCCAGGACGGGAAACTTGGAATCGTTTGCGGAATCGGGTTCTGCAGCGATGCCGCCGCATTGGGCGAACCTATATTCAAAACCACAGATGCCCATGGCTGGGCGGTGAGTGACTGGATCAGACCGTTTCCATCAAACCGACTGCGAAAATAACCGTAGCCGCCCCGCAACACGACACGATTTGTCTCGGGAAGCTGCCACGCAAAGCCCAACCGCGGCTCTAAACTGTTTTGGCCCACCCCTTGAATTCCGAATTTATTACTTCCTTGCGCCACGCCAGTCGGCGGAGTTCCGGGATAGTTTGAAGGTACGATGTAGCCGGCCAGAGTTCCCGTGGCCGGCGGGTTTGGATTAACCAGATTCAGGTTTAGTCCAGTGTTGCGTCCCTGTGCTTCAGAGAAATCGCCGAGGTGCTCGAAGCGCAATCCCACATTTAGAGTGAATCGCGGCGTCAACTTGATGTCATCCTGTACGTAGGCATTCCCGTCCCAGTACCGATAATGCCTGCCCAAAAGACCGGGCAGGGCCAAGTCCAGATACTCATTGCTGTAAGGAACTCCGACGGCCGCAGTGCCGTTATCGTTCGCGTCGAGCCCCAGAAGGAAATCGGCAAAGGTCAGATAGATTCCGGCTCCGAAGTATTGGAAATTTGCTTCATTGGTTTGGGCCTTGGTGAAGCCGCCACCAAAACGCAAATTGTGATGTCCTCGGGTCCAGGCTAGAGAGTCTTCAAGGACATAGGTGTCTTGCCCGAACGGCGCTGTCTGCCCGTAGCCTCCGAGCCCGACTTGCGAGATACCGATACCAGGCATCGCATTCGCGAAACTCGGAACGGTGGCGCCAATATCGGACCAACTGAACAACTCGCCCTGAACTTTTTCGCCCAAGCTGTGGTTGAAACCAAATACCAACTGGTTCAGCAGGTTCGAACGGAACGTGTACGTGTGCGTGATGGAAGCATTCCTGAAATTCCCGACAATTCCATAAGGAAAGCCCGGAACGCCGGTACCGGCTGAGTTTGGAGCAGGAATTGTCTGCGTAGCTGTGCTGTTGGCGAAGAAGAACCGTCCTTGCAGGCGGCTTTTCGAATTCATGGAATAGTCGACATTCGTCATGAACTGATCTTCGGTGAATGGGCAGGGCACACTGAAACTCGCGCTTCCCTGCGTATCGGAATAAGGACCAGCAGTGATCGTCTGCGGAGTTGGGATCAGGAAGCCACCGTCAGGCCCCTTCATCTGCATTAATGTCAACGCGACGGGATTAATGTTGGAACCATCACTGGCAATCGCCGGTCCTACGCCACCAAGCAGGTTCTGAATTTCGCCGCGCTGCCCACCGAAAACCGCGCCCAATCCGGCGGCAGATCGGTCATTGGTCAGCGGGGGAAGCATCGTAGTGACCGCGCAACCGGAACTCACGCCGTTCCGCTGCCGCGTGCCTTGATAGGACCCAAAATAAAGCAGCTTATCTTTGATAATCGGGCCGCCAAGAGTAAAGCCGAACTGATTTTGCTTCAATACCTGCCGCGGTTGCGCGTTCATTTTGTTGAACCACTCATTCGCGTTCAGAGCATCGTTGCGGAAAAATTCGAACACCGAACCGTGAATGGCATTCGAGCCAGTCTTGGTAAGCACATCCACCACGGCGCCACCATTGCGTCCGTTGGCGGCGTCATATTGTCCTGTTAGAACTTTGAACTCCTGAAGTGTATCGGGATTCGGCACCGGCAATCCGCCGGTAAAAAGACCGGCGCCAAAATTGTCGTTCACCTCCACGCCATTCATTTGGAAGTTGTTGTCGTTAGTGGTGCTTCCGCCAGCGGAGAACCCATCGCCGGCAGACGCCAAACTGGCGTTTCCTCGGCCTAGATCACCCGCGTTGGTGATCTCGGTTGAGACGCCTGGGTTGAGTCCGATAATCTGCAGATAGTCTCTGCTAACGAGGGGAAGAGATTCGATTTCGCGGCTGTCCGTCACACTGCCCAATTGCGCCGATTCGGTCTGGACCTGAGACTCCGCTCCGGTAACCGTAACAACCTCGTTCACGGCACCCACAGCCAACTTTGGATTGATCGCACTCGTCTCTGTTACACCAACCGTGACGTCATTGGTTTCCCACGTGCGAAAACCAGTCGCGGTCACCCGTGCGCGATATTTCCCCGGTGGGAGGAGGGGGAACGAGAAACTTCCGTTGGAACTTGACGCCGTTGTCCGCTTGTCGCCGGTTGCCACGTTCGTGACTGTGATCTGAGCGTTGGAGACCACAGCTCCAGATTGGTCCGTCACGATTCCGCTGACTGCGCCAGTCGAGGCGTTCTGCCCTACCGCAGGCAGCAACAACAACGCACTTACCATCAAGAGCAACGTTAGAGATCGTCGCAGCATGAGACCCCCTTGCCGAGTTTTGTCGTATGCAACGTTCATTGCATGACCACCAGTTATTCAAGTAGGCCGCAATTATGGTACCGCGTTCTACTCTTTGTCAATGCACAATTTGTACCGGTATTTCTCGCTAAAACGGCGTGCAACGCACGTTGCGACTCGCTAGAATTCAAAATTATTCACACGCGACCCGACAGGCCACGGACCGCGCGGGTGGCGTTAAGCGGCAAGCAGCAGTGCTGACAGTCTGGATGTGGAGTGTGTCGGAAATGTGCTGGCGCCCTTCGGCACCATCCGAAAGAGCTAGACGGAAAATGATGCTCCAGCGGGGCAGCATGCTGGGTGCTGAAGGGATAAGGCCAATTATCGAATGACTGCAGGCGAAGCATACTGGTTCTTAAAGACAACGCCTGCCTTCATCACGAAAGTCACATGTTCGAGAGTCCGAACATCAATGGTGGGATCTCCGTCGACGGCAATGATGTCCGCCCATTTCCCGGGCTCAATGGCTCCTGCCTTGTTCTTGAGCCCAAGCAGGTCGGCGGCATTGATCGTTGCCGTCTGAATCGCTTGCAATGGTGTCATGCCAAGTTGCACATATTCAGAGAACTCGCGCGCGTTCAGACCATGGGGAAAAACGGCAGCGTCCGTGCCGAAGGCAACTTTGACGCCGGCTTGGAAGGCACGGCGCTGGTTGACCTTCGCCTCAGCCAATACATCACGCAACGTTTTCGCCATCTCTGGTGACAGGTGCAAATCGTCCTCGTGTTCCAATAGCCAGTCGCTAACATAGGTCGTGGGGACGAGGTAAGTACCATTCTTCTTCAATGCCGCGATGGCGGCATCATCCATAAGATACCCATGTTCGACGGAATCCACTCCCGCATCGGATGCCATTCGGACACCTTCGGCACCATGAGCATGTGCGGCCACACGGCGGCCAAGACGATGGGCTTCGGCGACGATAGTTTGCATTTCCGCCATGCTGTACTGAACCCCGCCTGGATCGGTCGTCGACAGCAGGCCTCCAGTCGCGCACATCTTGACGACGTCAGCGCCATACTTAATCACCTCGCGCACCTTGTGCTGAACAGCCTCTACACCGTCGGCGACGCCCGGCGAAGTGTAGTGATACTGATAAGCCATTCGGATGTTGTCGCACGATCCGCCATCAATTGTGATCGCGGGACCACTAGCGAGGATGTGGGGACCGATCACGTCGCCATCGTTGATCGCGTCGCGCAGAGCCACGTCAGGATAACCATCGGCGCCAACGTTGCGGATGGTCGTGAAGCCAGCCTCGAGCGTGAGTCGTGCGTTTCTTGCGCCTTTCAACGCCCGCCGCGCATCGGAAATCGCTACCTTATCCAAGTCACTGATCTCGGGATCGCCTGTGATGTGTTCGTGCGCATCGATCAGGCCGGGGAGGACAGTTGCCTGGCGCAGGTCGACCACCGTACTCGATTTCGGCGCTCCGGAATCCGGAACTACATCGATGATGAGACCATCTCGAATAATGATTTGCTGGTCGCGCAGCATGCGCCCGGTACGCACGTCGAGGAGGCGCCCAGCGCGAATCACGACTTCCTGCGCCGAATTCGGTGCCTTCTGGGCCCAACTTACGCCGCCTACGAGCAGAGTCGCTAAGATGCATATCGCTTTCTGAATTTCTGATCGATTCGTCATTAGTAATTCCAGGACTCTGCACTCTCGGCGCTCGGGACATTGCGCTCGATTTCCGTGGCCATTGCGCGCAACATATCTGCGGTCGGTGTCGGACGAATTCCATGGCCTTTTAACGGGCGGCCATATAGAAAGGATCCCGCATAATAAGGATTCTTCGTGTTCGAAAGAAATTCATCCGTGCGATACACGGCAAGGTTCAAATAAAAGTTGTCCATGTCGCCGACGTAAAAATGCAGCTTGCCCACCAATCGAGGACCTATACGTTGCCAGTTCTCCCGCAAGTAATAGTCAAGGTCATAGCCGTGATCGCGCATATACAAGGCAACCTTGTGATCGATTTGGCCCGTTTGTTTGTTCCACAGCGGCACGGGGTAACCATCGTCGCCGACCGGGCCATAGATCGCCTGCCATGCGTCACTCTGTTCCCCAGAGCGTCCTCGGCTGCCAAGTACTGCTTCAAGTTGTGATTCTTGCTCCTCGTCCACGATTACTTGGCCGTTGGGCAGTCGCATGAATGGACGCCGCACCTGCTGCCAATCGGTGCTGCCGAGCGTGAGACCGACGCCGCTTGTCGCCGGCGCATAGAACATGTTCTCGTCTTCGTAGATATCAGTTAAACCCCAATAGTGAAAGTCGATTGGGTCAGGATAGTACACCCACGCGCCGCCAAAAAAATCTGGATGCTGCACCTGCAGCGCAAGAGATTCCCAGCCACCTGTAGAGCCGCCTGATAGCACGCGGGCATACGACTGATGAATGATGCGGAAGTGCGATTCGATATAAGGGATCAGCTCTGCCATGATTGCGTCGCCGTATGGGCCGTTATTGGCTGAGTTGACCGCGTAGGAATTGTCGTAATAGGGCGTCGGATGAAGGAAAGTCACAAGTAGCATGCGAGGGAAGTGGTCCGAGGTCCAATCTTTGAAAAGCTTAAAGCCCTCGCCCTGACGCATCGCCAAAACTGAGCCTTCAGGTGCGTCAGGCGCCTGCTCGCGGAAGTGATACGCCGGTGAAAGGCTGAAATGATCTTGCTCGTAATCGACCGGATAGTAAACATTCGGATGTTCATCGTAGCCTTTCGGCAATAGCACGACCGCACCGAGATAGATTGGCTCGCCCCAAAATTCCGTCAACAATTTGCTCTGGATTTTGAGATGTTTAACCCAGGGAGTATCCGCCGGAACCGTAGTCGGTGAAATGACCTGCGTCAGTTCTATTCGTACCGAGTATCCGGCAGGATCGAGGTGAACCTTCTCTACCCGGCTATAAAGATTGCCGGGTGAAGAAAACATGTTTTGCCCTTCCCATTGATCCATGTGGGCCCACACCCTGTGGCCATCGGCGCGGTGAAACTCTGTGTAGACGTTAAGAAATGCTTGGACGAAATAGTCGCCCGGTGGAACGTCGCGCAGGCTGCGTGTGGGGTAGCCGAGCGCAGAGGAATCGATGACAGCAGGACTTCCGGGCTGCAATTGCTCAACATTGACAGCAAAGAACGGCGCGCCCAAATAGCGCGCCCCAGCCTGAAAACGAGGCTCTTTGTTTGGATCATGAGTAATGATGACGAAAACTCGTCCGGTCACTGGCTTATTGAGAACGGCTGTGGGAACCGAAATCTCAAACCTAGGGCCGACCTGCTGAGCGAATGCGTTCGGCGCCCACGCACAGAATGCCAGCGCCAGCCATACGATTTTTGTGGCTGCCCAATCCATTCGCATCTCAGTTGTCATCCTCACCTGATTTCTCCTCACTCTCGACCGTCTTGGCGGGCACTGTAATGTATGGCAGTTGAGCCTCGCGCATGGCGGCGTTCAGCGCATCGAGATCTGATCCCGCAGCTTTCTCCAGACGAGCAGAAAATCGCGTGAGTTCATCCTCCAGGCTCGCAAGTTTCTCCTTTTGAGTCGGCGTCGGTGCAGCAGCATGGGCTTCGAATGAATAAAGTAGTTCCGCAAGCTGGCGGATGAGAGGAGTAGAGGTTTGATGTAAGGGATCCCGCTTCTTGGGACCTTTGATTTCCGTCAGCAGTTCTGACACTTCATGTGAGAGAGCATCGGCAGGCGACTGTACTGAAGCCGGGATCTTCACCCCGTTTTTCTTCCACACTTCGGACGCCTCACTAAGAGCGCGATCGAGAGCCGTCACTTTGCTTTGGGCCGACATGCCGCGCTCGTAGAGTTCAAATGCCTGCATCGTGAGTTCGTCGTGCGCCTGGCGATCTCCGGGGCTGAGCGTGACGTTTGGGTCGTCTTGAACGCTCACGCTTCCACTCGCAACGGCACTCCCAGCTTTTACTTCCACCGAATATTCGCCCGGAGGGACTATTGGCCCGGGCATTCCAAGGTGAGGAAGCGAGTGGTAAATCAGAAAACCCTGCTCTGCGCCCCAAACCTGCAAATCGAGCGGCTTGTTCGCCGTTGTATAACGCAGGTCCCAATTCACGCGATGGAGTCCCGCATGGCCGCTGCCTTCGATCTGCTGCACCGGCTTGCCTGCATGGTCGCGAACGGTTAGTGTCACCTTCTCTGCATCTTGCTTGAGGTAATACCAGATCAGCGCTCCGTAAGGCGGGTTCGGCGCGGTGAAATAGTGATCACCATTGTAGGCATTACTCGAAATAAATAGGCGCCAGGAGATAGCAGGCCGCATATGAAAGAGGTGAAGGTCGGAATCGAGAACAGTTTGATTCAGTTCTTCGAGTGGCCGGATGTCATCCAGAACGTAGAAGGACCGCCCGTGAGTGGCTAGGATGAGATCGTGTTCGCGGGGCTGAATGCGAATATCGTCGACCGGAACGTTAGGAAGACCAGATCCAAACTTATGCCAGGACGCGCCGCGATCGAATGTGATGTAGGCACCGTACTCCGTTCCTGCAAACAAAAGATTCGGATTGGCGGGATCTTCTCTCAGTACTTGGACCGTACCGCCGTTCGGAATGCCGTTCGCAACTGACGTCCAAGAACGGCCGAAGTCATTCGTGCGAAAAATGTAGGTCTTGAAATCGTCGGAGCGATGCCCGTCAAAAGCGACATACGCTACATTGGGTGCGGCATTAGAGGCAACAATGCTGCTGCCCCATAAGCCTTGCGGCAGATCTGGAATGGCGCTGGCTACATTCTTCCAAGTTTGCCCACGATCCCGGGACAATTGAACATTCCCGTCCTCAGTGCCGACCCAAAGTATGTTCGGATCAAGCGGCGATTCAGCGATCGTCGAAATCGAAGGATAAGCAGCTACTCCATAATTCAATGACACAGTGTCAGCACTGGGAGACTTCCCAAGGATCAGCAGCTTGTTGCGATCTGCCGCGGTCGTCAGATCATCGCCGAGTCTTGTCCAGCTGTTGCCGCGATCGGTTGACCTGAACAGGAAATTCGCTCCGAAGTACAAAACCTTTGGATCGTGCGATGACTCGATCAGCGGCGCTTCCCATCCAAACCGGTACAGCGGCTCGCCTGCTTTCGCCTCTGGCGCGATCGGGAACCATTCATGAGACTTCAGGTCGAGACGCGTCAGGCCTCCATCTTGAGATTCGGAGTAAATGATGTCCGGGTCTGAAGAGTCGAGCACAACGTCGAAACCATCGGCGGTGAGTATGCGCTGCCAGTCGGTGTTTGCAATCCCTTCTGCCGATCGATTGCGAGAGGTAGAGCACAAAACGCCGTTGTCCTGAAAACCACCGCAAATGTGATAAGGCGTGGCGGAATCGTAAGCGGCTCGGTAGATTTGACCCAGCGGCAGAATGTCAAGATACTCCCAAGTCTTGGCCCCGTCCCGGCTGCGATAAATACCGCCATCAGTTGCCGCCAATATATGCCGGGAATCGTGAAGATCAATCCAAAGATCATGGAAATCCCAATGCGCGTCGGTTCTCATATCGGGGGTGAAGTTTTTCCCGCCGTCTTCTGACTTCATGAGGAAGTCAAGCAACCCCCAAACACGTAGATCATTGTTTGGATCGATGCGGATCTGACTGAAGTAGGCCGAGCCCAGACCCTCGCCACTCATCTTTTTCCAAGTCTCACCCCGATCATCGCTGCGAAACACTCCGCCTTCTTTGCCTTCAATCACGCAATAAACAATTTCGGGATTCTTGCGATAAACAGCGATCCCAATCCGGCCGAGATTGCCTGTTCCGGGCAGGCCAGCAGTCAGCTTCTTCCAAGTGAGGCCTCTATCTACGCTTTTGTAAAGAGCGGAACCGGGACCGCCGCCATCGAATCCCCAAGCTGTTCTTCGACGTTCGTACGCTGCGGCATAAAGAATGTTCGGGCTGCCGGGATCAACTGCTACGTCGACCACGCCGGTGTCATTGTCGATGAACAACACCTTCGACCACGTCTTGCCGCCGTCCGTAGTTTTGAACAACCCGCGCTCGGAATTTGATCCCCAAAGATGACCGAGAGCGGCAACATAAACCACGTTCGCATCGATGGGATCGATGACCACCCGGCCAATCGCTTGCGTATCGTCAAGGCCGACATGCTCCCACGTGTGACCGGCGTCCAGCGACTTATAAACACCTGTGCCCCAGGATGAACTCTGTCGATTGTTCGGCTCGCCACTTCCCACCCACACGATCGAGGGATTCGAGGGTGCCACAGCGACCGCGCCAACGGTCAGCCCCGGAAGCGAGTCAAAAACAGGCTCAAACGTCGTACCGCCATTCGTAGTCTTCCACAAGCCGCCCGTCGCAGCCCCAACGTAGAATGTGTCCGGAGATTGCTCCACGACTGCCAACTCGTCGATCCTGCCTCCCTGTAAAGCAGGACCAAGCGCGCGGAACTCCAATCCCGATAGCACTGCTTCGTATCTTGGCGCGATGGGAGTAGTGGATGCACTCGGCGCGGAAGAGTTTCCTGCCACTACCGAGACCGTAAAGGCGAAGTACGCTACAACGATTCGACTACAATACCGGAGCATCATTTCAAGATTCGCAAGCCCAAATACTACACTCGCTTCCTCCCCAATCGCTGCAACAAATGTTGTAGTATCGCGAATGCGCCAGCAAAGGATACAATTCATCTTCCTATCGCGTCAAAATGCTAACGCAATACAACTCTTGCAACACTTGTTGCCGTACTACAAAAGAACGCAAACACACACAAATTGAGAGGAAAACATGGCGAACCCGGTTAGCGGATTAGTTGTCGCGGTATTGAGCAGGCGTCTTTGGACGCGGACCGGTTTGGTCTTCGTGATTGCGGTTGCTCTGTGCATCTGCGGCCAAGCCCAGCAGCGGGCCGGGACCGCCGAAGAATTTCAGATCTCGTATTCTCGATCTGCGAGTACGGGCCCGATCACAGGGCGACTCGTCTTGGTGATTGCAACCAAAGAAACGCCGGAACCGAGACTCACCGTCAGTCCCAACGGACCCGCAATCTTCGGAGTCGATGTAGAGCAGCTTCAACCCGGACAGACTGCAACAGTTGACGACAGCGCCC
>Ga0335072_10007542_pt1 | contig 15826 bp, 13 predicted proteins | sample Lox_Sample_21_FD_206725 | JGI IMG/M metagenome (GOLD analysis project Ga0335072, IMG submission 206725) | Soil microbial communities from Loxahatchee National Wildlife Refuge, Florida, United States - Lox_Sample_2.1 | ecosystem: Environmental > Terrestrial > Soil > Wetlands | place: USA... | reverse complement strand
TGCGGCACATCGCGAGCCCAGTTCCGGGCCGTCCCCGGCTTCACCCAGTGTTCACCCGCGTCCTTGAATACCTGCCTGGGCCTGGGCAGCGGGACGGAAACCGGCCGCCCCGGAAACTGGCCGGCCGGACGGACCCGCACACCGGAGGGAACATGTCTAGCGCTGCCAAGCGCGCCGTGGACCCCAATGAGGACGCCGCAGTCAGCCGGGAACTGCTGGCCCAGATGGATGAGGCATCGACCAGCCGGGAGCACTGGAAGATCCTCATCACCTCGGGGATGGGCTTCTTCACCGACGCCTACGACCTGTTCATCATCGGCGTCGTCGCCGCGATGATCAAAACCGAGTGGCACATCACCAGTTCACAGAAGTCACTGCTCTCCTCGCTGGCCCTGCTCACCTCCGCGATCGGGGCGATCGCGTTCGGCCGCATCGCGGACCGGCTGGGCCGGAAGAAGATCTACGGTTACGAGGTCCTGGTGCTCGCCGTGGGCGCGCTCGCCTCCGCGTTCGCACCGGGTATCTGGTGGCTCATCGGGCTGCGCGGCGTGCTCGGCTTCGGGATCGGCGGCGACTATCCGGTCAGCGCGACGATCATGGGCGAGTACGCGTCGAAGAAGAACCGCGGCCGCATGATCGCGCTGGTCTTCAGCATGCAGGCGGCGGGGCTCATCGTCGGGCCGCTGATCGCGATCGGCCTGCTCAAGACGGGGATCAGCACGGACTACGCGTGGCGGATCATGCTCGCGCTGGGTGCCGTCCCGGCACTGTCGGTGTTCTGGCTGCGCCGCCAGATCAAGGAGACGCCCCGGTTCCTGCTCGCCCAGATGGAGGACCGGGAGGCCAAGCAGCGGGCGGCGGCTGAGCACCGGGCCAGCGGGCTGCGCGGCGTGCTGGCCAACCGGCGGCTGCTCATCTGGCTGATCGGTGCCAGCCTGGCCTGGCTGCTGTTCGACTTCGTCTACTACGGCAACACGATCGCCAGCCCGGTCATCGTCAAGCTGGTCGCGCCGCACGCGAGCCTGGTCGGGGTCACTGGTTACACGCTGGCTATCTTCGCCGTGGCCGCACTGCCGGGCTATCTCATCGCGGCCGCGACCATCGACCACATCGGGCGCAAACTGCTGCAGTGTCTCGGCTTTGCCGCGATGGCGGCCGCGTTCCTGGCGCTCTGGCTAGTGCCCGGGGCCACCACCACCGTGCTGCCCTTCCTGCTGCTGTTCGGGGCCACCTACTTCTTCGCTGAGTTCGGCCCGAACACCACCACGTTCGTCTACCCGGTGGAGATCTTCCCGGTCCGGGTGCGGACCAGCTGCTATGGGATCGCCGCGGCGGCCGGGAAGCTAGGCGCGTTCATCGGCACCTACGTCCTGGTGGCACTGCTGCCCGCGATCGGCCTCAGCCGGACCAGCGCGATCGTCGCGGGTGTGGCGCTGCTCGGGCTGGTGGTCACGCTCACCATGCTGCCGGAGCCCAAGGGCACCAGCCTGGAGGACTTCACCGAGCGGCGCACCGCCAGCAGCACGGCCGCCCTCGGCGTGGCGGCCAGCCGCGGCGTCCGGCCACCCAGTGCCTGATCAGCGAGTGCCCGACGGGCGCGCTCCAGCTCAGAACAGCCGGAGCGCGCCGTCGTCGGTGCCGCGCATGGCCTCATAGTCGAGGACCAGGCAGCGGATGCCCCGGTCCTCGGCCAGCACCCTGGCCTGCGGCTTGATCTCCTGGGCGGCGAACACGCCCTGCACCGGGGAGAGCAGCGGGTCCCGGTTCAGCAGGTCGAGATAGCGGGTGAGTTGCTCCACACCGTCGATCTCGCCGCGCCGCTTGATCTCGACGGCCACCGAGCCGCCGGCGGCGTCCCGGCACATCAGGTCCACCGGGCCGATCGCGGTCGGGTACTCCCGGCGGACCAGCCGCCAGCCGTCGCCGAGCAGGCTCACCTGGGCGGCCAGCAGTTCCTGCAGGTGGGCTTCCACGCCGTCCTTGACCAGGCCAGGGTCCACGCCCAGGTCATAGCTCGTGTCGCTGAAGATCTCCTCGAGAGTGATGGTCAGCGTCTCGCCGGATTTGCCGGTCACCACCCAGCGGCCGGGTTCCTCGGCCAGCCGGCAGGGCGGCGACATCCAGTTCAGCGGCTTGTAGCTGCCGCCGTCCGAGTGCACCAGCACCGAGCCGTCCGCTTTGATCATGATCAGCCGGGTCGCGGGGGCCAGCCGGGCGGACAGCCGGCCGGCGTAGTCGACGCTGCACCGGGCGATGACGAGACGCACGGAAGCCAACTGTAGTGACTTCTCCAGGCGGGCATGGCCCGGCACGGGCGGCTGGCCGGGACTGGGTAAGATCGCGCCCGTGGCTAAGCGCAGTGCCGCCCTGCTCGTCTACCGGCTGAGCGTGGAGGACGGGCTGGAGGTCCTGGTCGCGCACATGGGCGGCCCGTTCTGGGCGCGGCGCGACGCGGGCGGCTGGTCCATTCCCAAGGGGGAGTGCGAAGCGGGCGAGGACCCGCTGGCCACCGCCCGCCGGGAGTTCACCGAAGAGATGGGCGCACCGCCGCCAGACGGCAGGCCGGCGTACCTGGGGGAGTGGCGGCAGCCCAGCGGGAAGATCATCGTCTGCTATGCCGTCGAGGGTGATTTCGACCTGTCCGGATTCCGCAGCAATACGTTCGCCCTGGAGTGGCCCCGCGGGTCAGGGGAGCTTCAGGAGTTTCCCGAGATGGACCGGGCCGAGTGGATGACCGTGGAGCGCGCCGCCGCCAAACTGGTCAAGGGGCAATTGCCGATCCTGGACGCCCTCAGGCAGCACCTGCCGGGCTGACGTCGACCTGGCCGTCAGGAGCGGGCCAGCGTGCTCGACACGCCGAGCCGGAACGCGGCCTCGGCGGGAGCGTCGCCTTCCAGCCGCCAGTTCTGATGCAGGATGCCGTCGTCCTGCTTCTTGTCGAACCAGACCAGGCCCAGCGTCCCGTACTGGTGCATCCCGGCGAACAGGTCCTGGATCTTGGCGAACGGATTGGACCTGGGCCCGACCGCGGTCTCGGACAGCAGCACCGGCTTTTTAGTGAACGCCCGTACCTGCTTGATGGTGCTGCCGAAGACGCTGCCGAACGTGTCGGACGGCCGCAGGTAGTAGCCGTCGATGCCGACCCAGGTGACGTACCGCTGGCCGGGCCACCAGGCTTTGATCGGCCCGGTGCCGGGGCGGTCGTCGTTGATCGTCCACAGCCAGGTGACGTTCTGCGCACCCTGACCGGCGAACAGCGCGACGATGTGCCGCCAGGCGGCCACGAACGAGGCTGGCTGCACGTGGTGATAGCCCCAGGGATACCAGGAGCCGTTCATTTCGTGCCCGAACCCGATGACCACGGGATGGCCGAAACTCCGCACGCTGTCCGCATACGAGCGCAGGTAGTCGTCGTAGGCGCCGTTCGCGATTCCAGACATGGACGCGAACAAGGGATCGATCTGCACGAACGGGATGGCGCCATGCTTGTGCATCAGGTCGGCGAACGAGATGTCGAACGGCTCAGCCCAGCCGCTGTAATACCCGACCAGGTTCGGCTGGTGGCCGGCCATCGCGCTGAACTCCGCCACCGGACGGAAGGCCGGTGGCGATCCAGGCTCGTACACGCCGAGGTAGGAGGACAACTTGGCGGGCAGTTTCTGGCGCACTACTGGCATCTGGTAATGCAGGTGGAGCGTCTGGCCGGTGACGGCGATGACGGTCACCGCAATCACGAAGCCGAGCAGCGTCACCAGGCGGGCCTTCATTTGGGCCCTCAGTCGGCCCTTCGTTTGGGCCGTCGTTGGGGCCGTCATGCTGCGTTCCTTCCGGGAAAGATGACCCGGCCGACCACGGCGAGGTTGAGCAAACCGAAGCCCAGCAGGACGGCGAACTGGGCCGAGCCAGGGGTCACCGAGCGCCAGATGGCCAGCAGGACCCAGAGCACGGCCATACCGCCGCTCCACCAGGTCACGGCCAGCCGGAACCGGCGCAGTGAACTGCCTGGCGTGCGGGACGGGTGCCAGCTCATCGTCTTCCCCTGGGCACCGTCCCAGAGCGCGAACACATGGGCCCAGCCCCGGGCGATACCCAGCGGCCAGACCGATGGCCGGTAACTGGACCGGTGCCACAGCGCGTACAGCACGAAGCCCGCGAGCGCCGCGGGGAGCAGGATGACGAAGTTCCGCAGATGGATCTGGCCGGGCAGGAACGCGAGCATGACGACCGGGATGAGCGGCACGACGAAGTTGAGCAGCCCGGTGTAGGCGTAATAGAAGAAGCCAGACAGGAAGGTGAGCCGGGCCGCCACGGACATCCGGATTCCCCACAGCCGGTGCGAGAAGACGATGCCGGCGTTGCCGGTGCACCACCGGTACTGCTGCCGCACGAACGAGTCCAGGTTGTCCGGGCAGATCCCGGTGGACAGCAGCAGCGGGACATACCTGATCGACCAGCCGGCCAGCCGCACGTCGAGGCCGGTGTGCACGTCTTCCGCGTACGGGATGAGCGTCGCGCCCTTAACCGGCTCCAGGGCCACCCGGCGGTAGACCGAAGATGTGCCGGTGCAGATGGCCGCGCCGAACCGGTCCCGGCACACCTGGATGGACCGGTAGAAGACCTCCTGGATGGCGCCGGCCGCGTTCTCGATCCAGTTCTGCTCGGGGCTCTGCCGGAAATACTGCGGGGTGACGACGATGCCCAGTTCCGGGTCGTCCAGGTAGGGCAGCGTCTCGGCCAGGAAGTCGGGCCGCGGCGCGAAGTCGGCATCGAAGATGACGATGAACTCGCTGCTCGTCCGGGCGAACGCGTAGCGCAGGTTGCCGGCTTTCTTGTGCACCCGCTGGCCCGGCCGGCGAATGTAGTCCAGCCCGATGGCCGCGGCCACTGCCTGGGCCTCATCGGATGGCCCGTCATCCAGGACGAACGCCTGGGCCGACCCTGGGTAGGCGGCCAGCAGCGCGGCCACCGCGGTCCAGGTGTTGTGCAGCACCTCGATTGGCTCACCGCAGATTGGCAGGAAGATGTCCACGTCGGGGTAGCGCGACGGGTGCCAGGCGCTGATGCGTGCCTGATGCGCGGCCAGGTCGAAGCCGCGCCCGGTGAAGTTCACCGGCAGGCCGGTCATCATATACAGCACATACGTCGCGGTGAACACCGTGAACGGCCACAGCGCCGGGTCGTGCAGCTCGAACCGGATCTGGCTGATCGTCAGGCAGGCCGCGCTGATGACAATGGTGGTGGTCAGGAAGGGCAGGTTCCGCTGCAGGTAGGAATACTTCTCGGTGTCATCCGGTGGCTGGGGCAGCACCAGCCGGGTGCGGCCGGCCGGGCGTGGGGTGAAGGCCGCCCGGCCGGCCCGGGGTCTCGCGGTTTCGCGCGCCGTGGTCACTGTGGTGGTGCCTTGTATCGCCAGATCACGTAGGTACCGTGCAGGTCGGTGCCGCTGGTGCCCGGCGGGTTGTACGGCACGACCAGGATGATGTGGTAGTGGCTGCGGGCCAGGTCGGCGCGGATCTGCCGGTCCAAAGTGGTGGTATCGCTGAAGTTCAGCGCCACGATCGAGAAGTAGCCCTGGCTGATGTACCGGGCGAAGAGGGCCGGGTTGCCGCCGGCCACCACGCCGGCCCGGGCCGGACCTCCGGTGCTGGCCCCGTTGGGCAGGATGATGTTGCGGGTGGACGACCAGCGCCGCCACTGGCTGCCCGACGGGAGGTAGTAGCGGACCGGGCCGGGCGTCTCGACGAGCAGATTGCCGTGTTCGGAGAGCGGCCGGAAGATGGCCACGAAGCTGGCCGAGTCGGGCCACGCGGTGGCGAACGTCCAGGACTGGGTGAAGCCGAAGAAGGCAGGAAAGGCCAGCACGAGCACGCATCCGACAGTGGTCAGCAGCCGGGAGCGGCCAGCCGGCGCGGCCGCGACGAACGCGTCGGCGGCGTAGCCCGCGGCGATCGCGGCGAACCAGGCACCCAGGTCGGTGTGCTTGTTCAGCGAGGCTGAAGTGTGCAGGCTGGCCTGCTCCAGCGGGCCGAGCAGCGCAGCCACCGCCAGCACGGCGAGCAGCCAGGTCTGCCGGCGGCCGTGCCGCCCCGCCCAGCTGGAGAACACGCCGCACCAGGCCAGCACCAGGACCACCCCGGTCCAGGACCAGGCGTCAGCGAGCACCGACAGTGCCGGGTCGCTGCCCGCCGCCCGCTCCACCGTGGTCTCGGTGATCCCGGTCAGGTAGCTGCCGCCGCCGAGCAGCAGCCCGGCGACCAGCAGGGCCACGGTGACGGTGAGCAGCGTCGCGCAGCGCCGGACCGCCACCCGCCGTCCGGCCGGCCAGGCCACCAGCACCGCGACCACGATCACCACGGGGTCGAACAGCGCGGTGGAGTACGCGGCCGCGTTGGCCAGCGCCAGCGCCACCCCGCCGACCGCCATCCGGCTGGTCGCCTCGCCCGCCGCCCCGGCCCCGGCCACACACCAGGTGGCCAGCGCGAGCAGGAGCATGGACAGCGCGTCGTAGGTCGCGAACGCCCCGAGGTGCAGCGTGGGGCCGAGCAGGGCGAACAGCGCCGCGGCGAAGAACGCCGCCCGGGCCCCGAACAGCCGCCGGGTCAGATCCCACAGCAGCACCGTCGAGCCCAGCATGAAGGCCAGCGAGAGCAGCCGGGCCCCGGTCAGGCCCCCGGCGCTGTCGGCCAGCGCGCCCAGCGGTGGGTAGATGACCGGCGCGCCAGAGAAGTAAGTCGGGAACGGCGGCACCGATGCCCCGTGCAGTAGCCCGGCCCACTCCAGGTGCCCGGCCCACAGATAGGTGGCCTCGTCCTGGAAGGCGGTATCAGCCCATAGCAGGCGTACCGACAGCAGGGTCTGCACGACCAGCACGGCCAGCAGCGGCAGCCACACCGGCATGGCGCGGCCCGGAGCCGGCAGGGCCACCGGGTCTGTTCTCGGCGGCCCGGGTTCAGCCGCGCCGTGCCGGGCGGCCGCGCGCCCAGTTTGCTGCTCCGCCTGCGGCGGACCGGACGGCGAAAACAGGTCCCAGCCTGCTGGGCTTTCGTCCATACGCGCACCCGCCTGCGAGCACGGGCCGCGAGTAGTCCCCCCTCGCCTAACCCGCGCGAACTCACCCGACGTACTGCCACGTCAGGGCCTCGGTGTGCGATCTCCCCCAGAGCGGAAGTACCGCATAGGCACGGTACTGTCCGGTTCCGGCCTGATGTGGCGTGTTTGCTGATTTGCCTGACCAGCCAGCGGTGGACCTGAATATGGTGGCCGGATGAAACACCGGCGGGGGGAAACGGTGCAGGCGGCCCAGCCGCGCACCGGGCCGCCGGCTTCCCGCCATTTGCCCAGGCCGATCGTGATCGTGGGGGCGGTGCTGCTCGTGCTGGCGGCGGTCGCCGTCGCGGTGGTCCGGGATCTGGGTTCGTCCGGCTCCCGGGCCCAGGCCATCATCCTGCCCACCGCGCCCCGGTCTTACCTTGGCCTGTACGAGCGCGACACGACCAGCGGCTACGCGGGCATCGATCAGTTCGCCCAGGCCATCGGGCGGCGGCCCAACCTCGTTTCGTACTACAGCGGGTGGGGCGAGGCGTTCCAGACCGGTTTCGCCACCCGGGCGGCGCAGCACGGCGCGGTGCCGCTGGTGCAGATCGATCCCACGGACATCCCGCTCAGTGCGATCGCCAGCGGGCGGTATGACTCGTACCTGCGTGGCTTCGCCGACGCTGTCCGCGGCTACCAGCGCCCGGTGGTCATCGGATTCGGCCACGAGATGAACGCCTGGTGGTACTCCTGGGGCTACCCGCACGCGTCCCCGGCGTCGTTCGTGGCCGCCTGGCGGCACATCGTCACCCTGTTCCGCGCCCAGGGCGCGTGGAACGTGACCTGGCTGTGGACCGTTAATGTGATTGGCCAGCAGCAGGCCCGGGCGGTCCGGCCGCCGCGCCCGTGGTGGCCTGGTAGCTCGTACGTGACCTGGGTCGGCATCGACGGCTACTACTTCGAGCCGTCCTGGACGTTCGCGCCGCTGTTCGGGCCGACGATCAAGGCGGTGCGTGCGCTCACCCACGACCCGGTGCTCATCTCCGAGACCGCCGCGGGCACCACCGAGGACCAGCCGGCGAAGATCGCTGACCTGTTCGCCGGCACCCGGGCCTACGGCCTGCTCGGCTTCGTCTGGTTCAACGTGGACAAGGAGCAGGACTGGCGAGTGACCGGGCCGTCGGCGCTGGCGGCGTTCCGCCGCGGTGCCCAGACGTATCACCGGCCCCGGCCATGACCGGCTGCCGCTGACCGGAGGCATCCGATGTCGCCCAGGCTCAGTGTCATCATCTGTTCCCGCGACGGCGCGGCCGGCGTGGACCGGTGCCTCCGCGCGATCGCAGCTCAGACGATCCGGCCTGCCCTGGAGGTGATCGTGGTGGATGACGGCTCGGCCGACGGCACCGGGGATACCGCTCGCGGCCATGGCGCCGTCGTACTCCGGCACGAGACCAGCCGGGGACCGGCTGCGGCCCGGAACACCGGCGCCCGGGTGGCCAGCGCGCCCATCCTGGCCTTCCTGGACGATGACTGCGAGCCAGACCCACGGTGGGCTGAGCGGCTCGCCGGGGCGTACCGCGGCGACGTGATCGTGGCCGCCGGCGCACTGCTGGCTGGCGGCCGCCCGGGATTCATGCTCGGTTACCTGGCCCGGCACAACCCGCTGCAGCCGCAGGAGCTGAGCCTGGCCAGGAGCAGCCGGCTGTGGTACCGGCTGGGCCTGTACCTGGCCCGGCAGTGGGCGCCGTCCAGGCCGCACGGTACGCGGGACATCTACTCCTGCGCGGCGGCCAACATGTCGGTCTGGCTTGACGCGTTCCGCGAGGTGGGTGGCTTCGACGAGCGGATCCGCTTCGCCTCGGAGGACGACGATCTGTGCCGTCGGCTGCGCCAGGCGTTCCCAGGCAGCCGCCTGGTCTTCGTGCCCGGGGCCAGCGCGGTGCACCACTTCAAGCCATCGCCGTGGGACACGCTGCGGCGACGGCTGGCTTACGGCCAGGGTGCCGCCCGCATGCACCGGAAGTGGCCAGACGTGCCGCCTACCGTGTTCCCGTGGCCCGCGGTGGTGCTGGCCCTGCTGGCCGTGTCGGCGTTCTTCCCGGTACTGCTGGCGGTGTCAGTGCTGGTACCGCAGCTGCTCTACCCGGCCGGGCTGCGCGCCGCGGTCCGGGAACGTCAGCCGGGCTGCCTGCTGGACGCCTACCTGCAACTGGCTGAGGAGTGCTGCGCTGACCTCGGCTTCGCTGCCGGGCTGTGGCGATTCCGGCACCTGGCCCGCGGTGCGGCCGTCAGTGCGCTGTCCGCCGCCGCACCGCGGCCAGGCCCGCCAGCCGCCCAGCGAAATACGCGGTGAGCAGCGCGGCATCTGCGGCCACGGCCGGCGCCAGCCTGGGCCAGTCCCGCGGCGGGGTGCGAAACCGGCTGCGCACGTGCTGGACGCTGGCGGCCAGCACGAAGCCGGCCGGGATGACCGCGCCCAGCAGCGGGCGCCGGGTGGCCGCGGTCAGCAGGCCGGCCGCCACCGACGCGGCGAACGCCCCGGCCGCCAGGTCCGGCTGGCGCACCTGGCGATAGGTGATCAGCTGGCGGGTCGCACCCTGGCCGGTCTCGAACAGCCAGCGCAGCGAGGTGCCGAACGGCTTGTTCTCCCGGTGCTGGACCAGCAGCCCGGGCACGGTGGCCGTGGACAGGCCCAGCCGGCTCATCGCCTGATTCAGCGCGCTGTCCTCGCCCTCACGCAGCGTCCCGTCGAAGCCGGTCACGTCGAACACGCCGCGCCGGTACAGCCCGTTGCTGCCCGCCACCGTGGTTGTCGCCCCGACTGCCCGTGGCGTGAGCCGGAAGCGGCGGTACAGGTAGGCCACATCGCCGTCCGGCACCGCGGTGCCGCCTACCGCGTCGTGCCCGGCCAGCGCGGCCCGGCTGCGCTCCAGCCAGTCAGCGGGCAGGACGATGTCCGCATCGACGGTGGCGACCAGGCCGCCGCGCGCCGCGGCGATCCCGGTGCGCCGGGCATAGCCGCGGCCGCGGTTGGCCGGCAGGTCGATGAGCCGGATCTGCGGGTTCCGGGCGGCCAGCCGCGCCACCACCCCCGCGGTGCCATCCCGGGACCCGTCGTTGACCACGATGATCTCGTGCGCGCCGACACCGGCGAGCTGGCTGATCGAAGCCAGCGCCGGCCCGATATTGGCCGCCTCGTTATAGGCGATGACTACGAAACTGACCATGTCGCCGGGCACGCCCCTGCCCTACCACACCCCGGTACCGGCTGGTGGCGACATAGCCAAATATGGCGGATATGCCAGCACGGGTCCCCGGGCAACTTCTAGACTCGCGATGTCTGTGCCCAGGGAGGGTGGGTCATGTCGGCATCACTGCTTCGCCTGGGTGGCTGGCGCAGTGTGGGTGCGCTTGCCGTGGTCGCCGTGGCGGCTACTGGAATTGGCCAGACCGGGACCGGCCACGCCCTGCTGGAAAAGGCCGGGCTGATCCAGCGGCCGTCTGGCTATACCGCGCTTTCCTTCGTGGTGCCCGATTCGCCGGTGAAGGTGACGTCAGCGGGCAAGCAAGCGCACTACGCGCTGACGGTCAACGTCCGGAACACCAACACCACGTCGCGTGATTACCTGCTGTCCCTGCTCCTGGTACAGCGTCCGGGCCATGCCCGCCAGATCAATAGCCAAGCCAGTCTCGTCGGGCCCGGGAAAATGGTCTCGATTCCGCTAACCGGAAAGATCACCTGTGCCCGGCCTCCTGCCCCCGTGGAATTCATTGTTCAGCTGGCCGGGTCGCACCCGGCCGAGGCGATTCATGCCTGGACGACCTGTCCCGGGCACCGGAACTGACCCGGTGAGCCAGCGCCCGGTGGTCGCGGTGGTGTGCGACGTGATCTACCCGTACTCGCGCGGTGGCCGGGAACTGCGCAACCAGGAACTGCTGCCCCGGCTGGCCGGCCGGGCCGACCTGCACGTGTTCACCATGCAGTGGTGGGACGGCCCGCCGGTGCGCCGCGAGGGTGGGGTCACCTACCACGCCATCTCGCGACTGCACCCGCTGTACCGGCATGGCCGCCGGTCGGCCCGGCAGGCGGCCTGGTTCGCCCTGGCCAGCCTGCGCCTGCTGGGCCGCCGGTTCGACGTGCTGGAGGCCGACCAGATCCCGTACGTCCAGCTGTTCGTGCTCCGCCTGGTGGCCACGGTCAAGCGGACAACGTTCACCGTCACCTGGCACGAGGTGTGGGGCCGGTCGTACTGGCGGGAGTACCTGGGCCGGGCCGGCTGGGCCGCCTGGGCCGCCTGGGCGGTGGAGCGGCTGGCCATGCGGCTGCCGGACATGATCATCGCCGCTTCGCCGCAGACGGCTGAGCGGCTGCGCGAGGTGCTCGGCGCCAGTGCTCCGATCACGACGGTGCCGAACGGTATCGACCTGGCCGCGATTCACGCCGCGTATCCGGACGCCGACCCGGCTGACCTGGTCGTGGTCGGCCGGCTGATCGAGCACAAGCGGGTCGGCATGGTCCTCGACGTGGTGGCCCGGCTGCACGCGCAGGGGCTGCGCACCACCTGCCGCATCATCGGTGATGGCCCGGAGCGGGCCGCGCTCGAGCAGCAGGCGCACGCGCTCGGCATCGCGCCGTGGGTGGAGTTCCGGATTGATGTGGGCGAGCAGAAAGAGCTCTACGCCCTGCTGAAGTCGGCCCGGCTGTTCGTTTCCCTGTCGGTTCGCGAGGGTTTCGGCATGGCCGTGCTGGAGGCCATCGCGTGCGGTCTGCCGGTGCTGACCACGTCCGCCCCGGACAATCACGCGCAGCACCTGGTGCGGGACTACTCGCGGGGGACTGTGTGCGAGCCCGGCCTGGACACGGTGACCGCTGCGGTGCGCGGCCTGCTGGCCGGGCCAGGCGGCCCGGCCCCGGACACGGGTGGCCCGGCGGATTCCTGGCTGGCCAGCTACGACTGGCCGGCCGTGGCCGAAAAGCTGGCCGGAGTTTACGCCCAGTGACCGGGGTGCTGCGCCGGGCTGAGCCATCCGGGCCGCCGGAGCCGGTACCGACCGTCCCGACCCGGCCGCAGCGGGCGGCCCGGCCCGCGGGACGGCCACCGCCACGGCATGCCGCCCCGGCGGTGCGCCGAGGGCTGGGCGCGTACAGCCTGACCCTGGCCGCGGTGGCCGTGCTGGTGCCGCTGCACCGGTGGTGGGCCGCCCAGGTGCTGCTGGTGCCGCTGCTGCTCATCGTGCCCGGCTCGATCCTGCTCCAGGCGCTGCGGATACCCAGCCGGGTCGTGCGCTCGTTCCCGGTCTATGTCCCGTGCGCGTCGATCATCGTGCTGCTTGGTTCCGGTCTCGCCGTAGACCTCGTCGGACCGCTGGTGGGCGTGGCCGAACCGCTGCGCGCGGTGCCGTTGCTGATCGGGTTCGAGGTCACCTGCCTCGGCCTCATGGTGGCGTGCGCCACTGCGCCGGCCGACGTCACCATCGAGTGGCGGTCACCGCGCCGGCCGGTCCGGGTGGCTGTCCCACTGCTCATCCCGTTGACCGCGGCGGCGGGTGCCTTCCGGCTCAACGCCGGCCACGGCAACGCGGTGGCGGTGGCGGCGGCGGTGGCCATTGTCGGCTCGCTCTTCGCGGCCGCAGCGCTGTCTGCGCGGCTAGACAAAGCCGTGCTGGAAATGGTGCTGTACGGCGCGGGACTGGCCATGATCTGGGCGAGCTCGCTGCGCGGCGACCCGCTGTACGGCTTCGACATCTCGGCCGAGTACCAGCGCCTGGCGCAGACCGTGTTCCAGGGGGTGTGGCACGCCTCGCATCCCGGCGACGCCTACGGCGCCATGCTCAGCGTCACCGTCATGCCGGCCGAACTGCACGCGCTGTCCGGCATCCCGGCACTGCTGATCTTCAAGGTCGTCTACCCGATGATCTTCGCGCTGTTCCCGGTGGCGATCTTCGGGCTGGCCCGGAAAATCCTGATCCGGCCGTGGGCCTTCATCGCCGCCGCGTTCACCATCGGGCAGTACGCGTTCACCGAGCTGGCCACCCTGGCCCGGCAGGAGATCGCCCTGGTGCTGTTCGCCGCGCTGATCGCGGCCATGCTGGACAGCCGGGTCCGGCGCAGGCCGCGATGGCGGCTGGTCGCCCTGCTCGGCGTGGCGCTGGCCCTGTCGCACTACTCCACCACGTACCTGGCCATCACGCTGCTGGGCCTGATGCTGCTGCTCCAGTTCGGGCTGTCCTGGATCCGCCGCGTGCCCCGGGTGACCGGGGCGGTCGCGGTGGGCTTCGCGGCTACGCTGGCCGGGGCGGTCATCTGGTACGGCCCGGTGACCCACTCCGAGTCGCACCTGAAGCAAGTGGCCCAGACAGTGGAAACCCAGGGCCTGGACATCCTGCCGAACCGGACGCCGGGCAGCAGCCTGATCTCGGCGTACCTGCAGGGCAACAGCCGAACCACGATCAATGCAGACGTGTACGCCGACCGCATCGCGACTTACTACCACCAGACCCGGTCGTACGTGCGCCCGCCGCGGGACGCGGACGACCCACGGTACGACCTGCAGAACACCACCGTGGCTGATGCGCCGATTCGCTGGCCGGCCGGGTACACCGCGGTCACCCTGTCCCTGCTGATCATCGAGCAGCTGGCCAACCTGCTGGCCGCCGTGGGCGCGCTGCTGATGGTGCTGCGGCGCAGGGCGTCGCTGCTCACCCGGCAGATCGGCCTGGCCGCACTGGCTGCCACCATCCTGCTCACCGCCATCCGGTTCAGCGGCACGCTGGCCGCTGCGTATGGCCAGGAACGGGCACAGCTCCAGGCGCTCGTGGTGCTGGCCGTGGCCATGTGCTGGACGTTCCAGGCGCTGACCGGGCTGCGCCGACGCTGGCAGACCCGCATCCGGGTGCTGGCGGCCGGCTGCCTAGCCGTGGTGTTCGTCAACACCGTCTACCTGGTCGGCGCGGTCCTCGGCGGCGCCACCTCGGTCAACCTGACCAACAGCGGCCCGGTATTCGAGTACTTCTACGTCACCGCCCCGGAGATCGCCTCGGCGCACTGGCTGGGCGGCCAGTTCCAGGTCGGCGATCTGGTCTACGCGGACGAGTATGGCCAGGTCCCGCTGGCCGCCGGGACCAGCATCACGGAGGGCCTGCTGACCGACCTGACGCCGCGAACGCTCGCGGCGCACGCGTGGGTCTACGCGAGCCAGGCCAATGTCCTGCACGACCGGGCATTCGCGCTCTACAACAACCAGCTGGCCACGTACAAGTTCCCGGCCGCGTTCCTCGACGCGAACTACGACATGGTGTACACGAATGGCTCGTCGGAGGTGTTCCACCGATGATCTCGGTCGTCATCATCAGCAAGGACGAGGCGGGCCTGGACGCGACCCTGGCCGAGGTGACCGCGCAAGCCCGTGTGTCCGGGCCGGCCGAGGTGATGGTGGTCGATGCATCCGGGTCCCGGCTTGATCACATCCGGCACCGGCACGCGGACCAGGTCCGGTGGATCGCCTTCCAGCCACCGGCCGGGGTGCGGGTGTCCATCCCGCATCAGCGCAACGCGGGAGTGCGCGCGGCCCGGGGCGACATCATCGTGTTCACCGACGCCGGCTGCCAGCCCGAGCCCGGCTGGCTGGACGCCCTGGTCGCACCGCTGCGCGCGGGCGAGCACGTGGCGGCGGGCCTGACGCTGGCCACGCCGGGCAGCAGCGGGCTGTACGACCAGTCCGCCCAGGCGGCCCGGGACACCCGCTACCTGACTGAGTGCGCCACCATCAACCTGGCCTTCCGGCGCCCAGCCTTCGACGCGGTCGGCGGGTTCGACGAGGACTTCGCCTACGGGTCCGACGTCGACTTCAGCTGGCGGCTGGTGGACCGCGGCTACCGCATCCGCAACGTGCCCGGCGCAGTCATCCGGCATGACTGGGGCGGCTGGCGCCGCCAGTTGCGCCGGTCCTATGTGTACGGTCAGGCCCGGGCCCGGCTCTACCGTAAGCACCGGTCCCGGCTCAGGCACGTGTTCCGTGATGCGCCCATGGTGGTGGCCTATCCAGCCTTCCTGCTCGGCCTGCCGCTGACCCTGGTCTTCCCGCTCTATCCCGCCCTGCTGCTCATTCCCGCCTGGCGGAACCGGTCCAACGGTGCGGTCCGGGTCCTGGCCGATCACCTCATGTACGGGGCCGGCATCCTGGCTGAGCTGCTCCGGTGATCCGGATGCTGGTCCTGCCCCGGGACCCCAATCCGTATCAGGGCCTGCTCTACGGCGCGCTGGGCCATCTCGGCGTGCGGGTCTGCTATCTGGGTGAGCTGACCCGCTCGCACACGGTCAACCTGCTCCTGCTGCCGGCCCAGCTGGCCTGGCACCGGATGGCCGGGGCCCGCGTGGTCCACCTGCACTGGGTGGCCGCCACGTTCACGCTGCCCGGTGCACGCCGGTTCCCGCTGCTTCGCTGGCTCGGGCAGGCCTGGTTCCTAATCTGGCTGCGGGCCTGCCGGGCGCTCGGCCTGCGGCTGGTCTGGACCGCGCACAACGCGCTCCCGCACGAGCAGGTCTTCGGCGACGACATCGCGGCGCGCCGCGCCCTGGCCCGGGCCAGCGACCTGGTGCTGGCGCATTCCCCCGCGACGCTGGCCGCGCTGACCGCGCTCGGCGCGGCGCCGCGGCGGAGCGCGGTCATCCCGCACGGCCCGCTGCCGGTGACCAGCCCGGCCGCCCAATTGCGCCGGCCGGGGTCGGCGGGCCAGCCGCGCCGGTTCCTGTTCCTCGGCCGGGTACAGGACTACAAAGGCGTCACCGACCTGC
>Ga0335072_10007541_pt1 | contig 15826 bp, 15 predicted proteins | sample Lox_Sample_21_FD_206725 | JGI IMG/M metagenome (GOLD analysis project Ga0335072, IMG submission 206725) | Soil microbial communities from Loxahatchee National Wildlife Refuge, Florida, United States - Lox_Sample_2.1 | ecosystem: Environmental > Terrestrial > Soil > Wetlands | place: USA... | reverse complement strand
TTCGGTAGGGTTTGCCCAGGCACAATGACAATTTCCCGAGCGCGCGCACAACGGTCTAACCGTGGAGCCCCGCGCGCTGGTGAGGCAGTTGGACAGGGCAGGCAGACATGAACGGGCCGAAATCCCCGGGACGGGAACCTGAAGAACCCGAACCCGCCGGCGAGCTCAGCCACGAATCCGATTCCGGCAGCGCACCCGCTGAGCCCGGACACGGACGGTTCGACGACAGCGCCGAACTTCCGGCAGCACACGACACCGGCCAGACGGACGCCTATTCGCGGGCCTACTCGGCTCCGGAGTCCGAGCACTTCACCACCGGCCCCTATGTGCCGGCCGATATGGCGCTCTACGACTACGACGACTACGACGAGTCATCCGACGACGACGAACACGCCGCTCCGCGCTGGCCCTGGATCGTCGGCGTGGCCGCCATCGTCGCCGCGATCGCGCTGGTGGTCTCGGTGTCGCTGCTGGTTGCGCGCACCGACACCAACAAACTTGCCAATCCCGGCACCACCACTACGCCGTCCACGCCGCCGGCGCAGGACGAGATAACGACGACCACGCCGCCGCCCCCGCCCCCTCCGCCACCACCCACTACCCCGCCGCCGCCCCCGACAGCTACGGAGACACAGACTGTGACGGTGACGCCCTCTCCGCCACCACCGCCCCCGCCGGCACCCGCTCCGGCGCCGCCCCCGGCTAGTCCCTCGGCGGCAGCGCCTCCGCCTCCGCCTCCGTCGACTCCGGCCGGGCCGCGGCAAGTCACCTATTCGGTGACCGGCACCAAAGCGCCCGGCGACATCATTTCGGTGACCTACGTCGACGCCTCCGGTCGGGCACGCACACAGCACAACGTGTACATCCCGTGGTCGATGACGGTGACACCGATCTCGACGTCCGACGTCGGCTCCGTCCAGGCGTCCAGCCTTTTCCGGGTCAGCAGGCTCAATTGCTCGATCACAACCAGCGACGGAGCGGTGCTGTCGTCGAACAACAGCGACGCACCGCAGACGAGCTGCTGATGGTCAGCAGATATTCCGCGTATCGGCGTGGATCGGACACCATTCCGCCAGACGTCATCGATCGCATCCTGGTCGGCGCGTGTGCCGCCATCTGGTTGGTGTTGTTGGGCGTCAGCGTGGCCGCCGCCGTCGCGCTGGCCGATTTGGGCCGGGGCTTCCACCGAATGGCCGGGGGCTCGCATACCCCGTGGGTGTTGTACGCCGTCATCATCGTTTCCGCGCTGATCATCGCCGGCGCGATCCCGGTGCTGCTGCGGGCTCGGCGCATGGGTGACGCAGATCCGGCCGCCGGGTCGGCGACCGCGCCGCGTGCGACGGGCAGACTCCCGCTACGGCCGGGCGCTCCCACCGCACGCACCCTGGCGGAGCGGGCCCGCGCGCACACCGTGCGACCCGAGGAGCCGGCCACCGAATGGTCCGGCGCGGCGGTCGACCGGGTCTGGTTGCGCGGCACGGTCATACTGGCGGGCACGATGGGTGCCGCGCTGATCGCGGTCGCGGCGGCGACGTACCTGATGGCCGTCGGTCACGACGGCCCATCGTGGGTCGGCTACACGCTGGCCGGCCTGGTCACCGCGGCGATGCCGGTGGTCGAATGGCTACATGTCCGGCAACTGCGCAGCCTGATCGCCCAGAACTAATCGCCCAGAAATGATCGCCCAGGACTAGTCGGGCTAGTGCTCGGCGTGCTCGCCGTTCGGGGACTCGCCGTTGCTGTCTTGGTGCTCCCGTAGCGCGGTCAGGGCACGTTGTTCGGAGGCATGAGCCGCCTCGCGCAGTGCCGCATCCTCGGACGGCGGATCGGCGAACAAGAAGCTGCCGCTGCCCGGCGTTCCGCCCGACCCCAGCTGGTTCATCTTGTTGGGCACGGGTGCACCCTGGTACTCCAGCGGTATCGGGTGGCCATGGGCGTCGACCGGGCCGAGCGGCTGGTGCAGCTCGATGTAGGCACCCTGCGGCAGCCGCTTGATGATGCCGGTCTCGACACCGTGCTCGAGCACAGCGCGATCGCTGCGCTGCAGCCCGATGCACCACCGATACGCGATGAAGAAGACGAACGGCGGAAGGATCACCATCCCGATGCGCCCGATCCACGTCGTCGCATTCAGCGAGATGTGGAACTTGAACGCGATGATGTCGTTCATCGCCGCCAGGGTCAGCACCATGTAGAAGGCGATCGCCATGGCACCGATCGAGGTGCGCACCGGGACGTCGCGCGGCCGTTGCAGCAGGTTGTGGTGCGCGTAGTCGCCGGTGAATCGCTTCTCCAGGAATGGGTAGATGATCAGCAGGACGAAAACCAGGCCCATGATCAGCGCCACCCAGACCGGGGCAGGAATGGTGTGATGCCAGAAGTAGAACTCCCACGGGGGCCAGATACGGGCCAGGCCCTCGGTCCACATCATGTAGAAGTCCGGCTGCGAGCCGGCCGACACCTGAGATGGCTTGTAGGGACCCAGGTTCCAGATCGGGTTGATCTGCAGCAGGCCGCCCATCAGACCCAGCACGCCGACGATGGCGGCGAAAAACGCGCCGGACTTGACCGCGAACACCGGCATCACTCGCACGCCGATCACGTTGTGCTCGGTGCGGCCCGGGCCGGGGAACTGGGTGTGCTTCTGGAACCAGACGAACGCCAGGTGTAATCCGATGAGCGCCAGGATGATTCCCGGTAGCAGCAGGATGTGCAGTGCGTAGAGACGCGGGATCAGGATGTCGCCGGGGAAGTCGCCGCCGAACAGGGCCCAGTGCAGCCAGGTCCCGATCACCGGCATCCCCAGCGAGATGGACGAAAGCGCGGCGCGCAGCCCGATACCCGAAAGCAGGTCGTCGGGCAGCGAATAACCGAAGTACCCCTCGAACATGGACAGGATCAGCAGCAGCGCGCCGATGACCCAGTTGGCTTCGCGCGGCCGTCGGAACGCCCCGGTGAAGAAGATGCGCGCCAGGTGCACCATGATCGCCCCGGAGAACATCAGCGCGGCCCAGTGGTGGATCTGGCGGACGAACAGGCCGCCGCGGACTTCGAAGGAGATGTTCAGCGCCGATTCGTAGGCGCGCGACATTTCGACACCGCGCAGCGGTTGGTAGACACCGTTGTAGGTGACGTCGACCATGGACGGATCGAAGAACAGCGTCAGGTACACGCCGGTGAGCAGCAGCACGATGAAGCTGTACAGGGCGATTTCGCCGAGCAGGAACGACCAGTGCGTCGGGAAGACCTTGTTGAGCTGTCTGCGCACTGCCGCCGACGGGTGATACCTGGTGTCGATGTCTTCGCCCTGGCGGGCCAGGACATCACCAATCTTCGGCGGATTCATTTTTGGACTCATGTCGTGGTCCTCTCCCAGAATGCCGGTCCGACCGGTTCGATGAAGTCACCGGCGGCGACCAGATACCCGTTGGTGTCGATGGTGATCGGCAGTTGGGCCAACGCACGGGCGGCCGGGCCGAAAATCGGCTTGGCGAAATGCATTGCGTCGAACTGCGACTGGTGACACGGGCACAAGATTCGGTAGGACTGCTGTTCGTACAGCGATGACGGGCAACCCAAATGCGAGCAGACCTTGGTGTAGGCGAAGAACTCGCCGAAGTTGAAGCTCTCCTGACCCTGGCGTTTGACCACGCGAGGCATGTCGCTGGGCCGAATCCGGATGAGCATCACCGGATTACGGATACCCATGTTGATCGCGGTCAGCTTTTCGTGTGATTCCGCGGTGGTGCCGTCGCCGTCGGACTCCCGCCACGGGAACACGGTCTCCATCCCGCCGGCGTCCATGTCCTCGGGGCGCATTTTGACGAACGGCGCCCCGCTGTGCGAGCCGGTGGCTCGTGCGAGGTAGATGGTCTCGCCGTGGTAGCGCGGGGTCCAGCCAGACGTCCACAGCACGGCCTTCTTGCCGTCGGCGGTCGGCACGACCGGCTTCCACGGGTTTTTGATCAGGCCACCAAGGAATGCCACCAGGGTGGAAGCGCCGAAGGCGCCCAGGCCCAACCCGAGCGACAGCCCGACCACCTTGCGGCGTCCGATCGTCGAACCCTGGTAGGCATCGGTCAGGTTTGCCACGACCGTCTTGCGGTCGATGTCGCGAGACGCGCCGTCGTGCCGCTCCTGGATCGAAATCTCTTCTGGGATAAACCTTTTCTGGTACAGGATGGCACCGACGGCGATCGCCAGGATGGACATCCCGAAGGTCAGGCCGTACAGCGGGGTGGTCAGCGAATACCAGAAGCTTCCCGAGGCTTCCTTGGGCTTGTATTCCCACGGCCAGAACAAGAAGATCAGCAGCAGTGCCAGCCCGAAGAAGCCACCCAGCAAGAGCCAGAGGGCCACCCCGCGCTCGGCGCGCTTCTCGGCCCTGGTGTCGGGGACCGGCCAGCGGGGTTCCTTGTAGACGGTGTCGACACCGTCGAGCTTGCCGCCCAGCGCTACAAGTTCGTCTTGCGACATCTCCGCCAGCGCAGCCTCATTGGGCTCGTGGGCGGTCCCGGCGCTTTTGCCGGTGTCCGAGCCTTTGGGGATATCTGGGCCCTTGGGGATGTTCGAGCCGTCGCTCATGACCTCGCCCCAATCCACAGTGTCAGCGCGATGGCGGCGACCATCCCGATGATCCAGAAGGCCATGCCCTCGGGTGCGGGTCCGAACCCACCGAGGCCGTAGCCGCCCGGCTGGCGCTCCTCGGCGACGGTCCTGACGTAGCCGATGATGTCCTTCTTGGCGTCGAACGAAAGCTGGCGGTCGGAGAACTTCGGCATGTTCTGTGGACCGGTCAGCATCGCCGTGAGGATCTGCTCTTCATTGGCCGGCCCCAGGTCGGGCGCGAACTTGCCGGACGACAGCGCCCCGCCCTTTCCGGTGAAGTTGTGGCACGACGCGCAGTTGAGCCGGAACAGGTCACCGCCGCGGCCCAGGTCGGTCCCGCGCAGCGACTGCATCGCGAGGCTGCCGTCGGGGTTGCGCACCACCGTGGGGCCACCGCCGTTGGCCTGTATGTAGGCGCCGATGGCATCGATCTGTGACTCATCGAAGATCGGGTCCTTGCGCACTGCCTGGGCCTCACCCCGCATGGCGGGCATCCGGCCGGTGGAAACCTGGAAGTAGACGGCCGCCTCGCCGACCCCGATCAGGCTCGGCCCGTGGTCGGTCACGCCTTGCAGGTTGGCGCCGTGGCAGGACACGCACGAGGTGTCGAAAAGCTGTTTGCCAGTGCGCAATAGCGCCGAGGAGGACTCGTCGGCGACGGCCACCTGCGGGGTGGGGGTCAGTACCGCGGCCAGCCCGCCGGCAACTGTCAGCGCTATCAGCAGCAGCAGTCCGCCCGACAATCGGCGCCGCAGCCGCCGCCGTGCGCGATCACTGCGCATTTTTGGCGGCCGACTCGGCCGCGCACTGCCACCGGATCGGGTAGACCTCAGTTTCTTCAACCGAGCACTCCTGTTCAGTTCAGTCCTCTTTGAAAACCCCTTTGAAAGCGCCGGCCTTCATCGGATGAAATAGATCACGGTGAACAGCGCGATCCACACGATGTCGACGAAATGCCAGTAGTAGGAGACGACGATGCTGGCCGTCGCCTGCGCCGGTGTGAACTTGGTCATCGCGGTGCGGGCCAGCAGGAAGATGAAGGCGATCAGCCCGCCGGTGACGTGTAGCCCGTGGAAGCCGGTGGCCAGGTAGAAGACGCTGCCGTAGGCGCTGCTCGGGATGGTCGTTCCGTGCGTCATCAGATGGAAGTACTCGTAGGCCTGGCCGAGCACGAAGAACAGGCCCATCAGGAACGTGAGCACATACCAGCGGCGCAGCCCGAAGACGTCGCCGCGTTCGGCCGCGAACACGCCCATCTGGCAGGTGAATGACGAGGCGATCAGGACCAGCGTCACCGGCACGGCTTGGTACAAATTCAGTTCGGTCGGCGGCGGCGGCCAGTTCCCGCCGGCCTGCGCACGGGCCGTGAAGTAGAAGGCGAACAGTCCAGCAAAGAACATCAGCTCGCTGGAAAGCCACACTATGGTGCCGACACTGACCATGTTCGGGCGATTCAGCGAATGCACCCGCGACGTGATCGCGGTACCCGAGGTCCCCACAGCGCTGGTCACATCCGCAAGTATGACGCTTTGTAGTTGTCGAACTCTACCCGGGGCGCGAATTGGTGTTTCGCGCGTCGCGCTCGCGCCGATACCAGTGTGCTCTCGGCAACGGTTGGGAGGGCGTTGGTACTCGTGGGACCATCGGCGCGTGGCTCTGTCATCTTCTTCCGGTGAGGCTTCTTCTTCCGGTTCTTCCGGTTCTTCCGGGGGGTCTTTCACGGGCTTCTCTGGGGCGGGAGCCGGGTCGGCACCGTCATGGCCGCAGGTCCTGGCTCGGTTAACGGACGGCCACGACCTGGCCCGGGGTCAGGCCGCCTGGGCGATGGACCAGATCATGACGGGCAACGCGAGGCCGGCGCAGATCGCCGCGTTCGCGGTCGCGATGAAGATGAAGGTTCCGACCTCGTCCGAGGTCAATGAGCTGGCCGACGTCATGTTGAGCCACGCGCGGCGGATGCCCGACGACGCCATCCGCGACGACACCGTCGACATCGTCGGCACCGGTGGCGACGGCGTCAACACCGTGAACCTGTCCACCATGGCGGCGATCGTGGTCGCGGCCGCGGGCGTGCCAGTGGTCAAGCACGGCAACCGGGCGGCGTCATCGCTGTCCGGCGGCGCCGACACGCTCGAGGAACTCGGGGTGCGCATCGACCTCGGACCAGAGCAGGTTGCGCGCAGTCTCGCCGAAGTCGGGATCGGGTTCTGCTTCGCGCCGGTGTTCCATCCGTCGTACCGGCACGCGTCCGCGGTGCGCCGCGAAATCGGAGTGCCGACAGTGTTCAATCTCCTTGGGCCCCTGACCAATCCGGCCTGGCCGCGGGCCGGACTGATCGGCTGCGCATTCGCCGACCTGGCCGAGGTGATGGCTGGGGTGTTCGCCGCGCGTCGTTCCAGTGTGCTGGTGGTGCACGGCGACGACGGGCTTGACGAACTGACAACCACCACCACGAGCACGATCTGGCGAGTGCAGGCCGGCACGGTGGACAGGCTGACCTTTGATCCCGCCGGATTCGGGTTCGCCCGCGCCGAACTCGACGAGCTGCTGGGCGGCGACGCGCAAGCCAATGCGGCGGAGGTGCATGCGGTGCTGGCCGGTGCCAAGGGGCCGGTCCGGGACGCCGTCGTCCTCAATGCCGCCGGCGCCATCGTCGCCCACGCCGGACTATCCAGCCGCGCTGAATGGTTGCCGGCGTGGGAGGACGGGTTGAGCCGTGCCTGCGCGGCCATCGACTCCGGTGCGGCCGAGCAGCTGCTCGCGCGATGGGTGCGGTTCGGCCAGCAGATCTGAGTGCCAGTCCCGGAGGACCTGCTCGCAGGCCAGGCGCGCCGAGCGCGCCGACGCCGCCCACGCCGCCCATCGGCCCGCTGACCGCAGCGGTGAGGCCCATCCGTCGTCGTCGGCTACCCGGACGATGCGCACGCCCGGGGTCGCCAACCAGCGCGCGATGAGCGCGCTCTCCTCGACCAGCGCGCCGCCCAGCGGGGCCGGTGCTCGCAGAATCGCCTGTGCGCCAGCGTGAATGGCGTCGACTACCGGCATCGGCGGCACCCCACGCCGGGCGGTGCCGGCCGCGGCGAGTTGGCCGTTGCGGATGACGGCGAGGTGGTAGCCGCCGTTGCCGTCCGGTGCGGCGGCGATCAGTTCGCCCACCGCGGCCAGGGCGCGCAGCCGCTGGCCACGCCACAGGGTTTCGACGGCGGTGGCGGTGCGGTCGCGCAATCGCGCGGCGCTCTCGTAGTGGCGGTGCTCGGCAAGCGCGGTGACCTGATGCACGGCCGCGTCCAGCGCGCTGTTGTCCAGGCCGTCGATCAAGTCGCCGACGCGCCCCGTCGCCTCGGCGTACTGCGCGGCCGTCACATCGCGGGCGGCGGGGCACGGCGTGACCTCGAGCTCGGGACAGGTTGGTCCGTGTAGCGCATGGCGTGCCAGCCGCGCGGTGCAGGTGCGAATCCCGGTGAACCGCGCGAGCAGGGCGGCGGTGTCGGCGGCGTCGGTGCGGGACCGAAACGGGCCCACGGCACGGTCATGGCGTGGCGAACGCACAACCGACAAGCGCGGAAACGCCTCATCGGTCGGCACCACCCACCACCACCGGTGCGGGAACCTCGACCGGCGGTTGTACGGCGGGGCGTGTGCGGCCAGCATCCGCAGTTCGCGCACACCGGCCTCGAGCGAGTGCGCGCACTCGACATGGTCGACCACGCTGGCAAGCGTGACCATCTCCTTTGTCCGGCCGCGGGGGTCGGCGCCGTTGAAGTACTGGCTCACCCGGCGGCGCAGGTCGACGGCGGTGCCGACATAGAGCACCTCGCCCGACGGCCCGCGGAACAGATACACGCCCGGCCGGTGCGGCAGGCCGTCGGCGAGCACCCGCTTACGGCGCTGGGTCGGCGTCACGTCGGGCAGATACGAGCGCAGGTCGGCGTAGGTGTGCACGCCCTGGTTGCCCACTCGCTCGATCAGCGCGTGCAAGACATCGACGGTCGCGCGGGCGTCGTCGAGCGCGCGGTGGGTGGGCTGCGCGGCCTCGCGACCTTGATAGGCCAACAGTCGCGCCAGTGCCGCAAGCCGCACGCTGGGGGCCTCCTCGCGGCTCAACACCCGGCGGGCCAGCCGGACCGTACACAGCACCTGCGGTCGGGGCCAGGGGATTTCGCAGCGCTGCGCGGCGGCCCGTAAGAACCCGATGTCGAACCCCGCGTTGTGAGCCACGAACACCGCATCGCCGGCGAATTCCAGAAACATCGGCAGCACGGTGTCGATGGTCGGGGCGTCACACACCATTGCCGTGGTGATGCCTGTGAGCTGCACGATCTGGGGCGGGATGCTGCGCTGCGGGTCGACCAGGGTGGCGAACTCACCGAGCACGACGCCGCCGCGAACCTTGACCGCCCCGATCTCGGTGATGGCGTCGGGAGGTGTTCCGTCGGCACTTTTCGTGCGTCCCCCGGTGGTCTCCAGGTCCACCACGACAAAGGTGGTTTCACGCAACGAGACTTCCCCGGTTGGCGCGCAGTTCAGGTCGGCGAAACTCAGTTGAGTCCCACCAGTCACACCCATACGCGTGACGTTAAGCATGCCGACCGACACCCGCGGGGTTCCCACGCCGCGCGGGCGTCGCCGAAAGATGTCGGTGCCCGCCGTTACCGTTCGGATAGCTCGACCGGAGCGCAAGCGAGAGGACCGATCGCAATGACACACAGCAGCGGACCCGACAGCAAAGGCGTCGCGGCGTCCGCGCCGGGCGAACCGGTGGTCATCGACTGCGACGACTGCGCGGTGCGCGGCCCCGGATGTCGCGACTGCGTGGTCAGCGTGCTACTCGGGGTACCGGAAACTTTGTCGGAGGACGAACGCGCAGCGCTGGAAGTGCTCGCCGAAGTCGGATTGGCGCCTCGATTGCGGTTGGTGCCGATCCGCCGCGATCGCGGATCCGGTGTCGCGTAACTGCTCCGCACGACAAACGGCGTGGATGGCCGCTTCGTATATCGCGTCTCTCAAGCCATTGACAGAAATCTTTCTAATTTCTTAACGATCCCGTTTGGACAAACGCGTATATCGTTTCGTAACCTGTTTGAGACCTAAACCAGCTCGACCACAATGCGTCGATGGCCGTTTAAGGAAGCAAATCTTGAGTTTCGGCTCTGACTATCCGATTGTGCGTGCCCTTACACGTTCGGTCGTCGGGATGCTGGCCGGCTTCACGGTTTTGTCGGGCGCCCTTGCCGCGAGTTCGGCCGCCGATCCAGCCGAAGACGCGATGGCAAAACTCAACGAGCTATCCCGCCAGGCTGAGCAGACCACCGAGGCGATGCACAGCGCGCAGCTAGACCTGAACCAGAAGCTGGCTGCCCAGCGTGCAGCGGATAAGAAGCACGCCGATGACCAGGCGGCGGTGGATGGCGCCAAGGCTCGGCTGGCCACCTTCCAGACCGCTGTCAACAAGCTTGCCGCTGCGACATACATGGGCGGTCGCGTCGACGGCATGGAGGCCATGCTGACCGCGGGTTCACCGCAAGGTCTGATCGACAAGCTGGCTGTACAGCGGCTGATGGCCACCCAGATGCGCACGCAGATGGCGGGTTACCGGGTTGCCGGAGAGCAGGCCGCCAAGGCCGAGCGGGCATCCGCCAAGTCCGCCGCTGACGCCAAGAGCGCAGCCGAGCAGGCAGCCGCGGTACGGGCCAGCCTGCAGTCCAAGCAGAGCCAGCTGCAGGTGCAGATCGCCGTCGTCAAGTCGCAGTACATGACCTTGTCGCCAGGCCAGCGGACCGCGCTCGCCGACCCCGGGCAGGTCCCGGCGGCGGCTCCGGCCCCCGACGCGCCGGCGCCGGACGCCTTGCCACCCGGTACGCCGCCGCCTGGCGGTCAAGCACCAGGCCAGGCCCCACCTCCGGGCGGAATGTTTGGACCGCAGCCCGGCGGCGGGGTGGGCGGCGGTGACCGCGCGAACGTCGTACAGGCGGCGTTGACCCAGGTGGGCTCCTCTTATGTGTGGGGCGGCGCCGCGCCCGGCGCGTTCGACTGCTCCGGATTGGTGATGTGGGCGTTCCAGCAGGCCGGTATTTCGCTGCCGCACTCCAGCCAAGCGCAGGCTCAAGGCGGTCAGCCGGTGGCGCTGTCGGATCTGCAGCCCGGCGACGTGCTGACCTTCTATTCCGACGCGTCACATAGCGGCATCTACGTCGGTGACGGCATGGTGATCCATTCCTCCACCTACGGCGTGCCGGTGCGGGTGGTGCCGATGAATGCCGCAGGCCCGATCCACGACGCCCGCCGCTACTGAACGCCTCGGCTGGCGGCGGCTGAGCCGCCGGCGTCGAGGCTTGAAGATATTGCTCGCCTGGATCTTTGTCGGTGAGCTGATCGGGGCCGCGGCGCTGAACGCCGCGCCCGAAACTCCGGCAAGGCCCGCACCGCTGGTCGCGCCCGCTCCTTTCAGCCACCCCAGCACCGCGCCATCGCCCCTGGCGGTACGCGACCGCGCGGTCGGGCTGATCGGCCTCGGCGGTCCTGCCACCGATCGCCTGCTGTCTCGTATCGCGTCGAACATCGGCGCCGCGGTCGACCAAGTGGAGGCCTTCTGGGGAGTTGACTGGCAGCACGATATCTCGGTGATCGCCGCCGGCTCCGACGACGAATTTCGTGCCGCCGCCGGTGGTGGGCTGGCCTCCCAGTGGGCCGACATCGCGGCGGTGACGGTCGTCGACCGCGTCGACCTCGCCCACCGTGTCGCGGTTGGCCAACGCATCGTGTTCGCGCCGGGCGCGGCCAACATGACCGAACCGGCACTTCGAATAGTGCTGACCCACGAGCTCTTTCATTACGCGGCACGCCTCGAAACCGCCCTGGACGCGCCCCGATGGCTGACCGAAGGGGTCGCCGATTTCGTCGCCCGGCCGATCAGCCCGGTGCCCGCCGACGCGCAGTCTGCCGTTGTCGCCCTGCCGTCGGACACCGACCTGGACACCCCTGGGCCGCAACGCTCGTCGGCATATGACCGCGCATGGTGGTTTGCCCGCTTCGTCGCCGATACCTACGGCAGCGCGAAGCTGCGAGCCTTCTATTTGGCCGCGTGCGGCGACGGGCATGCTGACCTGCCCACCGCCGTGCGCGATGTCCTCGGCACCGACTCGGCTGCGCTGCTCGCCCGCTGGAAGCAGTGGATGGTCGGCTAGCCTGACGCAGGTGAGCCGGGTCCTGCTGGTAACCAACGACTTTCCGCCCCGACGCGGCGGCATCCAGTCCTACCTGGGGGAGTTCGTCGGTCGGCTGGTTGACGCCGGGTCGCATTCCGTGACGGTGTATGCGCCGCAATGGAAGGGTGCCGACACGTTTGACGACTCCGCCCGTGCTGCCGGCTATCGAGTCGTGCGCCACCCAAGCACCCTGATGCTGCCCGGCCCGTCGGTCGACATTCGGATGCGCCGGCTGATCACCGAACACGGCATCGACACCGTTTGGTTCGGTGCGGCCGCGCCGCTGGCCCTGCTGGCGCCGCGCGCCCGGCAGGCCGGGGCGACTCGCGTGCTGGCCAGCACGCACGGCCACGAAGTGGGTTGGTCGATGCTTCCGGTTGCCCGATCGGTGCTGCGCCGCATCGGCGAAGGCACCGACGTGGTCACCTTCGTCAGCCGCTACACCCGGTCCCGGTTCGCGACGGCCTTCGGGCCCGCGGCGTCGCTGGAATACCTGCCGCCGGGGGTGGACACCGACCGGTTCCGGCCCGATCCGGCCGGCCGCGCCGAGCTGCGCAAGCGCTACCGGCTGGGCGAGCGGCCCACCGTGGTGTGCCTGTCCCGGCTGGTGCCGCGTAAAGGCCAGGACGTGCTGATCAGGGCATTGCCGTCGATCCGGCAATGCGTCGACGGGGCCGCGCTGGTGATCGTCGGCGGCGGACCGTATCTGGAGGCGCTGCGCAAGCTGGCCTGCGACTGCGGGGTGGCCGACCACGTGACATTCACCGGCGGTGTACCGGCCGCCGAACTGCCCGCCCACCACGCGGTCGCTGATGTGTTCGCGATGCCCTGCCGCACCCGCGGCGCGGGCATGGACGTCGAGGGCCTGGGCATCGTATTCCTGGAGGCTTCGGCGACCGGAGTGCCGGTAATCGCCGGACGATCGGGCGGCGCCCCAGAAGCCGTGCAGCACAACAAGACTGGGGTAGTTGTCGACGGCCGTTCGGTGGACAGGGTCGCCGACGCCGTCACTGAGTTGCTCAGCGATCGCGACCGAGCCGCCGCGATGGGCGCGGCCGGACGCGAGTGGGTGATGTCGCAATGGCGCTGGGACACGCTGGCGGCCCGGCTGGCCGACCTGTTGCGCGGCGACGATGCGCGGTGCGGCTAGTCCTTTTGGTAAATCGCCTCGATGTCGGAGGCGAACTTCTCGGCCACCACGTTGCGCTTGACCTTCAACGTCGGTGTCAGTTCACCGGTGTCCTCGGTGAAGTCGACCGGCAGGATGCGGAATTTGCGGATCGACTCGGCATGTGACACGGACAAGTTGGCCTTCTTGACGGCCGCGTCCACCTCGGCGACCAGGTCGGGGTCGTTGGCCAGATCGCCCACCGAAGCGCCGTCGGCCTTGCTGTTGCGCTGTTTCCAGCCGTCGAACGCTTCGGGGTCGATGGTGATCAGCGCGCCGATGAACGGTTTGGCATCCCCGACGACCATGGCCTGGCTGATCAGCGGGTGCGCCCGCAGCTGGTCTTCGAGCACCGCGGGGGCGACATTCTTCCCGCCCGCAGTGACGATGATTTCCTTCTTACGGCCGGTGATCGTCAAGAAGCCGTCGTCGTCGACCGCACCGAGATCGCCGGTTTTGAACCAGCCGTTGGTGAACGCCTCCTCGGTGGCCTGCTCGTTGCGCCAATAGCCGTCGAACACCACGCCGCCGCGTACCAACAGTTCTTTGTCCTCGGCGATGCGCAGGCTGTTGCCGGGCACCAGCTTTCCGACGGTCCCGATCTTCAATCCCTCGATCTGGTTGACCGTGATGGCCGAACTGGTCTCGGTCAGGCCGTAGCCCTCGTAGACCGTCAGGCCCACCCCACGGTAGAAGTGGCCCAGCCGCGCGCCCAGCGGTGCGCCACCCGAGACGGCGGAGTGGCAGTCGCCGCCCAGCGCCGCGCGCAGCCTGTGGTAGACCAGCCGGTCAAACAGGGCGTGCCTGGCACGCAGCAGCGGCCCCGGCCGGCCGCCGTCGGCGTAGGCCTGGCTCCAGTCGACCGCGGTCTGTACCGCGCGCTTGAAGATCCGGCCCTTGCCGTCGTTATCGGCGTTCTGCTCGGCGGTGTTGTAGACCTTCTCGAACACCCGCGGAACCGACACCACCACCGTCGGTTTGAACACCCCGAACATCGGCACCAGATTCTTGATGTCGCTGGTGAATCCGACGGTGACCTTGCTGGCGAACGCGGACAAGGTCAGTGACCGGGCCAGCACGTGGGCGAGCGGCAGAAAGACCAGCAGCCGCTGATCCTTGTTCAGCAGCGTCGGCAGGCACTCCTGGGTGCCCCGGATCTCATGGAGCAGGTTGGAATGAGTGAGCTGGCAGCCCTTGGGCCGCCCGGTGGTGCCCGAGGTGTAGATCAGCGTCGCCGGGTCCTGGGCGCGCAGCGCTGCCAGCCGGGCGGTCAGCTCAGCCGGGTCGACCGACGCGCCCTCCTCGACAAGCTGGTCGAGCGCCTTGGGACCCGAACCGTCGATGTGCAGCACCCTGCGCAGCGCGGGCAGCTCGCCGGTGAGCTCGGTGATGACCGCCGCGTGTGCGTCGGTTTCGGCGAACGCCAATACGGCCTCGGAATTCTGCAGTACCCAGCGCACCTGCTCGGCCGACGACGTCTCGTAGATCGGCACGGTGAGGGCGCCCACCGACAAAATCGCGAGGTCGAGGATGGCCCACTCGTAGCGCGTGGCCGAAAAGATGGACACCCGGTCACCGGCCTGCACCCCCAGCGAGATCAAACCCAGTGCGGCGGAACGAATCTGATCGGCGGCCTCGGCGCAGGTCACGTCGGTCCAGACGCCATCGATCTGGCGTTGGTAGATGACAAAGCTGGGGTCGTCGCGCTCGTGCTCGAAGACCATGGTCGCGACGTTGTCGTGCTCGCCGACAGAAAAGCGGGCGGGGACACTGTACTCACGCACTTGATTGACCTCATTCGACCTAGTGACGTTGCCGGGTGCCGGCTTGCTGTCGCCCAGCCTAATCCGCGTATTCGCCCAGCACGGCGGCGGTCGGTCGGGGCGGCGTCACGATTGCCGTGAGGTCGTTGACGGGCACTTCAGGTCGGTGTGTGAAGCTGAGGCGATGAACAGCATCCAGATCGCCGACCAGACGTTCGTGGCCGCCGACGGTGCACGGGTCGGCGCAACGGTAGCCGACCGGGCGAACTGGCGTCGGTGGTGGCCTGATCTGCGGCTGCAGGTGGTCGAGGATCGTGCCGAAAAGGGAATGCGCTGGGCGGTGACCGGCGCATTGACCGGCACCATGGAGATCTGGCTGGAACCTTCATTGGACGGGGTGGTGCTGCATTACTTCCTGCACGCCGAACCCACCGGCGTCGCCGCCTGGCAGCTGGCCAAGCTGAACTTGCCGAAAATGGCACACCGCCGGCGGGTGGCGGGTAAGAAAATGGCCTTTGAGGTCAAGACGACACTGGAACGGTCACGTCCGGTCGGTGTTTCTCCGGTAGTTTAGCCGGGTCAAGGTTTCGCGACCCGCTTGCGGGAGAGAGGGCAGCAACCAGGTGGCGGAGAAGACGACGCAAACCATTCACATCGACGCCGACCCCGGCACGGTGCTGGAGGTGATCGCCGACATCGATTCCTACCCTGAGTGGATCTCTGAGTACAAGGAAGCCGAGGTGCAGGAAAGAGGCGCCGACGGCTACCCGAAAGTTGTGCGATTCGTGATGGACGCCGGCGTCATCAAAGACACCTTGGTCATGTCCTACCAGTGGCCGGCCGACCGCCACTCGCTGAGCTGGACCCTGGTTTCCAGCTCGCTGTTGCGTTCGCTCGAAGGCTCATATCGCTTGGCGCCCAAGGGTTCTGGCACCGACGTCACCTACGAGCTCTCGGTGGATCTTTCCATCCCGATGCTCGGGTTGCTCAAGCGCAAGGCCGAGCGCAGGCTGACCGATACCGCTTTGAAGGATCTGAAGAAACGAGTCGAGGCTGAGTGATTCTGCGCAGCCTTCCCCGGC
>Ga0335072_10007540_pt1 | contig 15826 bp, 17 predicted proteins | sample Lox_Sample_21_FD_206725 | JGI IMG/M metagenome (GOLD analysis project Ga0335072, IMG submission 206725) | Soil microbial communities from Loxahatchee National Wildlife Refuge, Florida, United States - Lox_Sample_2.1 | ecosystem: Environmental > Terrestrial > Soil > Wetlands | place: USA... | reverse complement strand
GAGCCGCCTCCATGGTTGCCCCGGCCGAGACGGCACCCGCCCCGGCGCGCTTGTGACTGACTCACAACCCCGATTCTTTTTGCGACAGCCTCTTTCCAGGTCGATCCGAACGGAGGCGCCTGCGGCGAACACGCCACCTGAACTCACGAGCGGTTTACCCTCCTGACATGGCCATCATTGCCTGCCCGAGCTGTGGAGCGCGGAATCGCGTCGGCCCGATCGCTTCCGGATTCCCTCGGTGCCCGAAATGCAAGACGGAGCTTCCCTGGCTCGTGAACGCCGATACGGAGACGTTCGCCGCCGAGACCGGCGCCTCGGTGCCGGTCGTCGTCGACTTCTGGGCTTCGTGGTGCGGGCCGTGCCGGATGATCGCGCCCGTGCTCGAGGACCTCGCCAGCCGGAACGCCGGACGGCTGAAGGTCGTCAAGGTCGACGTCGACGCCAACCCGGCACTGGCCGCTAAGTACAGCGCGCAGTCGATCCCCCTGCTGGTCGTGATGCGCGACGGGCGCGAGGTCGACCGGATCGTGGGTGCGCTCCCGCGCGCGGCGCTCGAGCAGCGACTCGGGCCGGTGCTGGCCGACTGAGGTCAGCGGGAACGTCCCGGAAGGGGTACCTGACCATCCGCAGGCTCACGCTGATCGTAATCACCGTCACCGTCTGTACCGCGGCCGGCTCGCCGACGGCGGGGATCGGCAATGCCGGTGCGTCGGGACGATCGGCGCCGGCGCAGCGCCACGGTGTGTCGGTGGCTTCCGCCGCCCGCGCACCGCTCCCCGACCAGGCCGATTGGGAGAAGATCAAGGCGGCCGCCCGGTTCCGGCGCATCGGGCTTGCACCTCACCGAACCGCGCATTTCAGGGCCTATGCCGGGAGTCTGGGACTGAGCGAGCTCGAAACGATTCAGCCGCTCGGGCCCGGCCGCTGCCGGCGGGCGCTGACGTACCTCTACGGCAACCTGCTCGACCTGCAGGACGCAGCGCCGGGCGAAAACTGGGCGCCGCTGCGCAGGCTGGTGGCCCGGGAGCCGTCGATCCGCGCCTGCGCGCCGCGATGAGCTGGGAGGCAGGCCGCCGGGCTCGATCAGCGCCGCACGCGCCGCTCGATCGCCAGGCTGGTGAGCCTGACGGCTTCACCGTACGCCCGGCGGACGGCGTCCGGAACCGGCAGAGCCTTGCGCCGGATCGACAGCGCGCGCGGCCGGCGTTCGACGCGCGCGACGGCGGCCACAACCTCGTCGTCCCTCGCGGAGTCCTGTCCGGCGTAGACCCAGGCGAAGCGGAACAGCAGACCCGCAGCCAGATAGGTGACGCTCGCGAGTTCGTGCTCCCGCGGACCGGTGCGGCGGGCCACCAGCCGGAGCGCCAGACCGAGTGCGACGAGGCTCTTGGCCGTCCGGAAGTAGAGCCCGGGGCGCCCGCGGCCGAGCGCGTTCGCGGCGTCTCCCAGGCGACGCTCGCCGAGCGCGGAGATCGAGAGCTCGGTCACCATCGAGACGGTCTCGATCGCGCCGAGCGCCCTGCGGGTCGGATGGCCGTGCGGCAGGCCGCAGGCCACGAGCACGAGGCGGGTGGCGGCGGCGCCGGTCGCGGTCGCGGTGGCGACGAACGCCGGTCCGAGGATCATGCGGGCGCCCGACCACAGCGGGACCGCGCTACAGGCCAGCAGCACGCCCGTGTAGGAGCCGAGATAGGTGCCGAACAGCGACGTGAGCGCGCCAAATCCGCGGGCGGCCGCAGGTAGCCCGATCAGGTCGCACCCGACCGCGAGGGCGCCCGAGCCGCTGAACGCGACCAGGCACCACGCGCCGGTGTTCATCGGCGAGCGGGGCTTGAAGATCCGCGTCATGTTCAGGAACCGCTCGGGGCGCCCCAGGTCGGCGATCAGGAGCGCCGGCGCCGGCGCGACCGCGCCGAGCGCGACCTTGCGCGCGACCTGAGCGGACCGGTGGTCGCCGGCGGCGTCGCACGCGAGCGCGACGAACGCGGAGCCGGATGCGGTTCCGCCGAGCCAGAAGTACGTTGCGACCTCCCAGCCCCACAGGGGCGCGTGGATGACCGGGCCGCGGACGTCGGAGACGGGCGCGTCGCGCATCCTCCGGTTCGCCTCGGCGACCTGGCCGGGAGCGGGCTCGGCGTCCGCATAGCCGGTGTCGCCGGTCTTGTAGAGGTAAGACCACCGTGCGTCGTCGAAGTCGGGACGCGCGAGCTCGACCGGCGCTCCCGATTCGGCCGGGGTCCAAGAAGCGGGTCCGCCGCGGGCTCCCAGCGCCGGTTGGATGTCGCGGTCCTCGGCACTCACCAGGCCGGACCTCCACCGGTCTTCCGTGCTCGACGAGCGGCCGCGGCGAACACGAGAATCGTCCCAGCGCTCGCGAGCAGACCGGCGGCGAGCGCCGCCGCCGTGGCCGGGATGACGTTCTCCTGTACCGGCGAGTCCGCGTGGGCGGGGAGTCCGTAGCGCTCGGGCGGTTGCGTCAACAGGAAGAACGAGCCCAGGCCTCCGGCGAGTTCCTCATCGGGCTCGTCGCCGGCCCCATACAGATATGCGCCCTCGATCCCGCGCCGGTGCAACTCGGCGACGCGACGCGAGGCGATCTCCACGAGCTCCTCGTGCGGGCCGAACTGGATCGAGTCGGTCGGGCACGACTTCGCGCACGCAGGCTCGAGCCCGTCCTCGAGGCGGTCGTAGCAGAGCGTGCACTTGCCCGCGCGGCCGTCGACATGGTCGCGATCGACGACCCCGAACGGACACGCCGTCACGCAGTAGCCGCACCCGTTGCACACGTCCGGCTGCAGTACCACAGTCTGATGCTCGGTGCGGATCAGCGCGCCCGTCGGACAGGCGTCGAGACACCCCGCGTTGGTGCAGTGCTTGCAGACGTCGGACATGAACACCCAGTCGCCCATCTTGCGCACGGCGTCATCGACGTCGACGCCGCCGGCGGCCGGGATCGCCGGCAATTTGCCCACGGCCCCCGCGTCGAGAGCACGCTGCGCTTCTTCTCTCAGCTGCGGCGACGGCTCGAACAGCTCGACGAACCGGACGTGGCGCCAGGTCGAAGCGGACAGATCGCCGGTGTGATCGTAGGAGACGCCCTTGCCCGATTGCGAGCCGTCCGCGGGCAGGTCGTTCCACTGCTTACACGCGACCTCGCAGGCCTTGCAGCCGATGCACACCGAGGTATCGGTGAAGAAGCCCATCCTCTGCGCGCCGGCGCGGTGGATGGCGATCTCGGTGTCCGGGGCGCTGGTGCTCACCGGCTCGCCTCCTTTGGATTCTCGGCGGGGGGGTCGTCCTCGTCCGGGCGGATGGCACGTCCGGCATCTCCGACCCCAGCCAGCCGCGCGGTGCTCGCGCCGTACCTGCGGCCGGCGCGCACGTTGCAGGTGAATGCCTTGTCGTCCTGGATCGAGACGTTCGGATCGCCGGACAGAGCGACGAGCTCGTTGGTCGTGTCACCGCGCGACAGGCCGTTGTAACCCCAATGCCATGGCAGCGCCACTTGGTGAATGACGCGTCCGTCCACCCTCACGGGACGAATCCGGTCGGTGACCTTGGCTCTTGCCTCGATCTCCGCCCGCTCGGTCACGATCGTCATCCAGCCGCCGTCCTCGATCCCGCGATCGGCCGCGAGTTGCGGATCGATCTCGGCAAACATCTCGGGCTGGAGCTCGACCAGCCAGGGGAGCGTCCGGCTCATGCCGCCCGCCGTGTGATGCTCGGTCAGCCGGAAGGTCGTGGCGACCAGTGGGTAGCGCGGGTCGGCGGCGGCGTGGTACGGGTTCTCGGGCCTGTGCCAGCGGATCGCGGCCGGGCTCCCGTCGACGTTCGGGTACAGAAGGTTCGGCGTCGGCGACTCGAGCGGCTCGTAGTGCGTCGGCATTGGGCCGTCGAGCAGGCCACTCGGCGCGAACAGCCACCCCCGGCCGTCCGCCATCATGATGAATGGATCCGAGCCGGAGATCGCGTCCATGCTGTGGGCATCCGATGGTGCCTTGTAGTCGGGCCGCTTGGTCGCCGGAAAGTCGGGCACGTCGTAGCCCGTCCACTTCTGCTCGTGCTCGTCCCACCACACGTACCGCTTGCGCTCAGACCACGGCTTGCCTTCCAGATCGGCGCTCGCACGGTTGTAGAGAATCCGGCGGTTCGCGGGCCACGCCCAGGCCCACTCGGGCGAGACGATCCCGCCGGCCGCGGCGATGTCACCGGGGTTGCGCCGGCGCGCCTGATTGACCCCGCCGGCATAGATGCCCGAGTAGATCCAGCAGCCACAAGCGGTCGAGCCGTCGTTGCGCAATTCGTCGAATGACGCGACGGGCCGGCCGGTCGCGATGTCGTAGCCGTTGATCTCCTTGATCACGGCCTCTACGTCGGGCTCGCGCAATTCGCCGTGCTCCGGATAGTCCCAGCTCAGGTTGATGATCGGCCAATCTCGGTTGCGGTCCGAGCCGGCGTAATGCGCCTTGACGCGCTTGGCCAGGTGATGCATGAACCACAGCTCCGAGCGCGCGTCACCCGGCGGGTCGAGCGCCTTGTCGCGGAACTGCACGAGGCGCTGGGTGTTGGTGAACGTGCCCTCCTTCTCGATGTGCGAGGCGGCGGGCATCAGGAACACCTCGGTCTGGATCGCCTCGGGACCGAGCTCACCCGACTGCGCCTCGGGTGAGTCGCGCCAGAAGGTCGCGGTCTCGATCTCGGCCATGTCGCGCACTACCAGCCACTTCAGCTTGGCCAGAGCGCGGCGCTGAAGCCCCGAGTGTTGCGAGCCGACCGCCGGGTTCTGCCCCATCACGAACAGGCCCTCGACGCCGCCGTCGAGCGCTCGGAGCATGGTTGAGAAGTGCGAGTGGTTGCCGGTCAGCTTCGGCAGCCAGCCGAAGCCGTAATCGTTGTCCTTCGTCGCCGCGTCACCGAACCATGCCTTGAGCAACGAGACGATGTAAGCGTCGAAGTGAGACCACCAGCCGCGATCTGCTTTTCCTACCCCGATGTACTCCCTGAGCGTTAGATGACCCTCGCGGGTCCGCGGCATGTGCAGGTAGCCGGGGAGCAGGTCATACAGAGTCGGAATGTCGGTCGAACCTTGGATCGATGCGTGCCCGCGCATCGCCATGATCCCGCCGCCGGGACGGCCGACGTTGCCGAGCAGCAGCTGGAGAATGGCCGCGCTCCGGATCATCTGCACCGCCCCGGAATGCTGCGTCCACCCGTTCGCGTAGCAGAACATGCCCGTACGCTCCCGCCCCGAGTTCGTGATCAGCGCATCGGCCACCGCCAGTAGCTGCTGGGGCGAGATACCGCAGATCCTCTGCACCATCTCCGGCGTGTAGCGGGCGAAGTGCCGGCGCAGGACCTGGAAGACGCACCGCGGATCCTCAAGCGTGTCGTCGTGGCGGACGCCACCGAGGTCCATCCCCGCGCCGGTGTGCTCGCTGAACGCCTGCGTGGCATGCTCATACACTCCAGCCGAGAGGCCGACCACGCAGTCCTCGTAGCCCCAGCTGGCCGAGTCGTACGACCCCCTTTCGGGGTCGAAGCCCGAGAACAGACCATCTAGATCTTCGGTGTCACGGAAGGCGTCGCACACGATCGTCGACGCATTCGTGTAGTTGACGACGTACTCCCGGAAGTAGGACTCGGTCTCGATCACGTGGCGGATCAGTCCGCCGAGGAACGCGACATCGGTGCCCGCCCGGATCGGGATGTGCAGGTCAGCGAGCTGACTCGTGCGACCGTAGCGGGGGTCGACGTGGATGACCCGCGCGCCCCGCTCCTTGGCCTTCATCACCCAGCGGAAGCCGACCGGGTGCGCCTCGGCCATGTTCCCGCCCTCGATCACGATGCAGTCGGAGTTCTGGAGGTCCTGCTGGAAGTTGGTGGCGCCGCCGCGTCCGAACGAGGCCCCCAGACCGGGGACCGTGGAGCTGTGTCATATGCGGGCCTGGTTCTCGATCTGGATCGCCCCCATCGCGGCGAACAGCTTCTTGATCAGATAGTTCTCCTCGTTGTCGAGAGTCGCACCGCCCAGGTGAGCGAACCCGAGCGTGCGATCCACCCGCCAGCCGTGGCGGTCGGTGTCCTGCCAGCCGGCCTCGCGGGCGGCGATCACCCGCTCGGCGATCATGTCCATCGCCCGCTCGAGCTCGAGCTCCTCCCAGTCGGTACCGCCCGCCCGGCGGTAGCTCACCTTCGTCAGCCGTCCGGGCTGGTCCACGAGCTGGCGCGAGGAGGCGCCCTTCGGGCACAGAGTCCCCTGGTTGATCGGTGAGCGCGGGTTGCCTTCGATGTCGACCAGTTCGCCGTCCCGCGTGTACACCAGCTGACCGCAACCGACGGCGCAGAACGGGCACACCGACTCGGTCACCTTCAGCCCGGCGATTCTCGCCTGCGCCCGCCGTGTCGGCTGCGAGGCCGCGCCCGGGCCGAGGCCCATGTCCATCGCGCGACCGACCAGCGGAAGGCGCCGAAACGACTCGAACGAGCGCGGACGCGAACCGGGCGAACTCATCTTCGCCGATCATCCCCGGAGGCCGGGCGATCCGGCATCACCCCGATCAGGTGATTCACGCCGCCGAGACTACAGCTCATTGAGCCCGGGGACCGAGCGATCCTCGCGATCATCAAATGCGATTAGGGACGACTCCTAGTCGAACACTCGGCGGGTGAACGCGTCGGTCAGCCTTCGGCAGTCATCGCCGAGGGCCCGTGGCCGGTCCACCGGGGGGAAGCTTGCGCGGATGCGATCGGTGAGCTCGCGGAGATTCGGTGGGGGCTCCTGCGCGCCGACGTACAGGGCTTGGGATGCGATGGCGGCGAGCACCGCGAGACTTGCGTCCAGGCACTGTCCGATTGCGGTCGCTTTGCGCCAGGCCAGAAAATTCAGTACGGGAACGTCGTTCTGGCCGAAGCCACCGAGGGACAGGAGCGTCGGACCAGCGGTCGCGCGAGCCTCTTCCGCCCAGCCATTTTGGGCCATGTGCAGCGGTTTGACCGACCATTCGTCGTACCCGACCAGCCGCGCGGTCACAGGGCTTTGAAAGAGATGGTCGGTGAGGCGCTGCGCGAGCTGACAGAGATCCGCCTGGGCAAACGCCACCGCGTCGATTGCCGGCGCGGCCTGGGCGTTGTGATAGCCGCCATTCGAGTACACGGCCCCGAGCGACCGTTCGCCATTGGGCGGGAGGTACACCGGGTTATCGGTGACCGAGCGCAGCGAGATCGTGGCCGCATGCTCGGCGGCCGCCATGGCCCGGCGGGCCGCGCCGAGCACACGAGGCAGGATCCGCACCGACACCGACGCCTGGTGACGCTGGCGGACCCTATCGCTCCCCTCGAGCAGCGCGCGTAGAGCGCCGAGCGCCGCCGCTTCGTGCTCGTCGCCCCAGAGCTCCCCGAGCTCGGACGCGAAATGCTCATCCGGCGCTCCGCAAGTCTCCGCGACCAGCGCAAACACCGCGTCGACCAGCTCGATGCGTCGCCGGACGGCCAAAGCAACGTCCGCCACCAGCGCTGCGGCGCACGGCGAGCCGTTGATCAACGCCATTCGTTCCTTCGGCGTCAGCCGCATCTGCCTGCTCAGCTCGAAGAACAGGCTGCCCAGCGCCAGGATCTCGCCCGACCCGCCATTCGACTGACCCGGCACGACGGGTAGCGGCGGCGAGTCAAGCATGGCCGCGACGGCTTGCGCGACGACGCTCCGCACGGCGGCGTGACCGTCCAGGAAGTTCGCCAGGCGCGCGACGAGAATCGCGCGCACCACTCGATCGGGCAACGGATCGCCGAACGACATCGCGGTCCACAACTGACCGGGACGCCCCGCCTTGGCCTCGTCGGTCAGAGCCGCTCCCGCCGCGTCACCGGGCGCCGACGTGACGCCATAGATCAGGGCCTGTGGATCGCTGCCCACCAGCTCGGACACCAGCGCCTCGAACGACTCCTGGCAGCGATCCATCACCGCCAGCGCCTCTGGCGCGATCTCGAGCGCCGCCCGCCGCCACGCCACCGCGTGGACCAGCTCGAGCGTAATGTCGCTCCTCGTCCTGACGGGCAACGGCGCCGCGTCGATGGCCACATCCGACATCGTATGAGTCAGGCCATGCCGGCCAGGCGGTAGAGGAGCAGACTGCCGGCGACCGCGACGCTGAGGCTGGCGCCACGCCCGACTTCTGGGCGCTCAATGCGCCAGGGCTACCGCCCTCTCATCGTTCATGTTCGCAGCGTGGCGCCGACCGCGCCGGCTCACGGTCTCGGCATGCGAAGACAGCCGCGAAGTTCTCAGCCCCCGCCGCCGGTGAACCACGCGGCGCGCTCGACCGCCGAATGTGGATCGCCCTGAGGTGCGACCGGCGGCGGCTTCGTCGCTGTCCCGGTCACCTTGGTCGGCGGGACGCCGATGCGCACGACGACCCAACCCCCGTCACGTTCGCGGGCGATCCAGCTGGCATCCGGATCGGCCGCTCGCATCCGTTCGACCTCGGCCATCGCCTCGTCACGATTCATGAGTCTCAGGATAGTCGAGGGGTCTTGTGCGCCCGCCCGAGAGTGGTATTACCGATCGAACATGCCGGGACCGGCGCCCACAGACGATGATGATACCGGCGCGAGCCAGAGCATGCGGACGGTCTTGGTCGCCCTCGGGGCCGGCGTCGGGGTGGCGCTCGCCAAGGCGGGCGCAGCGGTCATCACCGGTTCATCCGCCCTGGCCGCTGAGGCTTCGCATTCACTCGCGGATACGGCCAACGACGTGTTCCTGTTCATCGCTCAGCGACGCAGTGCCCGTCCCCCGACCAAGCGGCATCCGTTGGGGCACGGGCGGGAGGCCTACTTCTGGGCGCTGATCGCGGCCTGCGGCGCGTTCTTCGCCGGTGCGGCCTTCTCGTTGCGCGACGGCATCAACGAACTGGTCCACCCCGGCGCGACTTCGTCGTTCGTGGTGGCGTACGTCGTGCTCGGGATCTCGACCGTCCTCGATCTGGTGTCGATTCGCCAATCGGCGGGCAGCCTGATCACCCGCGGACGCCCTTACAGCCGAAGCCTCATTCAGGAGTCGCAGGTCACGTCCGACCCGACGCTAAGGGCCGTGTTTGTCGAGGACGCCGTGTCGGTCTCAGGGGACGTGCTCGCGTTCGTCGCCCTGGCCCTGAATCAGATCACGGGGTCGTCGGTACCTCAGGGAATCGCCGCGGTGCTCATCGGCGTGTTGCTCATTCGCATCAGTCTCCGGCTCGTCAGACGGAGCCACGATTTCCTGGTCGGCGTCTGGGTGCTCACTCCGGGGGTCGAGCACGACGAGACCGATGGCCGCCTCACACAGCCGATCGGACCGGCCGACGTGGAGAGACTGCAAGCCTTCATCTCCACGTACCCGGGAGTGACCGGCGTTCTCGAGCTGCTTGTGAACTTCATCGGTCCCGGACAGGTCTGGATTGTCGCCCGCGTCGACATCGATGATGACCTTCGTGGGAGCCAGGTCGAGTCACTGGCGCGTGAGATCGAATCGAGCATGAGGGACGAGTCGAAAAGCGTCTTCCGCGTCGACATCGTCCCCATCGGCGATGGGCCCGATGGCGGAACGAGGTAGCGGTCGAGGCCGATCCCGCGATGCCCTGGCGGGTTGAACCGCCGCGTCAGCGCACCTCAGACAATGCGGCCAGCTGGAGATCGTCGATCGTCGCGGAGGCCTCGGTGACGCAGTCCCTGATGATGACGTAGCGGATGACGCCTCGCCTCAGCCCAAAGTTCTGCAGCGTTCGCTGAGCAGCTATCTCGTATAGGTTTGTACCGTCGGTGAGGTATCTCATCTTCTGAGCCCTCCGTTTCGTGGGTTTGCAGGCGGTTGAAAGCATCCCCGCCTTAACCGGGGTATCGCGCCAGGGGACTCACTGGTCGGCCCCCTGACGCGGCCGCGCTTATGCTCTGGACGGGAGACCAGGGAGCAACCCCGGGCGGTCACGGGCGCAGGTTCGCGGCGCGAGGCGCAGGATTGCTCCACGTAGTCGACTCAGGAGAAACGACACATGAAGGGACATCGACCATGACCTGGCCCCGCCTGCTGATGTGCTGGATCCCCGAAGGCTGGGAGAGCCCGTTCGGTTCGGCTCTCCCCGGTAGCCTCGAGCTCGTGTGCGTCGATCGGGTGCACGGATTCGGACTGTTCATGCTTCCGAGTGTCCCGTTCGGGTAAACGGCCGTAGTCGATCGCCTCCGATTATGCTTACGAATCCACCGCGCCTGTTAGCGCGCCAACGTCCGGCTTGTCCCCCGGGGAGACGAGACGCCGATGGCCCCGCCGGCGGAGTCGAAGCCTCCGCCGCCCGCCCGCAACGGCCGCGGGCCCGACCCGGAGGAACCGAACGCTCCGAGCGAGATCCAGCATGTGGTAGTGGTCCGGGTCGCGTTCCTGAACCTGGCCGCGCTGCGAGCACGTGGGGCGCTCACCTGCCACTCGAGGTCGTCGTGTCGCCCTACCGCGGGACCGTCGCACCGCTGGCCAATTACATCGAGGCTCTGCACGCCCGCGGCCCGACACCACCATGACCGTGATCGTGCCCGAAATCGTCCCCGCTCACCGTTGGCAGGCGATCCTTCACGGTCACATCGCCCAGATGCTACACCGCACCCTGACCCGTCACCCGCGGATCGTCGTCACCGGCGTTCCGTTACACCTCGAGAAGTGACGCATGCGGGGCACGAAGATCTCTCGCGCAGCAGCGGCTTACGCCATCGCGACGGCGGATGCCGCCCGCTCCCTCCGCCTGCGTGGACGCCAGACGCGGAGGTACTGTGCGGCGAGGTATGAGCCGAGGACGGCCGTCACCGCCAGGACCTGCGCGACGATCGTCTGGACGTTTCCGAACAGCGAGAACCACTCGCCCGCCCAGCCCGGGATGTGGGCACCGATGCTCGTCGTCCCGATCCAGCCGGCGAGCTGCATCTCGTTGATTTCCTCGCCGACCATCACGAACAGCACCACGACGAGCATCCCGCCGGTGATGATCAGCAGCCGCTTGTACGGCAGCCGCTGGTGCAGCGCAAAGGTCAGGACGCCGGTCGCGCCAGTGAACAGACACCCGAGTGTCACGCCTTCGAGGACGACGCTCGAGCCGAACGTGACACGAAGGTTCTGGAGGAACACGACGATCTCGAAGCCCTCGCGGTAGATCGAGGTGAACCCGAGCAGCGCGAAGCCGAGCAACGCCCGCCGCGTCGCCGTCTCGGTGTCGCCGGCGAGCAGGCCGCGCCGGCGTCTGTGATGGTGCTGGATCCAGCCGGTCCAGTACATGCGGTGAAAGAACCAGTTCATCACTAGCAGCAGGACGAGGATCGCGGGCAGGCCGGTGGCGGCCTGGAGGTCGAGCCCGCGGACACCGAGTTGCCCGATGAACCAAGCGGCGAGGAACCAGGTCGTGACCGTGGCGGCCAGACCGATCCCGGCTCCGACGGCCACGGGCCGGCGGTAGAACCGGTTGGCGCCGAGGAAGCTGGCCATGACCGCGGCGAGCACGAGGATCGTCTCAAGGCCTTCTCGGAAGACGAGTATCGCGCTGTCGACCACCGCGCTCGTGCGGCTCATGTGGTTCCCCGGAAGGCTCGGGTCGGGCGTTCCGCCGGTCGAGTGCCAGGCTAGGACCACCGCCGTGACGGCGACCGCCAGCACCACCGCGACCCACACGTAGAAGCTCAGACGCGAGCCGGGCCGTGCCGTTGTGCTACCTCGTCGGTTCGGTTTGCGCACGACGCGGGTCAGTGTCGCTCGACGCTCGTCGTCAAGCATCGGCGGGCTCGCGGATTGTGTTCGGACAACCCGCGGCCGCGAGTCGTTTACGATCGGTGAGCCGTTATGGAGACTCGTGTTGCCGGACCAGGGCGGCATGGCGCCCTCCGCGGGCGCGCGGAGGAGTGCGCGCGTGCTCCATGGGTTGTTGGCCGGGGTCCGACGTGGCGAGGGCCGGTCTCTGACACAAGCCGGTGATCAAATGGCGCAGGGAGCTCGCGAACGCATTGCCCAGCTCCAGCTCTGAACGAGTCCCCGCCTGATCTCCGGAACCGCATCTGCGGACGGCCCGCAAGCAATCAGCGACTCCGCCGATGCGGCTGCAGCTGCGCTGACTGACACTTCGCGCTCGCATGACGCACCGGAACGAACCAGATGCCACCGTCGAGGAACTTCAACTCGTCGGTGGCGAGACCACACTCGAAGCGCACGAGCTGACCGCGGCGGCGGCGGCCGCCGGCCTCAGCGTTCGACGGCTCAACTTTGCCAGCCCGGAGGCCCAGGCCGCCATCGCCGCCCAGGGCTCGGCGGCCGTTCGACTGCCGCTCGTAATCGTCGGCGGGACCTACACACTCCAGCGTCCGCCATTCACCGACGTCAGCGAATGCCTCGCCGCTGTGCGCGCCGGCGACAGCATGCTTCCCGCGGGTGCGCTCGCGATTGGCAACAAGCCTCGGCCCCTACGCGAACGACGCGCGCACGGTGGGACAACCTCTCTCTGGACCGTGATCGGCGTCGCCGCCTGATCACGTGACGAACCAGGCTGTAATCCGAACGAGGAGCGGCAGTGTCGACGACAACCAATACCGGGAAAGAGAACCGCTCCACGAGCGAGCTGATAGGTGATCTGTCCGAGCAGAGCACGCGCCTGATCCATGAGGAAATGGCGCTCGCGCGGGCGGAGATGGCCCAGAAGGGCGTCCAGGCGGGGTTCGGGATCGGACTCCTCAGCGGCGCCGGCGTTCTCGCGCTCTACGGCCTCGGCGCACTCACCGCCGGCGGCATCCTGCTGCTGTCCACCGCGGTGGAGGCGTGGGTCGCGGCCGTGATCATCGCCGGCGGGATTCTGATCGTGGCCGGGGCGGTGGCCTTGATCGGAAAGACTCGGCTGGCGCGAGCCGCACCTCCCGTCCCACAAGACACGATTGAAACCGTGAAACGCGACGTGGAAGCAGTCCGCACAAACCTCCGGGAGGGCCGTCATGAGCACGCATGAGCAAACGCAGGACGAACTGCGGAAGGAGATCGATGCGACCCGCCGCGAGTTGGGGGAGACCGTTGAGCAACTCGCCGCCAAGACTGCCGTCAAAGCGCGGGTGCACGACCGCGTCGAGCACGCCGAGGACGACCTGAAGGACGCCCTGGAACGGCGTCCGGTTCGAGTGGCCGCGGTCGGCGGCGCGGCCATCGGGCTCCTCATCGTCTGGGCTCTGTCGCGACGCGCGAACTGAGATCCCAGCCGCACGGGCTCGTCCCCCGGGGCCTACCGGATCGATCTGGCCTTTAAGGTGCTCGTCCGGCGGCTGCAATCGGTCCGCGACGCCGAGTGTGGGCTGCGAGATGGAGTGCCTTGACCGGGAGCGTTGAAGCGGGGCGGCACAAGAGCCTGCGGGGTCGGGCCGAGGAGTGCGGCGTGCTCGATGGGTTGGTCGCCGATGTTCGGCGCGGCGAGGGACGGTCGCTGGTTCTGAGAGGTGAGGCGGGGATCGGGAAGACCGCACTGCTGGAGTACCTGGTCGAGTCAGCGCCGGGCATGACCGTTCTCCGGGCGGTAGGGGTGGAGTCGGAGATGGAGCTGGCATATGCGAGCCTGCATCAGGTGTGCGGGCGGATGCTGGATCGGCTGGTAGGACTTCCGGACCCGCAGCGTGAGGCGCTGGAGATCGTGTTCGGTGTGAGCGCGGGACCGCCCCCGGATCGGCTGCTGGTGGGTTTGGGGGTGTTGAGCTTGTTCTGCGACGTCGCCGAGGAGCGTCCGCTTTTGTGCGTCGTCGACGACGCGCAGTGGCTCGACCGCGCCTCGGCTACGACGCTGGCGTTCGTAGCGCGTCGCCTGCTCGCGGACCCGGTCGGGGTCGTGTTCGCCGCCCGTCACGTGAGTGAGGAGCTCCGTCCCTTATCCGATATGGATGTCCAGGGCCTGAGCAATCGGGACGCCCCCGCGCTGCCCGGATCGGTGGTGCGAACAAAGCTCGACGAGCGCGTCCGGGACCGGATCATTGCCGAGACGCGCGGCAATCCCCTAGCGGTGATCGAGCTGCCCCGAGGCTTGACGCCGGCGCAGCTGGCGGGTGGGTTCGGGCCGGTTGATGCGCAGAGCCTCTCGGGACGGATCGAGCAGAGCTTTCAGCGCCGGCTCGAGACGCTCGCGCCGGATGCGCGGCGGCGGCCGCTGCTGGCGGCGGCGGAGCCCGTCGGCGACCCGCTGCTGCTGTGGCGGACGGCGGAACGGCTCGGCGTCGGACCTTCGGCCGCCGGTGCCGCCGGGGCGTGTTGGCAATCGACGACCGGGTGACGTTCCGTCATCGGCTGGTTCGCTCCGCCGTCTACGAGTCGGCGTCGGCTGAGGATCGCCGTGCCGTGCACCGGGCGCTCGCCGAGGCCACCGACGCGACGACCGAGCCTGACCGACGAGCCTGGCATCTGGCGGCCGCCAGTGCGGGCCCGGACGAGGAGGTCGCCGGCGAGCTCGAGCGGTCGGCGGCGCGTGCACAGGCGCGTGGCGGTCTCGCCGCCGCCGCAGCCTTCCTCCAGCGCGCCGTCGCGATGAGCGCGGACCCTGTGGCGCGCGCGGATCGCGCGGTGGCCGCGCTCCCGACCGAGGACGTAATGAGGTGGGGATGGTTGGCCAATGGTGTCTTCATCGCCATCTGGGATCTCGACGCGTTGCACCGCAGCTGTGTCAGACACCTTCGCATCGTCCGCGATGCCGGCGCCCTCTCCGAGCTGCCGAACCACCTTCACAACTTGGGGGTCTCGTTCGTGATAACCGGCGATTTCGCGAGTGCGAGCTTGCTCATCGGAGAGGCGGAGAACGTGGCAGCAGCAAGCGGCACCGCGGTCCCACCGTACACGGCGATACGGCTCCGGGCTCTACAGGGAAGGGAGGCCGAGGTCCGGCCGCTGATGGCTAGCACGATCGAGATCGGCAAGGCGGTCGGCCACGAGTTCGCGGCGGCCCACGGGGATTGGGCGGCGGCGGTCCTGTTCAACGGTCTCGGCCGCTACGACGAGGCGGCGGCGGCACAAAGAGCGAGCATGCTGCCGTACGACCCGTACGTACCGGCGTTGGTGCTGCCCGAGCTGACGGAGGCGGCGGTCCGCGGAGGCGACATGGAGGTCGCCCATGGTGCGCTCGAGAAGCTGATCGCGACGACGGCTCCGTTCGACAACAACGCTGGTGTTCGGTGAGTGGCTGCGGCGTGAGAATCGCCGCCTGCACGCGCGCGCCGAGCTCCGGAAGGCGCATGAGCAGTTCGTGGAGATCGGAATGGAGGCATTCGCCGAGCGAGCCCGCCGCGAGCTGCAGGCGACGGGCGAGCACGTGCGTGCGCGCGCTCCCGAGGCGCGAGACGAACTCACCGCCCAGGAGCGGCAGATCGCCGAGCTGGCGCGGGACGGGCTCTCCAACCCTGACATCGGTGCTCGGCTCTTCCTGAGCCCCCGGACCGTCGAGTGGCACCTCCGGAAGGTGTTCGGCAAGCTAGACATCGCCTCGCGTCGGGAGCTGGCGACGGCGCTGCGCAGCTCCGACGCGTGGCTGGCTCCGGTGTAACAGGACGGAAATCGAAGGCACTCCTCACCTAAGATACGATCGGCGGTTCGCGATGCACCGGAATCTGCGCGCAACCAGGCGGCCCACGAGCCTGCGCGGGCGGGCCGCCGAGTGTGCTCTGCTGGATTCGCTCGTCGGGGATCTTCGCCGCGGTGAGAGCCGGTCACTGGTGGTGCACGGCGAGGCCGGCATCGGGAAGACGGCGCTGCTCGAGTATCTCGTCGAATCGGCGTCGGGCATGACGGTCGCTCGGGCCGTGGGGGTGGAGTCAGAGA
>Ga0335072_10007539_pt1 | contig 15826 bp, 10 predicted proteins | sample Lox_Sample_21_FD_206725 | JGI IMG/M metagenome (GOLD analysis project Ga0335072, IMG submission 206725) | Soil microbial communities from Loxahatchee National Wildlife Refuge, Florida, United States - Lox_Sample_2.1 | ecosystem: Environmental > Terrestrial > Soil > Wetlands | place: USA... | reverse complement strand
TCGAGGATTTTGATCGAGGCCGCCGCGGCCTTGCGCTTCAGCGCGAACGTCTCCTTCAGTTGCGCCAGCGTAGCCTCGGCTTCATCCAGATTCTCCTTGGCCTTCTCGGCGTCGATGCGCGACAGGATCTCCACCTTTTGCATCTCCAGCTGCGCTTTGCTCAGCGCGTCTTGAGCCTGCGTTATATCGGTTTCGTCCGTGGCCTTGTCCGCGATCTCCTTCGCCTGCGCCTCCAGCACCTTGTCGTCCTCGTCCGACACTTTCGCCTGCTGATCCAGAAAGCTCCGCATTTGCGCGGTCCGGTCGAATTCCGCCAGCAAATCGCCCTTCTTCACCCGGCTTCCTGCAGGCGCAAGGAAAGTCACTGTCAGCGCCCCAACATTCTCTCCCGCGATCTGCGGAGCCACAATGGACTCCGACTGCACCGCCTCCGTCCTGCCGGTGAGACGCAGCGTGCCCGTCGATGATTCAGTCGTTGGAGAGGAAGCAGCCCGCACAAGCGCGGGAGGAATGATTTCGTGCCCGTCGATCAGGCTGACCAAAAGCCCGGTTGCTGCGAGCGCGGCAAGCAGAACTCCAGCGCGTCGCATATTCCGAGGTGCAGCCGCCACATCCGTTTGCGGCGAAATCGTTTTCGGACCCTTCGTCACACCCAACCTGCCTGATCCGTTGTTCCTGCTGCCATCGAGGACAGCATACATTTCTGCCGATTTCTGCTCGATGCTGTCCTTCACCGCCGCCGGCGCTCGTCCCCGTTGAATAAGATCGTTATAAGGATCCTATACCTTACTTACCGCGCCGACTTACAGAGCCGTGGAGCAGTCGCTGCTTTCCGTGTCTACTGCGGGCCCGCTGTTCTGTTTACGTTTTCCCTGCGCGATTGGACGCACACGACCGCATGCGGTTAGCTGTCGCTCAATGGACGTGCCTGCCGTCCAATCCGCGCAACCAACCATACAGTCGCGCAAACTCTGTCGGATTCTGACTAAAGCCGAGGCTGCGAAGCCGGCGCCAGATCACTATCTGCGGCGAACGAGACCGCGCCTTCGCACCGGACATTCCGATCCATCAGCGCTTCGACCTCCGCGACCGGCCGGATGCCTCCTCTCGCGCCGGCCCCGGTACAGTTCAGCGCAGCCGCCGCACATCCGAAGTCGAGCGTGCGCCCGAGTGCCCAGTTTTGCAGCAGCCCGTAAATGAATCCGGCATGAAAGATGTCGCCCGCGCCCGTCGTATCCACCACGCCCACCCGATACGCCGGCCGATACCAAAACCGCTGACCATCCCACGCCAGCACGCCATCGTGTCCCAGCGTCGCTGCCGTCAGCATGCAGCCAAATCGCTTCTTCACGAGCGGCAGAGACTCCCGCAAATCCGCTTTTCCAGTTAGCCGTTCGGGAATATCGCGACTCACAATCAGATAGTCCACCCGATCAACCAGCCGCTCCACACCGGGATACATCTCGTCGAGATCGGCCACCACCGGAATCCCGGCGTCCCTCGCCCAGCCGGCCGCCGCAATCGCAGCCTCGGTATCGTGTCCGTCCACATGCAGCGCTCTTGCGTCGGTGATCCACTCCTGCTGCACCTCTTCCGGCTGCAGCTTCAGCCGCGCGTCCCGCTTCCAAAGCACCGTTCGCTCGCCCGAGTCTTCTACCAAAATGAAAGCCTGCTGGCTCGCGCAGCCCGGCGCCGTAATCAGACGCGCATCCACGCCCGCCCTTGCAAACTCCGCGCGATGGAGATCGGCAGCGCTGTCATCGCCCACCTTGCCCACATAGCGTGCCCGAAGACCCCACTGCCGGCAAGCCATCATAGCGCTGGCCACCTGGCCCCCCGGCAACAGCGTCGCCGAGCGAATCTCCACTTTCGATCCCGACCCGGGAAAATGCGACAGAGGAATCAGCGTGTCCGTCGCGTTCAATCCGACGCCAACAATATCAATCCGTGACAATTTCTTCCTCAGAACAGATAATCAACTCCGCGCTCTGGCGCTCTTGACAGAATGCGTCGGCGGCCTTTCACGCGAATCCCGTCCTCTTCCACAAAAGCCAGCCGCCAGCTGCAAGCACCGCAAACAGAATCACCGTAAGTATGATGGCGTATCGAAGGTGCAGAGCCAGCGACGGCACAGTCACCTCTGTCGCGGCCCACGCAAACACCCCAACCGCCGCCAGCGCGATGGCGTAATCCCACCAGCGTCGTCGCGACGCGCCCGGCTCCTGGCCCTCCACGCCGGCGTGCAACCGTAGCGTCTGGTGGAGGTCGAGGTCATAGCGATCACACTCGCGTTGCACGGCCTTCACCGTCGATTGCGACTCTCCCGACGACACCGCTGATCCTGCAATCAGCATTGCGCCGGCAATCATCAGCCCGGAGGCGGCCAGCGCCGTGAGCCGCACCGATGCCGGAGCCTGCGCCATTTCGCCAAACACCAGCACGCCCCACGCGAATCCCCAAAGCTGATTGGTATTCGAAAGCGGAATCGCGCGGCTGATCCCCACATACTTCGTTGCGTATTGCTGAAACAGATCGCCGATCACCCAGCAGAATCCCCCCAGCAGCAGCCACAGCAGCGACGGCCGCAGCGCATGCAGTTCCCTTCCCAGCGCAGGCAGGCTGCCCGGCAGCGTCGCGCCTACCATCAGCATCGTTCCCACTTCTCCGAAGGTAAATATCGTTACGAACGACAGCGGATTGATGCCCGTCAGATATGCCTTCCGATACGGCACATACATCGTGCCCCACAGCACGCCCGCACCCAGTGCTGCCGCCACGCCGCGCATCGCCTGTCCGGGCGCGCCGTTCATCACGTGCACCGAAAGCGCCGAAAGCATCACCGAACCGCTGACAATCGCCCCTGCACCGCCCAGCACCTTCACCCATCCGCCCAGGGTCGCACCCCGCAGCTCGTGAAACAGCGCCCATCCCCAGAAAATGCCGATCAGAGTGTTCGTGTTCCACAGCGGAAACGCGATCGCCAACCCCACGTCGCGAATCGCAAAGATCGTCAGCGTGTTCGCCACCGACCACAGTGCGCCGGCGAGCACCGCCCACACCATCAGGTGCGGAGACGCCCGCAGGTCCCTCACCACCGATCCCGCGCCGCGCATCATCACCGGCAGCGTCCACCGCGCCAGAAAAACGCCGGCCACCATGCAGCACGAAATCGCGAAAGGCGAATAGCCACCCGCCACCAGCCGCGCCGGCGCTTCGGCCGCGCCCAGCCACGCGCCCGCCGCGAACGCGCACACCGTTCCCAGTCCGTACCGTGCGTACGGACTCGGCAGCGAATGGGAATCAGGCGTTGAAGTTGAACGAGTCACCGGGCTCGACACTCGAGTGGGCTGCCCTTTCTCTTTCTGCCAGACGATCTGCGCAAAACGGATTCGGCAATCAATCCACCATCATACGGTCCCGGCACCCGGTATACTTTGTTATCGATGCGACCCGTGCTGCGTTCCATCCTCACCGACAGTCACTTCTGGGTGCCCGTGCTGGTGCTCATGGCCGGAGTCGCACTCCTCATGCGGCTGATTTGATCGCCGAGTCCACAATCGTTTGAGGCCTGCGGGTCTGCCCAGGGACTCGCTTTCGCCTATTCGAAACCATCAGCGAATTCTCCGTGTCGATTCCCGCAGCACGAGGGTGGGCGCCAGCAGGTTCTGAATTGGCCAGTCCGCTCCCTCCTCATCCGTCCGCCGGATCGCATCGAGGATAAAATCGGCCGCCAGCGATCCCATGTCCTCCATCGGCTGACGGATCGTCGTGATCCCGGGCGTGCTCAATAGCGCCGGCGGCACGTCGTCAAATCCGATCACCGAGCAGTCATCCGGAATCCGCATTCCCGCCTGTGTCAGAGCACGCACCGCGCCCAGCGCCGTCAGATCGTCAAACGCGATCATGGCAGTAAACCGAACTCCTGTGGCGAGGAGCTCGCCGGTCAGCTTTTCGCCGCCCTCGAATTGCGACACGGGGTCGAGCACAAACGGCAACTCCCGCACGCAGCGCTCATCGATCTTCAGTCCGTGCTCGCCGGCATAGCGCTCGATCCCATCCCATCGCCGGTGGCTGTCGCTCAAACGCGCCGGTCCGCGAATCACCGCGATCTCCCGATGCCCCAATTCGTACAAATGCTGCATTGCCAGATACCCGCCCTTTTCGTTCTCCACGATTACCGATCGAATGGCCTCGTGCGACAGGTCGCGTCCCACCACGATCGTCGGCAGTCTGCTCTCGCAAACCTTCGCTACCTGGCCGTCTTCTTCGAAGAGCCAGTTCGCAACCACGATCAGGCCTTCGACGCGGCGTTCCATGAGCATCTCCAGATAGCCCTCAAACTGCTTTCTGTCGTTATGGGCATCCATCATGATGGGCAGGTAGGGGGTACCGTGCAGAGTGCGCTCGATGCCGCGCAGAATCAGCGTGCAGAACGGGTCGGATATGTCAAAAATCATCACGCCGACGGTATGCGTGCGCCGGCTCCGCAGCGAGCGCGCGAACGCATCGGGCCTGTATCCGAGGGTCTCGGCCGTCCGCCGGATGCGCTCCTTCGTCTGCGCCGCCACATAGCGCGACAGCGGAGCCTCGTTCAGGACGATCGACACTGTCGACGGAGAGAATCCGCTCGCCCGCGCGACATCGACCAGCGTAACTCGCTTGGATGGTGCTTTGCGGCCCGGCATCGTCCGCCTGCTATCCCTTTCGCAAAGCATTGTAGCGTGACGCCCCTGCCGTGCCGCGCAGGACGCCCGCTCGCTGTTCGCGGGGCTGAGGGCCGGTCAGTTCTCAAACTCCATGTCCGGCGCAGGCAGCACATCATGCTCCCGAGCCACCCACACATACAGGGTCGGCAACAGGAACACGCTCATCACCAGGTTCGCCAGCAGGCCTCCCACAATCACAATCGCGAATGGCCGCTGCGAATCGGACCCGATACCGTGCGACATGGCCGCAGGCAGCAATCCCAGCGTCGCTACCAGCATGGTCATCATGATGGGTCGCAGCCGCACCACCGAGCCTTCCACAGCCGCTTCCTCCACTGTGTGGCCCCGCGCACGCAGCTGGTTGATATATTCCAGCAGGATGATGCCCGACTGCACGGAGACTCCGAAGAGAGCGAGGAAACCCACCTCTGAGGAGACGCTGAATTCGGTCCCGGTAATCAGCAGGACCAGCAGGCCGCCGATACTGGCCATTGCAACCGTCGCAACGATCAGCATCGCCCACTTGAACGACCGGTACATCGAGTAGAGGATGATGAAAATCAGCAGCACCGTGATCGGCACGATCACCGCCATGCGCTTCTCCGCGCGCAATTCGCTCTGATACTCGCCCTCCCATCCGATGTGATACCCGCGGGGTAGTTTCACCTCAGTATTCACCTTCTCGATCGCCTCTTTGACCGCATCGCCCAGCGGCCGCCCGCGCACGCTGTACTTGATGGCCACGTAGCGCTGGTTGTTCTCGCGATAGATCTCCGAGCCCTCGTCGGCCTCATGAATTGTGCATAACTGCGCCAGCGAAACCCGCTCCCCCGACGACGACAGCAGCCGGATATTCTCAATCGCTTCTTTCGAGCTGCGGTATCGCGGTAAATACCGCAGCGTCAGGTTATAGACCTGCTCGCCGCGTAATACCTGGGTCACCGCATTGCCGCCCACGGCAGTCTGCACAGCATCCTGTACGTCGGCAACGTTGATGCCCCACCGCGCGGCCTTCGCGCGATCCACTTCGATATCGAGGTCCGGCTGCCCCGTCACCTGCAGAACTCCGATATCGGTGATCCCGGGCACGCGGCTCATCACCGCTTCAATATGGTTGGCGATGTCCTCCAGTGTGTGCAGGTCGTCGCCATAGACCTTCGTGGCCAGTTCGCCCTTCACACCGCTCACGGCCTCTTCCATGTTGTCTTCAATGGGCTGCGAGAATCCCCAGATCACTCCAGGAAACTTCTTTGTCAGCTCATCGTTCATGGAAGCGATCAGATTGTCCTTGTTGCCGTGAAATATGTTGCGCCACTGACTCTTCGGCTTCAGGCCAACGTAGTATTCCGTGTCGAAAAAGCCGGTGTGATCTGTGCCGTCATCCGGTCGTCCCGTCTGGCTTGTGCATTCGGTCGTTTCTGGAAACGAGCAGAGGATAATCCTCGCCTGATTGGCGACGCTCTCGCTTTCGTCCGGCCCGACGCTCTGATCGAGCGTCCCCCGCACCCACATCGCACCTTCATCCAGATGGGGCAGAAACTCCGACCCGATCACTCCGCTGAACGCCAGATATACCGCGACGATAAAAGCCATTACGCCTACGCCGATCGTGAACCGCTGGTGCTGGATCGCCCACTTTGCGCCGCCCCGGTAGCGTTCCCGCATATATTCCATTACAGGGTTCTTCCACTCTTTTGCGCCCCTCGCGAACAGGAAGCTCGACAACACCGGCGCCAGAATCATGGCGAAGATCAGCGCGCCCAGCAGCGCGAACGCCACCGTCCACGCCATGGGGCGGAACAGCCGTCCCTCCACCGACTGCAGGGTAAAGATCGGAAGGTACGCGGTGATGATGATCGCGATGGCGTAAAAGACCGGTCGCTGTACTTCATGGGCGGCTTCGGCGATGCGCTGCTGGGTGCTGTGGCCGGTGTCGTCTTTGCGGGAAAGATGGCGAACGATGTTCTCCACCATCACCACCGTTCCCTCCACCACCATGCCGAAATCCAGCGCCCCCAACGACAGCAGATTGGCGGGAATCTGCTTCAGGTCGAGACACGTTGCAGCAAACAGCAAAGAAAAAGGGATGGTCAGCACGACGATCGTCGCGCCGCGCACATTGCCGAGAAAGAGAAACAGAATGATCGCGACCAGAATCATCCCTTCGGTCAGATTGTGCAGCACCGTATCCGTAGTGAAATGCAGAAGCTGGCTGCGATCGATGAAGGAAACGATTTTCACGCCCTTCGGCAGAATCTGTGCGTTCAGTTCCGCCACTTCCCTGTGAACTGCATCCAGCACCGGCTGCGCATTCGCCCCCTTCTGCAGGCACAATATGCCCGACACCACATCGTCGTTGTTCACCAGCTTGCCGTCTTCGCGCCGGTAGGTGTCGCCGAACTGGCCCAGCCGGATCATCGGTCCCTGCGTTACTTCGGCAATATCCTTCACCCGCAGCGCCGTGCCGTTACGGGCGGTGATCAGAGTGTTCCCGATGTCCTGGATGTCGGTGACCAGGCCCACTTCCCGCACGTTGATCTGCTGCGCTCCGGCCTGGATGAAACTGCCGCCCGCGTTGACGTTGTTATTCGCTAGTTGCTGCTCAACCTGCGCGATGCTCAGACCGTAGTCGATCAGCTTGTCGGGATCCACCCGCACCTGATATTCGCGTGTCGGGCCGCCAAAGGGATTCGTATCCACAATGCCCGGCACTGCCTTCAGATGCTTCTCAATCGTCCACGTCTCGAGCGACTTGAGGTTCATCACGTCGAATTCGGGATTTGTGCTCCGCAGCGTATAGAAATAGATCTGTCCTACCGGGCTCCAGTCGGTGCCCATCTGCGGCACCACCCCGGCCGGCAGTGTCACCTGCGACAGCCGTTCCAGCACGCGCTCGCGATTCTCAAAATCGGTGGTCTCTTCGCCGAAGATCATCTCTACGGTCGACAACCCGAAGATCGACCACGAGCGCACGTGGGTGATGCCGGGAATTCCGTTCACCGCCGTCTCCAGCGGGATGGTTACCTGCTGCTCGATCTGCTCGGCGGAAATCCCCGGCCACTGCGCGATAACGTCGACGTAGTTGTTCGCCACGTCGGGATACGCCTCGACGGGCAGCCGGATGAAGGACACAATACCCCACGCAAAAAGCAGGATCCCCAGCGCGAGGGCGAGAAAGCGGCTCTGCAGGGCAAAGTCGACGACCCTCCGGATCATTGCGCCTCCAGCGTCTCTTCGAGGGCGAGAACATTTCCCACTACCTGCTGCCCAGGGGAGAGGCCGGAGAGTATCACCTGCTTGCCGCCGGGCATCGTATCGCCCGCCTGCACCTCAACGCGCTCGAACTGCTTTCCGCCCGCCGGAACGAAAACCCAGTCGCGATCGTGCAGATGGAGAATCGCCGTCACCGGCACCACGGCATGTACCGCTTTCTCCTTGCTGAAAAACGTCGCCGTCACAAACATGCCGAGGCGCAGCAGATTCCCTGGATTCGGAACCTGAATGCGCACTACCGCCGTGCGCAGGTTCGGATCGAGCACCGGCCCGATATCGCTGATCCGTCCCTTCAGCAGCTTGTCGGGATATGCGTTCAGGTGGATCTGCGCTTCCTGCCCCACGCGTACTTTAGGCAGATCGTTTTCATACACATTGCAAAGAATCCACACTTCAGACAGATCCGCAATCGTAAAGGCCGTCGAAGACCCCGCGTACGTTACTCCCGTAGCCGCGGCATTCGTAACATTCTGGGTTACGATCACCCCCGACTCGGGCGCGTATACGTTCACAAAGGACGACGGATGCGCCTTGTTCACGCCCAGCGTGCTCAGTTGCTGATCCGCCGCGGTCAGATCGGCCTTCGCGTCGTCCTCTGCTGCCTGCGCCTGTTCCACCTGGGCTTGCGGAATCGCTCCGTGAGCGAACAGGTCCTTCGCGCGCGTCAGCGCCAGACTTGCCAGATGCTCGTCGTTCGCCGCTTTCAGATAGGTGTCAAACGCATTGGTAATATCCGGACTCTGCACCTGCAGCAGCAGCTGCCCCTTCTTCACGTTGTCGTTCAGCCGGGCCTTGATTGCCACCACGCGCCCGCTGGCCAGCGAGATCACCGGAATCTCCCGCGAAATATCGGGATTGACCGTGCCGGTAACATCCAGCTTCTCAGGTGCGGCGATGCTGTCGGCAGCGACCACCGGAAAATTCCCCGGATTGTCCACGCTCACACGCCCCGCGTTGCTGCGGTCCACCACCTGCGGCGACTGCGGCGCGCCCTCGGCCGGGTCGAACTTCTTCTCGCACGACACCGGCAACAGGCACATCGCCAGCGCAGCGGTGATTGGCATTGTGACTCGCGCTCTCACTGCATCACCTCGTGTCCGACCGCCTGATTCAGCTGCGCAGCCGCCGTCATCCATGCGCCCACCAGCTGCAGATAGGCCATCTGCACATTGCGGTAATCGCTCTGCGCATTCAGAAAGTCCATCAGCGATGCTCCTCCGTGCTGCCACGCATAGGTAACCGTCTCGCGCACTTTCTGCGCTTCGGCCAAATACTTGTCGTGATAGGGCCGCAGCAGAATCAAACTGCTGTTCACCTGCGTGTACGCCGAATCCACGTCATTGAACATCTGCGCCCGCGTGGCATCGGCCTCTTCCTGGTTTTTGGCGATGTCGATCTGCGTGCGCAGCTTCTCTCCCTGATTGCGGTCGAAAATGCGCAGCGGAACCTGCACGCTCAGGCCCAGCGTCTGATTCCCGTACGTGTTGTTCGTCGACGCGTTGTACGTGTACCAACCGCCGAATGTCGGATCGGTTGACCCGTTGGCGATCGCCAGCTTGTGATTCGTATTTGCCTGCTGCACAGATTCAAGCGCCGCGCGCAGATCCGGCCGGTTGTCGAGCGCCATCTGATGGTACGTATCCAGCGATTGCAGCTGATCATTGAAGTCGAACGTTCCCTGCACGTCGAACTGATCGATCGGCGTCCGCTCGTCGAGAAACTGCAGCAACTGAATCTTCGCCGTGCGCAGATTCACTTCCGCGGTCTGCAGATCCGACTCATACTGCACCCGCTGCAGGTCGATCCGCTCGAAATCGATTTCGGCCAGGTCGCCCTTCACCCACCGCTCGTGGCTGATGTCGATGATGCGGTCGTAGTAATCCAGCTCCTGCTTCGACAGATCGACGATGGCTTTAGCCTGCAGGACCTGCACAAATGCCGAGCGTAGCGTGAACAGCAGCGTTCGCTCCAGGTCCTCGTGTTGCGAAGCAGCAATCTGTGTTCCCTCCTGCGCGCTCTTCTGCCGCAGTTCGCGCTTATGGTCGCGCTCGTGCAAATAGCTGATCGACGGCACAAGGAACGTTCCTGCCAGCGGCTCCCAAACACCGTTATTCGGCGCGATCTGGGTTCCGTCCACCGTCAGTCCGATCTGCGGATTGGGCCGCAGATTCGCGGTGATTTCCTGCGCCCGCATTTCCTCTACGTTCGACTGATCGGCCCTGAGCGTTGGATTATTCGCTTCGAACCTGGCCTTCACCTGATCCCAGGTCAGCGCTGCGCCCCCACCTTGCGCATGCATCGAAACGGCCAGCAGGCACGCACATCCCGCCACGGCCAGCAGCCTTCCAGCCCTTCGCATCGAACGCGATTTCATCCTTTGCCCAGTTGAATTTCCTAAGGGCAGACCGCTGGTAACAATCTGGTGAAATTCTTTGGAGATCATTGTGCTGTCAGATTCCGACGCCGCGGCCCTCAGGACTGCAGGCTTCCATTGTTCACGTGACACAAAAGACGCGATCTTACGCCGAGAAGCTTCAGTATATTTGTCGATTGATAACGCCTGGGCGCAATTGCCCTTTGCGCGCCCGTACTTTGGACTATCTTTCGGACAGAGCGACCCGGCTTTCCGCGCTCCTCCGGCTGGTATCGCCCGTCATCTCTACAATGGACGTACTCACGCTTTGGATGGGGATCGGCGTCAACGCACACCATGTACGCAGCATTCTTCGGGGGTAACAAGCGCACCACGCTTTTTCGGGCCGCGCTTCTCATAGTCGTGATCGCCGTCCTCGACTGGCGCATCGTCGGCGAGATCCCTCTCGGCATCCTCTATCTCATCCCCATGCTCCTCGTGGGCAGCGTGCTCAGCCCCTGGCAGATTGCCACGGCCGCCGTGGCTTGCACCGCGCTGGCTGAAGAGTTCGACGACCTGCAGTGGAACCTGCGCGCTGGCCTCACCCGTGACCTCCTCTACTTCATCGCTTTCTGCGGCGCGGGATTTCTCATTCGCGAAGTTAACCGGAATCGCACTGTGACTCTTCTTCATCTGGATGAAATCGAGCGCCAGAGTGAGGCGCGCCGGGAAGCCGAAGAGCAGCTGCGCATCCTGATCGAAACCAGTCCGGCCGCCATTCTCACCGCCGATGCCGGCGGCAGTGTCCTCATGGCCAACGAAGCCGCGCATCGCATGCTCGCCCTCGAGCCGGGCGCTCTTGCGGGCCGGCCTATCCATCGCTACCTGCCGTCCCTGCGCAACGTCGCCTCGCAGGAAGGCTCGCAGCAATCTTTCCGCACCGTGATGCAGGCGCGCGGCCAGCGCGAAAATGGCGAGACCTTCCTCGCCGACATCAGCTTCTCCACCTATCGCACCGATGCCGGCCTTCGCCTTGCCGCCATGGTTCTCGATGCCTCTGAAGAACTCCGCACCCACGAGGTCTCCGGCCTGCACCAACTGCTCGCCGGCTCGCGCATCGCTCTGGGAGCCATGTCGCATGAAATCCGCAACGTCACTGGAGCGATCGGCGCCGTCCATCAGAACCTCGTCAACGAAGGAAAACTCGCCAACAACCGCGACTTCGAGGCCCTCGGCCATCTCATTGCTGCACTCGAGCGCATCGCCAATCTCAATCTCCGTCAAGTCGCCAGTCAGGCCACGCAGATCGATCTCGCCGCCCTGCTCGACGAGTTGCGCATCGTCATCGAGCCTACCCTCGAAGAAGAGGAGATTCAGGCCGAATGGACTGTAGATTCCGTGCTGTCTCTGGTGTGGGCGGATCGCCCCAGCCTCATGCAGGTGTTCCTCAACCTAACCACCAACAGCATCCGCGCGCTGGCCCGCCAGTCGATTCGATCTCTCGCTGTCACGGCCCGCAACGACGGCGACCTCGTGATCGTCGAGTTCACTGACACCGGCGGCGGGGTCAGCCATCCGGAATTCCTCTTCCGCCCGTTTCAGGCTGGCGCCGATGCCTCCGGTCTCGGCCTTTATTTGTCACGCGCTTTTCTGCGCTCCTTTGGCGGAGAACTCCGCTACGCTCCCGCTCCGGGTGGGTCTTGCTTTATTGTCAGTTTGAACGCAACGCCACTCCCTGCTCCCTCGTCCGGACGGTCCGCCGATGACTGAAATTCGCCTCCTGATGGTCGACGACCACAGCCTTTTTCGCGAAGGACTGGGTCGCCTTCTTTCGACCGACACCTCCCTCCGCATCGTCGGCCAGTGCTCCACGGTGCGTGAAGCCGTCGAAGTCCTCACGCAGCATCCCGCCGACGTCATCCTTCTCGATTACGATCTCGGCGACGAATCCGGCTTCCGGCTCTTTACCGAGTTGCCTCGGCTGAAGAGCGAAGCGAAAGTCCTTCTCGTCACCGCAGGGTTACCGGACGAAGCCATCGTCAGGGTCATGGAAGCCGGCGCCGCGGGCATCATTCTCAAACACAGCCCTCCGGATCGCCTGGTCGCCGCCCTGCGACAGATCGCCAACGGCGAAATATGGATGGACAACGCCGCTATCCAGGGACTGCTGGCCGCCTCGCGCATGCGCACCGAGGATGCGCGGAGGAACCAATCTCTCACGGTCCGCCAAAGCGCTGTCCTCCGTGGCATACTCGACGGCCTCGCCAACAAGGAAATCGCCTGGAAGCTGAAGACGTCTGAGACCTCCGTCAAAGCGGTCATCCAGGAGTTGTTTCACAAAGCCGGCGTCCGCACGCGCAGCCAGCTCGTCCGCATCGCCATCGAGCACCACTCCTCCGATTGGCTCAACTCTGCTGACAAATCCTGACTCCCCACTTCCGGCTCTTTGTTACCCTTCCCCCATGCCCCGTCCCCGGAGCGGCAGTCTGCGCGCGCACTTTTGGCTCCTCGCCATCGTTTGCATCTGGGGATCCACCTTCGTCGTCGTCAAAAACGCGCTCTCCGACGTTTCCCCGTTACTTTTCAACCTCATTCGCATGGCGCTCGCGTTTCTCTGCCTCGCCCCTATTTACCGAGGGCACCTCGGACGCATCACGCGACCCGCTCTCGTCAGCGGCGTCATCATCGGATTCTGTCTGGCCATGGGCTATCAGTTCCAGACCGCGGGCCTGCGTCTCACCACGCCGTCGAAGTCCGCCTTCATCACCGGCATGGTCGTCGTCCTTGTTCCTCTGCTGTCCGCCATCCCAGGTTTGCGCCCGCGCACTTCGGGCTTTCCCGCGTGGAACGCCTGGTGCGGCGCATGCATTGCTTTCGCTGGAATCGTGCTTCTCACCACACCTCCCGGCACTGCTTTCGATTTCCGCTCCATCAATCCCGGAGACCTGCTTACCTTCGGCTGCGCCCTGGGATTCTCTCTCCACGTCCTGGCTCTCGCGCATCTGGCTCCGCGCTTCCCGTTTGAGCAGCTCGCCATTCTCCAAATCGGGTTCTGCGCCGTCTTTATGGCCCTCAGCCTGCCGCTGCTCGAGCGACCATGGATTCGCTGGTCCCCTCGTGTTGTCATCGCCCTGCTGATCACCGCCGTTCTCGCCACCGCCGTCGCCTTTGCCGTCCAGTCCTGGGCACAGCGTTTTCTTCCCGCCACCCACACGGCCCTTATCCTCGCTCTGGAACCGGTCTTCGCGTGGATAACCTCCTTCCTCGTGCTCGGCGAACGCCTCAGCCGCCGCAGCGGCTCCGGAGCCTTGCTGATCCTCGCCGGCATCGCCCTTACCGAATTTGTTCCCGCCGCCGTGCAACCTACGGCACACGAAGGGGTTCCACTGGGATAGAGGCACCTCCTGGCCACCGGTCGAATGTTGTAACCGCGGCGCGGCCGTTCGCGTCTAACAACGATAGGCGCGGAGCGGAGTCTGCCCTGCTTTGCCGAATCGCTGGCTCAATCGAAAGACCCTCAACCAGGAGCGCGGTAACGCAGCCAACCGTCATATATTGAAAGTGATGAGGTACGAGTCGAAATGAAATCCCCTTTTGGGCGGTTCACCTATAACCGTCTCGCATCCAGCTTCACCATCCTCGCGACGCTTTCCGCTGCCATCGTGGTCGGATCCGTAGTGGCTCACTCCGTGCGCGGCCAGGAATCGCAGATCAACTCCTCCGACGCCACGCCCCTCAAAGTTCCAGCGCCCCGCGATCTCTCCACCGACTTCTCCAGGATCGCGAAGGAAGTCGGCCCGGCTGTCGTGAATATCAACACCGAGATCCTGCCTAAACAGCAGCAACAGCGGCGCCGGAATCCGCATGGCGGCATGCAGCCCTGGAACCCGCAGCAGCAGCCTCCCGATGGCGATGACGGCAACGGCGACGACGACCAGAGCCCGCAGGGGCAGGGGCAGGGCGGCCTGCAGGATTTCTTCAATCGCTTTTTCGGCGGCCAGGGCCCTGACATGGGTCAGGATGACGGCCAGGAGCGCGAGTCGCTCGGCTCGGGATTCATCGTCGATCCCCGCGGTTACATCATCACCAACAATCACGTCGTGGACAAAGCCGACCGCATTTTCGTCACCCTCGCCAGCGATCCCGCCGGCTCTCAGGGGCGTCCCGCCAAGGTCGTCGGCGTCGACAAGGCGACCGATATTGCTGTCATCAAAATCGCCACGGATCAGCCGCTGCCCACGGTAAAGGTCGGCAACTCCGATGGCGTAGAAGTCGGCGACTGGGTGATGGCCATCGGGGAGCCTTTCGGCCTCGCAAAAACCGTCACCGCCGGCATTATCTCCAGCAAGAACCGGAGTGTTGAGCCGGGAACCGAAGGCGAGTTCCAGCACTTCCTGCAGACCGACGCCGCCATCAATCCTGGCAACTCCGGCGGCCCGCTGGTCGACATGGCCGGCGAGGTCATTGGCGTCAACACCGCCATCTTCACGCAGTCGGCGGGCAACGAGGGTATCGGATTCGCCCAGCCGTCCAACGTCGTCGTCAACGTCTACAACGACCTCATCGGACCGGAACACAAGGTCGTTCGCGGCAGCATCGGCATCAGCTTCCAGCCGAGCCCTTCCGCGGCCGTGGCTCGCGTCTACGGATTCAAGTCCGGAGTGATCATCAGCCTAGTCGGTCCCAATCTGCCTGCGGCCAAAGCCGGCCTGAAGGCGGGGGACATCATCACCACCATCAACGGCAAGCCGGTGAAGGATGGCGATGAGCTCGTCGCGATCATTTCCGACTACAAGCCCGGCACGAACGTCGACATCGGTTACCTCCGTAATGGACAGGCTGCCCACGCTACTGTCACCGTTGGCGACCGCGACAAGGTGCTCGCAGCCATGGAAAATGCCGGAAACGGCGACAACGAAGAAGCGCCGGGCCAGAACCCAGGCAACGTCTCTCCGGCCAAGCTGGGGATTACGGTGTCGGCTCTCCCGCAGGGCGCGCCAGCCGGCCTCCACGGTGTCCTCATCCAGTCCGTGAAGCCGGGCTCCTTCGCGGACGAAATCGGCGTAGGCGACTTCCAGGGCGGCGTCATCACTTCCGTTAACAAACACCCCATCAATAACGTGCAGGATTTCCAGGCTGCCGTCAGTGCCCTCCACTCGGGCGACGACGTAGTTCTGGAGATCGTCAACCCGCAGCAACCCGGCAGCGGCAACGAGTACCTGGGCGGCACGCTTCCCTAAGCGCGCATCCAACCTCGGGAAAAGGGCTCCCCATCGGTTTGGGAGCCCTTTGAGTTTTCGTTGATTTTTCATAGCTTCCGCTATAGTCTTCAACGTAAGCTCGCTGAACTGTCATCCTTCCGAGGTACTCCTCCATGGCTTCTTTCAGGACCAGCCAGGTTCTGTTGCTTGGCGCTCTCCTGTCGGCCGCTCCGGCTTTTGCTACACGTACGCATCGAGCTGCGACGTCGGGTCATCCGCATCACAGGGTCACT
>Ga0335072_10007537_pt1 | contig 15827 bp, 12 predicted proteins | sample Lox_Sample_21_FD_206725 | JGI IMG/M metagenome (GOLD analysis project Ga0335072, IMG submission 206725) | Soil microbial communities from Loxahatchee National Wildlife Refuge, Florida, United States - Lox_Sample_2.1 | ecosystem: Environmental > Terrestrial > Soil > Wetlands | place: USA... | reverse complement strand
CCGCCGACGTTCAAGCCGATGGGCGGCAGCGGACTGTTCGAAGCAGTGCGCGTCGTGTCGCGCGGGCAGGCTGCTGCGGCTTCCGCGGCGAAGTGACGGTTTTCCGGGTTAAAGGAAATAATTCGGCACTTGCCGACAAAAGGTATTTTGGCAGCTTTTAGAGCAATTGTAATTGTGTTGCGTCGCCGTGATCGTGCAAATCTCGTGCGGGTGACGCCTGGAATTAGCGGTGAGAAACAGAAATAGTTGGCCGCGTCGCCGGGTGGCCCGGGCGGCTGGGACGCATGGCGGCACGCGCGTGGCTGGGGATCCTGACCTGAGGGTTTCCAGGCATGAGGGTGGAAGGGGCCGGGGGGCGAGAAGACCGGATCCGTTCCTCCTCTCTTGGTCGGCTGCGCTGACTTGCGCGAAGCTGGTGAAAAAGAGAACGCGCAGCCAGGGCCCTGGCTGGGGCACCCGGCTGCGCGCTTTGCTTGTCGAGGGGGCTTTAGGACTCGTCCTCGCCGTTCTCGGCGGCGGCGTCGTCCTCGTCGTCCTCGGCGGCCGCGTCGTCTTCCTCGATGGCTTCCTCGACGACTTCCTCAGCGAGGGCCTCGGCCTCGACGACGGCCTCCGCCTCGACGACGGCCTCAGCGGCGGCCTCGGCCTCCGCCTCGTCCTCGGCCTCGATGGTGCCGGCCACGTCGATCGACAGGTCTTCGACCTCGATGTCACCCTCGGCGCCCGCCTGTGCGGCCTGGTCGGCGAGCATGGCGTCCACGTCGGCATTAAGCGACTCGATCTGGGCCTTGACGTCGATCGCGTTGCCTGCCTCGTCGGCGACAGCGACCCGCTCGGCGGCGATCGTGGCCGCCTTGCCGCGCAGCACCTCGGTCACCGCGACGTTGATCTGGTTGTTCTGCACCAGTTGCTGCGCGAAGTACTCCGGGCTAACGCCAAGCCGCTGCGCCTGGTCGGCGACGAAGTAGGACAGCTCCGCCTGGTTCACCGTCAGGTTCTCTGTGCGGGCCAGCTCGTCGAGGACGAAGCTGGTCTTGACGCTCTTGTTCGACTGCTCGACCAGGTCGGCATCGAACTCCTCTTCCGTCTTCTCGATCGACGTGAGGTAGTCCTCGCGGGACATGCGCATCTGGGAGAGCTGGTTGTCGATGTTCTCCCGGGAGTGGAGCAGCTCGTGCTCGACGAACTTCTCCGGCAGCGGGATGTCGACGGCGTCCACGAGCGCCTCGACGGCCTTGTCCCTGGCCTGGGTGGTCTGCTGCAGCTTCTTGACCCGCTCAAGCTGCGAGCGGGTGTCCGCCTTGAGCTCGTCGAGCGTGTCGAACTCGCTCGCGAGCTGGGCGAAGTCGTCGTCGAGCTCGGGCAGCTCCTTGACCTTGACGGCCTGCACGGTCACCGTGACCTCGGCCTCCTGGTCGGCGGCCGCACCGCCGGCGAGCACGCTGGCGAACGTCGCGGAGTCCCCAGCGGACAGGCCGCTTAGCGCCTCGTCCAGGCCCTCGAGCATCGTCCCGCTGCCGATCTCGTAGCTCAGGCCGGTCGCCTGCGCGTCCTCGACAAGCTCGCCGTCCACGCTCGCGGACAGGTCGATCGTGGTGTAGTCACCCTCGGCGGCCGGCCGCTGGGCGGTCTTGAGGCTGGCGAAGCGCTCGCGCAGGTTGTTCAGGTACTCGTCGACGTCCTCATCGGTAACGTCGGCGCTGTCAACGGTCACGCTGAGCGTGGTGAGGTCGGGGAGCTCGAACTTCGGCCGGACCTCGACCTCCGCCGTGAACGTGAGCTCCTTGCCGTCGTCCAGCTGCGTGATCTCCACCTCGGGCTGGCCGAGGGCGAACACGTCGGCCTCCTGCACGGCCTTGCTGTAGAACTCGGGCAGCGCGTCGTTAACCGCCTCAGTCAGCACCGCGCCCCGGCCGATCCGCATGTCGATGACGCGCGGCGGGACCTTGCCCGGGCGGAACCCGGGGATGCGCGCCTGCCGCGCCACCTCTTTGTAAGCCTTGTCGAGGCTCGGCTTGAGCTCCTCGAAAGAAACCTCGACGCTCAGCCGGACACGGGTCGGGCTCAGCTCTTCGACATCGGTCTTCACGGCGGCGTGACTCCAGAACGTGGATGAGTTGACTGCGCCAACGGATAGCGCATCAAGAGTGTATAGGCGGTTAAGTCTATGACCTTCACAGCGGGGCTAAGTCGCAGGCGTTGTGGTCTATCCAGCGCCTTCTAGCGACTAGAGGACTCTTGCCTCCGCCATCGTGCCGGGGGCTACAGCCTGAGTCGTGCCTGGTCAGCCGGGACACCGTCACGCCCGGGCGTCGCTAATTCAGCAAACTCCTACACGTTGCGGGCTGCGCAACGCCATCGAACAGCAACCACAAAGCCCGAACGGCAACCACGGTGTGAGGGCGGCGCGAAGGCGTTACGGGCGCCCTTGCCGCGACCACAGCGCGGAGGTCGGCGCATCTTTTGCGCCGTCCCCCGCCGCGAGGTATCGAGGGCGTGCGCCCCCGTGATCGGGGTTCAGGGGGTGTCGTCCCCCGGAGGCAACGGAGCATTCAGTTGTCGTCGCGGAGGACTAGGTGGGCGATCCAGCTCACGATGCCGACGATGAGCGCGCCCTCAACGGCGGCGAGGAAGCTGGTGACGTGGAACGGCTCGTGCAACTCGTTATAGGCGATGTAGCTGGTCAGCCAGAGCAGCAGGCCGTTGACGATGATCGCGATCAGGCCGAGGGTGAGGACGTAGAAGGCGCACCCGACGGCCTTGATGACCGGCTTGAGGAGGGCGTTGATCACGCCGAAGATCACGGCGACGATAAGCAGTGTCTCCGCTTTCGCCGTGGTGTTGTGCCCGGAGAGCACGATCCCGGGGACCAGCCACGCCGCGACGCCGAGTGCCGCCGCGGCCACGATGATCCGGAGCAGAATCTTCATGGCCCTCTTTCTACAGCTTCTTCCGCAGTTTCTCGGGCAAGTCGGCCATTTACGGGGCAAGTCCGCCATGCGCGGTGACGCGCGCCAGCAGACCGGGTAACCAGCAGCCGCTTCCGGATTACCGGTCTTTAACCTTTGAACTTGTGTGGGGCGTTAACGGGACGCGGCTGCTCAGCGGGGCACGGCAGATGATGCCTGACTGGCTGAGCGGGGTGGTGCCTGACTGGCTGGCCGAGGTGATGCGGCCGAAGAAGGCGCCGGTGCCGTGGGCATCGATGTTGCGGGCGGTGCTCGCGCTGTGGGGACCGATGGCGGTCGGGTTCGCGACCGGGCGGCGGGAACTCGGGCTGCTGCCTGCTATGGGCGGGGTCATGTCGGTCACCGTCGACATCGCCGGGCCGTACCGGGCGCGGGTGGAGCGGATCGGTACGGCGGCGCTGCTCGGCGGCGCTCCCGGGCTGCTCATCGGGACACTGATCTACCACCGCGGGTGGATCGCGGTGATCTGCATCGTCGTCGTCGCCGGGGTGTCCGCGGTACTGTCGCGGCTCGGCGGGCTCGGGTCGGTGACGGGGCTGCAGTTGCTCGTCTACAGCGCGCTCGGACTCGGCCCGATCGGGGCGCTGCGGCCGTGGTGGCACACGGCGCTCGGGTTCCTCGTCGGCGTGGCGTGGTCGCTGCTGCTGATCACGCCGGCCTACCTGATCTCGCCTCGGTCGTCGGAGCGGAAAGCGGTCGCCGAGGTCTACTATTCGCTCGCGCGGGGGCTGCGGCTGATCGGTACCCCCGGCGTGGCCCAGGCGCGGACGGCGGTCGCTACCGCGCTGAACAGAGCGTACGACGAGATGCTGACCGGGCGAGCCACGGCGAGCGGGCGGTCGCGGCGCGATTCGGACCTGATGGCCGTGCTCAACGCGAGCCACCAGTTCGTCGAGGCCGCCGCGACGCTGCTGGTGACAGGGGAGCGGGTGCCGCCGCTTGTCGCCGACACGGTCCAGCGACTCGGCGACGCGATCCTGGACGAGCGCGGGCCCGGGGCCGGCGTGGTCGGGTTCGGCGAGCGGCGGAGGGCGGGCGACGGGCCCGCACTGCCGCCCATACCGCCGCAGTGGTCGTCCTCGCCGGGGGCACTGGCGCTGCGCGAGGCCATGGTGTGCCTGGCCCGCGTGCTGTCCGGCCGCTGGACACCTCCCGACGCTTCCCCCCGGTCTGGTGCTGACAATGCCGGTGACCCGCTCTCCCGCGTGCGGGCACACCTGCGGCACGTGGCTACCCAACTGCTCGCGGGGCGGATCGCATGGGAGTTCACCATCCGGCTGATGATCTGCACCGGGATTGCCGCGACGCTGAGCGAAGTGCTGCCCCTGTCGCGGTCGTACTGGGTGGTGCTCACCGTGGCAATCATCCTGAAGCCCGACTTCGGCTCGGTGTTCGCGCGGGCGGTGCAGCGTGCCATCGGGACCGTGGTCGGGGCGGTGCTCGGCGCCGTGATCCTCGCCGCGGTGCCGTACGGGGCGTGGCTGCTGCTGCCGTTCGGTGTCCTCGCGGCGCTGCTGCCGTACGCCAAGGCGCGGAACTACGGGATGATGACGACCTTCCTGACGCCGCTTGTCGTGCTGCTGATCGACCTGCTGGTGGTCACCGGCTGGCATCTGGCCCTCGTGCGGCTGGTGGACACCGTGCTTGCCTCCATTGTCGTGCTGATCTTCGGGTACGCGCCGTGGCCGTCGGCCTGGCAGGCGCACCTGCCCGGGCAGTTCGCCGAGGCAGTGCGGGCGGTGTCCGCGTACACGGACGAGGCGCTTGCGGCCACGCCGGCCGCCCGCGTCGCGTCGACGGGGACGGCGCAGGCGCCCGGGCGGGCGCCCGGAGAGGCGCCGCGCCAGTGGTCGCGGCTGCGGCGCAGGGCGTACCGGGCGCTGTCGAACGTGCGGGCGGAATTCCAGCGGACGATGTCCGAGCCCGCTTCGGTGAGCCGGCGGGCCATCGCCTGGTGGCCAGCCGTGGTGGCACTCGAAGATGTCATGGACGCCGTGACCGCGACGGCCGTGGCGATCGAGCAGGGCGCTCCGCCGCCCGCCCCGGCCTCGGTGCACACGCTGACCGGGACGCTGCGCACGGTCGCGGACGCGATCGAGACGGGGACGCCGCCCCGGGCGTCCGGCAACCTGCCGACCGACCCGGAGCTTGAGCCGGTGACGTCGGCCGTGCACTCGGTGCTATCGGTGCTGGTCCGGCGGGGCGACCTGCCACGGGCGGCGCAGGGCGGCGCACCCGCTCAGACGCCGGCCTGAGAGCCCCACCTCATGACGATGGTGCCTGCGGCGCGTCTCGCGGCGGCAGGCGGCGGACTTCGATGCGCTCCAGGCCGAGCGTTTCGGCCCCGGCCAGCACGCCGTACAGCGCGCCCTGGTCGGCCAGTGTGCCTGTCAGCACGGTGTCGCCGCCTTCCGCCCGGGCCCGCAGGGCGGGGAACGCGGAGCAGATCGTCTGACCCAGCCGGCTGCGGACACGGATCTGGTACCGCTGCCGCCGGGCGATGCCAGAATGGCGCGCGTCCAAGCCGGACTGGGGTTCGGGTACCAGGCGGCCTACCGCCCCCGCCGCGGCCTGGACAGCATCGCCGCCGGCATCTGGTACGGGCCTGTGCGCATCGGGGCCACGGCGGGTCATCGGACCAGGCTACGTTCGGCGGCGCCGGCATCCTGCGCCGCGCGCTGGGGTACACGGGAAGCGAGGCGGTGGCAGCGCCATGCCGTGGCGGCGAGCGTGAGCAAGGTGCCCACCGCCGCGTACGTGGCGAGTACGCCAACGGCCCGGTCAGGTTCGCTCCGCCGAGGTAGACCACGCCGAGGGCGGCGCTGAGCGCGGCCGACGACGGCAGTCCCTGCCGATTACGATCGCGTGATCGTCAGTAATCCGATAAAGGATGGGGTGCCCAGATCATCCCGTTCGGCGTCCTGGGGCTGCCGAGCGGGACAACTTCGCGCAGGCCCAGCCTTCCTTGTGAAAGGGTGCGGTCTGACACGGGGCGAGCAGCTATGAGGAAGACGGACGCAGAGCGGGATAGGCCCTACCAGTTCTGTGGAGCTGCACTATGCCATCACCAGTGAGCAGGGCACGGGTCGCTTCGGTGATCCCTTGGGCGCGTTCGTTCGCGACAGCGCGAGCTCCCGGAGGGAAGGCAGGGCATGACTCCCCCTCTGTTCATCGGCCGCCCGGCCGGCTGGTCGCATTCAGCGATGCGGTCTTCGCCATCACCATCACCTTGCTTGTCTTGGACATCAGGGCCCCGGCGGACTACGCGAACCTGCTGCACGGGCTCGGGGCGCTGTGGCCGTCGTATCTTGCCTATGCCCTAACATTCCTGTTCATCGGGCAGGTATGGGCAAATCACCACGTCCTGTTCGATCACATCCGTGCCGCCGACCGGGTCATACTTCTGCTTAACACAGTGCTGCTGATGATCGTGGCGTTCCTTCCGTTCGCTACGTCTGTCCTGGCTGGCGCACTGCGCAGCGGACTCGGCCAACGTACCGCGGTCGTCTTTTACGGCATCGCGTTCGACGCGACAGCACTCACATTCAACGCCGTCTGGCAGTACGCGCGCCATCACCGGCTGCTGAGCGAGGCGCTTGACGCAGCGGGCGCGGAGGCTATTGACAGGCGATTTCAGCTGGCCCTGGCCTGGCTCACGACAGGCGCCCTGCTCGGCCTCCTGCTGCCGTACCTGGGCGTAGCCGTGATCGCCGCGTTCAACGCCTTTTACTGGCTACCGATTCGGGGCGAGAGCCCTCGCGCGAAATCGGCGGCGAGCACCGAGGCGGGCGAGGAAGTTCCTGTAAACCGCTCTGCAGACGAGACGCGGGGAACGGACTCGAAGGAAGGAGATGCGGCGTCATAGCGGGGCGACCACCGGCCGAACGCCCGCTGGCCATTAGGCTCAGGTGCAGAATGCCTGGATCCAGACGGCATTCACCACGGCCCGAACCCGGCCGACGTGCCTACAGGCGGGTCCGCGGGTCAACAGGTTGCGTGTTGTGTTAGAGCGCGCACTCCCATGGTTCAAGATCCGGTTCCCCCGATGGCAGGTCTCCGGTGCAGTACCGGGAGAGCCAGGTGGCGGCGCGGCGCTCGGCGTGCTTCTCGTTGACCGGGTCACCGTGGCCGTCAAGTTCTAGGACATTGGCAAAGATGGCGAAGCTGATCTCCAGCTGGGAAGGCGACTCCCGAAGGGCGCCCCAGTAATCGATGCCTTCCAGCATCAGATGGCCGGCTGACCCGCGGGCGACCCGATCCGGCGAAACGCCGGATCGCCTCTGGTCCAGGCGACGACCCGCGGGCGTGCCCGGTCATGCACGGGCAGCCGTGCCCGCTGCTCCCGGGGGCGGACGTGGTGCTGCAGGGACTCGATCCCGCGCTGGGCATCGCTGCGGCCAGCCGGCGCCAGCACCCGCGGCTCCCGGTGGTCATCGAGCAGCGCCGCGAGGAGGACGGGAGTACCGGCGAGGTGCCGGACGGATGCGTGCCGCTCCGCTACGCGAACTTGGTCAGCGGCCAGGTAGCCGCCGTGCGCCGGGCGCTGGCGGACGCCGCCGGCCAGGCGGGCACGGACTAGCAGCCCCGCGCAGACCCTGGCACCGGAACGCTTCTGCCAGGTGCGCGCGACTGCCGCGGTCTCAGCCACCAGGCCGGGCCGGGCTGCCAGCCCGGCGCGATCATCGCAGCGGCCCCGTCAGGTGCCTCGGCCTCGCGGTGCCCTGTCCTCAGCGCTTGAGGCCCATTCCGCCCCACAGCGTGGTGGGAGTGGCGGCCTCATCCGGCGAGTCGGGGCGCCAGTCACTGACCCGCACCACGCCCGGCTCCAGCAGTCGCACCGCGTCGAAGAACCCGGTCACCATGTCGCGCGTCCGCGCGACATGGTGATCACCGGGCAGGTGCTGGTTGAGAACCATCTCGAACGGGCCGATCTCTTCGGGGAACAGGTCGATCCCGGCGTGGGTAATGACCAGGAAGCTGCCGGACGGCACGGCGTCCAGCAGGCTGGCCACAATCTTGCCTGCCTGGTCGAGGTCCTCGATGTAGTGCAGGATCGCGATCAGCATGATCGCGACTGGCTTGCTGAAGTCCAGGGTTGCCGCGGCCTTGGCGAGGATCTTGCCCGTGTCGCGGAGGTCGGCGTCCAAGTAGGCGGTGGCGCCTTCTGTGGTGTTGGTGAGCAGGGCGCGTGCGTGCGCGAGGACAAGGGGATCGTTGTCGACGTAGACGATCTTGCTGCCCGGCGCTGTGGCCTGGGCCACTTCGTGGGTGTTGTTCGCGGTGGGGAGCCCCGTGCCGATGTCGAGGAACTGGCGGATGCCCTCGGTCCCGGCCAGGTGCCGCACCGTCCGGGCGAGAAACGCCCGGTTGGCCCGCGCGGACAGCCGGATGCCGGGGTACACCGCCATCGTCGCCTCGCCCGCGGCCCGGTCAGCGGTGAAGTTGTCCTTCCCGCCGAGCCAGTAGTCGTAGACCCTGGCAATGTGGGCCACGGAGGTATCCAGACGTGCCAATGCCTCCGACGCCCTTTCGGCATCCGCGCCAGTCGACACTTCCCACCTCCTTGGCAGTGCCCGTGCTGAGACTAATGCCTCCGCCGCCGGAATGATCATGAATCTGTCGTCAGCTTCTTGTGGGGGACGTCACCGCGGACCGGACTTGTGCGGATTCCGTGAGGACACGGCCGTGCGGGAGGCACTGGCCCGGAAGGCAGCGGGCCGGGTGCGCCCTGGCTGCATGCCAGCCTCTCTGGAAGCCGCGCCCGCCGCGCCCTGGCGGGCCGCGCGTAGCCCGTGCGGCCGTCACCGTTGAGTGACCCCAGAATGGCAACCTTCCCCGGCGGATGGTGTATAACGCCGATTGTTTGCGGCCGGCGTTTGGGCTGTAAAGCATAGGATCTGCGCGCAGACGTTCCAATTCTGGTCATCTACTCACCCGATACCCTCACACAACACTGGCGGCCCCGTTCTGCGTTGACAAAGTAGCCATCCGGGCTTGGCGCGTGGCTTATGTTTCCGCGCACGACAAATCGGGCGCGGCTAATGATGCTTGATCGAGGAACCGTCGCCATAAGCTCGCGGGGCCGCTCTCGGTGGTTTCCGCTAGCAGGGAAAGGAGTCTCGGGCGTGCTGGGCTTCTGGTGCGCCGATGCGCTGGTAGATCGCGAGGGCCTGTTGAATGTCTGCGGCACCTTGGCCACGATTTCCTTCCTGGACGTGGCTTCGTCCGATTGCCTCAAGTGCCTTTGCTTCCTCGACTGGTGTCTCGATGCCGCGGGCGATGCCGAGTGCCTGCGTGAAGTAGCCGCGGGCTTCGCGATATGCCGAGGACACCAGCAGGAGTTCTCCCAGATTGATCAATGCACCAGCTTGGCCGTGCCGGTCGCCTAGGTCGCGGAACAGTTCTAGCGCCTGGGTCAAGCTGGCGGTAGCGGCCGGGTAGTCTCCGGTCAGCCGCTGCACCACGCCGAGCTCGTGGAGGGCCCAGGCTTGGCCACGTCGTTGCCCTAGGTCGTGGAACAGTTCCATCGCCTGGGTCAAGCTGGCGGCGGCGGCCGGGTGATCCCCGCTCAGCCGCTGCACCACGCCCAGACCCTCAAGGGTCCATGCCTGTCCGTGCCGGTCACCCAGGTCGTTGAATAGCTCCAGCGCGCGGGTCAAGCTGGCGGTAGCGGCCGGGTAGTCCCCGCTCAGGCGCTGCACCATGCTTAGGCTCTCAAGTGTCCAGGCTTGTCCGTAGCGGTGACCCCGGTCGCGGAACAGTTCCAGCGCGCGGGTCAAGTTGTTGGCGGCGGCCGGGTAGTCCCCGGTCCGCTGCTGCACATCGCCGAGGTCGCCGAGAGCCCACGCTTGGCCTTCCCAGACACCCAGGTCACCGAAAAGCTCCAGCGCCCGGGTCAAACTGGCGGTGGCGGCCGGGTAGTCCCCGGTCCGCCACTGGACCACGCCTAGGCCCTCAAGAGTCCAGGCTTGGCCGTCCCGGTCGTCTAGGTCACCGAACAGCTCCAGCGCCCGGGTCAAGCTGACAGTGGCGGCCGGGTAGTCCCCGGTCCGCCATTGCACCACGCCTAGGCCCTCAAGAGTCCAGCCCTGGCCGTAGCAGTCGTCTAGGTCACCGAACAGCTCCAGCGCCCGGGTCAAGCTGACAGTGGCAGCCGGGTAGTCCCCGGCTAGCCACCGCGCCACGCCAAGCTGCTTGAGAGTCCAGGCTTGGCCGTGCCGGTCGCGGGCCGTGCAGGCTGTGGCCAGCGCGACCTGGCCGAGGGTAACGGCCTCGTTCCAGTGGCCTTGGGTATACAAGAAGCCGCTCATCGCGGCGGGAATCCGTACGGCGTGCCCGGGGCGGCCGCGGGATGCGGCATAGTCGGCACAGGCGTGCAGGTTGCCGCGCTCGGCCGCCAGCCAGGCGGTCGCTTCGTCTTCCGTGCGCAATTCCGGGGCACATGCCGGCGCCGGTCCTGGCGGCGGAGGGACGTTGGATGGACGCCAGGCGACGTGCTGCGCGGCGGTCTCGGCAGTGTGCAGGTAATAGTCCAGCAGCCGGCCGATCGCGGCCTGATTACCGGCAGGGCTGTCCCCGGATGCGCGTGCGCGGGCGTATTCGCGGAGCAGGTCATGGAGGCGGTACCGGCCGCGAGCAGGCTCGCCTATTAGATTGTGGTCGTGTAGCTCGGCGAGGCCCCGCTGGGTGGCCTGCAGGTCAGCGTCGTCCAGGGCTGCGGCGGCATAGGAGTCGATATCGGCGCCAGGGTGCAGTCCGAGCCGCCGGAACAGACGCTGCTGGTCGGCGGTCAGATCCTTGTAGGACATGTCAAACGCGGCCGCGACCGAGACGTCCTCGGCTTGCATAGCCTGCACTCGGTCACGCGCCGCGGCCAGTTCAGCAGCCAGGCCGGTGACCGTCCAGGCGGGATGGTGGCGCAATCCTGCCGCTACCAGCCGGATCGCCAGCGGGAGGTAGCCGCACAGGCTCGCGATCTGGATGACTGCAGCATCTGAGGGCTGCAGGCCCGGGCGAGCGGCCAGGCCGACGAGCAGGTCCGCGGCCTCTCGGGGCGGCAGCGTGTCCAGGCTAATCGGCGTGGCATCCTCCAGCGCTGTCAGCCGGCGCCGGCTGGTGATCAGCACCAGGCAGCCGGGCGCGGCGGGCAGCAGCGGACGGACCTGAGCGCTTCCGGCGGCGTCATCTAGTACCAGCAGTACCTTCTGGCCTGCCAGGTGACTACGCCAGGCCGCCGACCGTGCCTCCAGGCCTGGCGGGATCTGCGCTGGCTCGACCCCGGCGGCAAGCAGCAAGGTGGCAAGCGCCTCGGCCGGATCCACTGGCCGCTGCCCAGCGGTGTGCGCATGCAAGCGCAGGAAGATCAGCCCGTCCGGAAAGCGGACCGCGAGCTGGTGGGCGGCGTGCACGGCGAATGTGGTCTTGCCGATCCCGGCCATCCCGTCCACCGCATGGATACCGATCACCGCTCCTCTTGCCGTCCGGGTGACAGCGGCCATCAGCTGATTCAGCTCGCCGGCACGCCCCGTAAACGCTGCCGTGTCGCGCGGCAGCGTGCGCAGCACCACCGCAGGCTGCGTTCCCGGCGTCGCGACGGCAGCCGGCAGGAAGTCCAGCGTCCCTTGGCCCGCTGTGTCGACGTGATCGGGCAGGCAGATCCAGCCTGTCACCCTAGTCTCCTTCACCGCCACACCGACCGGGCGGTACCCGGCCGCCGTGCCGCTGTGCCTTATCACCTCATCGAAAAACCAAGACGAGGCGATAATCCCGAGCACGCCCGGGGAGCTGGCCAGGGCCACCTTCAGGGTGTCGGCGTCTAGCAACCGAAACGCCAGGTTGACCGCGGTCGCAGTCACCCCGTGCTCGTCATAGCAGACCTCCCCGGCGTGCAGCGCCATCCGCAGCCGGATCCGCTCCGGACCCGGATGCGCGGCGTTGTGCGCGTGCAGCGCGGCCACCAGCGCCGAGGGCAGCGAGTCCGCCAGCAAGCCCTTGGGCACCTCGGCCGGGACCAAGACGAACATCCCGTCGCCGCGGTCCTCGTAATAGCAGTTATCCCACGGGATTCGAGCCTGACCGAACGCTTCCCGCATCGCGCGGTACAGGCCACCACGAACCGCTAGCTGGTGCGGATTAGTGCGCCTCTGGTCCCCGAACCCCACAACGTCAACGACAACGATGGTCCGGTGAACCGCCAGCCTCTGGTCCTCCATCGCTCTCACCTCGCCAGGACACGGCAGAAGCGAAGCTCTCACTAACCTGCTAGCTTATCCTGGCCTCACCGCAGGCCGCCCCTCCCGCCAACACGATCAACCGCGACGCGGCGGGCAATATCAGTCGATACATCGGGACCAGCATACCGGGCCGTCAAAATTAACCTCGACCCGCTGTTCGGCCGTCACCAGCCCGCTCAGAAAGGATTGATGCCAAGCGGATCAGTCGCCTCGACCTCAGCGTCGCACTCCTCCCGCCACACCCGCACGCCGTATCCCGCGTGACTTGGACCCTAGGCTTTCCTCACATGACGTCCTCGGACAGGAGGGCAAGCCTACAGCGGGGTCAATCCACGACCGGCGTCGGTTGTGACTTGCATAACCCCAGAATCAGCGTTGCCCGGGTAGGCGTAATGGACCATGAATCAGCCGAGCTCGCGGAGTTTAGTGGCGTGGCTGGAGACGCGGCTATCTGCCGTGATTAGGAAACACCCATTCGGCTCCTGAACCTCGCTGCGCATGCACAAGAAGAGCCGCGCCCCTTGGAGCCGTCGGCGCAGCTCAGCCGCTGCCACCCGTCGCGCGGAACCAGGGCGGCGGCCTCGCCGGCGCGCATCCCGCCGGCCGCCAGGGGGATGACGTCGCTGCAGGCCGTGGCCATGACGTACGGGATGCCAGCCTCTTCCAGCCGGGCGCGGAGCTTCGGGCGACCTGGCCGGCTGGCTAACGCCGGGGTCTACTCTAGCTTCCTGCTGCACGCCGAGCGGGCCGCGATCCGCTACGGCGTGCTCGCCCATGAGATCCTGCAGCGGGTTGGCGAGGCCGGCTACGTCGGCGGGCAGGAGGACATGATCATCGACGTCGCCCTCCAGCTGGTGGCCCAGAAGGAGCGGGCGGCGGGCTGACGCGGAGCCCGGGCCCGTTGGGGATGATCCGCAGGGCTCAGCCGAACGTTCCCGCGGCGCGCCCCGGTCAGGCCGACCACCGCAGTACCGGAGCGGGCATAAACGGCGGGCGCTGAGCCAGTCGCGGCAGGGAGACACGTTGCCGTACCCACGGAGGCCAGCACTACCGCGTCGGCGAGGTGCGGAACGCAGCGCTCAGGGCCTTGGCGCCGCCCCGGCAGGCTGGATACGCATTGCCGTCGTCATCTGCGAAGAGACCCTGGCCGCCCGGATTATCTCTTTGCCCGAGCAGCTCATCGGTAAATAGCCTGACGCGTTTCGCGGCGACGCAAACACGCGGCTGGAATAGCTGAAGTAGAACTGCGGGCGCACACGAACGGAACTGCGGATCGTTTACCGGCGATCCTTTGCCTTGCGAGCCAGCCAGGAGGCACTCGACTAGAACTGCGCCGGAAAACATTCGGAACTGCGGAGGATACCGTCCGCCCATACTGGCCCGCTATGCATCCTTAGCTGTACCTATGGACATTCCCGTGAAATGTCGCCAGTCTAGGAGCCATATCTCACCGCGTTTCCCGGCAACTCGGCGTCAGACGAGTACGCGGTCTTTACGACCATTACGACAACGTGACTAGCGAGGCCGGGCTCGGCCGACGCATCGTGCACCGCAGAACTCGAAAGTCAAGGAGCTCTCCGATGAACATGACGGAACCCGTACGCACCCGCTCCTGGCCGGTTTCCGGTGTGCCCGGGCGGCTGCCGCAGGTCACCGTCTTCAGGGGCATCCCGTATGCGGCCTCCACCGCCGGGCCCAACCGCAGGCGCCCGCCCCAGCCCCTCACGCCGTGGCGGGAGCCGCGCGTCATCGCCGATGAGTTCGGCCCCCGGGTGGTGAACGTCGCGGCGACCGGCGATCCCAACGGTCCCGGGCTTCGGCGGTGGGCGCCCGTCGATGCCGGATCCCAGGAAACGCTGCTGGCCGGCGACAGCCGGGAGCCGCTGACGGTCGCGGCGCGAAGGTCAGCTTCTTCACCCGCTTCTTCGACTCCCAACCGGCGTGGTAGCCGGTGCACGTACCGTGCGTAGCTTCCGGCGCGACGCGCCGAATCCGAAGGTTATGCTTTCACTCGCCTTCACAGCTGCTGGTAGTTCCGGAACTGCGATCCTGCGTGGTTGAATCTATGCCACCAGCGTCCCGCAGGAGGCATCAGATGACGCGACCCAAATGGCGTCGGCTCGCCGACGAGCTCGCGCTGCGCATCAGGAACGGCGAATGGGCCGAGGGACAGGCCCTTCCGCAGATCCGCGAACTGACCATGCAGGGCGCGGGCTCGATCACCACGGTCCAGGCGGCCTACCGGGCGCTGGAAACGGAAGGCCTGGTACGCACCGCCCGGGGCCACGGGACCTACGTCAGACGACTGCGCCAACCGATCGTGCGTGCGCCGCAGGACCGCTACCAATGGGAGAAAGACCGCGTCCGGCTCCCGGAGCAGGAACGGCACGCCGACAGCATCCCCGAGCACGAGACCGGCATGACCCGCCCGCAAATCGATTTCGACAGCCAGTACAAGGTGGTCGAGGCGCCGCCGGAGATCGCCCGGCGCTTTGGCGTCCCGGAGACCACACGGATGCTGCACCGCCGCTACAGCCCGAGTTCAAAGTCCGACGGCGCGGCGCTCAGCGTCATCGACTCCTGGGTCGTCTATGAGGTGATCGCCCGCAACCCCGCGCTGCTCGACAGCGGTACGGAGCCCTGGCCTGGCGGATCGATGCACCAGTTCTTCACCGTGGGCGTCGAGATCGCCGAGATCACCGACCAGATCTCGGCGCGCCCGCCGACGACCCAGGAGGCGGAACTGCTGGACCTGGACCCGGGAACGGCAGTCGTCGTGGTCAAGAAATCGGCGTTCGGCACTACGGGTGAACTCGTAGAGTTCTCCGACATCGTGCTGCCCGGCGACCGCTACGAGCTGCTGTACCGAATTCCGCTGAAGCCCTGGACGGCCCAGAACGAGGATGCCGACCCGCAACGCCGCACCGGCTTCGACCCCGAAGCCCCTGAGGAGTTCTGAGATGGAGAGTGCCATGACGGAGGCGGCCGATGCCTCGCAGCCTCCAGTGTCCGGCCGAGTCGCCGAGCTCGGGCAACAGTGGATCGACCCGGTTCGCGAGGACCGGGCACTGACCCTATTCGAGCTCTACCCGCAGCCCTTTCGCGACCACGGCAAGGGTGAGCTGGAGGTAGCTTTCAGATCTATCTCCCGCCCCAGTACCAGGCCGAGACGGAACGCCGCTTCCCCGTCATCTACTGGCCGCAGGTCTGCCATCAGCTGGTACGTCGACTCCAAGGACGGCACCCGCCTCCTCGAGCAGAGCGTGGTAAGCGACCTCGTGGGGTACGTCCACCGCGCCTGTCGCAGCATCGCCGGACCGTGGGCCCGCACGGTCGAAGGATTCTCTCTGGGCGCCTTGCACCTCGGGTTCAAGTACCCCAAGCTCTTCGCCAACGTCCCGGTAATCGCCCCGTCCATCCTTCGCGACTTGTCCCTGCAACCCGCAGAGCGCGCCGACACCTTCGGCGACAACGCCTACTACCAGGCGGTCGCCCCGTGGACTTACTGTTCGCCAACTCCCCGGAGATCCGCAACCACCTCAAGGTCCGCCTGCTGGCCGGATCACAGGACACGCGCCTCACCGCCGCCATCGGACAGCTCGAGACGGAACTCGCGGCGCTCAAT
>Ga0335072_10007535_pt1 | contig 15829 bp, 12 predicted proteins | sample Lox_Sample_21_FD_206725 | JGI IMG/M metagenome (GOLD analysis project Ga0335072, IMG submission 206725) | Soil microbial communities from Loxahatchee National Wildlife Refuge, Florida, United States - Lox_Sample_2.1 | ecosystem: Environmental > Terrestrial > Soil > Wetlands | place: USA... | reverse complement strand
CAGCCGGGTCAGGCCGGGCATGCCGGTCAGAGTAGACCAGACCGGGACGAGACGACAGGGCGCGACGAACGAACCGACGGGTCAGTGTTCTACCCGCGAAGTCCGGCCGCGGCGAGCACAGCGCGCATGGCTGCATCCGTCTGCGCACGGCTGGTTTCGGCGGGTCGCCAGGTGGCAGCGATGTCAAGCGCCGCGATCTGGCGCCGGCGGGCCACGGCCGCAATGCCGTCAGCGACGGCGCTCAGCGAAGGCCCGGCTGGTGCCGGGAATCGCAGTCCGGCGAGCGCGGCCGGATCGATCACGTCGAGGTCGATGTGCATGATGAGGGGACCTGGCGGGAGCGGCGAGGTGTCCAGGTCGGCGACGTTCCCGCGGAGCACCTGTGAGCTGGCCAGCGCCGTGATCTCCGGCGGGTCGAGGTCCCGGCCGTCGACCAGCATGACGGATTCTTCAGGCAGTGGCGTCATGCCGAGGGCCGCCGGCAGGGTCAGATCGCCGCGTCCGACGGCCTTGGCCAGCGGAAGCCCGCCGAGATAGCCGGATATCGTCGTGGCCTCGGTGTGAAAGTCGCCGTGTGCGTCGAACCAGACCATGCCGGCTCGGACGCCGCGTTGTTGCAGTCCGGCGATGACCGCGAGCGAGGCTACACAGTCACCGCTGACCACGACCGGCGGGGTGGCTGCTGCGGCGACGGCGTCGCGTAGCCCCGAGTACACACCGTGCAGGTCCGCCCACTGCCGGCCGGTCGCGTCCGGCTGGCCGGGGATGACAACCACGTCCGCCGGCAGTGTCACGTTCAGCCCGCCGGCCAGGTGATCGCTCAGGTGCCAGGGCAGCAGCAGCATGGCGCCAGCGTACTGGCAGGCCGCGCGACCGCGGCCTGGACCGGGACGAGCGGTCTGGTCCACGTGCCGGGACCTTCGACTCCGGCCAACGCCGCGGGCTGCTGGTGGGATAGACAGATGAGGGCAGTGGATGAAGTCGCGCGCAGAACATACGACGGGATCGAGAACATGCTGGGGCTGAATCTGCAGCGAGCCGTCGCCCGGTACCTGATGCAGCCCGGCAGCCTGATCATGGAGCGGAAGATGCCGCCGGGTATCAAGGCTCACACCGAACGGCTGGCCGCGGTCAGCCCGGGCGGAACGTTCTCGTGAGCGGACCTGGCGGGTGCGGGCGCACAGTGCAGCTAGTGCTGCTGCGGCACGGCCAGAGTACGTGGAACGCGCGGAACCTGTTCACCGGCTGGGTGAACGTCCCGCTCAGCCCGGCTGGCGTGGAGGAAGCGCTGCGCGCCGGACGGTTGCTCGCGGGTAGCGGCCTGCGGCCGGCATGCGTGCACACCTCGCTGCAGCGACGCGCGATGCAGACCGCCGACCTGGCTCTGACTGAGTGCGACCAGGACTGGATTCCGGTGCGCCGGACGTGGCGGCTGAACTCCAATCACTACGGCGCTTTGCAGGGCCGGAACAAGGACCAGGTCAGGGCTGAGTACGGCGACGGCCAGTACCAGGCCTGGCGGCGGCGGTACGACTGCGCCCCTCCGCCGTTGCCTGACGACGCACCGTATTCGCAGTTCGCCGATGGCCGGTATGCGGCAATCCCCGCCGAGGCCAGGCCCCGCACCGAATCGCTCCGTGACGTGTCCGCGCGCCTGCTGCCGTACTGGTACGACGCGATTGTGCCCGACCTGCTGACCGGCCTGTGCGTGCTGGTGGTCTCGCACGGCAACACACTCCGGGCGCTCATCAAGCATCTGGATCGTGTTGACGATGACGCGAGCTCCCGGCTCGAGGTGCCGACCGGGCTGCCGGTGGTCTACGAACTGAACCACGACATGCGCCCGCTCGTCCCCGGCGGCCGCAGTCTGCTGCCGGGAACGACACCATGACCTGACGCGATCGCCATGATGGCCGCGGGCACGAGTGCGGGCAGGGGACTGGTACCCGGGAACGGCGCGGGACGAGTGAACCGGGCGACGATTCCCCGAACGTGCAGCACCGATTCAGGCAATGGACAGGTTAGTGAGGCTCAATGGTTTGGTAACGGCGCAGTGGACGGCCAGTGCAGCTGGCCCTGTGAGCGCGATGTGGTGAGATCCAGATGCAGCAGGACACCGGCTACGGGCAGGCCGGATACGCCAGCGAAGGCGGCGTTCCCAGACAAGGCTGGTACCCGGGCGGCTACGGCCCGCCGCCGCCTCCTCCACCCCCGCCGCGGCGACGTCGGCGAGGCAGGTTCCTCAGCCACTTGGCAGTCGCGGTCCTTGCTGCCGCGCTAGCCGCCGGCGTCATGGCGGCGGTGTATCACCCGGCTGCAAGCGGCAATAGCTCGTCCGTCGCCTTGCCGGGATCTGGCACCGTGCCGTCGCCGCCGCCGACGGGCGGCGGCGGGCAGGTCGCCGGCGGCGAGCAGCAAGTTGTGAACAAGGTTCAGCCCGGCCTGGTGGTCATTGACACCACGCTGCAGTACGACAGCGAGGCCGCCGCCGGAACCGGCATGGTGATCAACCCGGACGGCCTCGTGCTGACGAACAACCACGTCATCGAGGCCGCCACGAAGATCAGCGCGACCGTGCTGGCAACCGGCCGGACGTACGCGGCCCGCGTCGTCGGTTACGACAAGACCGGCGATGTCGCGCTGATCCGGCTCCAGGGCGCGTCGGGCCTGCGCACCGTACCGCTCGGGAACTCCTCATCGGTGCGAACTGGTGCGGCAGTAGTGGCGCTGGGCAACGCCGCGGGCCAGGGCACGATCGTACCCGCCGCCGGCCAGGTGACAGGTCTGGACAAGACCATCACCGCCACCGACGAGGGCGGCACCGCGAGCAGCGAGGTCCTGCACAACATGATCGAGACCAATGCCGACATCGTCTCGGGTGACTCCGGCGGTCCGCTCGCCGACTCTGCCGGACAGGTGATCGGCATGGACACCGCGGGCAGCAGCGTCAGCTTCGCCCAGCAAGCCAGCCCTGCCGGGTTCGCCATCCCGATCGATACCGCGCTATCGGTCGCCCGTCAGATAGCCGCCGGCCGCGCGAGCAACGTCATCACCATCGGCTACCCGTCGTTCGTGGGCATCTACATCGGATCGGGCACCAGCGGCAGCCCGCAAGCGCAAGCGCAGCAGCAGGAAGGGCAGAACGGATTCGGCGGCTCCGGCGGGTTCGGCGGTCAGTTCGGTTCGCCGCCCAGTTGCTACACCAGCAACGCCGATCTCGCCGTGCCGTCGTCGATTGCGCCGGTCTCCTCGGGCACGCTCGTTGACGGAACCATCTGCGGCAGCCCGGCCGCCGCGGCGGGAATGACGGGCGGGTCGGTGATTACCGCGGTGAACGGCAAGCCGACTGCGTCTCCCGACAGCCTCACCGCCAGGAGACACGATCACGGTCAGTTGGGTGAGCCCGTCCGGACGCCACGCCACCAGCAGCCTTCGGCTGCTCGCCGGACCGCCACAGTAACTCTGCATTAATGCAACTCCGTGGTCGTTCAACCCCGTGGCGGTTCGGCGTGCAGGTCGGCGGTCATTCCGCGCTTGACGCCGTAATTGATCTTCTGCGACCGATCTGTGCAGATGTGGCTGATTAGATCTATGCTTGTATAAGGCAACTAAGAATAGATGGAACGCCACGCCGTCACTCGAGAGGAACGGAATGGTGACGCCACTGGTGCGGTCAGGCTCGTTGTCGCGCCGTCAGCTGCTCGGCGCCTCCTTAGCCCCGGCGCCGCCCACGCCATATTCCGCTGCGTACTGTCCAGTCGCAGGCAGGACGCGCCCGGTGTTCACTAATCCGCCCGGCGGATAGCTAACCGCACATGACGGGCGGGAATTCCGGCGGCTGTTAGCCGGGCCCGGCGCGAAGGAGGTGACGTAAACGAACAGTGCGCTGCTGCTGGGCGGGCCGCTGGGGCTTGGCCACGAAATGATGGCGTACAGTTTCGCTGGTTTGCTGGACCGATCGGGGTGGCGTATTCGCCGCCTAGACAGCATGTCCCTGCTGGGGCCGTGGGGCGGACGGGCTGGGGCCCGGCTGTTCAACCGCATGGTCGCTATTCCCGGCCTGTACGATGCGCTGCACTTCGCCCATCTGCGGACCGGGAGCCAGCTCGCGGAGCGCCTGGACCGGGCATCGCGCGCCAGGGTAGTGCCCGCCCTGCGTGCCGAACTGGAACGAGACCCGGCGGACCTGGTGGTCAGTGTCTTCGCCACCGGCGCCTCAGCGGCGGCCCGGCTCAAGGCAGAGATCCCGGACCTGCGCACCGTCGTGCTATGCACTGACGTGGCGGTACACCGGATCTGGGCCGCTGAGGGTACCGATCTCTTCTTGGTGACCTCGGCTGCGGCTGCGGAATCCGTCCGTCGTTACCTTCCCAGAGCACCTGTCGCGGTCGTGCCGCCACCAGTGCGGGCCGCTTTCTATGCCGCCCCGCCTCGTGGCACTGCCCGGGCGGCGCTCGCAGTTCCGCCCGGGGACTTCTGCGTCCTCGTCATTGACAGCGGATGGGGATTCGGCCCGCTGGTGGAGAGCGTGTCTGCGCTGGCCGACGCGGGCGTGCGCGTGCTGGCGGTGGCGGGCCGCGACCGTGGCATCGAGCGGCGGCTCAGGGAGCTGGCTGCCAAATCCCCGCGGATCACCCCGTTCGGCTTTACCGACAGGGTCCCTGAACTGATGTCCGCCGCCGACGTGGTCGTGGCACTGCCCGGCGCCAACACATGCGCTGAAGCCCGGGTGGTCGGACGCGAGCTTCTGCTTCTGGACGTCATGCCGGGTCACGGACGGGACAACTTGCTGCACGAACTGGAGCTGGGCGGAGCGCACGCGTGCGTGCCCACTGCACGCGGCGTGACCGCCAGCGTGCTGGCGCTGCGCGAGCAGGCTGCCGGCCGGCCGCTGCCGGCTCGTTCCGTGCCGCGCTGGGAACCCGCCTACGCGGCGGCTCTTGAGCGGATCGGCCTGGACCTGCGAGCGCCCGTCCCGGATGGGTTCGCCGAGCCCGATAGCCAAGCCCCTGGTCTCATCCAATCTCATTGAAGAGCCCGCGAGAGGAGCCGGATTCACATGCTACGCACGCTCTTCCTCAATCCCCCTTCCTATGCGGGGTTCGACGGCGGGGCGGGATCCCGCTACCAGGCGAAGCGGGAGATCCGCTCGTACTGGTACCCGACCTGGCTGGCGCAGCCTGCCGCCCTGGTGCCCGGCAGCAAGCTCGTGGATGCCCCGCCGGCCGGGCTGACCCTCAGCGACATCGTTCCGCTGGCCGACTCCCACGACTTGGCGGTGCTGCACACTAGCTCGCCCGGGTTCGCGGGCGACGTCAAGGTGGCCGAGGCGCTCAAGGTGCGGAACCCGTCGCTGCTGATCGGGATGGTCGGCGCCAAGGTGGCCGTGGAGCCGGAGCGCTCGCTGCGGGCCTCGGCCGCCATCGACTTCGCAGCCAGGGAGGAATTCGACTTCACGATCGCCGAGGTAGCGCAGGAGCGCCCTCTGACAACGGTGGCGGGCCTTTCTTATCTGAACGGCAGCGGCCAGGCGGTCCACAATCCAGACCGGGAACTACTGGCTGACATGGACCAGCTGCCGTTCGTCACGCCCGTCTACAAGCGGGATTTGCGGCCCGAGGACTACTACATCGGGTACCTGCTGCACCCGTACGTCTCGCTGTATACCGGGCGGGGCTGCCGGTCCAGGTGCACATTCTGCCTGTGGCCACAGACGGTAGGCGGCCACCGGTACCGGACGCGCAGCGTCGCCAACGTGCTCGCCGAGGCGGCGCTGGCCCGTGAGCTGTTCCCGCAGATGAAGGAGCTGTTCTTTGACGACGACACCTTCACCGACGATCGGCCTCGCGCCGAGGCAATCGCCCGCGGGCTGGGGCGCCTCGGCCTGACCTGGTCGTGCAACGCCAAGGCGAACGTCCCCAGGGAGACGCTCCAGGTCCTGAAGGATAACGGGCTGCGCCTTCTGCTGGTCGGCTATGAGTCGGGAAACCAGCAGATCCTGATCAACATCAAAAAGGGCCTGCGGGTGGAGCGGGCGAGGCGGTTCGCCGCGGACTGCCGGGACCTGGGCATCACCGTGCACGGGACATTCATCCTGGGGCTGCCGGGGGAGACAAAGGAGACGATCGAGGAGACGATCCGGTTCGCCCGCGAGGTCAACCCGCACACCATTCAGGTCTCGATCGCGGCACCCTACCCGGGGACTGAGTTGTACCGGCAGGCCGTGGAGAACGGCTGGCTGCCCGACGACGATGACGGCGCCGCGCTGGTCAGCTCGGACGGCACGCAGATGGCGGCGTTGTCTTACCCGCATCTGGGGCACACCGAGATCCTGGACTCGGTGGACGCCTTTTACAAACGGTTCTACTTTCGCGCGGGCAAGATCGCCGAGATGTCGGCCGAGCTGTTCCGGCCCGGGATGGCCGCCCGGAGGCTGCGCGAGGGCTCCGAGTTCGTCCGCTTCCTGGGCCAGCGAGCCAGGGAGGCCTGACCTCATGCGCGTTCTGCTCGTCCATCCAAGTGCGCTGATGTACTCAGAGATCTTCCTGCGGCTCGAGCCGCTCGGCCTGGAGCGGGTGGGCGCGGCTTTGCTGGCCGACGGGCATGACGTCCGGATGGTCGACCTGCAGGTCTACCGCAGAGCCGATGTCGAGCGGCAGGCGATGCAGTTCCGCCCGGAGGCGGTCGGGTTCAGCCTCAACTACCTGGCGAACGTGCCCGAAGTGGTGGATCTAGCCAAGTGGCTCAAGACGGCGATCCCGGACTGCCTGGTCTTCGCCGGCGGCCACAGTGTCTCATTCGTCGCCGAGCAGGTTCTCGCGCACGCCGAAGGGGCGATTGACGTCGTGCTCAGGGGCGAGGGCGAGGTCGGTGCCCCCGCGCTGCTGGCGGCTGCCGCGGACCGGGCATTCGCCGAGGTGCCAGGGGCGGTCACAACGGACGGCCCCGGCCGTCCGCCGCAGATGATGCGCAGCCTGGACGACCACCTGCCGGCCCGCCACCTCGGCGGGCGCCGTCGCAAGTACTTCATCGGGGTGATGGATCCGGCCGCGTCCATCGAGTTCACCCGCGGCTGTCCGTGGGACTGCTCGTTCTGCTCCGCGTGGACCTTCTACGGCCGCAGTTACCGCAGGCTGTCGCCTGAGGCTGCGGTCGAGGACATGGCCCGCATCGCCGAGCCTGGCGTGTTCATCGTCGATGACGTGGCTTTCATCAAGGCCGAGGAGGGGGATGAGATCGCCCGGCAGCTCGAGCGCCGCAATATCCGCAAGCAGTACTACCTGGAAACCCGGTGCGACGTCCTGGTGCGCAACGAGGAGGTATTCCGCCGCTGGCGGCGTCTCGGGCTGAACTACATGTTCCTGGGCCTGGAAGCCCTCGACGAGGAGGGGCTGACGGCCTTCCGCAAGCGTGCGACGCCGAAGGTCAACAACCAGGCTCTGGAGATAGCGCGGTCTATGGGCCTGTCCGTGGCGATCAACATCATCGCCGACCCGGACTGGGACGAGGCCCGGTTCGCGTTCGTGCGGGAGTGGGCGATGAGCGTTCCGGAGATCGTCAACATCACCGTCCAGACGCCCTACCCAGGCACCGAGACCTGGATCACCGAATCCCGCCGGCTGACCACGCTGGACTACCGCCTATTCGACGTGCAGCACGCAGTGCTCCCGACCCGGCTGCCGTTGCACAGGTTCTACTCCGAACTGGTCAAGACCCAGGCGGTCCTGGCACGTAAGCACCTCGGCGTCGCGGCGCTGGCCAAGACCACCGGGATCATCGCCCGCCAGCTGCTCCGCGGCCAGACGAACTTCGCAACGATGATCTGGAAATTCAACCAGGTCTACAACGCCGACCGGCAATACTCCGAGCACCTGCGCGAGGCCCGCTACCTGCTCCCGCCGCCGGCCGACAGGGCAGCACAAGCGCCGGACCGGAGGGCGCTGTACATCCATGCCCCGGCGCGCCGGAGAGCCGCACCGTGACTGATCCGCTCCCGTCTATTCCTGGCTGTCTGCCGCTGCCGCCGGGACTATCCGCGCGCTTTCCGCGAAATGGCATGCCACCGGATGCCCTTGCCCTCTGTCGACAAGTTCCGGCTCCTGTTCTGCGCAGATCGACTGGACCTTCCAGCAGCGGGTACGGAACCGGCACCCGCTCGGCGGCGAGAGCGCGCTCGGCACATCTCCGGTCAGCAGGATCCGGGTGCGCTCCCGCTCGATGGCGGGATCGGGCACGGGCACCGCAGACAGCAGGGCCTGCGTGTAGGGATGTGACGGGCTCTCGTATACCTGAGCCCTGGTGCCGATCTCGACAATCTTGCCCAGATACATGACGGCGACCCGGTCGGAGATGTGCCGGATGACCGACAGGTCGTGCGCGATGAACAAGTACGCGAGGCCGAGCCGGTCCTGCAGTTCCTCGAGCAGGTTGACGACACCGGCCTGAATCGACACGTCCAGCGCAGATACCGGCTCATCCAGGACCATCACCTTGGGACCCAGTGCGAGCGCGCGGGCTATGCCGACCCGCTGCCGCTGACCGCCGGAGAATTCGTGCGGGTACCGGTTGCGGTGCTCAGGGTTCAGGCCGACCATCTGGAAGAGCTCGTCCACCCTGGCCGGGCCCGACTTGTTGTCCCAGCGCCCGTGCACGCGTAGCGGCTCAGCGACGATCTCGCCCACGGGCATTCGCGGATCCAGGGAGGCGTACGGATCCTGGAACACCACCTGGACGTCCTGGCGCAAGGGCCGTAGCTGGCGGCGGGTCTTCGTGGTGAGGTCTGTGCCGTCGTAGCAGACCGAGCCTGAAGACGCCTTGATCAGCTGCAGTACCGTGCGCGCCGTCGTGGACTTCCCGCAACCAGACTCGCCCACCAGGCCGAGCGTCTCCCGCTCCTTCAGGTCAAACGACACGCCGCAGACCGCGTGCGCCTCGCCAACCTGATGGCGGATAATCCTGCCGCCCCGAACCGGGAAGTGCTTGACGAGCTCGGACACCTCGATGACGGTTCGGTCGGTCGGTTCGGCCGGCCTCATCGCCGCCGTTCCGTCGCCGACGCTGAGTCGCGCCGCCACGCCGTCTCCCGTATCGGTCCAGGTGGGTGCGAACAACTCGGTTCCGACGCCGACGAGTTCGCCTGACCGGTGACAGGCCGCCTGATGATCGAGGGACGTGACGTCCTTCAGGGCAGGGTCCTCGCGCAGGCACTGCTCGATGGCCAGCGGGCACCGCACGGCGAACGAGCAGCCGGGCGGGAGGTTGAGCAGCGACGGTGGCGAGCCGGGTATCGGGCGCAGCGGTCCGCTGCCGTCGGCGTCGAGCCGCGGCAGCGATCCGAGGAGGCCCAGTGTGTACGGCATCCGCGAGCGGTAGTAGATCTCTTCGGCAGGGCCAGTCTCCACCGCGCGCCCGGCATACATGACCATGACCCGGTCGGCCATGCCGGCCACCACGCCGAGGTCATGGGTGATCAGGATCAGTGAAGCTTGGGCCTCGTCGCGTGCTGCTTTCAGCGCCTCGAGGACCTGAGCCTGGATGGTCACGTCGAGCGCTGTGGTGGGCTCATCGGCGATGATCACCTTAGGGTCGTTCGCCATCGCCATCGCGATGACCACGCGCTGGCGCATGCCACCGGAGAACTCGTGCGGGTAACTTTCGGCTCGCCGCGCCGCCTGCGGGATGCCGACGATGTCGAGCAGTTCGATGGCTCGCCGGTCGGCCTGCTCCCTCGACACCTTGCCGCGGGTCCAGATGGCCTCGGAAACCTGCCAGCCGACCCTGAATGCCGGGTTGAGCGAGCTCAGCGGGTCTTGCGGGACGAACGCGATGGTCTCCCCGCGTATCTGGGCAAACTTGTCCTCGGAAAGTCCGACCAGTTCCCTGCCCTGGCAATTGACCGAGCCGGTGACCTTGGCGTTGCCTGCCAGTAGGCCGAGAACGGCCAATGCAACCGTGGACTTGCCGGATCCCGACTCGCCGACGATCCCCAGCGTCTCGCCGTGGCCGAGCCGGAAGTCGAGGTTCCTGACAGCCTGGACCGTGCCCTCGTGCGTGGAGAATGTCACCGACAGGTCGGTGGCGGTGAGCAGGTCCCCGCTCATGCGCGGACCCGCTGCTGCGGGTCGAGGGCGTCACGCAGCCCGTCTCCGATGAAGTTGATCGCCAGGATGACCGCGATCAGGAAGGCCGCAGGGAAGTAGAACAGGTACGGCAGCACCGTCGCGTCCCCTTGAGCCTGAGCGATCAGGTAGCCGAGTGACACCTGCGGCGGCTGGATGCCGAGCCCGAGGAACGACAGCGCGGCCTCGACGAGTATTGCCAGCGCCACCGTCAGCGTGGCGTTCACCACGATCGGGCCGATCGCGTTAGGGACCATGTGCCGGATGATGATCCGCCAGTCGCTGGCGCCGATCGCGTGCTCGGCCTCGATGAACTCTCGCTCGCGCAGCGACAGGAATACCCCGCGCACCAGCCGGGCCAGGTAAGTCCAGAACAGCGCGGCCAGGATCAGGGCAATCCACAACCAGTTGCCGGCACTGCGGCTGACAGTGTTGGCAAGCACGAGCAAGATCACCAGCGCGGGCACGATCAGCACCAGGTCGGTGAACCGCATCAGCAGCGAGTCGGCCCACTTGCCGTAGTAGCCGGCCGCGGCGCCGATGAGCGTGCCGAGCACGGTGGAGATCGCGGCCACCACGAAGGCGGTCTGGATCGAGGTCGCCGTCGCGGCCATCACCTGGGCGAACATGTCATGGCCGATGGTGTCGGTGCCGAACGGGTGCGCCAGCGAAGGGCCGGTGCCGAACTGGTTGGTGATCTGGGCGTAGTTGTAGTGCCAGAACACCGGCCCGATGGTAGAGAAGAGCAAGATCGCCAGGAACGCGCCCAGGCCGATCAGCGCCATCTTGTGCCGGAAGAAGCGCGCTCGCGCCATCTGAAACTGACTGCGCGCCTTGATTGTCAGGCCCGCCTGCGAGGCCGCCAAGGCATCGGCATCCGGCTGCGGCACGCCGGCGGGCTCGCCGAGGGTTCCGCCAAGTGCGTTCGGCAGGGCTGGCGGTGCTGCGATGGTGCGTGGACCGAACTCGGCGGCCTCGCGTGGCTCAGGCATAACGGATCCTCGGGTCGAGCACGCCATAGACGACGTCGGCGATGATGTTAAAGGCGATAACTAGGGCGGAAACGACTACCAGATAGCTCATCACTACGTTGACGTCCGGGCTTACCGGCCCGGTCAGCCCCTGGTAGAAGTACTGTCCCATGCCCTCCCAGCCGAACACGATCTCGGTGATGACGGCGCCGCCGAGTATGCCGGCGAAGTCGAGGGCGATAACGGTGGTAACCGGAATCAGCGCGTTACGCAGCGCATGCACGTACAGCACTCGGCGCCGGGGCAGCCCCTTTGCCCGCGCCAGCCGGATGTAGTCGGCGTTGAGCACGTCGAGCATGGACGCACGCTGGTACCGGCTCCAGGACGCATAGGTGATGAGAGTGAGGGTTACGACTGGCAGCACATCATGCGCCAGTGCGTCGACGAACACGCTCCATACCCCTGAGGTGCCGGGGTTGTTCTGCCCGATCGTGTACAGGATGGTGTGCCCGGTCGCCTGGTCGAGCTTCACGGCCAGGAAGTCCTTGAGCAGTATCGCGATCACGAAGACTGGAGTGGCGAAGAAAACATAGGCAAGCCCGGTCGAGGTGTGGTCGACGGCGCTGTATTGCCTGACAGCGCCGACCACTCCGACTCCGATCCCGAGAATGATCGAGAGGATCACCGCGGGGATCACCATCTGCAACGTGACCCACATCCGCGGCCAGACCTGCGGGCCGACAGCCTGACCGGTCGTGCTGATCCCGAAGTTGCCGTGCAGGACCCCGGTCAGCCAGGTCCAGTACCGCTGCAAGAGCGGCTCGTTGAGGTGCAACTCGATCCGCGCGGCCCTGATGGTGGCTGGCGAGATGTGCGGGTTCGCCATCAGGTTCGCTAGCGGGTTCCCGGACAGCGACACCAGCAAGTAGAGGAAGAATGTGCCGACCGCCATGACCACGATGCCGGCCGCGATCCGGCGCAGGATGTACGCGCCCATCGGTTTACCCTCTCCGCCTTCCTCCGGCGGCCCGCTGTAGCGGGCCGCCGGAGGACGGGCTTCAGCACCAGCTAGAACAACCTGTCAGGGTCAGGCCTTGAGGGCCCAGTCCTGGGCGTTCCACGGGATGCCCACGCTGGTCGGGTTCGGGACGACGCTGGAGTACTTGGTCGACCAGCCGTAGTACACCGGGTTCTCGAACAGCGGCAGGGTGGCCATGTCCTTCCACAAGAGCGCGTCGATCTGGTTGTAGAGCGATGCGTCAGTGGTCGGGTTGAGGTCCGATAGGGCCTCGTCGAACAGCGAGTCCACCTTCGGGTCTGAGTAGTGGTCCCAGTTCTCGCCGCACACCGCAGTGTTGGTGTAGGAGCAGTAGATGGGCTGGTTGCCGGACGCGAATGGCGATCCGACCCAGGCGAACTGGATCAGGTCGAACTCGCCCTTCGGGCCGACGGTGCCGAACAGCGTGTCGGCGTTGTAGTTCTGGATGGTGATCTTGATGCCAATTGCCTTCATATCGGCCTGGAACAGCTCCTCAATTTCCTGCCGCACCGGCACTCCGCTGGTGGTGGAGATCGAGAGGGTGAAGTCCTTGCCCTTCAGCGGCCCGAAGTTCGGGTGCATATAGCCGTCCGAACCCATGGTCATCCCGGCTGACGTCAGCAGTTGCTTGGCCTTAGTCGGATCGAAGGCGCCCACGGAGCCGCTGGTGTTCTGGTATGTCGGCTGGATCGGCATGTAGATGCGGTTGTTCAGCACCTGGGCCTTGGACACGTCGGCCGGATTGACGGTCGAGAAGATCGGCGCCACGATCCGCTGGATCATCTGCGTCCGGTTCGTGCCCAGCGCGATAGCGTCCCGGACCGCAAGCTTGGCCAGGTAAGGGTTGGCCTCGTTGAAGTCGATGTGCTGGAACTCAAGGCCCGGCAGGACCGATGCGGTGAAGTTCGAGATGCTCTTGATGGAGTCCGCGTAGGCCACCGACGGGATCACCGGGTTGACGACATCCACCTCGCCGCTCTGAATCGCCGGGGCGTCCTGGCTGTCGTCCAGGATGAACCGGTAGACGATCTTCGACAGGTGCGGTTTCGGTCCCCAGTACTTCGGGTTGGGCACCTCGACCAAGTCCTCGCCCTTGGAGTAGCTCTGGATCTCGTAGGGACCGCCGGACACCTGCACCGCGGGACCGAAGGTCTGGAACCCGTTGTTGAATCCGACCTTATCCGCGATGTGTGCCGGCATCAGGTCACCGAACAGACCTTGCCAGTCGGCGAACGGCTTGGAAAACACGACGGTCACTGTCTTGCCGCCGTTCGAACCCGTAACCGACGAGATCTGGTTGTACCCGGAAGTGCCGGCTGGCAGGAACGCCTTGCCTCCCACGTCTTTGTACTTGGGGTTGCCGCTCTGAGCCTGCCAGTTGTAGATGAAGTCAGTTGCGCTGATCGGCGTGCCGTCGGACCAGGTCGCCTTCGGGTTGATCTGGTAGACGACCGTCTGCGGGTTCGAGCTGGTGACCTTGGCGCTAGTGACCAGTTCGGTGTTGAGCGCAACGGTTGCGTTCGGCTGCGTGACGTACACGCTCGGCCATACCTGGTCCATGATCTCCTGCAGCACGAACTCGTCATCGTCCGCCTGGTTGATGTTGAAGCCCGCCACGTCCTCATCCAGGGCGTACGTGATCGAGCCGCCCTTAGCGATCCCGGAAGTGGAAGTCTTCGACGGGCTGCTGCTGCCGCAAGCTGCCAGCACCAGCGCTCCCGCCGCGGCGACAGCTATCAAATACAGTGAATGTCTGGGTCGACCCATACCTACCTCCATAGCGGCTCCTCGGCCGAAGGGCAGGCCGCATTGCTGTGCTTTCCTGAGCCTTGGCGCTGCCCGCGCGGCTCACGAGCGATTAGCTTGCCGAAAGGCTACGAGCGGCAGGCGTCAGCGACAAGAGCCAAAAAGGTCACAATTTAGGCATCGCCCGATGCGTCAGGTTGGTGACTGCCATTGACCGCGTGCCAGCGACCAGCCCGAGCCTGGCCGGGTCAGAGGCCGACCGGCCGCGGCAACGCTTGGATCAGGCAGGCCTTGCCGAGCCCGGCAGGCCGCGCACGCGTCCTTCGCGCGATGAGACCGAGCGCGCTTGCGGCCGCAGCTGAAGGCTTTGACTTGATTCCGGCGAGGCTGCCTGACTCGGTAAAGCGCAGCTGATGCCGGGTGACGTCGAGTGTTAGCAACCGGCCCGGCGCCAGATTCTGGACTGCCTGTTCTGCGTTCGACACCGTAATTGATCTTCTGCAACGGACCCGTGCAGATGGGGCCGGACCAAATTTACGCTTGTGTAGCACAACTAAGGATAATGTTTGTGTAGCAGAACTAAAGATTCAGAAATCGCCACGCCGTGGCTCGAGGAAGGGGACTGAATGGTTAAGCCACCCGCTGCACGTCAGCATGCCAGTGCAGCCTGGCGGCCATCCGGAGTCGATGCAGCTATCCGCGAGTAACGGCGCAGCGGACTACTACCTGGCTGGGAGGCCTTTGGCCGGCCGTCATCGTTGAGTCAGGGAAGCGTGCTGCCCCCGATGGCGAGAGGTGATGCGGAATGGCGGCGGAGCTGACGCCGAGCGCGGCCAAGCTGGCGCCGACCAGGTGGCGGCCGCGGAAGTGAAGGTCGTCGCGGCGCTGCCGACCCTCGGCGGCTGGTGCGCGCTGATCGACGCCGACAAGTACCTGCGCCGCGGCTCGCTCTGGGAAGCCCACAACCGGCTCCACCAGGCACGCCACCACGTCTGGGCGCTATAGGCCGCCGCGCACGGCGCACTGTACCCATGGCACGGTCTATCACAGGTGCTCGACCACAACCCGGACAATCTGCCGCCGGGCGTCGAGGCCACCGTCGCGAGCCTCGACAGCGCGGACCTGTACCGCGCCGCGCGCGCCAGCACCGGAGTACTGGCTACAGTGAGCGCGGCCGCCGCCCGAAGGCACGCCGCCGACCTCCCGACAGCGATGGCCGCCTACGTCACCTGCGCGCTCTTCGCGGCCAGCGCAGACCGCGCAACCGCCAAAGCGCGCTTACAGTAACGGCGGGTCAGGCCGGAGCGAACTTCGCCGGCATGTCAGGGCCACCCCCGAATACAGTGATGCGGGCGATGCCTGTCGGCGTCACGGTGAGGACGCCAAGGCCGTAAGCGTTGCCGCGGTAACGCGCGACCGCGGCGGGCTGGCCGTTGGCAAGGGTGGGCGCCATCCGCCAGTCTCCCGGAGACCCGATCACGTGCGTGAGGTACCGCAGGCATGTCTCGCGCCCGGAGAACCACATCGCAGTGCCGACCATCTCGATCGCGGCATCGGCGCGGAGCGCCTTCTCCAGGGCTGTGGTGTCGGCGTTCTCGAACCCGGCGATGTACTGGGCCAGCAGTTCCTGTGCACGCGGCTCAGTCGGCTCGATGATCCGTTCTGGTGCCGGAGCTACTTCATCCAGCCGGGCGCGGGCTCGTTGCAGCGTGCTCTTGACGGCGGTGGTGGACGTGTCGAGCATGCTCGCAACCTCGGCTGCCGGGAAGCCGAGCACATCGCGGAGCAGGAGCACAGCCCGCTGCCGGGCCGGCAAGTACTGGAGGCTGGCGATGAGCGCCAGCCGCAGCCACTCGCGTGCGGCAACGATCACTCCGGGGTCTTCCGACTCGGGCGTTACCAGAGCGTCGGGGATCGGCTCCAGCCATGCTGCGGCCGGATCCGCCGGGCCGGGA
>Ga0335072_10007533_pt1 | contig 15832 bp, 12 predicted proteins | sample Lox_Sample_21_FD_206725 | JGI IMG/M metagenome (GOLD analysis project Ga0335072, IMG submission 206725) | Soil microbial communities from Loxahatchee National Wildlife Refuge, Florida, United States - Lox_Sample_2.1 | ecosystem: Environmental > Terrestrial > Soil > Wetlands | place: USA... | reverse complement strand
ACGACCGGATCAAGTTGTTCAAGCTGATCTGGGACGCGGTCGGAAGCGAGTTCGGCTCCCGCCACGAGTGGTATGAGATCAACTACAGCGGCAACCAGGAGCAGATGCGCCTGGACATGGCGAGATTCTCGGCCGGGCGCGGGATCCTCGACGGGTGCGACGCGCTGGTCGAACAGTGCATGTCGGAGTACGACCTGGACGGCTGGACCGGCGACACGTGGCTGGACGTGACTGACGCGGGCTGACCGCACGGTCAGCCGTCTGCCCCCTTCAGCCGTCGTACCCGTGCGCGCGGAGGAACTTCCGGAGCTTGGCGACGAACTTCGCGCCGCCGGGCTCCTCGGGGCTGAGCGCGCTGTTCAGATGCCCGGCCTTCGATTGGCTGGCGAGGAAGCTGTTCACGCGCTTTTTATGCCCGAGCAACTCCTCGTCGGCGGCCCACGCCGCCACCACGCCGACGCTGTCGGAGTAGTGCTGCTTGGCCATGCGGTTGAACGCGCTGCGCCACCGCGCCGCGTCGCGCGCGATCAGCTTCGGGTACCGGCGGGTCACGTTGACGAAACGCCCGCCCGAGAACGTCAGGATCTGGATCGGCAGGCCCGAGGCGGCGAAGTCGGTGAACTCGTAGGCGAACGCGTCGTCCGCGGTGAGGAACTCGTAGCGGCCGTCGTGGCCCAGGTCGACGATCTGCTCGCCCGGGTCACCGAAGTCGTGCTGGGTCTCCGTGTAGGTCATCGTCCCCGGGTCGAACGAGAACACCTGCTCGATGAAGCAGCAATGCGCGCCGCCGCTGTACAGATCGAGGAGGACGTCGGGCTGCCCATCGTGTTCGAGGTCGAGCACGTGCACCGAGGATTCCTTGCCCGACGGCGATCCCGGCGCACAGTACGCACCGCACAGCTTCGACGCGACTCGCTGGTTGTAGTAGACCGTCCCGGCCTGGGCGATCGCGAGGTGCAGGCCGGTGTAGTTCGGGTAGCTGCCGCTGAACGTGAACGTCGCCGACACGCCGCCCGACTGAGCGGTCTGGGTCGTCGCCAGCGCCGCCGGCGCGGCGAGCAGCGACAGTGCCGCCACCGCGCAGACGATCAGGATCGTCCGTTTCACCGGGGAGATCGTATCCGGGCGCGGTGTCAGATCCTGAACACGGTGAGCAGTCGCTTTTCGTGCTCGGCGTCGATCCGGGCGATCACCTCGATGTGTTCCTCGAGGCCGGATCCGCGGAGTTTGTTGGCCAGCAGCTCGTCAACCTGGTAGATGCCGGCCGAGTTGGACATCGCGATTTCGACGCGGACGGCGCGATCCTGACCCGGCGAGATCTTGACGTCCTCGATCGCGTACGCCGAGATCGAGTGGATGTCGAGCCTTCCGGCCTCGAACTCCATCCGTGAGCGTCCGCGGGCCATGTCGAGCGCGTCGGCGACGCGCAGGATGCCGGCCTCGACGGTGAACGGCTCGCCGCCTTTGCTCCGGTGACCGATGATCGCGTGCATCGCCTCGGACACGATCACGGTCTGCTCAGGCTCCTCATACACGCCCGCGAGCAGGGATCCCAGCCGATCGGCGGTCAGGAACAGGCTGTAGCGCTCGTGGTCGTTCCGGTGGATCGACATGCCGACGCAGTGGAACAGACAGGCAGCGGCGATTACGACCTCGGCGTCGTGGTCGCTCATGCCGTAGTCCACGGTGACGCTCGGACTGATGCCGCGGCGGAACAGGAGCCGGGCCAGGCGCAGGCCGATGTTGAGCACGATCTGGATGTGGACCCATGAGTGATCGGTGAGGCCGAGCCTCCGGGATGCATTTACCGCGGAGACGTGCCACAGAGCCTTGACGTGAGTGTCGGCGTTGACGGCCTCCAGGAACCGCTCGAGTCGCCGGTTGCCGCGCGTCGGCGCGCGGATCCGGACCTCCGCGATCGCCTCCCGCGGGGGGATCGGGGGGTCGAGGCGCGCGAACCGGGGAATCTCTCTGCCGCTCGCCGTTGACTCGCCCGCGTCCGGCTCTTCGATTTCAGCCACGCGGCGCCTCCAGCAGCAGACCTTCCCGCAGCCCGCCGTTCGCGACTTCGAGCGGCGACCCGAATAACTCCGACGCCGCCTCGAGGATCAGCAGGCCGGCGGGCAGCAGCCTGGCTCGGTCCTCGTCGAGCGCGAACCGGCGTGCCAGCTCGGCCGCTGGCGCGCCGACCACCAGCGACAGGACCCGGCGAAACGCGCCGGCATCGAGGACCGGTCCGGCGATCCGGCGCAGCGAGGTCGCGCTGCCGCCGACCGCCACCACGCGCGCCGTGGCCGGAGGCTGGATGCCGTCGAGCGCCTCCCGGACGCGCGCGCGGGCCCGCGCCAGATCGTCCGCCGTGGGCGGGTCCGAGCGCAGGCACTCGTCCGCGACCACGCCCGAGCCAACCTCGAACGATGCAAACCAGCTGACCTGATCGGGCACTGTCCCCACCACGAGCTCGCATGATCCCCCACCGGCGTCGACGACGCCGAGTGGGCCGGCGGGATCGTAGCCGAGCGTGCGCGCCGCGCCCGCGAAGGCGAGCCGGGCCTCGTCCCCGGCGGACAGGATCTCGACCTCGAGCCCGCAGGCACGGTGGACCGCCTCCAGCAGCGCGTCGCGATTGGCCGCCCGCCGGACGGCTGCGGTCGCCACCGCGCGCACGTCGGCGGCGCCCAGGTCACGCGCCAGGCTGAGCTGGGCTGCCACCACGCCGGCCACCTCGGCGATCTTCTCCTCGGCGATCTCCTCCTCGCCGGTGAGCCCCCTCCCGACGTGAGTGAACGCGCGCTCCTGGTGCACCTCGAGCAGTTGCTCGCCGTCGCAGTCCGCGACGAGCAGCCTCGTCGTGTTCGAGCCGATGTCGATACAGGCACGGCGCACTATCGGGAGGCGAGCGATCCCGGAGCGCAGACGAGGGCGATCGCTCGCGGGCCGACTCTACTGATGTCACCCGATCGACGCGCGTGCAGGCCCGCCGGCCGAGCCGTCGATCGAGCCAGAGTCCGCCCCGTTCGAACCCAGGTCGATCGGACCGGGATCCGAGCCTCCCGGGGGGGGCGGACCGGCTCCACCCCGGCCGGGGAGCCTCGCCAGACGTTCGGCGACGTCCAGCGGCACGAGCGCGAACCACGCCACCCCGGTGACCAGCAACGATCCTGCGCCGGCGATCGCGAGCGCTGTCCGGGGGCTTCCGAGCGCGGTGATCGTGCCACCGAGCAAGATCCCCGCCCCTGGGATCGACTGGAACATCGATTCGTTCAGGCTCATCATCAGCGCCATCCACCGCTCCTCGGTCGATTCCTGCAGCGCGGTGCGGGCGGCGACGGCCTCGATGCCGTTGCCGACACCGGCGAACGCCGCACCGACGATCGCGACCGCGAGTGACGGCGCTACCGCCATCACGACGAACCCGATTCCGAGCGACCCGGCGCCGATGACGATCAGCGAGCGGGAGAGGAGCGCGCGCCACCGGGCGTAGACGGCTGCGCCGGCGACCGCGCCGGCGCCCCAGGCCGACAGCAGCGCGCCGTAACCCGCCGAGCCCGCGTGCAGCGAGTGCTCCGCGAACACGACCTCGACCGGGAGGGAGATCGTGAAGAACAGGATGCCGAACACCTGCAGGACCAGCAGACGGCGGATGATCACGTGCTCCCGGGCGTAATCGAGCGCGGCCCGCACCCGCCTCTTGGCGGAGGCTCGGGTCCGAGCCGGCTCAGGCAGGCCCTTGGCGGTCGCGAGCGTGAAGCCGATCACGCCGAACAGGCATCCGTCCGCGATCAGCGCCGCGCTGGTGCCGCCGGTGGCGACCACGGCGCCGCCGATCGCCGGGCCGAGCATGAAGCAGACCGAGAACGCCGCGTTCGCGACCGCGTTGCCCTCCCGGAGCAGCCCGGCCGAGGAGGTCACGCTGACCGTGGCGGCTCGTGCCAGCGACCGCGCCGTGAGCGCCGCGATCCCGTCCAGGAGCGCGAGCGCCAGCACCGGGATCAGCGCGAAATGCCCCGCCACCCAGGCCAGGGCGAAGAACACCAGCGCCTCGAACCAGTACAGCATCGGCAGCACCGGCCGCGGCGGGCGCTGGTCGAGCCGAGCTACCGCCATCGGCGAGATCAGCGCAGGCACGAACTGCGCGGCCAGGAAGAACGCCGCAGCGCCGAGCGCGCTGCCCGTTTTGCGGTAGACGAGCAGGGCGAGCGCCAGCGAGCCGACCATGAACGCCAGCTCGTTCAGCGTGTAGGCAGCCAGGAGCCGCCGGTACGCGGGGATCTTCAGGACCCGGTTCACCGGTTATACCTCCACGGCGATCCTAGTACCGAGCGGATCTTGGTGCTCACTCCAGTATCGGGTGTAGGTCCCCGCCGCTTCATTACCCGCGCAACCATCGTGGCCAATCGCTTTTTCGGGGACGGCCCCGATGCCTCCTGCTGTCATCCTCTGTGAAGATGACGATCCGATCGCGGTCCTGGGATCGCGCCAACACCTTTGTCCACAGCGATTTCCCGGCCGAGCGGCTCGCCGCGGATCGAAACAGCACCGTTTCAGTGTGCCTGCCCGCGCGCAACGAGGCGCGCACGATCGGACCGATCATCGAACAACTCGTACCGTTGCGCGAGACGGGCGTGGTCGACCAGATCGTGGTCGTGGACCGCTCGACCGACGGCACCGCGGAGATCGCCCGCCGGCTCGGCGCCGAGGTCCACGACCAGGACGAGCTCATGCCCGAGCTCGGTCCGGTGCTCGGCAAGGGCGACGCGATGTGGCGGGCGTTGCCCGTCCTCGACGGCGAGGTGATCTGCTTCCTCGACGCCGATTCTGAGCGCTTCGGCGCCCATTTCGCCTGTGGCGTGCTCGGTCCGCTGCTGTGCGAGCCCCAGATCTCGTTCGTCAAGGGCTTCTACCGCCGCCCGTTTCGGTTCGGCGAGGTCACCGTCCCCGACGGCGGCGGGCGCGTGACCGAGCTGACCGCCCGCCCGCTGCTGAATCTGTTCTACCCCGATCTGGCCGCGGTGCGGCAGCCGCTCGCCGGCGAGATCGCCGCGCGGCGCGAGTTGCTCGAGCAGCTTCCATTCGCGACGGGCTACGGAGTCGACATCGGCCTGCTGATCGACGCCTACTCGCTCGCGGGGCTCGACGCGATCGCCCAGGTCGACTTGAGTGTCCGCCAGAACGCGCATCAGACGCTGCGAGACCTCGGCCCGATGGCATACGCCGTCCTGCGGGCCGTGGCGGTGCGGCTCGAGCGCGAAGGCCGGCTTCGGGGGCCGTTGCCGGCGTCGTTCGCGCCGGCCGGCGACCCACCACACCCGGCGATCGCAGAGCCCGCCGAGCGGCCCCCGCTGCGGAGCCTGCGGGCCGCCGCCTGAGGAACCCCCGACCTCTTCGGCTCCCCTGCGCGTTTTCGCTCGCCGACTAACTCCGTGCAGCCGGGAAAGGGCGGGCTGTTCATCGCGATCCCCCGTAGGCCACGGCAAGCCTGCCCGAGTGACCTGCATGTCACGCCATTCGACGCGTTTCGGGGGGACCGTGGCCCGTCGCGCATGCCCCACATGCCTGACGCGCCAGGGCTGGCTCAGGGAGCGCCCGTTGGCGCGTCATGCACGTCTGGTGGGATGCATAACTCGACAATCGGCTGCCGCGAGCGGGACCTTGACGAGTTACGCGCCATAGTCGCGCGCAACACGGCAACGCTCGCGGCGCTCGCGGCGATTGTCGGGTTATCCAGGTTCCGGGCCCGCCCCGCTAGCTCTTGAACGCGCTCCGGGCCGCGCGTCCGCCGGTCGCGCTCCGCTCGAAGTATCCGTACGTCCCCTGGTCTCGGAGCTCCTCGGCGGCCTCGACCAGCGCGCCCAGCGCCGCGAACGCGAACGCGCCGCCGACCGAGACGCGGGCGACGCCCAGCGAGGCCAGCTCGGACACGCTCGGAGCACCCGGGACGGCGAGCACGCTCACGGGCCGGTCGACCGATTGGACGACTCTGCCGATGTCGTCGGGGGTCTTGATGCCCGGCGCGAACAGGACGTCGGCGCCCGCCTCCTGGTAGGCCTGGAGCCGCGCGATCGTGTCGGCCAGGTCGTCACGCCCGCGGATGTGGTTCTCGGCGCGGGCGGTCAGCACCAGCTTGACCGGCCCCGCGTGTGCCGCCTCCGCCGCGGCCGCGACTCGCTCGCGAGCCGGCTCGAGGTCGTAGATGTGATCGCCCGAATAGTCCTCGACCGAGCAACCGGCCAGGCCTGTCTGCACCGCGAGCCCGATCGTCTCGGCCACGCCGGCGGGGTCGTCGGCAAATGCGTTCTCGAGGTCGGCCGACACCGGCACGTCGCTGCCCTGCGCGAGCTCGGTCGCGTGCGCGAGGGCCTCGTCGCGGGTGACGCCGCCGTCCAGCCGGCCGAGTGTCGCGGCGTGCCCGCTGCTCGTGGTCGCGAGCGCTTGAAAGCCGAGTGACGCGAGCAGCGCGGCGGAGCCGAGATCCCATGCGTTTGGCATCAGCAGCGGCTCGCCTCGCCGGTGCAACTCCAGGAATCGCTTCGCCTTCTCCGTCTGAGTGTTGGTCATGGCGCCAGCCTAACGCCGGGATACGCCGCAGTAGAGTCGAGGAGGTGACGCCGACGCGTAAAGTCGAGGACGTGGCGCCGGCACGGCCGGCCAGGGATCCCGAGTTCGACACCGACGGATCTTTCCGCCGGCAGGTGAGCCAGTTCCTGCGCTGGGTCACGGCCGACGCTGACGGCGAGTTTCCGCTGAAGGCCGGCCGCTATCACCTGTATGTCGCCCGTGCATGCCCGTGGGCCCACCGCACGATCATCGCGCGTCACCTCATGGGCCTCGAGGATGCGATCGGCATCTCGTTCGTCGATCCGATCCGCGACAAGCGCGGATGGGCATTCACCGGAGGTGACTACACCGACGGGGTCAATGGCTTCGGGTACCTGAGCGAGGCGTACCTGGCGACCGATCCGAGCTACGGCGCCCGTGTCACCGTGCCGGTCCTGTGGGACAAGAACACCGGGGTGATCGTGTCCAACGAGTCCGCCGACATCCTGCGGATGCTGCACACGGTGTTCGCGCCGCTCGCCGATCACCCGGTTGAGTTGTGGCCGGAGCCCCTGCGTGACGAGATCGACGCGCTCAACGACCGGATCTACGACAACGTCAACAACGCCGTATACAAGGCGGGGTTTTCGACGAGCCAGACGGTGTACGAGCACGAGGTGGCTGCGTTGTTCGCGACCCTCGACGACCTCGACGAGCGACTCGCCGGCTCGCGGTTCCTGTTCGGCCCGCAGCCGCTGGAGACCGATTGGCGACTGTTCACCACACTCGTGCGGTTCGACGCCGTGTACCAGATTCACTTCAAGTGCTCGCTGCGCAAGCTGATCGAGTACGAGCACCTGTGGCCGTACGCTCGCGATCTCTATCAGTGGCCGGGCGTCGCTGACACCGTCGACTTCAACGAGATCCGCCGGCACTATTACCTGACTCACCCGATGATCAACCCGAGCGGGCTGGTCGCGGTACGCCCCGCCGAGAGCTTCGACGCCCCGCACGGACGCGAGTCACTTCGCTGACGCGGGCCTTCGCGCGACGCTGACGCGGGCCTTCGCGCGACGCGGCACGGGCCTTTGCGCGACGCGGCACGGGAGCTGGGACCGGTTCCAGCTTATGTGTCGATCGCCACATACGCGTTAGACTGCTGACCAGACGAGACGGGGTCGTGTCTGACGCTAATCAGGGGGAAATACTGGACTGGTGGGCGGACGCCGCACCGACATACTGCTCGAACGCGAGCCTGAGTTACGACGGATGCGGGAAGCGATCCGGCACGCGGGCACCGGCGCGGGCGGGCTGGTGGTCATCGGCGGCCCGGCGGGCATCGGAAAAACCGCGCTTCTGCAGGCGGCCGGCGACATGGCCGAGCAGGCCGGGGTACGCGTCCTGCGCGCGCGTGGCAGCGACATCGAGCAGGAGTTCGCGTTCGGAGTCGTACGCCAGCTGTTCGAGGCGCCGCTGTCGCGCGCCGGCGCTGCGGAGCGTGCCGCACTGCTCCAGGGCGCGGCCGCGCTGGCGGGGCCGCTGTTCGAACCGGGGCCTGTCGAGCCCGAGGGCACCGGGGACGCCCCGCGTTCCCGCCCCGCCGCGAGCGCCCGCGGTAACTCGCCGGCGACCCGAGGCGGCCGGGAAGCGCCCGCCGACCGGAGGTTCACGCTCGTCCACAGCCTCTATCGCCTGACCTCGAACATCTCCACCACCGGTCCGGCCGCGCTCGTCGTCGACGACTGCCACTGGGCCGATCCGCCGTCGCTGCGGTTCCTCGCCTACGTGAGCGCGCGCTGCGACGAGCTGGGCGTGTTGGTGATCGTGACCATCCGCGACGGGGAGCCGTCAACGGTCCAGGAACTGCTGGTCGCGCTGCGCGCCGACCCCCGCGCGATCCTGATCGAGCCCGCGTCGCTGAGCCCGGAGGCGGTCACGACGCTCGTCCGCTCCGCGCTCGGGGCTCACGCCGACGCCGATTTCTGCGCGGCGTGCGCGCGAGCCAGCGCCGGGAACCCGTTCCTGGTCAGGGAGCTGATAGCCGAGCTCGAAACGGAGCAGGTCGAGCCGGTCGCGGCCAGCGCCGCGCGGGTCGAGAGCGTGCGTCCGGAGTCGGTGTCGCGAGCGGTGGTGGCGCGACTGAACCGGCTGGGCGCCGATTCGCGGAACCTTGCCCGCTCGGTCGCGGTTCTGGAGAGCGCATCGCTGCGACAGGCGGCCTCGCTGGCCGGGATTCCGGGCGCGCGAGCGCGTCAGGCCGCCGATCGGCTGATCTCGGCGCAGATCCTGGCGCCGTCGGCGTCGCTGAGCTTCGTCCACCCGTTGATGCAGAGCGCGGTGTACGAGCGCATCCCCGCCGCGGCGCTCGCCGACGGCCATCGGCGCGCCGGCCTGATGCTGGCCGGGGAGGGCGCGCGGAGCACTCGGGTCGGCGCCCATCTGCTTCGGGGCGAGCCGGCCGGCGATCCGGCGGTGGTCGTGTTGCTGCGGGAGGCCGCCCGGGCGGCGCTCGCCGACGGCGCGCCGGCGACGGCCGTGCGGCTGCTGCGGCGCACGCTCAGCGAGCCCCCCGGAAACGACGCGCGCGGCCTGGTGCTCGGCGAGCTGGGCGAGGCCGAGGCGCTCGCGCGCGACCCGGCCGCGGCCGGCCATCTGCGCGAGGCGCTCGAGGTCGTCGTGGCGCCGGCGATCCGGGTCAGGCTGGCGCGCATCCTCAGCGAGCTGCTCGTCTGGGACGGGCGCCCGGTCGAGGCGCACGGCGTGCTGGTCAAGATGATCGACGACCTGGGCCCGACGGCGGCGCCGCCGCTGAGAGCGGTGCTCGAGACGCTCCGCGCCGTGACCGCATCGGTCGACCGACGGCTGGTGGCGGAGATCGAGCCTCGCGTCCCGCTGCTGCGAGAGCTTGCCGTCGCGGCCGGGCCGGCGGGGCGCGCCCTGCTCGTGTTCGACGCGTGCTGGCAGGCGGCGCACGGCCCGTACTACGGGGGCTGGCGTGAGCAGATGGATGCCGGGCTCGATCACGGCCGGCTCGTCGCCGAGGAGCCGACCGGGCCGCAGATGGCGAGGTATGCCACCTGTGCACTGGTGTTCGCCGACGAGACGCGGCGCGCCCAGGAGCAGATCGCCGACGTGCGCGCCGACATGGTGTCCCGCGGCTCGATCGACGCGCAGCTGAGCAGCCTGACGTGGGGCGCGTTGCTCGCGCTGCGCCGGGGCGAACTGCCTCAGGCCGAGGCTGACGCGCGCGCCGCGTTCGAGCTCGGCGACCGCCACCGGGTCGTGTGGGCGCGGATCTGGTCGGCGACGTTCCTCGCCCTGGCGCTGCTCGAGCGCGACGGGACCGACGAGGCCGAGGGGTTGCTCATCCAGGCGCCGATCGAAGAGGCGCTCGACACCACGGCGGCGGTCCACGCGCTGATGGCGCGAGGCCGGGTACGGCTCGCGCAGGGGCGGACGGCCGAGGCGATCGCCGATCTTCGCGGCGTGAGCGATGCGGCGATCGTCGACAACCCAAACCACCTGCCATGGCGCTCCGCGGTCGCGCTGGCGCTCGCCGCCGGAGACCCTGAGGAGGCCCGCTCGCTCGCCCGCGAGGAGCTCGAGCGAGCGCGCTGGTTCTCACAGCCCCGCGGCGTCGGGGTCGCGCTGCGGACATCCGGAGTCCTCGCGGGTGGCGAGGGCGGCATCGCGATGCTGACCGAGGCCGTCGAGTGGCTCCGCCGATCGCCGGCTCGCCTCGAGCTCGCCCGCGCCCTGCACGACCTCGGCGCCGCGACGCGGCGCGCCGGCAAGCGGAGCGCCGCGCGCGAGCCGCTCCGGGAGGCACTCGGACTGGCTCAGCAGTGTGGCGCGGTGCTGCTCGCGGCCCGGATCGAGCATGAGCTCGAGGCCACCGGGGTCCATCTCCGGCGCGACCGCTCCTCGGGACGCGAAGCGCTAACGCCCGCCGAGCGACGGGTCGCGGAGCTTGCCGCGAGCGGATTGACCAACCGCGAGATCGGCCAGACCCTGTATGTGTCGGTCAAGACCGTCGGGACCCACCTCGGGCACATCTACGAGAAGCTCGACTTACAGGGGCCACAGGCGCGTGAGCAGCTCGGCGAGCTGCTCAGTCCCAACGGAATCGCCGCCGCGGGGCAGGCCGAGACGCTGGACGGGGCTCAGCGCGGCTAGCGGCGCTGAGCCCCGTCAACCCTTGCCCCCAAGTCACGCCGCCGGCGTGACCAATGAACGGCGCCCCCCTTCAAATCTGATCTTGCGCAAGCGACTGGAAGAAGATGAACTGGCCGATGCACGACTGCCATGCAAGGTGGGGATCCGGGGCGGCGCCGTCGCCGCGGATCGGCAACCGCGGCGGCTGACCGAGCGCCGTGACGGGAACGGGCATCGCCGTCAGCGGCAAACCAACTGAGCCAGCAGTCTCATGCATGGCCCGATCATCTCGTGCCTCGCGGGCCCTCGCATCGGGACCCCTCCTGATCTTTTCTGGACTTGGGCCGGGTCAGTGCCGGGACCGGCGGCGCCGGCGCCGGGCCAGGAGCAGCACGACCGCGACCCCGGCCGCGGCGGCCGGAGCCGGATTGCGCTTGACCCGGCCCCACATGACCGAACCCACCAGCGACAGGCCCTGCATCGGCTCGCTCGGCATCGGGGGGTTGTCGAGCGGTGGTGGCGGTGGTGGTGGTGGTGCGACCGGTGGCGGCTCGTGGGGCGGCGGCGGTTCGTGCGCCGGCGCCGCGGCCATCGCCGGCTCGGCGGACGCAGCGAGCACGGGCTCGGGCTCGGGTGGCGGCGCGGCCGGCTCTTCCGCGGCGGCGGGCGGCTCTCCCGCGGGGGCCGGAGGCTCCTCTGCGAGGGCGGGCGCCTCGTCTGCGGGAGCGGCCGGCTCCGGCTCCTCGGTCCGGGCCCACGCCGGGGCCGGCGGCACCAGCCCCGGGGTCGCGACGGGCGGCTCCGGCTCCGGGGTCGCGGCAGGTGCGGACGGCTCCGGGGTCGCGGGCGGCGCGGACGGCTCCGGGGTCGCGGCGGGCGCGGACGGCTCCGGGGTCGCGGCCGGCGCGGACGACTCCGACACGACGGTCTCGGCCCGCGACGCGTCGGCCTCCGCCGGCGCGGCTGCGGGCTGGGTGTCGAGCGACGTCTGAAGCCGCTTGGCGAACTCCCGGAGCAGCCGCGCGGAGATGTCCTCGATCATCCCGCCACGTCCGAAGCGCGCGAGCCGTCCGGTGATGTGGTAGTCGGTCACGACCTCGACGCGGGTCCCTTGGCCGTCGGCCGGCGCCAGCCTCGACAGGATCGTCGCTTTCGCGCCACCCTGGCCGCGCTTGTCGGTGCCCTGGGCCTGCATCGTCGCCGTGTGCGACGTCTCGTCGACGTTCTCCATCTCGAGCCTGCCGGTGTAGGACGCGGTGGTCGGCCCGATCTTCACCGTGAACGTTCCGTTGTAGCTGCCATCGTCGTTTCGGCCGGTGACGGCGGCTCCGGGCAGGCAGGGGGCGACGTGCTCGACGTCGATCAGCGTGTGCCACACCTGCTCGAGCGGTGCGGCTACCTCAAACGACTGCTCTAGCCTCATGACGTATCGCCTCCAGGTCTTCGGGGGTGTCTACATCGCGCGCCGCGCTTAGCCGGCCGCATTCGATCGTGGCGCCGCCGCGCAGCAATTCGCGCGCGCCGTTGTCGCCGTGCAACCGGGCGATCGCGCGCATCTGAACCGGGCCGAGCACGACCGGATGTCCGGGGCGGCCGTCGTAGGTGGCGCGGCTGCCGGGCGGCTCCTCGATGAACCGCGCGATCAACTCGGGCCGGATCCGGGGCTGGTCGCCCAGCGTGACGATCACCTTGTTCACGTGGGCCCGTTCGGTGAGGTGCTCGATCCCGCGCCTGAGCGACGCCGCCTGGCCGTCCGCCCAGCGCTCGCAGATCACCGGCTCCGCACGGATGAAGTCGACCCTGTCCAGGATCTGCTCCGAGTACGCCCCGAGCACGACCGCGATCCGCTCGAGCTCGACCACCGCGCACTGCGCGGCGATGGCGTGATCCAGCAGCGCACGGCCCTCGAGTTCGGCCAGCTGCTTCGGCTTGTCTCCGAACCGAGTGCCAGCGCCGGCAGCGAGGATCAGACCGCAGATCAAGCGGGGACCTCGTGGATCCGGCCCTTGCTTTCCGCGAGCCGCCCTCCGTCACGGCCGTGGCGGGCCGCTACGATCTCGGCCAGAATCGAGAGCGCGGTCTCCTCGCGACTGATAGCCCCGAGGTCGAGGCCGACCGGCGCCGAGATGCGCTCGAGCTCGTCCTCGCCGAGTCCCAGCTCCAGCAGACGCTCCCGGCGCTTGGCCTGCGCCCGGCGCGATCCCATCGCACCGATGAACCGGGCCGGAGAGCTGAGCGACAGCAGCAGCGCGGCGTCGTCGAGCTTGGGGTCGTGGGTGAGCACGACGATCGAGGTCGCCGGATCGACGCCGCCGAGCTGCGCGACCGCCTCCTCGGGCCAGGCGGCGATCACCTGCTCGGCATCGGGGAACCGGTCCGGGGTCGCGAACCGCGCCCGTGGATCGATCACGTACGGACGCCATCCGGCGGCGCGCGCGAGCGTGCACAGCGAAGCCGCGATGTCGACCGCTCCGAACACGATCAGCCGCGGCGGGGGCGCCACCACGTCGATGAACAGCCCGTCGCGGCGCTCGGACGTCTCGGCCCACAACTGCTCGACCGCGAGGCGGGCGGCCTCGTCGTCGAGCTCCGGCGCGCCGAGCGACCCCGACTGCGACCCATCCGGCTCCACGAGCAGCTTGGCTCCGGGCGCAGCACCGTCCAGAACCGTGACCTCGGCGGCGCGGCCCCCGGATCGCGCGATCTCCTCGAACCGGCCGGGCTCATACGCCTGCACCCACACGTCGATCTCGCCGCCGCAGGGTAGCCCCACGTCCCAAGCGTCGGAGTCGGCAATCCCGAAATGCACCAGCTGAGGCGGATCGCCCTTCAACACGCCGTCGGCGATCTCCGCCACCGCGCCCTCGACGCAGCCACCCGACACCGAGCCGGCGATCTCACCATGCTCGTTGACCGCCATCTTGGCGCCCGGTGGGCGAGGCGCCGACCGCTGGACGTCGATCACCGTGGCGAGGGCAATCCGGTCCCCTCGCGCCTTCCAGACCTCGATCTCGGATAGGACCTCTTTCATGGCTTCACTAGTGGTCTCTTTCGTAGGTACGGCGACACCGAGAGTGGTCACCGGCGGATGCCTGGCAAGGACGCAGCGAGCGTGGTGTGGCTCTGCCACACGAGCGAGCGAGGACACCGCCAGGCGCCGCCTCCGGACGACGCCGGCGTGGCCGGTCAAGCGAGGCACGGATGCCGAGCAGGCCGCAGCCGGCCCGCTCGAATGTCGTCGTACTTGCGAAAGCGACCACTTAGATCTCCTCAAGGATGACAGCTAGCTGCTCGAGCGAGGCGAGCGAGTTTCCGGCGAGCAACTCGTCGGTGTGCGGAATCGCAGCCCGCATGCCGCGGGTCAAAGGCGCGAACTCCGGGTGAGCGGCCAACGGGTTCAGCCAGACCAGGCGATGGGCGCTGCGGCGCAGGCGGGCCATCTCGATCCGGAGCTGCTCGGGATCTCCCCGGTCCCACCCGTCGGACAGGATCACCACGACGGCGCCGCGGCCGACGCGTCGGCCGTGATCACGGTTCAGAACCGCGAGCGCGTCGCCGATGCGCGTCCCCCCCGAGAAGTCGGTGACCGCCTCCGCGGCCCGCTCCAGGGCACGGTCGTGATCCCGCCCGCCGAGCTCGTGTGTGATCCGGGTCAGCCGCGTGCCGAACGCGAACGCCTCGACCCGGCGGCGCGCGGCGACGGACGCGTGCAGGTACTGGAGCAGCATCCGCGCGTACGGGGTCATCGAGCCCGACACGTCGCACACGAGCACCACCGGCCTCGGCCGGCGCGACGGCGCGCGCCAGTGCCGGTCGACCGGCTCTCCCGCAGTGCGTAGCGAGGCGCGCACGACGCGGCGCAGATCCGGCGTATGCCCACGACGCCGCGACGGCCGCGTCCGCCGCGAGAGCCTCGTCGGCCCGCGCCGGGCGAGCTGTGCGATCAGCAACCGCGCGAGCGCCATCTCCGCGTCGCTGTACATGGCGAAGTCCTTGTGCCGGAGCAGCTCGACGTCGCTCCACGCGGCCGGCACCGGACTCGGCTCCGCGCCATCGGACCCCGGCGGCGGTGCTCCGCCGGTGGGGAGCCCCGCATGCGGCAGCACCTCCTGCTCGATTCCCCCGAGCTCGTCAAACGGGGAATACCCCAGCGGCGCGCCGCTCCCGTACACCGCCAGGAACGCGAGATCGAATCTCGCGAGGTCGGCCCGATCGGAACACAGCACCGCCCGGAGCGCGAGCCGAGCGTCCTCGCGCGAGGTGCAGTCGACCGCCTCGAGCGCCCGGTGCGCGGTCAATAGCTCCCCCATGCCCACGCGCGATCCCTGTGCCCGCAGGCCTGCCGCCAGCTCCGCGAGACCGTTCGTGACGCCTTCGGTCAGTTCCGGCAAGAGCGGCTCAGACACCGTCGAGCACACCCCGCGAGATCACGCGTTCCATGTCCTCGTGGACCTTCAGCGCCACGCCCAGCGTCTCCTCGAGGTCGGCGTCCTCGCCGAGCTGGAGCAGCGCCCGCGCCCACACGATCGTCTCCCCCACGCCCGGCAGCTTGTACAGGTCACCCTGCTCGCGCAGCCGCGAGACCGCCGTCACGACGCGGCTCGCGATCGTCTCCGACACTCCCGGGATCCGCGTGCGGACGATCTCGCGCTCGAGCTCGGCGCTCGGGTAGTCGATCCACTGGTAGAGGCAGCGCCGCTTCAGCGCGTCGTGCAGCTCGCGCGTGCGATTCGAGGTCAGGAACACGGTCGGTCGCCGCGCCGCGGTGATCGTCCCCAGCTCGGGGATCGTGACCGCGAAGTCGGCCAGGAACTCGAGCAGGAACGCCTCGAACTCGTCGTCGGCGCGGTCGATCTCGTCGATCAGAAGCACGACCGGCTGATCCGCGTCCGCCTCCAGAGCATCGAGCAACGGACGGCGCAGCAGGAACCGGCGCGAGAACAGCTCGCCCTCGTCGACTCCCGCCTCCGCGGCGCGCAAGGCAAGCAACTGCCGGGCGTAATCCCAGTCGTAGACGGCATGATGGAGGTCGATCCCCTCATGGCACTGGAGGCGTATCAGGCGTGCGCCGGTAGCGGCGGCGAGCGCCCTGGCGACCTCGGTCTTGCCGACGCCGGCCTCGCCCTCGAGCAGGAGGGGT
>Ga0335072_10007532_pt1 | contig 15838 bp, 13 predicted proteins | sample Lox_Sample_21_FD_206725 | JGI IMG/M metagenome (GOLD analysis project Ga0335072, IMG submission 206725) | Soil microbial communities from Loxahatchee National Wildlife Refuge, Florida, United States - Lox_Sample_2.1 | ecosystem: Environmental > Terrestrial > Soil > Wetlands | place: USA... | reverse complement strand
CGTCGATGCCGTCGTCAACCGGGTGCTGGCGCTGCGTGAGCAGCCTCCGGTGGGCGGCACGCTCCTCATCGCCGCCGCCGACCACCCGGTGACCAGGTACGGCGTCTCCGCCTACCCGGCCCATGTCTCCGCCGACGTCTACGAGGCCACCGTCAAGGGCGTGTCGCTTGGCGCCACCACCGCCCGGCAGTGCGGCCTGGCGACCGAGGCGGTCTACGCGCGGCCGGCCGGGCCGCAGGGCGACCTGGCCACCTCCGACGCGCTGAGTCCAGCCGACGTCACCGAGCTCACCCGCCAGGGCATCGCGATCGGCGAGAGGCTCGCGAGGGAGGCGGGCCTGGTTTGCCTGGGCGAGGTTGGCATCGGGAACACCACCGTCGCCACCGCCCTCGCCTGCGCCCTGCTTGACCTGGACCCGGGGCAGGCCGTGGGCCTCGGAGCCGCATCCGACACCGCCATGATGCGTCGCAAGGAAGAGGTTGTGGGCAGGGCATTGAGGCGGGCCCGTTATGCCTGGTTGAAGGGAGATCCCTGGGTCGTGGCCGCGGCCCTGGGCGGGCCTGAGGTCGTCCTCCTCGCGGGGGCGACGCTCGGCGCGGCCCGCCAGCGGGTCCCCGTCGTCCTTGACGGCCTTGTCACCTCGGTCGCGGCCCTGCTCGCGGTACGGGCCGAGCCGGCCGCCCAGGCGGCCCTGGTCGCGGGGCAGCGCAGCCGGGAGCGGGCGCATCAGGCCGTGCTGACCGAGCTTGGCCTGGAGCCGCTCCTTGACCTGCGGCTGCGCTCAGGTGAAGGGGTGGGGGCGTGCCTCGCGGCCCAGCTCCTGCTGACCACGCTGCGCGCGCGGCAGTCAGCGGCCCGCGTCACCGAGCCAACGGAAGCCGGGTAACGGCAGCTGCCAGGGAGCGCCGCGTCGCGATTTCTCCCGGGTGAGGGGCCGGCCGGATCGCAGCAGGACCTCGGCTGCCCGCCATTCCATCGGCATCGCGAGCAGGTACCCCTGGCCGAGCCGGCAGCCCATCTCCATCAGGGCCGAGCGCTGCTCCTCGGTCTCGATGCCCTCGGCGATGACCTCCATGTGCATCGCCTGCGCGAAGTCGATGATGATCTCGGCGAACTTCCGGCCCTGCGGCTCGGTGATGGCGTCCACGAACGCCTTGTCGATCTTGAGCAGGTCGATGGGGAGCTCGCGCAGGTAGCTGAGCGATGAGTAGCCGGTGCCGAAGTCATCGATCGCCAGCCGGACGCCAAGGTCCTTAAGCTCGGCGAGGTCGGAGGTGATCCGCTCGTCGCGCCGCAGCAGCGAGCTTTCCGTCAGCTCGAGCACCACCGCCGTCGCGACCAGGCCTGTCTCGTCCAGGCAGCGCCGCAGTCCGCCAACAAAGCCAGGATCGCGGAACTGCCGGGCGGACACGTTCACGCCGATGTTCGGCTGCTGCGGATCGGGATCCGTGCCGCGCCAGCGCGCCATGTCGCGGATCGCCTGCTTCAGGATCCACGAGCCAAGCGGCACGATGAGGCCGGTCTCCTCGGCCAGCTCGATGAACTCAGACGGCGGCACCGTTCCGCGTACCGGGTGCGGCCAGCGAATCAGCGCCTCGAAGCCATCGATCGCTCCGCTGGCCAGCTCCACCACCGGCTGGTAGGCGAGGGTGAACGCCGACCTGGCGATCGTGTCCTCCAGCTTCTCCTGCAGCTCGCGGCGCTTGTTTATCCCGGCGCTGAGGGCGGACGCGTACCGGTGCCAGCGTCGCTTGCCCTCCGACTTGGCGGCGTATAGCGCCAGGTCGGCGTGCTGCATCAGCTCACCGACGTCCGAGCCGTCCGCCGTGGTGGCCACGCCCACGGTGGCTCCGGCCAGCACGGACCCGGAGGAAAGCTCGAATGGCCCGTTGAACGCCGCGATGACCCGGTCGGCGAACCCCTCCACCGCCCCGGGATCCGGCAGGCTCTCGATCAGCAGCGCGAACTCGTCCCCGCCGAACCGGGCGGCGGTGTCGGCCTTGCGGACCACTGACCTGAGCCGGTCGGCTACCTCGGCAAGCAGCTCGTCCCCGACGGCGTGGCCCATCGTGTCGTTCACGACCTTGAAGTCGTCCAGGTCGACGAACAGCACGGCCGCGATCGTCCCGTTCCGCTGGGCCACGGCGATGGCGTGCTCGGCCCGGTCGGTGAACAGGGCGCGGTTGGGCAGGCCGGTCAGCGTGTCGTGGAAGGCCTGGTGCTTGAGCTGGTCCTCCAGCTGATGCTGCTCGGTCACGTCCCGTATCGTCAGCACCCAGCCCTGGACCGTCTCGTCGTGCCGCAAGTCGGTCGACCGTACCTCTACAAGCAGCCGCTGCCCGTCGTGGCGGGTGATCCGAAATAGCCCGTTGTAGATCTCCTCACTGGTGGCGGGGTCGAAAGGGGTGTAGGTCATGATCTGCTCAGAATCCGCCGTCAGGTGGTGGAGATTGGCCCCCTTGACCTGGATGTCGCCGTAGAGCCTGGTCGCGGAGGAGGACGCGTACTTGATGGTCATGTCGCTGCCGAGCACCAGGATCACGTCCAGGGCGTCCTGCACTAGCGTGCGGAACAGGGTCTCCCCTCGCTGGCGGACGACCTCCTCGCTGAGCAGGACACGCTCCAGCGCTAGTGCCGTCTGGTTGGCCAGGATTCCCAGCGCCGATGACATGCCAGCCAGCGTCTTGTGCTCGCCGCACACCGCGATCAGGCCGATGAGCGGATCGCCCGTGGGCCGGTTGGTCAGCACGAGCGGGCACAGCAGGACGCCCTCGAACCCGGCCCGGATGGCGGCCTCCCGCTCCCTGGGTCCCAGGCGGGCCACCGGGATGAGCCGCGGCTCGGCCGACTTCAGCAGCCGGGCCCTGGGCAGCCAGTGGGGGGCCAGGGTAGCGATCTCGTTGGACGGCGGCATGTCGCCCGAGGCGGTTGAAACGACGGCTAGCTCGTCGTCGTTGCGCACCGCGAACAGGGCCTCACGATTGGGCCGCTGCCCCATGAGGTTGCCAACGGCCTTGCCCACGATCTTCCCGATGCCGTCGATGGTGGTCGCCGAGGCCAGTGCGGCCCCCGTCATCCGCAGCGCCCGCTCGCGGTCCAGGCTGCGCTCATGGGAGATGTTCGCGTCCCACAAGCGCGAGAGCACGAGGATGGACAGCGCGGCCGAGGCGGCCGCCGCGGTGATCTCGGCCACGTTGCGTGACGCCATGCTCGTGCGGACGAGCAGGAAGATCGGCGGGATCAGCGCGGTCACCAGCAGCGCGATTATCCGCGCGGAAAGTGCCTTGGGCTGGTTTCGGTCGGCCGGCTCCTTGTTGGGGGGAACGCGCGACATGCGGGCGAAGTCCGGATGCAGCGTGGCCGCGCCCCAGGCCGTGTAGCCGACGGCCCAGCCGAGGGAGAACACGATCTCCCAGCTCACCCGGCCGTAGATCTGGGTCCAGCCGATGCTCACGTCGGACAGCAGCGCGCCGATGGTCCCGATGGCCAGCAGCTGCAGCACCCGGCCCCGCTTGATCCTGAACGCGAGCAGCAGCCGCGCGAGCACCCCCACGATGATGACGTCGCCGACTGGGTAGGCGATGGCGAGCGTCTTGCGCGGGGTGGAAAGACCCAGGGCGATCTCGTGCGGGTGGATCAGGAAGAGCCACACAAGCAGCAGGCCAAGACCGATCGTCATGATCAGCGCGTCGATCGTGCTGCGCAGGTCTCCGCCCAGCCCCTTGGCCCGGATGATGAGGACGAGGCCCAGGAAGTACAGCGGGTACTCCAGGAAGTACAGCGCGGTGCCCACCGGCTCTGAGATGTCCGTAAGCGAGTTGTGCGTCGCGACCTTCGCCACGAGCTGCCCGGCCAGCGCGCACAGGTTGGCCAGCGCGAGCACCAGCCAGGGAAGCTTGTGGGGCGGGCGGTTGCGTACGATGCCGGCCAGCATCGCGAGAACGCCACTGCCGCCGATCAGCGCCCACGTCTCGAAGCGCAGGCCGGGCAGCGCGTAGTGCAGGATAATAAGGCCCGCCATCCACGCGACGAAGCCCACGAGAATGCCCAACTCTTCTGTTTCCCCTCGTCGGGCTGATCCTTCCCCGCTAGTTACAGTAGGCACACCCATCCCTAGACGAGGGGGGCGGGCCCGAGGGGGTACCGTTTCGCGCCGGTGAGGACCGCTTCGTGCACGGCGCGGGCGATCCGGGCGCCCCACACCGAGCGTGGCCCGGCGAACTCCGCGGGGACCCCGGCCGCGGGGACCCCGGCTGCGGGGACCCCGGCTGCGGGCGCCGCCAGGCAAATCGCGTCAGAGGCGGTGCCGGTGGCGGGGTAGCCCGCCTCGATGACGGCCTGTGACTTGGCCTCCGTCGCGGTGATGACCGCGTTCACGAAGGCGGCCTCGCTGAGCGGAACCGGGACGCTCACCACGATGTTGATCGTCCCCGGCCGCCATTCGCCGATCGGCGCCAGCTCGGGGTCGCTGGTGCCGCGGGGGGCCGCGGCCCACGTCGGGACGCGCAGGCCCACCGTGGCGGCGGCATGGACGCCCTCATCCTCGGTGGCCACCACGCCGGTAACGGCGGCGGCGGTCAGCAGTCCCACGCCTGGCCCGTCGAGGCCGAGCGCCTGTGCGATCTCGGCCAGGTGGGTAGCCGGGTCCATCCGGTGGTAAAGGCCGGGAACCTGAGCGTTGAGCACCCATTCGCGTGGTCCAAGGCCGCCGCCGAGGACGCCGCTGGAGATCATGGTCCACCCCGGTCCCGGCCGCCACAGCGCCATCGCGAGCCGCAGGCCGTCCTCATCCCGCCATAGTTGCTCTAGCCGCATGCTGTCTCCCGCCGCGCGTTACGATCTCCACCGGAGGTGGCAATGCCAACGCTATTCACGCGGATCATCAATAAGGAACTGCCCGGGACGTTCGTCTACGAGGACGAGGTGGCCGTCGCGTTCCTCTCGATCAACCCCATCACTCCCGGGCACACCCTGGTGGTGCCGCGCCTTGAGGTTGACCAGTGGACGGATGCGCCTGACGATCTTCTAGCGCACCTGACCGCGGTCGCGAGGAAAATCGGCAACGCGGTCAAGACGGCCTTCGACGCGCCCAGGGCAGGCCTCATCGTCGCCGGCCTTGAAGTCCCCCACCTGCACATCCACGTGATGCCGGTGTGGAGCCTCGGGGACTTCGACTTCGCGAAGGCCTCCTCGGCCACGGCCGAGGAGCTAGACGACGCCGCCGCCAAGCTCCGCGCGGCCCTCGGCGGCGGGAGCGCGGGCGGCGCGTAGCCGCCAGTCACGCCCCGCGACGGCCAGCAGCAGGAGAAGGCCGGCCACCAGGGGCACCCACCAGGCCCAGACGCTATGCCAGGTGGCCTGGCCCTCGGCGGTCACGCCACCGGCGATGAGCCCGGCGACTCCGAGGCGGATCCAGCTGCCGGTCGCGGCCGGGATGAGGGCGACAGCCAGCGGCGGCCACGGGTAGTAGGACACCATCACCGGCTCGAAGAATGACCGCAGCGCCAGGGCCAGGGCCATCCACCACAAGACCTCGTTCAGAACGTCAAGCGGCCACTGGCCCGCGGCGGGTACCCGGTGGGCCAGGCGCCTGCGCACGACCAGCGCGAGGCAGCAGGCCAAGATGATCGTCGCCAGGCGAAACGGGCCGGCTGCCACGTTGCCGCCGGCCATGTGCGGGGCCAGGGCGGTCCAGGCGGTCGGGTGGTTGATGGTCGGCGAGTTCGGCTGGCTCGTTACCGCGGTGTCCATGACGTGCCAGTTGGCGATGCCCGCCGCCGCCAGCAACACCGCCGAGGGCAGCGCGCCCCTGATGAGGAAGCCTGGCATCCGTCGCGGCGGCAGCAGCGCGAAGATCACCGGCAGCGCGAGCAGCACGAGGGGCTGTACGCAGATGGCCGCCCCAGTGAGCCAGCCGGCCGCGGGCAGGCGGCCCTTCCCCAGGGCGAGCAGTGCGTAGAGCAGCAGGCCAGTCGCCACCGCGTCCTCGGGGTGGCCCCAGCGAGCGGACGGGCTCCACAGCGCGGTCGCCTCGGCCACCGCCAGCAGCCCTCGCTTCCACCAGCCGACGCCAAGATGCTCGGCCAGGGCATCGGCGGCGAACAGCGCGACGCAGCACAGCGCGATCTGGTAGGGCCCGGCGAGCAGCCAGACCGCCGGGTGCAGGTTGCCGGGCCCGGGGATCTGCAGCGACAGGCCGAGCATGCTGGCGACCACGGCCACCGGGACCAGGATCACCGCGGTGCCTGGTAGCGACACGAGACCCGTCGGCGGCGCGTAGATCCCGCCGAGCTGCCCGTGCGCTAGCCGGGTCGCGGCGACCAGCGTTCCCCAGTAGTCGTAGGGGAGCGCCCACTCAGTGCGGTGGAGCAGTGCGGGCCCCCACGTCGTGGTGAACATCCCCACGACGATCAGCCCAGCCGAGGCGACCAGCGGGAACACTCTTCTGAGCAGCCGCTCCCGCATCCTTGCTCCCCGCCGTCAGCCGAGGCTCAGAACTTCCTGAACCGCGTGCTACTGTACAACGGCCGGGCCACGGTCAAACCTGGTCTGGACAGCGTGTCAGGTAGCGAAGCCGGTGAAGCCCGCTTAATCGGTCATTCCGGCGCTGTCCCGCAACTGTGAAGGCTTCCCCTCAGGTCACGGTGAGCCTAAGCCAGGTCGACTCCTGCCACGCCGGACGACATCGGCCCTCGTGGGAAGGGCGATCCGTCCCGGCCTGCCCGGGCTCGCACCGGCCCGCCGGCGGCCTCGCCTTCCTGCCCGTCATCGGGAGGAAGACCCCCCTGTGAACCCCTCCAAGCAACTGAGAGCGCCCGTCATGGTGCTCGCTGCCTTCGTCGCGCTGGCCGCCCTGGCCGCCTGCGGCTCCTCGCCTGCCCGCTCGGCTAGCTCAGCCGTCACCGTGTCCGCGTCCGCCTCCTCGCGCCCGGCCGGCCCGGGCGCGTTCCCGATCACCGTCAAGACGACCACGGGTCTCGTCACGATCAGCGCTCAGCCCAGGCGCATCGTGTCCTTGTCGCCTACCGCGACTGAGGACCTGTACGCGGCCGGGGCGGGCCCGCAGGTGGTCGCGGTCGACCAGACCTCGGACTACCCGGCCGGGGTGCCGAAGACCACACTCAACGGCACCGATCCCAACGTTGAGGCGATCGCCGCCTACGACCCAAGCCTGGTCATCGCGGCCGAGGACGCGGGCGGCCTAGTGGCGGGCATGAAGAAGCTCGGCGTGCCCGTCCTCATTGAGCCGGCCGCCGCGACCCTGCCGGCGGCCTACGCGGAGATCGAGCAGATCGGCCAGGCGACCGGCCACGCGGCGAAGGCCGACACGGTCATCACGGGCATGGAGGCACAGATCACCGCCGACCTGAAGAAGGCCGGAACCACGCACAGTGACCTGTCTTACTTCTGGGAGGTCAGCGCCAGCCCGTACTACTCGGCGACCTCGCAGACGATCTTCGGGCAGATCGCGGGAATGTTCGGCCTGAAGAACATCGCCGACAAGGTGGCCACGGCCGCCTCGGGGGGCTACCCGGAGCTGACCGAGGAGTACATCGTCGCCAGCAAGCCGCAGATCATCTTCCTCACCGACAACGACCCGGGCGACGGCGGCCAGACCCCGGCGATCGTGGCGGCCCGGCCCGGCTGGTCCGGCATCCCCGCCGTCAGGAACCACGAGATCATCGCGCTGAACGATGACATCGCGGCCCGCTGGGGGCCGCGCCTGCCGCAACTGGTCGCCGCCATCGCCGCGGCGGTCGAGTCCGCGAGCAAGTCCAGTTCTTGAGGAAGGCCATCATGCTGGGCGCGGCGGCGATCTTCCTGATCGCCGCCGCGCTGGTAAGCGCGTTCGTCGGCGCCGCCGACCTGAACCCCGTGAACGTCGCGGTCGCGCTGGCCGGCAAGATCCCCTTCGTTCACCTCAATTCCGGGCTGAGCCAGATCGACAGCGCGGTGCTCTTCCAGATCCGGCTCCCGCGCATCGTCGCCGGGGCGCTGGTCGGCGGGCTGCTGGCCGTCACCGGTGCGGGTTATCAGGGCGTGTTCCGCAACCCGCTGGTCGACTCGGGCATGCTCGGGGCGTCGGCGGGCGCGGGCCTCGGCGCGACCGTCGCGATCGTGTACCTCGGCGGCCTTGGCCCGGGCGCCGTCCCCATCGCCGCCTTCGTGGGCTCGCTGGCCGGAGTCGGCATCGCCTCCATCGCCGGGGTCATCGGCACCGCCCGTGGCGTCGCGGGCGGTGCCGCCACGCTGCTCCTGGCCGGGATCGCCGTCGGGCTGTTCCTTACCGCCGCCCAGACGCTGGTCCTGCAGCAGTCCACGCAGGTCATACAGCAGGTTTACGAGTGGCTACTTGGCTCGCTGGCCGGCGCGTCCTGGTCGCAGGTGACCGAGATCCTGCCTTACTCGGCGGTCAGCGCCACCGTGATCATGCTGCACGCGCGCTACCTGGACGTGCTGTCGGTGGGCGACGAGGAGGCCCGCGCGCTGGGCATCAGGCCAGCGGTCGTCCGGGCCACCGTCATCGCCGCCTGCGCCCTGGCCGCCGCGAGCGCGGTGGCGATCAGCGGCCTGATCGGCTTCGTGGGGATCATCGTGCCGCACGTCGCGCGGCGGGTCGCCGGCCCGTCCTACCGGATGGTGCTGCCGCTGTCGATGCTGGGCGGGGCCGGCTTCCTGGTGCTGGCCGACACCCTGGCGCGCACCGTCGTCGCCCCGGCTGAACTGCCGATCGGCGTCGTCACCGCCCTGATCGGCTCACCCGCCTTCATCTGGGTGCTGCGGGGAACCCGCACGGTGGGCACATGATACGGGTCAGTGACCTGGCGGTCACGCTTGACCGTACGCCGGTCCTGCACGGCGTGAGCTTCGAGGCCGCGACGGGCGGGTGGCTCTCCCTCATTGGCCCGAACGGAACGGGCAAATCTACTGCCCTTCGAGCAATCGCCGGACTGCTTCGGTATACCGGGACTGTCTTCCTTGACCAGACGGACTTGCGGGCGCTGCGCGGCCGGGCGCGGGCCCGGGCGCTCGCGTACGTGCCACAGGAGCCGGTGCTGCCCCCGGACATGACCGTCGGTGACTACGTGATGCTCGGCCGGACCCCGCACCTGGGGTACCTGGGGATGCCAGGCGGGCGGGACTGCCTGGCCGCCGACGACGCGATGCGGCAGCTGGATGTGGCGCGGTTCACCGAGCGGAGGCTGGGGCACCTGTCCGGCGGCGAGCGGCAGCGGGTGGTGCTGTCCCGTGCCCTGGCCACCCAGCCTTCCGTGCTGCTGCTCGACGAGCCGACATCCATGCTCGACATCGGCCACCAGCAGCAGGTGCTTGAACTGGTGGACGGGCTGCGGCGGTCCGCCGGGCTGACCGTGGTGTCGACGTTGCATGACCTGACGGTCGCGGGGCAGTACGCCGACACGCTGGTGCTGTTGTCCGACGGCCGGGTCGCGGCGGCGGGACGGGCGCCGGCGGTGCTGACGGAGGACGTCATCGGCCGGGTGTACAGCGCGGACGTGCAGGTCACCACCGGGCCCGACGGCCGGCCTGTGGTCAGCCCGGTGAGAAGAGGCACGGGGCGCCTGTAACCATTCGAAGGGTTTCTCCGTTTAGCATGACGAAGGGATTCAGCAGACCCTTAGAGGTGGCCCATGACGTACGAGCCCTACTCCGGCGGCACCGGCGCGGGAGGCTACCGGCCATACCCCGACGGCCTGCCGCAGTCGCCAGCCCAGCCTGGCCCCGCCCCTGGCAGCGTGCTCAACGCCGTCCGGCTCATGTACGTCGGTGCCGCGATCAGCCTCGTCGGCGTGGTACTCAACATACTGACGCGGGGATCAATCAGGACCAGGGTGCGCAACACCTACCCGAAGCTGACTGCAGCGCAAGTGACCAGGCTCGCGCATTTCGACTTCATCCTCATCATCGTCCTCGGCCTGGTTTTCGTCGGCCTGTGGATCTGGATGGCCGTCATGTGCGGGTCGGGCCGGAACTGGGCGCGGATAACGGGAAGCGTGTTCTTCTGCTTCCTCACGCTCTTCATGATCATCACGCTCAGCGGGGCAGGCGGCGGCCTGGGTGGCGGCCTCGCGCTGATCCCGGCGGGGATCCTCTGGCTGGTGGGGCTGGGCGCGGTCATGCTGCTGTGGCGGAAGGACGCCACCGCGTTCTTCCGCCAGGAACAGGACTATTACCGCTAGCCTCGCCCGGCTCAGCCCCAGGTGACGACGCGGGCCGGGCGGATGGTGACGACGACCCGCGTGTCGCCGGGGTTGTCCCGCTCGCGCAGGTCGGTGTTGTACTTCGCGCCCACCTGGTCGGCGAACTCGTAGTCCTCGTCCGGGGTGATCTCGGCGTCGCCGCGGACCTCCAGGTACCTGTACGGCGGGTTGCCGGTGATGATCACGCTGCAGGCCGGGTTGGCCTGCAGGTTCTTCGTCTTCTGCCGGGCGGTGTTGAGCGACATCTTGATCGTGTCGCCGTCGGCCACGAACCAGACGTTGGACAGCTGCGGCCGGCCGCTGCTGCCGATGGTGGCCAGGGTCAGCACCTGCTCGCCGAGCAGGTCGCGGTGTGATTCGGGAATGGTGGTCATGTCCCGAACTCTAACGGCATGAAAGCCCGTGGGGCACGCTGCCAGTTGCGTGCCCTACGGGTGCATTACCGACACTACGTCCTGCTCTTGGCCGCTCCTCCTGGCTGGCCGCTCCTCCTGGCTGGCCGCTCCTCCTTGCTGGCTACTCCAGGGGCTGGCGGGCGATCGACGCTGGCTCGCGCAGGGTGAGCAGCCAGCTGACGACGGCCGCGATCAGGGGCATGCCGATCAGGATCAGCAGCAGGTTCGCGAGCGGGATGCTGTCCAGGGAGGACAGCCCGTCGAGCTGGTTGGTGCGGGCGAACCCGATGGCCGCGAGGTAGCCGCCGGCGATGCCGATCAGCGCGCCGGTGAACCCAAGCGCGGCCGCCGTGGTCGCGACCAGGATGCCGCGGGTAGCCCCGCTCGCCCCGGTCGCGGACAGTGTCCGCAGGTCCCTGGACGCCTCACTGCGCACCAGGCCGACGCTCATCCCGAGGATTGCCAGCGCGAGCACGATGCCGAAGACGGTGGCGTCGTTGACGACCGTTTCCAGCGAGGGGATGCTGTTGCGGGTCTCGACGGACAGCCCGGCCGCCGCCGCGGCGACCTGGGCGCTGCGGATCTGGGCGGCGGTCAGGCCGTGCGGTAGCTGGATGAACCAGCCGGACAGGCCAATCGACGACTGCAGGTGCAGCGTGCTAACCGCGTGCTCGGTGACCACGGTGTTGGGGGCGGACGTGCCCGACGGCAGCTGACTGATCTCCTGGATCGGCGGGTTCGCCAGGCAGCTCCCGGCCGGGCAGGGCCACTGATTGTTGCCGGGGCCGAAGGTCTTGCTTCCGCCATCACCGTAGGTGAGCTGCATCAGCGACATCGTGGACAGGCCGGGCCGCATCGTGAGGATGTCGGCGTTCGGGTTGACCTGGGAGGCGCTGATGCCAAACAGGCTGAGCAACTGGGGCGTGGCCAGGTAGATCGACCCAGACCAGCTCCGCCCGCTGGCCGCGTGGTTCAGGCTGGCACTAGTCGAGTAGAGCGTGACAATGCCGGCGTTGCCGAGCGACTTGGCGATGTTGTCGGCCGCCGTCACCTGCTCGTTCAGTGGCAGCGTCGGCGAGGACTGGGCGCCGCCGCCCGGGCCAACGCTGCTGCCACCCGGGGGACCCTGGTTGGGGTAGACGACCAGCTGGCTGGAGGTGAGGTTCGGTCCGGCGTAGTCGAGCACGTTGGCGTACCGGCCGGCGGTTTCCACGCAGACGATCACCGCGATCAGCGTGGCCAGGGCGATCGCCGCCAGTGCCGGGGCCGAGCGTGACCGGTACCTGGCCAGGTCGCGCAGGGCCAGCCGCACCGAGATCGGGGACCGTCGGCCCAGCCAGGCAACCAGCCCGAGGATGCTGGAGCCCAGCATGACGATGGCCACGCACAGCACGATGAGGCCCAGGGCCAGCGCGGGCAGCGCGAGACCGCCGCCGCCGCCGTTGCTTGGCGTGGCCCCCGCCACGCCAAGCAGCAGGAACGCGACCACGAGCAGCACGATCCCGGCCGGAGGGACGAGGCGGCCCGCCTTCCGCGGGGCCGGCGGGCGCCCGGACAGCGCGGCCACCACCGGGACACGGGACATGGTCTTCGCCGGTCGGCCGGCGGCGAAGTAAGCGGCCAGTACCGCCAGCACCATCGAGACGATGACCACCGTCCAGGGCAACTGGAAGAGGCCAATGACGTGATGGGCGCTCGCTTCTGCGGTCGGCCGGTAGGCCAGCCAGCCGAGGAAGCCGATCACGAAGCCAGCGACGGCCCCCGCGACGCCAGTCGCGACGCCGTTGGCCCGGATGACCAGCCGCAGGTGACCTTCCGTCGCGCCCTGGGCGGCGAGCATGCCCAGTGAGCGCAGCCGGCGCTGGGCCAGGACGGTGAATCCGCCCACGCCGACCAGCGCGATCAGCAGCATGCCGAGGATGGCCGCCGCGATCGAGATCGACTGGGGGTTGACGACGTTGTTGTTGGACAGAGACTGAGTGTCGGAGACGGTCGTGGCCTGCGGCAGTGCCGTGGAGACCTGGTCAGCGCTCTGGCCGGGCGCGTTGAACAGCACGGTGACGTTGTCGGGTGCGGTCACCTGGCCCGGGATGACCAGGGCGAACTCGTCGAGCAGGCTCTGGGGGTTACTCACGATGCCGGTCACGGTGCGGGTGACGCCGCCGGTGGTCCAGCTGCTGCCGATCCGGAGGCTGAACTCGGCGGCGACCCCGCTGGTCACCGCGACCTGGCTGGCCGTGGTCGGGTAACTCCCGCTGGACAGGCTCAGCAGCGGCCGGCCGAACGGGCCGTGCGGGCTCTGCGCGCGCAGGTCGAACGTCGCGACCGTGCCGGGGACGGACTCGGTCTGGTCTTCGATCACGTCGGTCTGGCCGAACTTGGCCTGCACTCGCGCGATGTCGGAGGCGATCTTGGAGGGCGCGCCCGAGAACGTGGCCGCGTCCCTGGCGGTGCCGAGCGTGCCGGTCGGGCTGGACGGAGTGGTCGTCGCGACCGCTGAGGCGATGAACGTGGCCGCGACCGCCGCGGTGATCAGCGCGAAGATCAGCAGCTGCTGACGCCACTCGCGGCGCAGCAGCCGGATGGCCCAGCGGATGATCACCCGGCGAGCGGGCACACCGCCGTTCCCCGGCCGCTGAACCGGCGGCCGCTCAAGGGTTGCGCTGCTCACTGGTCTCGCTCCGCCGTCGTCAGCAGGGACTCAGGGCCCGCGGCCGGAATCGTCTGGTCGGTGATGTGGCCGTCGCGAATGAACACCACCCGGTCGGCCCAGCTCGCCAGCTGGGCGTCGTGGGTCACGACGATGGCGGTCATCCCGCCGTTCTTGCAGGCGTTGTGCAGCAGGCGCATGACCGCCTCGCCGTTAGTGGTGTCGAGCGCGCCCGACGGCTCGTCGGCCAGCAGGAGCTGGCGCTCGCCCACCATCGCCCGGGCGATCGCGACCCGCTGCCGCTCGCCGCCGGACAGCTGGTCGGGGAAGTGCCCGTCCCGATTGCCCAGGCCGAGGCCGTCGAGTGCCTTCAGGGCCGCGATCCGGGCCTTGCGCGCGGAGGTGCCGTCAAGCTCAAGCGGCAGGCTCACGTTCTCCGCCGCCGTCAGGCCGGGCAGCAGGTTGAAGTCCTGGAAGACGTACCCGATCGTGCGCCTCCTCAGCTGGGCCTTCGCCCGCTTCGACATGGCGCGGACCGGCTGCCCGGCGATGAGGACCTCGCCCGTCGTCGGCTCTTCCAGGGTGCCGGCGATGGTGAGCAGCGTGCTCTTGCCTGAGCCGCTCGGTCCCATCACCGCTACCATCTCGCCGGCGATGGCGGTCATGCTGACCTCGCCAAGGGCGTGCACCTCGGCCTCGCCTTGCCCGTAAGTCTTTGATACCTGTTGCAGTTCGATCATGGTGGGGGAGCTCATCGGCGTGTCCTCACGTTGGTGCGGGAGCGGGGCAGTGGCCACTGGTTGCGTCCTTCGGCCGCGGTGCCTGCCTCACCCTGGTTATTGCCGTCAGCGGTCATGGGGTTCGCGTCGGAGGGCCGCTGATCGGCCGCCGCGCGCTTGATGCGGGCGTCGGCGGCGTCGAGCCACCGGACGACCGAATCGAGACGGAAGAGCTCGGCGTCCACCGCGAGGCCCAGGTTCAGGTCCGCGGGGCTGCTGTCTTCCTTGATGTGGGTCCACTGCTGCATGAGCTGGACCAGGTACCTGCGGTGCGCCTGGATGATCTCGGTCACGCTGGCACCGGGGACGCGCAGCGCGACCAGCACCTTCATGACCAGCTCATCGCGGGGCGGAGAGCTGAGGTCGGGCGGGGTCCGCAGCCAGGTGTCCAGCTCGAGGTGGCCGGCCTCGGTGATCCGGTAGGCCTTCTGCGGGCCGTCAGGTGAGTCGCCCTCGGACTCCACCATGCCGTCTCGCTCAAGGCGCTGCAGCGTCGTGTAGACCTGGCCGACGTTCAGCGGCCAGACTTCGCCGGTTCGGGCCTCGAACTCCTCGCGGAGCTGGAGTCCGTACTTCGGCCCCTCGCTCAGCAACGCGAGCATCGCGTGCCGCACGCTCATGAATGCACCTCCGACCTGCGATAGCTCGATACCATACCTAGTACCATACTCAGTATCTTGGCAGAGTATACCCGGTATGCTGCTTCAGATTATACGGAGTATGCAGGCGGAGCGCCAGAGATACGACATATCTTAACTAGGCCTTAGCCGTCGGGGCCACCCCCCACCCCCAGTGAGCCGGCTAACGATCCGAAATGAGAAAATAGTCGGGAAACCTCAACAACGATGGTGAGGAGCGTGCGCATGAAGATCGGCCTGCACATCGCGGACTTCACGTGGGAGGGCGGCGCGGCCCAGCTCGCCCTTAAGCTCGGCGAGATCGCCCGGTGGGCGGACGAGGCCGGCGTCGACCGGCTCAGCGTGATGGACCACGTATGGCAGATCGGGCATAACGGCCCACCTGAGCACGAGATGCTTGAGGCCTATACCGCCCTCGGCTACCTGGCCGCGGTGACATCGCGAGTCAAGCTGCTGACCTTGGTGACCGCGGTCACCTACCGGGATCCCGGTCTGCTCGCCAAGGCAGTCACAACCCTTGACGTGCTGTCCGGCGGCCGGGCCATGCTCGGCATCGGCGCGGCCTGGAACGAGGACGAGGCCCGCGGCCTCGGCCTGTTCCTCCCGCCGCTCGCCGAGCGGTTCGAGCGGCTGGAGGAGACCCTCCAGATCATGAAGCAGATGTGGAGCGAGTCCGACGCCCCCTACAACGGGAAGCACTACCACCTGGGGCGGACGCTGAACTCGCCGCAGGCGCTGGCAAGCCCGCATCCGCCCATCCTCATCGGCGGCGGCGGGGAGAAGAAGACCCTGCGCCTGGTGGCGCAGTACGCGGACTCGGTTAACTTCATGGCGTTCGGTCCCGACCTGGGCCGCAAGGTCGACATCCTGCGCGAGCACTGCGCCGACCTCGGTCGCGACTATGAGGAGATCGAGAAGACCACGATCGCTCGCTTCGACCTCGGCGCCAACGGCGAGAACGTCGAGCAGGTCATCGAGCAGATGCACGCCATCTCCGAGCTTGGCATCACCGTTGGCCACGGTGGGCTGGCCCGCGTCAGCGAGCCCGCTACCCGTGAGCTGTTCGCCGAGAAGGTCATCCCGGCGGTCGCGAAGTTCTAGCCGCCTCCCTGGCGTTTTTCCTGGCGTTTGGGCGGCCGGGGCGCGCCAAACCCCA